>WNFV01001133.1_pt1 | contig 43160 bp, 41 predicted proteins | sample 5400101 | NCBI WGS metagenome assembly WNFV01 (sample SAMN13153361, study PRJNA577476) | soil metagenome | isolation source: 115 cm soil or saprolite under grassland replicate 1 | place: USA:California | collected 2016-06-15 | reverse complement strand
CGACGAGGATGCGCTCGAGCAGCGTGCCGAGATCGCGCTCCCGGGTCAGCGCGATGCCAATCTTGACCAGGTCCTCGTACGCGCGGGACAGGTCGATGGGTCGAGACATGAGTCCCATTACTGAGGCCAGCCGCGAGCGCCTGAGGCGCCTCCCAATGGATCTCGGAATGTCCTTATACGACAAGGGGTTAAACCTTTCAGCACACCCTTTTTCCGGCCACAATGGCCCTGTCCTGTTTGTTTGAGCTTACCTCAAACCGCCGCCCCACGACACGAGCCGTTCAACCGTGATACGGATGACCTCGGTCGGTGCTCGATCGATTCCTCGCAGGGATCGTGTTGCCTAAAGCGCGCGTCGACTTCCATTTGATTTTCGCCGCGGTCGAGGAACCGAAGTCACGCACTTCTCCCGATGAGCAGATCAGGGAAAAGGCCGAGGAGTTCAGGAAGGGCGGTCTAGCGCAGCAGAGCGTGAAACAGCACCGATTTGACGCCGGGCTGACGCAGGATCGCTCGAATCAGCTCTCCGTGCCAGTTGAATCGGACGGTTTGCCGAATCACGCTCTGAACGTCGTCGGACATGAGCGCGCCGAGCAGCCTGTCGATCTCGTGGTCCGCCAGCTTGGTGAAGAGACGACGAATACAGCTCGAGATCCGAAGATGCGGGCCGAGCTGCGCCTGCCACCGAGCCTCATAGACGTGGAGGCCCCGCGGCTCAGTCGGTCGTCTCGCAAGGCTCCGAACGCGCCCATTGACAAGTGCGAAGGAGCCGCGTATTAGTGGCGCCGCGCCAACGTTGGCGTCGTCCACACCCGACTCTCAAGGCGGGAGGTTTGCCATGTCCAACCCGCTCCAGCGCATGATCCGCCGTGCCATCACCGTCCCGCTGATCGCCGCCGTCATCGTCGGCCTTGGTGCGACGTCGGCGCTGTTCGCTCAGCAACCGCCGCCGACCTGGAAGCAGGGGCAGCCGGCCGAGATGGCCACCTCGACGCTGGCCCCCATCTTCACACCGCCCGCGCCGCTGGCCGCCGAGAAGATCCCCATCGGCAAGATCAAGGTCCCGCCGGGCTTCAAGGTCGAGCTGTGGGCGGCCGGGATCCACAACGCCCGCGCCATGACGCTCGGGACCAAGGGGACGCTGTTCGTGTCGAGCCGCCTCCCCGGCGGCAACGTCTATGCGGTGGTGGACAAGACGGGCAAGCGTGAGGTGAAAGTCATCGCTCAGAAGCTCGACATGCCCAACGGTGTGGCGTTCCGCGACGGCACGCTCTTCGTCGCCGCGCAGAACCGCATCATCAAGTGGGAGGGCATTGAGGACAAGCTCGACAATCCCGGCGAGCCCGTGGCTGTGATCGAATCGTTGCCCAAGCATGGGCCGCACGGCTGGAAGTACCTGGCCTTCGGACCTGACGGCAAGCTCTACTTCAACATCGGCGCGCCCTGCAACATCTGCCTGCCGCCCGAGACCAATGCCAACATCTCCCGCATCAATCCCGACGGCACCGGCTTCGAGTACGTCGCGCGGGGCGTGCGCAACAGCGTGGGCTTCGACTGGCACCCGGTGACCAAGGAGCTGTACTTCACGAACCACGGGCGCGACTGGCTGGGCGAGGACGTGCCCAACGACACGTTGCACCAGGTCTCCGCGCGCAACGTACCGCACTTCGGCTATCCCTTCTGTCACCAGGGCGATGTCCTCGACCCCGACTTCGGCAAGGGGCGCGCCTGCAGCGAGTTCAACAACCCACTGCTCAAGCTCGGGCCGCACATCGCTCCGATCGGAACGATGTTCTACACCGGCACCATGTTCCCGGGACAGTACAAGAGCCGGCTCTTCATCGTGCAGCGCGGGTCGTGGAATCGCACGGAGAAGCTCGGATACGGCATCGTCACGGTGACGCTGGCGATGGGTCAGCCACCGAAGCAGGAAGGCTTCGCCTCGGGCTGGCTGGAGAACAACCAGCCCTGGGGCCGACCGGCATATCTGTACCAGATGCCCGATGGCGCGCTGCTTCTCTCCGACGACCACGTCGGCGCCATCTATCGCATCAGCTACACGCGCTGATCCACCCGGAGGGGGGCGACGCCCCCCTCCCGAAACCCCGCTCGGCTCCTGCGCCGTCAACGCTCGCGTAGTATCGTGACTCCAATGTCCGCACGAATCGGGCTCCTGGCTCTGGCCATCCTCGGGTTGATCGCGATGACGGCGTCTGTCCGCGGCGCGGACGTCGAAGCCGGGCGGCGGAAGTCCGGGCCGTGCGCAGCCTGCCACGGCGTCGACGGCAACGCGACAATCCCCGGAACGCCGTCGCTGGCCGGACACCCGGAGTACTACACGCACTGGCAGCTCATCATGTTCCGAAACGAGCGGCGGGGCGATCCGCAGATGACGCCGCTGGCCGCCGCGCTGAGCGACGAGGACATGGCGGATCTGGCCGCGTACTACGCGGCCCAGGCATCCCGGCCGCGACCGGGACGTCCGACGATCGATCCCGCCACGCGCGACACCGGCGAGCGCCTGGCCAGCACTCACCGCTGCTCGTCCTGCCACGGGCCGGCGTTCATGGGACAGCAAGCCGTGCCGCGTCTGGTGGGTCAGGACCAGCAATATCTGGTGAAGAGGCTCCGCGGATACAAGATCGGGATGGCGAGCGACCTGGAAGGAATCATGACGTCGGCTGCTCAGCCGCTCACCAACGAGGAGATTGACCTCCTCGCGCGCTTCATCGCGAGCCTGGCGCCGCGTTGAGCGGGCGCCGCGCTAGCTGGCTAGCGGCCGCCGAGCGCCTTCTTCTTCCACTGTCGACGAGCATCTGAAAGCGCAGATTCTGGACCGGGACCGAGCAGGGAATGTGGCCTCTCTGAGTCGGCAAGCAAGATCTGGGGGCGGAGTCCTGGGGCAAAATGTTGACCTCGGCGATCGCGTTCATGTCCTGGCCCCGCATCTTGGGGGTGGCCGCCATCGCCTGGCCCTACGCTGGTCGTGCGCATCTCCCGATCTTTCCACGACTTCGTGGATCCATCGGGCACATTGCCAGAGGCTTCCGGAAATATGCCCTCTCCCGTCAGAGCTCCTGACCACTATGTACGTGATTCAACTCACTTCCCTTACAGGGCACAATTCCTGCGATACAGCGTTCGCCAGAAGTAAAGGACCGAAGGAGGGCCGCAAGGTGCCCGGGGTGACGCGATGCACATGGACGATCTCTGGTTCGACCTGGCCATCAGGGGAGAGCCCGACCTAGTGAAGGACGCGATCGCACGGCTTCATCTTTCGGAAGGGGCCGAGCCGGCCCCTGATGAAAAGACGGCGGAGCTTCGGCCGGCAGGAGAGAAGAGGCTGAGGCTCCAGCTGGCCCCGGCCGTGGACTTCTTCTAGCTCCTGGCGCTCAGCTCAGCGTCGCGGCGCGGAGCGCAGCCAGCCGTGCGACCAATCAGCACGCCGCCCGCGAGGATTGAGCGCATCTGCGCGCGCCCGTCTTCCACTCACCGACGGCATGTTCACCGTAGAAGCGGTACCGGCACCCCAATGACTCGTGCCACGTAGAATCCTGAGCGGCATTATCAGCCAACTCTACCGGGTTCGTTAGCCTCGGCGCCGAATCGACCAGACCGCCGGGGGTTTTGTCAGTTCGAATCCCTACCGCTGGACGCGCGTCGACTTCCATTTGATTTTCGCCGTGGTCGAGGAACCGAAGCTCACGCACTTCTCCCGATGAAGATCACTCAGGACGTCTTGCGACAACGCCGCCAAGCACGGCATCGCGGAGGAGACGGCCGCGATCGCGCAGGGGCTCCGGGAAAAGGCGGAGGAGTTCAGGAAGAGCGGCGGCGAGATCTACCGGCGCGCCTGATCCGAGGCCCGGGACCGCGGCGGGCTCATAGCCCGGCCTTCGTGAGATGGGACTCGACGGCCTGGATGTAGCGAGGGTAGAGCTGCAAGAGCACCCCAACGGACGCAAGGACCTTCGCATCGTCGATCGTCTCGTACTCGTGGACCAGCCGGTTTCGCAGCCCGGCCGACGGCGCGAGCGCGCCGGCCAGGTCGGCCGAGAGAACCCCGAGCTGCCCGACCTTCAGGAAGCCGCCGTAGTACTCCTCGGGAACCTCGCCGCTGAGCTCCGCGATGAGATGAGCGTTGACGTCGAGGGCCGCTTCGATCGCTTCCTGCAGCAGCCGCTCGGTCGCCTTTCGCTCGTAGAATCTGGCGCGGTACTCCTCGAGGCTCAAGCGCGCGATGGGCCGCAGTCCATCGAGGGACGCTGTGATCCGCTGGAGCTTCCGGCGGATGATCGCCGCATCGATGGGGCTCACGCCAGGCCCTCGCGCTCCAGGAACGCGTGGATCGCCCTCCGGCGGGCACGACGGAGCTTGTCGGTATCGCAGTACCGCCGAGAAGCGAGGGACTGAAATTCCCGGAACGCTCCGGGTTCTCTCTCGAAGAGCGGACGGCCGGTGCGCGCCACGGCCATCCCCAGGAGAGGACCGGCGCGGCGGAGGTCGATCAGGTCCAGACGATCGGTTCCGAGCCGCGGGGCTATCGCCAGATAGAGCGCGTCGAGGTCGGCCGGCCCGTCGCACCGCACCGCCAGATCGATGTCGCTCTCCGATCTCGCCCCGCCTCGGGCGGCCGAGCCGAACAGGACGAGAAGCCGGAGATCTGACATCACCTCCGGGAGATCGGCCAAGCGCTGTCGGATGAACTCGGCAGTGAGAGCGGCGGTCATGCGGTCACTGTATCGGAGCGGCGTGAGAGGGGTCAAGGGAGGGCGCCAGCGGTCTAGCGCAGCAGAGTGTGAAACAGCACCGATTTGACGCTGGGCTGGCGCAGGATCGCTCGAATCAGCTCGCCGTGCCAGTTGAACCGGACGGTCTGCCGAATCACGCTCTGAACGTCGTCGGACACGAGCGCGCCGAGCAGCCTGTCGATCTCGTGGTCCGCCAGCTTGGTGAAGAGACGACGAATACAGCTCGAGATCCGAAGATGCGGGCCGAGCTGCGCCTGCCACCGAGCCTCATAGACGTGGAGATCTCGGCTGCTCAATCGGTCGTTTCTCAAGGCTTCGATCAGCATTTCGGCGGCAAGGCGGGCGGAGAGCAGGCTATAGAAGATGCCGCCGCCGGTGGTCGGTTTGGTCAGCCCAGCGGCGTCACCAACCGTCAATACCCGGTCGCCGGAGGTCGGGGACGCCGGGCCGAGCGGGAGAAGCCGCCGTATCGGCTCCGAAGGAACCGGAACGCTCTGCCCGGCGAGACCTCGCCGGGAAAGGAAGCGTAGCAGGTGACTCCCAGCATCGCCGCGCATCATGATGCCGACCTTCGCCCGCGGCCATCCGCCACGGAGTACAGGAACGACCCAGGCGAAACCCTCGGGAGCGGTCGCTCGGCCCAGGTGGAGCTCTACGACCGAACCAGGGATGTCTGCCTCGACCTCGAGCTGAGCGGAGTGCAGGAAGAGCGACGGCAGTCCCAATCCCAGTTGCCGCTGGAGACCGTACCCGACGCCGCAGGCGATAACACAGGTTCGAGCGCTCAGGGCAGCGCCATCGGCCCCGAGCACCCGTACGCGTCCCTGCTCGGTCCATATCTGCGCCACTTGCACGCCGCACGTGATCTCGACCCCTGCCCGTGAGGCGGCGGCGCCGAGCTCTCTGTCGAACTCGCCACGATCGATAACCGCGATGCTTTCTTCCGCGGAGCTGAACGGGAATGCGCGCCCGGTCGGGGACATCATCAGGCACGTCGTCGGGCGGCTCAGGATCAGGCTCTGCGGAAGCTTGAACAGATCAGACAGCTCGTCGGAGACGACACCGGTACAGTGGGTGGGGATGCCGAGCGTGTCATGTTCCTCGAACACCGCCACGTCGAATCCCGCCTCGGCGAGGAGGAGCGCGCAGTAGAGGCCCGCGGGACCGCCGCCCACCACGATGGTGTCGAGCATGCGGCGCCTATAGTACCTGAATCAGCCCGGACGGCCGGAATCAGTCCCGAGGGCGGGCCCTGGCGCCAGGTTCCGGTGCCCCCAGGCCCAGGCGAGCCAGCTCGCGCCGCACTTCGGACTGATCGGGGGCGATCTGGAGCAAACGATGGTATTCGAGGACGGCCTCGTTCCGCTGACCACTTTTCAGGTAGGCGCGCACCAGAGCCAGGCGGGCATCAAGATTGCCCGGAGCTTGGGCGAGGATCGTGCGCCATTCGTTCATCGCCTGGTAGTACTGGTCTGTCTCCCAGAGACGTTGGGCGAGCCTCAGCCGGAACTGGACACTGTTCGCGTCAAGAGTCACCGCGCGTCGATAGGCGTCCACCGCCTGGTCCCGCGCTCCGAGGCCATCCAGGACGACGCCATGTGCGAAATGAGCTCCTGCGTCCGTGGGTGTCTCGCGAAGCACCATCTCCCATTGCTGGCGCGCCTCGTCCCAGAGCTTGCGATCGGTCAGGTTTTGCGCCAATGCGCGGCGGTAGCGGCTGGGTGCGATCCGCTGCCCTCCCGTTGCTTCGGAGACCAGCGCCCTCGCTCGTGGCGGCAGAGGCGCAAACGGCTCTGCGTCATCGCCGATCTTACTCGCTCGCACCTCCGCGTTGAGAACGGCAAGCCGGTACGCGTCGACGGCTCTCGGGTCCCGGGCGGCAAGAGCCCGGGCACGATCGAGGTGGAGCTCGGGATTCGCAGCATCCTGCGTCAACGCATTGGCGAGCTCGGCGAGAGCCTCGCGGCCGAGGCCTTGCCGGAGGAGGAGCCGTGCGAGCAGCCATCTGGCGACAACCGCGTCTTTGGCGGACGCGATGTCACGGGCTTGCCGGTATGCCTCGGCGGCCTCCGACAATAGTCCGCGCTTTTCGAGGAGTGCCCCGAGCTCGAGGCGGTCCAGCAAAGAGTCCGGAACCGCGGCGATCCACTGGCTCGCACTGAGCCCCAGACGAACGAATCGATCGACGAGCTCCACGAGCAAGGTCGGATCACGCTCGACGGCACTCCGGGCAGCACGCAGCCCTACCTCGGTGAACCGTCCCCCCTGCGGCACTGCGAAGACGGCGAGCGACCGGTATGCGAAGGGGCTCTCGGGGGCCGACTCGATGGCACGGGAGAAGGAGGTCAACGCCTCCGACAGATGCCCTGACGCGTGTTCGGCATCGAGTAGGGCCAGCGTCCAGTAGGCCCTCGCCAGGCTTTCGTGGAGATAGGGTTCGACAGGAATCGCCGCGAGGGCAGTCCGGTAATCCTCGATCGCACCGCGCACGAGGGGCAGGCTCGTCGCCCGCCGCTCCTCCCACGATAAAAGAACACGCCCGTCGAGCGTGACGCCCAGATTCCACGTCTCGAGCGCCGCTTCGAGTCTGAGCCGGGCGCGGACCGCTCTGGCTCGCTCGTCCCGCGGACCCACCGCGAGGGCGGCCTCGGCCCAGTTGAGGGCTGTCGGTCGATCGATCGCCGGCCGTGTGGCCTTGTTCAGGCTAGCCGTGACGAGCGGGGGGCGCAGAATCCACGGGACGAGGGACAGCAACAAGACGATCACGATCGTCGCGACCACCACCGAGACGACGCGGGTCGAGCCGAGCGAATGGGCGCGCACCGCGGTGAGGAGACGCGCGCCGACTGCGTTGAAGCGCGTGTGGAGGGCTACCGTGGCGATCCCGAGGCAGGCTGCCGCCAAGACCCCGTTGGCGGGAATGTGCGCCGCGAAGTCGAACGCACTGTGCACGAGAAGTGCGAGCACGGCCCCTACCGCCCCGACGGCGATCCCGACACTGAAGGGATCGTGGCGGCGCGCGCCCTCCATTTCTCCGCCCCCGACCGGACAGCTGGCCTGACCGAGCAAATGCGCGCCCAGGAGATCCCGGCTGACACGCCAGACCATGAGGAACACGGGCACCGCGCCGACGATTCCCAGCTCCACGAGGAGCTGCAGGAGGTCGTTGTGGGCCATGCGCACGTCGAGCTTGCCGGGCTGGAGCTCCGCTGGCTGGTAGTGCCCGTAGATGTCTCCGTATGCGCCGAGACCGACGCCCAACAAGGGAAAGGATCGGAGCATCGGGAATGTCGTGAGGGCGAGCACCCATCGGCTCGCGTAGTCCGTATGCCTCACGCGAGCGAGGAAGGGCTCGAGCCCGATCCAGACGGCGTAACCGAGGGCGACCACCACAAGCGTGCCGATGATCGCGAGGCTCCAGCGTATACGACGGAGCCTCCCCAAAAGGACGAGGAGGACGACGAACGTCAAGAGCAGACTGAGCACACCACCGCGGCTCAGCGTGAAAATCAGGGCCAGCGCCATGACGACCAGTGCAATGAAGGGCAAGTATTGTCGCACAGCCTCCTCGCGCTCCTCGCGCGAACGGAGACGAGGGCCAAGCCTGCCCTCGCCGCTCGGCCGACGCGCTATGAGCCAGCCAAGGCCGAGGCAGATCACCATCGCGAGCCACGCCGCGAAGTGATCCGGATTGGGGAACGTTCCGGCGAGGCGCCCCCCGAGCGGACGATCGCGCCACGACAGGAGCCAGGCGTGACCCGTCAGGTAGTCGAGCACGCCGAGGAACGCCAGGAGCCCGCCGAACGACACGAGTGTCCCGACGAGGCGGTCGAGCTGCTCACGCGTGCGAATCACGTTGACGACCAGAAGATAGGCGCTGGCGTAGGTCAGCAGTACGAGCAGGGAGCGGGCGGTATGCGCTGGCGCGACGGTGCCCAGCGTGAGGAACGTTGTGGGCAGTCGTGCTGGAACGTCAATGGCGCTCGGGCTGGGCGCGAGTGCCCAGAGCGCGAGGGAACGGTTGCCAAGAACGAGCTGGAAGCCTACTACCGCGACAAGGAGGGCGAGCGGAAGGTCGACCGCCGAACGGCGCCATTCGAGGCGTCCGTCGGCGACCATTCGAAGCACCCAGGCGAGAACACCGAGCAGGGTGAGAAGCTGCAGGACGGCAAGAGACCAGTCCCAACTGGCGCCGATGGCGAGCGGCGCCCAGAGGAGGAGAGCAAGGAGGGCGATGCGACCGAGGTGGTCCAGACGCTCGACGGCAGAGCCAGCGATCACCTCCCTCAGACTACGAGACGACAGAATCAGCTCTACTGCTGATTATTGCCCTGCTGGTTCTGGCCGGCGGACATCTCTTGATTGTTGTTCTGCTGGTTCTGGCCCTGCTGTTGATTCTGCTGGATGTCCCGCCCGGTGGACGGGAAGGACACGGAGCCCAGCCCGCCGGTCGTCTCGAACGCCACCCCGGGAATGGCCGCTGATGTCAGGTCAGCGGTGACAGCTTCGAGCACTCCAGGAGGCGCGACGACCGGCGCGCCGCCCAGCGCCAAAAACTCGCCGGCGGTGTCCGGGTTGCTGAGCGTAAGGAAATTAGCCTGGATCGGTACGGGCGTGCCGCACTCCATCGACTGGCTCCCGGCGAAGATCGCCGTAGACTTCTGAGCCTTCAGGGGACCACCAGCCGGGCCCCCGCGGAGCGGTATGCAGTCGACGCGACTCGGTTGCAAAACGTTTTTTTCGGGTTCAACCGCGAAATACGTATTGTTGGCGCGGTACCAGGCCCACACGATCGTGCCCCGCGCCGCCGCGACGGCGGTCGGCGTGGAGATCGCGAAGCTCGACTGGCGGACTCGGACCAGCGAGATGGAGGCCTGCGCAATCGCGGCCCGCAGCTTACCCACCGCGAGATGGAGCAGGACAACCCGGGTCTGGTTCTGGCGATTGAACTCGAGCTTGGTCAGGAGCAGACGGCTATTCTCTCCGAGCGTCACGGTACTCGTGTCGGGCAAGGCGAGCTCTGCCCAGGCCCCGGAGAATGCCCTGATGTCATCGCCCTCGACGAGATGGGCTCCGATCACGGCCGGGATCCACTGCGTCTGCCCTTTACGCAGGAGCTCGACGCGACCGACGACGCGCGTCAATTCGGCGCTCACCGCGGGCTGCTGGGCGCGTGAAGGATGAGGCAGGGCGAGCACGATGAGCGCACCGAGAACCATCGCCGCCACCGACCGAAGTGTGGAACTCGTTCGCGGTCCGAGCATCGCTGATCCCCCTATGGCGCTCCAGGGCATCATTAGGCCCGCGCCGCCACCTTTGTCAAGCGAACCGGCGCGGGCTCGGCCTCGACGCTCGCCCCGAGCCCGAGCAGCTCATACACCACGACGGGGCGCGTCCTGCCCTTGACCGTGACTTCTCCAAGCCGACGGCCGTCCAGCGCGCCCTGCGCCGCCAAGTAGGTGTTCTCGCTGATGATGATCTGGGTCGTGGTCTGGTACTCCTTGTTCAAGGCTTCCAGCCGCACCCCGACGTTGACCCCGTCGCCGACCACCGTATAGTCGAAGAGCTGCTCGGAGCCCAGGTTCCCAACGACCATCTCGCCAGTGTTGATCCCGATTCCAATCCGGAAAGGTTCACGTTCTTCGGCCGCCCACTTGGTCTGGAGCGCTTCCATCTCTTTCATCATCGCGAGTGCGGCCCGACACGCACGCTCGGCGTGGTTCGGCAGCGGCACGGGCGCTCCAAAGATCGCCATGACCGCGTCGCCGATGAATTTGTCGAGGGTCCCCCGCTGCGCCAGGACCTGGTCCGCCATGCGCGTGAGGAATTCTCGGAGCATGTGGACCACTTCCTGAGGCGGATGCCGCTCGGAGTACCCCGTGAAGTCCCGGATGTCGGCGAAAAGCACCGTCAGGTTCCGGACCTCGCCGCCAAACTGCAAGGCCGCTGGGTTGTCGGCGAGCTGCTCGACCACCTCCGGGCTGACGAAGCGCTGAAACGCGCGCTTCGTCCACAGACGTTGGCGCTCCTCTGTCAGGACGCGATACACGGTGATGCCCACGAAGGCCAGAGCCATGGCGAGGCTCGGATAGACCAAGGGAAGCCAGAGCCCCCGCAAGAACGCCAGGTGCACGGCGCCGTAGAAGGCGACCCACAGGACCACGACGAGGCCGAGGCTCGACACGGGACGGAATCGCGGGAGCATCCAGGTCAGGAGCAGGGGCCAGAGGAGAATTCCAGCCGCCTCCAGCAGCTCGACCCAATCCGGGCGCTGCAGAAACCGACCCGCCAGGATGTTCGCGGCGACGGTCGCGTGCTTCTCCACCCCGGGCAGCACCGGACTCACGGGCGTGACGCGAAGGTCGTAGATACCGGCCGCAGTGGCCCCGACGAACGCGATCCGGTCGCGAATCGACGCTTGAGGCACCTTTCCCGTGAGGAGATCGGCGGCGGAGACCGTCAGAAAGGTGCCCGGCGGCCCCAGCCAATTGATCAGCATCCGGTTCCGAGGATCCACCGGGATCTCGATCGGACCGATGGCGAGCGCTCGGCCGAAGTCCAGCTGAAGTCCCGCAGGCTCCACGCCCCGCGCGAGCCGTGCCGCCTGCACGCCGAGCGAGGGATAGTACGAGCCGCGATACTCGAAGACCAGCGCTTCCCAGCGGGTCGTGCCGTCCTCGTCGGGGATCATCGTGACGTGCCCGAGGGCGTGCGCCGCGTCCTCGAATGGCCGGATCGGCGTTCCTGCGCGCTCAGCCTGGGGCGGCGGGTAGCGACCGCGCTCGGCGTACTGCCGGAAGCGAGTGATCGCAGACTTGAGGGGCGCACCCGAGGGTTCGGGCGCGGAGCTCGGAATCCCCGGCTTGAGATCGAATACGATCGCGAGCACCGCCCGTCCACTCGCCCGAAGGGCGCGTGCCAGCTGCCCGTCGGAATCGGCGGCCTGCGCAAGACCGTCGAGCTCCCGGCGCAGCGCCAGGCCCGCCGGGCTCGAGGCCGAAGCTCCAAGCGCGCCGAGCCGCTCCGACATTCGCGCGACCACGCGAAGCTCGTCACTCACTTCCGGCTCGCTGAGGATGATGTCCAGCGCGATCGCTTTCGCCCCGTCATCGGCGAGGGTCCGCACCACGCGGGCGAGCAGCGATCGGTGCCACGGCCAGCGACCGAAGGCCGCCAGACTCTTCTCGTCGATCGCCACGATCACGACTTGATGGCCCGGGTAGTGAGGACCGCGCAGGACGAAATGCGAGTCGTAGAGCTTGTTCTCGACGGTCTTCAGGAAGGACGGCGCCCAGAGATAAAGTGCGAATACGAGGACCACGACGCCGGCCGCGATCAGATAAATTCGACGGTCTACTCTCCGCCGGCGCCCGCTCATCGAGGGCCGAACGGCCCGCCCGAGCGCCCGCCACATCTTCAGTCTCATCCAGGCCTTGTCGAAGCTAGACGATCGAGCGCGGCGGGTAGGTCTCGGATTCGGCGGATGACAGCGTCCGGCTTGACCGGAGCGGTGGCTCGCCCGTCGGGTGTCACCTGAATGACCGCCATCCCGGCGTCTCGGGCGCCCTCGACATCCAGGATCGGATCGTCGCCGACATGCACGGCGTCCTCCGGGGCCACGCCCATCTGGCGGAGGGTGAGGCGGAAGATCTCGGGATCCGGCTTTCGAATCCCGCACTCGTCCGAAAACGTCAGCACCTTCAACGGCGCGAGAAGCCCGGAGCGGTCGAGGATCTGTCTGAGGACGTTACCGGGCGTCCGCATGATGTTGGAGACCACGCCAAGTGTCAGTCCCCTGGCAGCCAGAGTCTCCAGGGCGCCGCGGGCGCCCTCGTCCACTGCCGGAGGTACCAGAAGCGCCGGATTCGCGTAGGCCTGGATCAGCGCGGCCAGCTGTTGCGGGGCGAGGCGTTCGGGAAGCGTCGGGTCCACCTCCTTAAGGATGGCCCGCACGTGTTGGCTCACGGGAACGTCCCGGTGCCTCCGCCAGGTGCGCGCTAACCAGTGACGCGACGCTTCGTAGGCGCGGTCGAGCTCACGTCGATGGACCGAGATACCCGCGGCTATCAGAATCTTCTCGAATCCCTCGAGGCGCCGCCTTGCGTAGCGCTCGTCGCTGCCTGGACTGTCGAGCAGGAGCGTGCCCCAACAGTCGAAGGTGACGGCGTGAACGATCATCGACCGGCTCTACTTGTTGCCGTTCTCGCTGTAGTAGCCTTGATAGTAGCGGTAGTAGCGATAGTACTTGTAGTAGTAGCCGTCCCGACGAAGATCCACGCTGTTCAGGAGCACCCCGAGAATTCGGCTCTTGACGGCCTCGATCTGGTCGACGGCCCGCCGGATCGCCTCGTGTGCGATCGCGCCGACGCGAATTACCAGGACGACCCCGTCGCACTGGGCCGAGAGCGCGATGCCGTCAGTGACCGAGATCACGGGCGGGCTGTCGCAGAGCACCAGGTCGAAGTCGCTGGCCGCTGACTCGAAAAGCTCGCGCATGCGCTTCGAACCCACCAGCTCGGCGGGGTTGGGCGGCCTCGGCCCACTCGTGAGGACCGACAGGGAGGGCGTGGCCGTCGGCTGCGCGAGCTCGGCCAGAGGCAAGCCATGGAGCAGAGCGGTGCTCAGCCCGCGAGTGTTGTTGAGACCGAAGAGCTTGTGGAGCGCCGGGCGCCGGAGGTCCGAATCGACGAGGCACACGCGCGAGCCCGCCTCGGCGGCCACCACCCCGAAGTTCGCCACCGAGGTAGTTTTCCCCTCACCCGGGCCTGCGGAGGTGAAAACGATGTTTCGGGGCGCCTGATCCAGGCCGGCGAACTGAATGTTCGTCCGGAGCATCCGGTACGCCTCTGAGGCGGCCGACCTCGGCTCGGTCTGCGTGATGAGAATCGGAGGACGCCGCGCCGTCCGCTTGTGCGAGTGCTGGGCCATTAACGCTTGGCCTCGAATCTAGGAACGATCCCGATGACCGGGAGGCCGAGATAACGTTCGACGTCGTCAGGGTTCCTCACGGTCGTGTCGAAATATTCGATGGCGACGGCGACGGCGATGCCGAGGCCCAGCCCGACCACGATACTGAGGCCTAGATTCCACATCTTTCTGGGCCTCAACGGAGCGGCCGGCGCGGTGGCGGCTTCGACGACTCGGACGTTGTTGGTCTCGAGCCCTCCCGTCACGCCGGTCTCCTTCAGGCGCTTGACGATCGAGTCGTAGAGCTGCTGGTTGGTCTCGCTCTCGCGCTGGAGGGCGAGGTACTGGATCTCCTTTTCGTTGAGATCCTGCCCCTCGCGTCTCATCTGAGTGACGTTGTTGAACAGGGTGTCTTCCCGGGCCTTCGCCACCTTGTACTCCGCCTGGACCGCGCGGAGCATGTTCTGAATCTCGCCGTCGAGCCGCTGCTGCACCTGCTGGATCCGGGCGTCGATTTTTAAGATTTCGGGGTGCTTATCCTTGTAGACCCGGAGGAGCTTCGACCGCTCGACCTCGAGATCCGAGGTTTCCCCCCTGAGCTTCTCGATGAGGGAGCTATTCGCCACGGTGAGGATCAGCTGGGCCGCCGCCTTGTCCTTGGCGATCTGGGTGACCTGCTGGAGCTTGGACTCCGTCGACAGGCGCTGGGCCTGCGCCTCGAGGTAGCCCTTGTTGAAATCCATGATCTTCTGGGCGGTGATCTTTCGCTGTTCTTCCAGCCCGAGAATCCCGGCCTTCACGCGGTAGTTCTGGAGGGCCACGGCGGACTCCTGCACCTTCGCCCTCAGCCGACTCGCCTCATCCGTGAGCCAGGACACCGCCTCGCTGGCGCCCTTCATCTTGAGCTCGAGGTTGTACTGGAGGTAGGCCGTGGCCACGGCGTTTGCGATCTCGGCCGCGAGCGCTGGGTCGGCCTGCTCGACCTTGATCAGGACGAGCCGCGTGTTGCGCCTGGGCTCCACGATGAGCGTGGACCGTAGGACCTGGGCCGAGGCGAGCTCGGGGGCCCGCTGCTTGAGATTCAGAGCCTGGATGGTCTTGTCGAGCACGGCGAGGCTCTTGATGATCTCGTGTTGCGTCGGATAATAGTTCGGGTCCCATGGCGCCGACGCGCCCATCGGCGTCACTTCCTGGATGTTCAAAATCTTCGGCGCTTCCGGATCGATGAGGATGGTCGCCGCGGCCTGGTAGATCGGGATCTGGCGGAACGTCCAGACGCCTACGGTGATCACCGCAACGAGGAAGATCCCGGTAATCAGCCACCGATGCTTCCGTAGGACCTGGAGGTAGTCGGCGAGGTGTCGTTCGGATACGAGCTCGCGTGGCTCTGTCATGTCCCTACCTTGGGATGATGTCCAGCTTGGGCTTCACCACTAAAAAAAACTTTCGGGCACCACCACGACATCATTGGCCTGGAGCCGGACGGCCTTGTCCCGCTGACCCCGCTTGATGATGTCGTTCATGTCGATCTCGAGCACCTGCTGGCGGGTCGGGCCGACGCGGATCACCCGCGTCCGGGACGGCGACGCCTTGTCGGTGAACCCGCCGGCGATCGTGATCCCCTCGAGGATGTTCGTCTCTTTCTCGAGGGGATACGCGCCGGGCCTCTTGACCTCGCCGAACACGAAGAAGCTATTCTCGTCTCTCGAGACGACGAACACCGTGTCCCCCGCCTGGACACGGACGTTCTCGGCGGCGTTCCCCGCCTGAATCTTGTCGACGCTAAGACGCACGATCGTCGCGTTGCCACCGCGCGCCCCAGGCCCCGTGAGAGCCTGGTCCCGAACGAGGAGGATTTCTTTCCCGGCGCCCCTGGACAGCCATCGGCCTTGGAGAGGACGTCGACCAGGCTCGTCGGTCCGGTCAGATAGAAGACACCAGGCCGTGCCATCTCCCCGAGAATCGTGACCTTCTGGGAGAGATACTCCTTGACGGACACGATCACCTGGGGGTTGACCAGGTAATCCTTACCCAGGAGGTCAACGAGGGCGGCCGCGACCTCCCTGGTCGTCAGTCCTCCGGCCTTCACGCGGCTGATCAGCGGAAACGGGGCGAACCCGTCCGGGTCGACGGTGTAGTCCCTCGAAAGATCCGGATGCCCCCACACCGTGATCGTCAACACGTCGCCGGAGCCGATGGTGTATTCCTGGCCCCACGCCTGCGGCTGGACACAGAGACACACGAGCAAACCGATGAGAATCCACGAAGATAGCGTCTGAGAATTCGGAATCATCTGCGCCCCTCAGGGCGCTGAGATTATGCCCCGGATTCAGCGACTGTCAAGCAACGGGAGCGGGAGCAACGGGAGCGGGAGCAGCCTTTAGAACTGAAGGGTCACGCGTCCGGTGATCTTGTCGTCCACGAAACTGAACGGCGCGAAGTTGGAGTCCCGGCTCGTCCTGAGATACTCGAGACCGAGCCGCAACCAGGGCTGGATGCTATATTCAATCTGTCCACCGGCGACGAGGAACGTATCGCGTCGCCAGTCGGTCTCCCCGCCCACCGTCTGCTTCGTTGAGTAATCGTTGACCCCGCCTCCGATACGAGCGCCAATACTGAGCTTCGGGAGGATCTGGTGTTGTGCGCTCAGCGTCGCGTTCGTCGTGACGTAGAAGGGCGTCGTCACAAACGTCGACTCCTGCCTGCTCCGATCCACCCCAAGCACGATCGTCGTGCGCTCGGTGGGCCTGTAGGTCAAATCACCCCCAAGGGTGTTCCCCGTGAAGCCAGGCTGATCGGAGTGGTCCGGGACCCCCCAGACATACCCCACACGGAAGCTCGACGACAGCTTGGCCGTGAGCTCGCCCCGGAGCCCGAGCGCCACTCCGTGCGAGGTGAAATCCCGATCGCTCGAGGTGGCAAACTCGGTCCGTCCGTAGGTATAGGTCAGCCCGAGGTCGGCCTTGGGCACGAACTTCCAGAAGACCGAGCCTCCGATCAGGTGCTCGTCCCGATCGATGAGGTCGCCGATGCTCGAGTCGTCGAATCTTACCCGAGTCCAGGCGTAACTCAGGCCCGTCGAGAAGCGCGAGGTGAGGCGGAACTCTCCTTCGGGCTTCAGCGCGTTGGTCGTGCTCAAGATCCGGCCCGTCAACTCCGTGCCGGGCGGGTCGCTCGTTCTCGTGAAGTCGTCCTTGAGGTTCAGAAGCAGGCGAGGAAAGTCGAGACGAAGCTGGCCGGCCGCGATGTGGTGCACGGTGTCCTGGTTGGTCAGGTCGAGGAACCTCAGAATCTCCGCGCGGTAGCCCGCACTCAGCGAATGGGCCCCGAACGTGTAATCGACCACGAAGCCCGGAATCGTCTTGAAGATCACGTCATCCTGCGCATGGCTGGGCGCCTGAAATACGTTGGTCTCGTATTCCACCCGCTCGCTCAGGAAGGGGCTCAGCTTGAGCCCGGGAACCCATTCGCCCAGATCGAGGGCCGAGGCCGGCGTGCCGATGAAACACAGAGCCACTATTCCGGCGAGGACGCCAAGGCGTTTCATCCACCACTCCCCCACGGTCCAGCTAAATTTGTGTTCGCTCGGCGTGTCCACCAGTCCGCTAATCGCAAGGGCCGGAGCGGATAATAGAGCACACCCATAGCGGACGGAAGCGAAATGAATTCGCGCGCTCGGGTGGTCGGGATCCCGTCTAACCCACCCAGGCGCTTTTCTCGATCCGTCGGTCGGAGCGCGCGAGCGCTGTCGACAGCCCGCTGCCGAAAGTTCAAACGGTTGATGCGTCTTCGCGATCGAAGAGATAGCCCAGTGCCGCAACCGAAGCCCATCGACTCGGCTCCGAAGCGACTCACCTGTGATGCGCGAACAAGACTCGGCCTCTGCTCCCTCGGTGGTGCCCCAGCGCACGAGCCAGGCGCCGATCGTGCTCTTTGCAAGAGCAATCCGTCACGTATCATCGACACGACGAACTCGTCGATCGCCTCACCGAGCTGACACGCGGTGACGTCGAATTCCTCCAGCGAGTCTCGCTCGACCCCGGCCCGATCAAACTCGATCAAACTCGGCGCACATGAGCTCCTAAATGCGTGCGGAGGATGCGAGCTCCCGCGGAGCGGAGTGTGGGGAGGCCCCAGCGCCGCGCGAGGCGAAGCGCACGACCCACCGGCCCGGGCCGAGAGGGCCAGGGGACGCCGAAGGAACTGGGGCTAAGTGTCTCGCGAATGAGAACCATCCGGCGGCCGGCAGCTAGCTCCCATCGAACTCGCGCCAGCGGAGGCTCGGAAGGGACCAGCAATGCGGCCGGATCGGCACTGAGCTGGGAGACGACGTAGCCGTGCAAGCCGCTCGGCAGCCACGCGGAAACAAGCTCTTGAAGGGCTGGACCGAGCGGTGCCCCTACCATCGCTTGAGCGGCTTCGAGGGCGAGGGCGACCGCACCCACTGCCCGTGCTCGTATCGCGACCTCGGTAAGGAGGGCCGGGTCGGGCGGTTCCCGCTCGAGCAGCCGGCGAAAATCAAGGAACTGCACAAGACGGAGCGCGAGGCCGTGCTGGAAGGCCGCGTGCAGCGCGAGGTGTACGAGCAGGTCCTCGCTCGACGGCACCCACTTCACGAGGCCGGCTCCCGTTCGGCAGCGCCTCCAGGTGGCCTCGAGGTCGAGCGGGAAAAGCCGCGCGCAGGAGGTGACCCCCCGATGGAGCTCAACGATCGTACCGGATGCCGGGTCGAGGAAGCTCCAGGCGTGGTCGGCCTGTCCCAGGTCGACGAAGCCGGCCTTCTCGACCAGCGTGACCACCCGGGGCCACTCGTCGAGCACCAGCAGGTCGACGTCCGCCATGGGACGATGGGCCGGGGAGTCGTAGAGGCGCTCGGCGAGCGCGGCCCCCTTGAGCGGTAGACAACGCACCCCTCGCGCCTCCAGGAGGTCCTGGACTCTTCTCGCCGTATCGAGCTGGCGCACCCCAAAAGCGAAGTCCTCCTGCTCGGCCCGGCGGAGCGCCAATCGTGCAGCATCTGTCCATCGGACTCGTTGCGCGCCGAGCGCCTGATAAAGAAGCGCGGCCACGCCCTGCTCGCGTGCCACCTCCGCGAGCAGGGTGGCCAGCGTCTCGTCAGGAGCAGAGGGCGGCTCACCCGTGATGAGCCACCGACCCAGGAGTCCCCGCACCGCGGACCGCCCCTGCGCCGATCTCGCGTTCGCGAGCGTCAAGAGGGACCGAGACACGTCACGCGCTGTTGCATACAAGGGATGCGCCCGTCATCTGGCAATTTTTGCTGCAACATTGACTGTTTGTCAGGCAGGGCATGCCATTTGGCAGGCAGCCGGTGGCCTGGGCCTGCGCCGACGTCGGAACGCTGATCGCAGTCACCAAGGGCGCGACGACCATGGCCGCTCGCCCCAGCGTCCGTAGAGCCTCACGCCGCGAAGCACGAGGGGTGAGTTCCAGCGGATTCTCGAGGAGATGGGCTTTCTCCAGCCGCAGCAGCCCGAGGCGGACAGATTGTTCGTCCACCGGCATACCAAGGGCGTCGCCGATGCGAACGGCCATGTCGTGGATCGTTGTACCCCCGTCGCAATGGCGGAACACCTGCCTTGCCACCCGATTGAGGCAGTAGGCTTTGTGGCGCTCCAGATCGTAGACGAGGAGTTCGTCGCCGAGATCGCGCGTCACCAGCCGGTTCGTGCGTGCCCGAGGCCCCACCGATGCCATGCTAGCCTCCATGCCCGACGGACGCCTTTACGCGGGTCGGCGGGGCGCTGTGCTCACGACCCAAAAGGTCACTTCCCAGTATCCGACGCGCCGTCTCCTCGGCTTCCCCTCGCGTGCCACGGAGCACCGAGGCTTGCGCAACAGCCTGTGTGAGCGCGTCGAGCACCCGCTCGGGCTGGCGGCGAGCAGGGAGCGTGTGTGTCAGAAGTTCGAGCACCGCGCGTCCCGCCGACAATGGGCGCGGGCGAAACCGCGCGCCGCCGACATAGCGGGTAATGAGCACGAGCCCCACGGGTAAAGGGCATGCGCCCGCCACACCACCGAGCTCCTCCACTCTGTACTTCACGGGCCGGTCTCCATCCTGGGCCGGGCGGATCGCCAGTGGGATGGGGTAAGGATGCACTCGGCCGCGCTCATCCAGCACTGCGAACTCATCGGAGTAATACTCCGCCCCTGCCTTCACGAGCGCCTTCACAAGCGAGCTCTTTCCGCTGAAGCTGCGCCCAGGGATGACAATCGCCTGACCGTTCCAGCCGACTACCCCCGCGTGCACGAAGGTGCGCCGTCGTGCATGGTCGCCAATGTAGAGCTCGAGATTGAGCTCGAGGTGGCGGAGTACTTCGTCGAGGTCATGCGCTCGCACCAGACGCGCCGCGCCAGAGTACAGGATGTTGAAGCGGCGCACGCCGGCCCTACCTGTCGGACCGCCCACGACGACGGAATACAAGCGCCGGACCGTCGGCTTGGTGGCAGGTCTCCACCCGGGCGGGAGTAGCGCGTAGATCTGTTCGAGCACACTTCTGTCACTGACCCGAATACCGATGGAAAGACCATAGGCCGTGAATGCGACCCCCGCCGCCCACCCGAGGCGGTCTAACTTTTCCGTTCAGGTCGAGGCTCGGGCGAGACGAGGTAGCATGGGTTCAGTCGTAGGGCTGGAAGGGTACCGCGACGGCGCATCGGACGCCAGTAATGTCTTCACGTCGCTTCACGCCCCATGATTCGTCGATCACCTCTGTGATCCGTCCGGCTGCACCGGAAAGCCCGTCCACAGTTCATGAGTCCGAAGACCTCGCGCGAGACGTCCAGAGCATCCCGGGTATTTCGCCACCAGCGCCCTGGTGATAAGGCTCCTCCGCGGCATAGCGGATGGCCGCACGTGGCGAGGCGCCTACGATGGCTGACCAGGTGGCGCGCACGCGCCGGCTATGCGTCTTCGATGTGACTAGAATTACCCGGTCCGCGCCGTTCACTCCAAGCTCACGTGCTACGAGCCGCGCCTCGTCCACAGCGTTCCGCACGCCATCGTTCAGCACGCGGATGGCGTGCGCTGGCACTCCCAGCCGCTCCAGGACCTCTCGGCTATAGACCTCCAGACGCACCACGTTCACCCCGAGCCGTTCGAGCGCCAACTCCTCGGATGTGCGAACTTCCTTCGTGAGCCAGACCTCCGGAGCCCACCCCTGGCGGTAGAGCGACGCGGCCTCCATGGCGCGGAACGGCACTCGCCCGCTCAGCACCACGATGGCTCTCGCCGGCTCCAGGGGATCGGCCACGACCAGCCAAAGGCCGAGCTGACTCACCCCTACCGACACCAGGACCCCGACCAGGCTCAGAACGACCAGCAGGACCAGCGCGTGCCGGATCCACGGGATGCCCCGTGCCCAGACCCGGCCGTTCGAACGCCCTACCTCCTTCACCCGAGCGTTCAGAACTTCTTCTCTCGACGCTCCCACGCGCCTCGGAAAGTGATCCAGAAGGATAGCAGGATCAGTCTCACGTCGAGCCAGAAGCTCTGCCGACGGATGTACAGCAGGTCGTACCTGAACTTGTGCCTCCGCGGGACGTCGCGAGGCGCGTAGATCTGAGCGATCCCGGTGAGTCCGGGGCGCACCCGGAGACGCTCGTGGAATCCGGCAATCTTCTCGTCCTCGACCTCACCAGACTCCTCTCGGCGCTGGCGCTCGTTGATGGGCAGCATCCGGGGCCCCACGAAGCTCATCTCGCCCTTCCAGATGTTGAGCAGCTGAGGGAGCTCGTCAAAAGCGGTCGCGCGGAGCACCCGACCCACGCGAGTGATTCGCGGGTCATCCGCCGTCGCCTGAACGGTGACCCCGGTGGGATTCGCGTTCGGGATCATGGTCCGGAACTTCAGGACGCGGATCCGTCTCTGATGCTGCCCCCAGCGATCTTGCGGGTAGAACACAGGCCCTCCGTCCTCCAGCTTGACGGCCAGCGCGGCGATACCCCAGAGCGGAGCGGACAGGAGAAGGCCCATCGTCGAGAGAAGCATGTCTAACGACCGCTTCAAGATCGGGTGGCGAGGTTCGGGAGCGAACATGGCGTGACGATACCCCTTTTAGCGAGCAGATCAGCGTAAAGACGTTCGGTGTCCGCAACGAGGCGCTCGGTCGTGAACCGCTCTGCGACTCTCGCCCGTGCCGTCTCGCCGATTCGACGCGCGGTCTCACGGTCGCGGAGCAATCCCAGGACGGCCGTCCCGAGGGCGTGGGCGTCTCCACGGGGCACGAGGTACCCGGTCGCCCCGTCGTCGATGAGATCCGGCAGACCCCCCACGCGGGTCGCCACGACTGGGCATCCCGAGGCCATGGCCTCGATCGCCGAGACCGGCGTGCCCTCGTTGTTCGATGACACCACCAAAACGTCCAGGTCGGCGTAGATACGGGGCAAGTCGCGACGCCAGCCTGTGAAGACGACCCGGTCGGCAATGCCAAGCCCGTTGGCGTGCTCTTCCATCTGCTGGCGCAAGGCGCCGTCGCCGACGACGACGAAGCGGGCGGCCTTCTCCTCGGCGGCGATACGCGCAGCGGCCTCCAGGAAGAGACGGTGGTTCTTGATCGGGAAGATCCGCCCGACGATGCCCACCAGGGGGGCTCCATTGCTCACTCCCAACTCGCTGCGAAAACCGCCCCGATGGATCGCGCTGTCGAGGAACGGCTTCAGCTCGAAGCCGAGCGGGATAACGCTGATCTTCTCAGGGTTCGCCACCCGATAGTCCACCAGGTCACGCTTGACCTGCTCGCTCACCGCGATGATGCGGTCAGTCAGGGAACCCAGCACCCGCTCCATGCGGCGGAGGAGCCAGGTCTTTCGTGGCGAGTAGTAGCTGTGGAGCACATGGCCATGATAGGTGTGGACGACGACCGGAACGCCCGCGAGCCAGGCGGCGAGGCGCCCGACGAATCCGGCTTTGGCCGTATGGGTGTGGACGATGTGAGGGCGCTCCTGTCGCAGGAGCCGGTATAGGGCGATCAGCGCCTTCACGTCTCGCGGCTTGATCGTCGCCTCGGCGACGATTTGCGGAATGACGACCGGCTGGATGCCGTGCTCCACCGCAAGGTCCAACAACGACCCCTCACCCGGATTTTCGGTGCCGGTAACCAGGATGGACTCGAACCGGGACGGGTCGAGCCCGGTGGTGAGGTTGATCACGTGGATCGCCGGGCCACCGATATTCAGCCGGGCGATCACTCGAACGATCTTTGCCTTGGACGTAGGAGCCTCTATGCATCCATCCCGTTTGGTGTGAATCACGTCCGCCTTGACCTGTCGCGCCACGCTCGCAAGCCGCAGCGCAGCGGGGAGACCTCCCATCACCAGCGCAGCCCCTCCAAGCGGCCCGCCAGGAAGTCGGTAGCGCCCGGCGGCCCCCGGGTCCACCGTGGCAGCCCCACGTCCTTAGTGGGGATCCCGAGGGCCAAGAGACGGTCGCGCAACGGCCCCTTGCCGAAGACGGCCGCGTTCGCCTCGATGCCGCGGGCGCGCACTGCCTGCAGCAGCAGGAGCAGGCTGTGCTCAGCGCCTCCGAGCGCACGACCGTGATTCACGAAGAGCACGCAGCGTGGCCGCGCTCAATCCACGAACTCCCGGTGCCAGAGCTCGAGCCAGAGCAGGGCCCAGAGCTGGAAAGACTGATCCTGCCGGCCGTCCAGGTGCGCCCAGACGAACTGGCGGAGCGCCTCCGGCTGGAAGTAGCCGCGCTTCAATGCCCGCGGGGACAGCAGCAGATCCTCGACCCACGATCGCAGCTCCCCCCGCATCCAGTTGCCGACAGGCACGCCGAACCCCATCTTTCGCCGCGCCAGCGTCTCAGGCGGCAAGAGCCGCTTGCCAGCCTTTTTCAGCAGGTGCTTGAGTCGCATTCCGCGCAGCTTGTAGCCGGCCGGCAAGCGGGCGCAGAACTCCATGACCTCGTGGTCCAGGAACGGAGACCGCGCCTCGAGCGAGTTCGCCATCGTGGCGATATCCATCTTTACTAGCAGGTCGTTGTGGAGGTAGGACTCCACGTCCAGCCCCAGCATCCTGTCCAGCGGATCCAGGCCGGCCGCGACGAGCTGGTCCCACATCCCGAACAGCCACGACTCCGCCTGATAGCCGGCCAGCCGCTCCTGGAATTCGGATGAGTAGAAGGCGGCCTTCCCCTCGGCTGAGAAGTAGCCGATCCAGCGCAGGTAGCGTTGTGGCGCTGGCTGGCCGGCCACTTCCAGGAAGCGCCGAGCCTGCCTCAGCCGGCTCCGTCGCGGGGCGCTGGTGGGGATGTGCCGGCTGAGCGGCTCGATCACCAGCGTTCGGACGGCCGCCGGGATCCGTCCATAGCGGTCAGCCGCGAGCCCGCCCGCGTAGCGCTCGTAGCCCGCGAAGCACTCGTCGCCCCCGTCACCGTTGAGGGCCACCTTGACGTGCTCCCGCGTGAGCTTGGCCACGTAGTACGTCGGGATCGCGGAAGAGTCTGCGTACGGCTCGCCGTAATGTCGCACCAGGGTCGGCAGCACCTCCAGCGCGTTCGGGCGGACGATGAGCTCGTGATGCTCCGTCCCACACCGCTCGGCCACACGGCGGGCGTGGGGAAGCTCGTTGAACTCCTGGTCGTCGAAGCCGATAGAGAAAGTCTTGACGGGGCGGTCAGAGAGCTGGCTCATGAGCGCGACCACCATGCTCGAGTCGATCCCGCCGCTCAGAAGCGCGCCCAGCGGCACGTCGGCGATCATCCGTAGCCCGACGGCCTCCCTGAGCACCTCCAGCAATCCGTCGGCCGCGTCGTCCTCGCTCAGCCTGAGCTTCGGCTCGTAGGCCAGCTGCCAGTATCGTTCGGTGTGGACTTCCGGACCGCCGCTCCCACCCGGGCGCAGCCTGAGCGTGAGCCAATGAGCCGGTGGAAGCTTGTGCACACCGCGGAAGATCGTCTTCGGCGCAGGCACGTAGCCATACGTCAGGTAGTCGTCCAGCGCGGTCCAGTCCACCTCCCGGGCCAGCCCGGGGTGGCGGAGCAACGCCTGGAGCTCGGAGGCGAACACCCACTGCCCGTCCATCTCGCCGTAGAACAGCGGCTTCTTGCCCACGCGATCGCGAGCGAGGAGGAGCGTCTGCCTCGGCTGATCCCATAGCGCGAAGGCGAACATCCCCCGCAGCTCCTTCACGCACGCCGGGCCGTACTGCTCGTAAGCGTGGACGATTGCCTCCGTGTCGCCGCGCGTCGCGAATCGGTGTCCGAGCCCCTCGAGGCGCGCCCGCAGCTCGCGGAAGTTGTAGATCTCGCCGTTGAAGGTGATCCAGACCGTGCCGTCCTCGTTGCCCATCGGCTGACGGCCACCCGCCAGATCGAGGATGGCCAGCCGCCGCTGGCCGAGCCCTACCGGCCCGTCGGCATGGTAACCCTCGTCGTCCGGCCCGCGGTGTCCCAGCACCTCGCACAACCGGCGCACCAGCGCCAGCTCCACCGGCCGCCCCCGAGTGTCCACGACCCCGGCTATGCCACACATGGCTATTGGCCGACCAACCTCTGCCGCACGGGGCTTCGCCGCTTCTGCGTGCCGCCCTCCGCGTGCGCTCGGCGCCGCTCACGCAACATCTCCCACCCCCAGGCGGCAAACGGCGCCCAGAGCAGCCACACCTGCGACCGCATCCGGTATGCGATTCCGATATTGCCTGACACGAGGGCGTACACGAGACACATCCCTCCCGTCGCAGCCAGGAGAAGTACAGTGCCGGGCCGGTTCACCCGGAGACCGCGAATGATCCCGATCCCGATCATCGGGTACAGGAGAAGCCAGAATGCGGTCTCGGGAATCACGAGGTTCTGTCGGAGGCTCCCAAACTGCCATGGGAACGGAACAGCCAAGAAATAGACAAGCCCGACCGGAAGATACTGTACGGTTCCGGCAGGAGTGGAGATATCTGCTTCTGTCAGGTACCCCGAGTAGGCGCTGGTCGCCGACCACTGGCGATCCACGTTGAGCCGGGTCAGATCGAGCTCAACCACCGTGCCTTCCGGACTCTCGGCGAGCCGGTATTCTGCACTCTTGCTGAATCCCAGTGTGATCATCAGCCCAACGAACGCCGCCGCGATGATGATCTGCCGGAGCAGCGGCGGCACGAGCGCATGACGCCACGGCTGCGGCTGCTGATCTCTCCGCCCCCATAACAGGCCAAAGACCGTCACCAGGCTCATCATGATCGCGAGATAGAACCGTAGAGTCAGCAACGCGAAGAGGGCAACAGCTAGCAGCACGAGCGACCTGGGTTGCCATCGGGCTTGCAGCCTGAGCGCGTGATACACACCCGCGCTCAGCGCCAGCATGACCAGGCCCTCCTTGTAGAGAGTTCCGGACCAGAACACGAAGGCTGGAGAGAGGGCGACCAGCCAACCGGCCAGGCGAGCAGCGGTTCCGGACACTCCCAGCTCCCTGGTGATGCCGTAGACGTAGACCGGAACCCACGCCGTGACCACACTGTAGAGGATCAGCAGCAACGGGAGTGCGCGGACACCTTGCGTGACGTAGTAGAAAACTGCGATCACGACAACCATCAACGAGGCTGACTGAGCGCCCCGTGACAATGTCGTGAAGTCGACGGTTCTCCCTGAAAGCCAATCACTGGCTACGCTGTAGCCCATCTCCTCGTAGTAGAGCGCATCCTCGAAGAACGGGACGTCCGTGTACTGGGTGAGTACATACGCCATGAGCCCCACCAGCGAGCGCACGATGAAGGCCCACCAGTACAGTTGACGGATCGTTCGGCCCTCCGTTGGTCGCCACCGATGCCTCGCCGGGGTCATCACGAGTCCTCAGCGCTCGTGCCCACCCTCGACGACGCTCCAAACCGCCTCGGCAAAGCGACTCGCGCACACCTTCGTCGAGTACCGTTCCTCGACGGTCCGCCGGCCCGCGAGCCCGATCTGCTGTCTTAGCGCTGGGTCGTCCGTCAGGCGGATCAAATGCTCCAGCCACTGCTCGTCGCTGGCGGCGAGGAAGCCATTTTCACCGTCTTGGATCACCTCGACGCTCGCCCCGACCGCGGAGCACACCGCGGGAATACCCAAAGCCATGTATTGCAGCTCCTTCATCGGGCACTTGCCCCTAGACCACGGGGTGTCGGGCATGGGTTTGATCCCGATGTCGTAACGGCAAATCTCCTGGACCTCTGTTTGGGGCGCCCAAGGCTGCCATACAACTGGCACCCCAGACAGCACCGGCCGCCGGTTCGACTGCACGTGGATCTCGACGTCGCGGCGCCGGAGCAGCTTCCGCAGAACCGGCGCAAACCTCTCGAGATATACCAAGGAAGTCGCGCTCCCGGTCCAGCCGATCGTCACAGGTCCCGACCAGTGTTCCCGCTCCACCGGCACGTACAGGTCGGTGTCGATACTCGTTGGCACGACCACCACGCGGGAATTGTGCCGCCGCGCATAGGCAGCCAAGTACTCGCTTCCAGCCACCACGAGGGAGCTCAGACGGCACAACGTCACAGTCTTCCCAGGGAACTTGAGCCAGTCGAACACACTGTTCGCCCCAGAGGTGTCCCGCAGGTAGATCGCGTCATCGAAATCGAACAGAACCGGCCGACGCCACAAGCTCAAGACGCGTTCCAGCAGTGCTGGTCCTGCGAGGCACGCCGTACGATGGATCACAATCACATCCACTCGGCCCGCCCGGGCCACAGCGCCCGCCTGGCGGACGAACCCCGCGATCGTTCCAGCGATCTTCTGTGCGGCATGGCCGGGTTGATGGAGGAGAGACATGAGGCGACCGTCCGCGAAGGGGGCGAGCCTCACGCGGATCCCCTGGTCTTCAAGTGCCGCCTTCCACTGCTCGATGCGGAACCGCTGGCTGGGCGTCGTGTCGGGCGGGTATGGCACGAACGCGATGAGCTCGATTGGGCGGTCGCGGGAGTGAGGGGGACGGCCCGCGCAATCGTGGGTCGTTCGAGGCTCAGCTGCGTTGAGATGTCGCAACGGGTCGTTCATGCGTACTCGTCAAGAGCCGCTGGTAGACCGATGCGTACCGCGGACCACCGATGCGGGTGAGAGATAGCTCGCGCTGGGCGAACTCCCGGCACAGCCCGCGCGTTGCCGGGTCGTCGAGCAGCCTCACAAGCGCCCGGGCGGCTCGCCGATACTCTGTCTCGTCGAGGCGTCGGACGATGACCCCAAGGTTCGGACGGGCCAGAATCTCGTCGCAGTCTCCAATCCCGCTGGTGCTGACCACAGGAAGACCGGCGGCCAGATACTCCCCGACCTTTGCTGGAGAAACTCCGAGGCTACCTCTCGAGGCGACCCTGAAGGAGATCCCCGCGTCAGCCGCAGAAAGCGCCAGTGGCATCTCGTCTGGCTCCACGTAGCCGAAGTCATACGCAGCCGAGGGCACTCCTGCCCCTTCTAGGGCTCGGCGCATCGGCCCTGCCTCGCTCTGAGTGAGCACCTGCAAGAACAACCGGCTGTCTTCCTGGTAAGCTACGCGGAAGAATAGTGCCATCTCCTCCATCAAGTACCACGCCCCAAGCTTGCCAGCGTAGGCTAGCACCCGCTGTCCATCCCATCCTCGCCGAACCCGCTCTGTCTGACGCTGGGTGGTGGTGATCGATATGAATCGCTCCATCGGGGCACAGCACGGGATCACCTCGATGTCGCGGGTTCGATCGCGCAAAGCCGATTCCGTCGTCACCAGCTCGCTCTTGAGCGCTCCCGTCAACACGATCAATGCATCTGCCTTCCTGAACAGCAGCCGCTCTACCATCTTGGTTAACCGGTATTTCCCGCTGTCTCTCGCCCAACGCCCCGCGTCGACGTACTCGTCCGCCAGCAGACCCCGGATGTCAAACACCAGCTTCGCCCCCAGCAGGTACTTGACTGGCCACGCCATAGCGGTACCCACGTGAGATCGCCCGTGGACTAGCCGGATTTCGTGACCCGAGCACAGAACGAGCGCCTTGACACTGCCACGAAGGATGTCGTACAGCGTTGCCGGCAAAGATGGCCATCTGTGATACCGGAGCCATTGCCATCGTATGCCCTCTCGCCGCAGCTTCTCCTGGATCTCGACATGCCGCGAGCGCTCGAGCCGCTCCTTCTCGAAAGTCAGCAAATGGATCTCGAACCCACTGCGGGCCAGTTCGCGCAGGTAGGCGACGACCTGTGTCTGCACCAAGGGTTCGGTGATGTTGTAGTAGCAGAGGTACAGTGCAGCCCGTCTCATCCTACGCTCGGCCCCACAAGCATCGCCGCAGAGCCCGGACCGGATAGGCGGCGAAGTACCCGAACTGCGCGGGCCTCATCGCCATCCCGGCCAGCGCATGCCTCGCAAATTGACGATAGTGATTGGCGCGGAAGAAGGACCCGGCCAGCATCGAGTGCAACCGCCCATAGGCCAAGCGTCGTAATCCCTGCAGATCGGGATCCTGTTCTGAAAACGCCTTGGCATATGCAATTAGCATATCTCTAGCCATGGCGTGGATGTTGCCGTGCATGTTTCCGCCGTGGACCCGGTAGCGGACCAGCACCTCCGACAAGAAGCCCACCGGATTTCGGCGTGCGACGCGGTAGTACAGATCCCAGTCGGCTGATGTCGACAGCGCCTCGTCGAAGCCCCCCACCAGAAAGTAGGTCGCCCGCCGGATCACAGCCGCGCTCCCTCCACCGAGGATCACACCACGGCGGAAGAGAAGCATCTCCGAGGACACCCAGCCCTCCATGCCATCGAGACGTGCTCTGAGCTGGCGGCCGCGGCTATCTACCTCCGCGACGCCGCAGTGGACCAGGCCGATCTCCGGCGCGCCATCAAAAAAGGCTACTTGCCGCTCTAGCTTGGCCGGAAGCCACGCATCGTCTGCATCCAGGAACGCCAGCAGCTCCCCCGATGCCGCCGCCGCGCCCGCGTTGCGCGCTGCGGCGACGCCTCGATTCGGCTGGCTGAGGACCCGGATTCGACGCTGATAGTTCCGCAGAACCTCGGCCGTCTCGTCGGTGGAGCCATCGTCCACCACGATTACTTCGAGGGGAGTACAAGTCTGCGCCAAGACGCTTTCCAGCGCTTCGGGTAGGAAGGCGGCGTGATTGTACGTCGGGATGATGACCGAGACAGTCGCCACTAAACTGCGCGCTCTCGCTCCAGAGTTTCCAAACCGTCCCGCCATCCACGGAAGATACTGAGCCCGATCAGCAGGCGATACAGACGGCGGAGGGCCCGCTCCGGCAGGTAAGCGCGCTCGCTGATGGCGACCACCCGGAAGAGAACTGCCATCACAGCACCTGTTGAGAGAACCCGCTTTGCCAGCTTCTTGGCCCAGAGGATCGGGCTCTGCCGCAGCGTGAGATAGCCGTTGGCCGAGATGAGGGGCGATCCCCCGTGAACGTCCGGGTACTTCGCACATAGGCGCACAGTGTCGTGGGCACCGCGGCGCTGAAACCGACAGTAGCGGGCGAGGTCGCCCGCCTGGTCATTGTGGAGGCACGTGATTTGCTCGTTGTAGAGGAACCCGATCCCGACTTGGCGGGCTCGATGAGCGAGATCCTGGTCTTCGCACGTGACTCGAAACTGCTCGTCAAACAAACCCGTCCTCTCGAGATCCTCCCGTGGCAGCGACAGGTTCCGAGCAGTAGGCAAGTTCAGCTCCCAGATGTTCCGCTCGATGGTCCTCACCTTTCGAGCTTCCGTGAAGCTCTCCTCAAGATCTTCCAGGTACCGGCCAAACGGGCTTCCTCGCAAAGACGGGAGCTGGCGGAACCCTCCAACTATCCAGTAGCCGGGGAACCGCTTCAGCGTCTCGATATGGATCGCGAGAAAATCCTCCGGCACTATCAGATCGTCGCTGAGGAGGATCAGATATCGGCCACGCGCGTTCTGAATCGCCAAGTTGCGTCCGGCCGAGACACCCTGGTTCGTGGGATGACGGAAAACCTGGATCGCACACGGAAGCGTGATGGCCTTCACGGCATCCCACGTCCCATCCGTCGAGCCGTCGTCAACAACGACCACTTCGTACGACTCTCGGAGCACCCGCTGAACGCTCAAGGCCTTCAGCGTCTCGATCAGCGCCTCGCGCCGGTTGTAGGTGCTAATGATGATGCTGGCCAGAACTATCGGCTGAGACTGACCCATCCGCATCATCCGGTCCGCGACTGCACCCATAGTGCTCATGATGGCGCGCCTGACCTCTGTCGATCCCCTGAGAGGCTTGTGGCGATACGACGACCCTCTTGAATGCCCGTCAGCGCCCTCTCGCGATCTTTGAGGCTGCGGGACAACGCGACGGCGAGGCGGTCAGTGGAGCACAACCTGCTCGGATCGCCCTATCCTCCTCTTCCTTCCCGTGGACTCTTCTCAACATATTTCAAACTTTCGAAGGGCGATTTACCTCATGGCCACACTTCGCCCTCAATCCACCATGGAAGAATCGCGTCGTGCGGCGCGGAAACCGTCGTACACCGCCTCATACCCCCGTATCATGAACTCGACGCTAAAAAAGGACGCACGTCGGCAACCCTCCTCACCCAAGATCAGGGCCCACTCGCGATCCTTCAGGATTCGCGAGAGCGCCACTGCGAAACTGTCAGCATCTCCTGGAGGCACGAGCAGGCCTGTCCGCCCATCATCTACCACCTCCTGAATGCCACCCGTCCGTGCAGCAACCACCGGTCTACTCAGGCTCATCGCCTCGAGGGCCGCGAAGCCAAAGGATTCGGCCAGGCTCGGCAGCACCACCACTGAACTGAGCGAGATCAGCTCGGGAATGTCGTGTCGCCGGCCAAGGAACCTGACCACGAAGTCAAGGCCACGACGCCGGATCTCTGCTTCGAGCTGGTTTCGATGAGGCCCATCACCAGCCAGCAGCACCACAAGCGGGCCCACGTGAGGCAGAATTCCTGGCAGAGCTTCGAAGAGCACGCGATGCCCCTTCTCCTCGTGCAGGCGTGCCATCATGAGGCACACGGCCTCATCCCCGAGGCCCAATTCACGGCGCAGCGCCCCTACTGAATCGGGGCTCGGCGTCGGGAGCGGCTCTGCCCCGTTGTACACCGTCACCACCTTGTGCTCCGGTACTCGCTCGACGTCCACCATGATCCGCCTTGTGGCTTCGGAGACCGCGATGACCCTGTCCGCGTGGCGCCCACACCACGCGTCGATCCGTGTGTGCCAGCGCTTGCCGAGCCTTAGGTTGTGGTCGGAGTGATGGCGTGTGAAGACAAAGGTCGTGCCCGCGAGCCGCGCAGCCAAGAGCCCGACGAAGGTGGGATCAAAACAGTGCGCATGCAGCACGGACACGCCCTCTCGCCGGAGCAGCCGGACGAGGCGTACGATGGCCCAGCCATACTGCCACCGACTCGTCACCCCGAGGGCGAAAGTCGGAATTTCGAGCTCCCTCATAGCGCGCTGGAGAGGACCCTCGGGAGCCAGGGAGCCGATCAACACTGGGAATCGGACCTTGTCGTGATGACGGGCTATTGCCCGGAAGTAAGCCGTGTCCATGTTCGCGTCGATGAGATGACACACGGGCCGGCTCATGGACGACTGCTCCATTTTCGTGTCACGCCTCGCTGTTTCGCCAAGCTCGCTTCGGGTACCGCCGGCGCTTCGCCGTAGAGCGCGAGCCCTTCCCGCACGCCCTGGAAGATCGCGATGCCGACCGTCAGTTGATAGGCGCGGCGGCTCAAGCGGCTGTCCGGCGCGACTCGCTCGACGATGGTACACACTCGGCGCAGGGCGACCGTGCCGGTCCTGGTCGCCAGCAGACGCTTGACCACCTTTTTGAGCACTAGCTTCGGAGAGTCACACATCCACCGGACGCGTCCGTTCTCGCGCACCAGCCGCGCTCGGGGAGTCCGTTCTCCGTATTTCCTCCATAGGAGCACGTCGGAGATACTGTAGAGCCGCTGCCGCTCGCAAAAGTGGTCGAGACTCACCGCCCAGTCGTTGTGGACTACCGCGTTGTGTGGATCGTAGAGGACACGGATGCCCAAATCCCGAGCGCGCCGGCCCAGCTCCCAATCTTCGGAGCTAGCTATAGAGAACTCTTCGTCGAATTCTCCAAGCCGGAGAAAGTCCGCGCGCCACAAGGCAAGGTTCTGCGCGGTGATGCCCTCGGTCTCTGAGGGATCCACATTCCCTTGGGAAACGTGGAAGGCCTCGAAGCAGTCGTCCCGATAACGGCCAAACGCAGTTCTCCGCAATTCCGACGGGTGAACAACACGCCCCACGATCCAGCATCCAGGATGCTTCCTGAGCACCTCCAGATGGCGCCGGATGAAATCAGGTGCAACAAGACAGTCGTTGTCGAGGAAGATCAGCGCTTCCCCCGCTGCCTCCCTGGCCCCGCGATTGCGGGCTGCGGCAGGTCCCCGGTGCGATTCCTGGAGAAGGCGGACCGGTGCAGTGGACATCTTGATCCAGTCCCTGGTCATCTCCAGAGTCTCAGGCCTCGATCCGTCGTCCACCACGACGGCTTCCCACTGACCTCGCGGGTAATCAATCTCGGTCAGGCGACGGAGAGTCTCGAGAAGGACTGCTGCTCTCTCGTACGTTGGAATGACGATCGTCGCGTCAATCCGTGATGCGCTCTGCGAGCGGCCGATGTTATGGAACCCCAGACATTTCGGTCTCAGGGAAGCCACTGGCACTCCGCCCCCGCAGGAGCGCGATGTGCACACGCAGATGCCCGCGCGACTGCGTGCGTTCTTCCTGCGTGCGCCGGGGATGATGCGCCTCGATCGCGAAGGCCAGCGCGTTGGCCACCATCAGGAGGCGGCAGTACGCCCTCCCCCGCATCTTGGCGCACGACGCGTAGCTGCCATACCACATGCGCCCGCGTCGCTCTGTCTCTCCCCAGGTGCGGATGGCACTCTCCCCTTCGTCGTGCCGGAACCGGAGCGCACCACAGACCCCGATGCGCCAGCCCGCTCTGCGGATCCGCCAGCACCACTCCGTGTCCTCGCCGTACATCGGAACACTCTCCGACAGGAGGCCAGCCGCCTCCACCGCCTCCCGGCGCACGATCATGGCCGCACCCGGCACGAAGTCCACGTCGAGGTGGTCTCGATCACCCTTCCAATAACTCCCGAGGAACAACTCGGCGCGGCGCCGCCGGGGCAGAAGGAGGTGGAGCCGCGACATCTCAAGCAGGGTCCGGGAGAGCGACTGGAAGCGTCGTCTGGCGCTTGCTGGATTGCCGGCCTCGTCCACAAGCTCTGGGCTCGCGGCGCCAAGCTGCGGATGCGCGTCCATCCACTCGACGAGGCCCTCGAGCCCGCCCGCAGGCACGGACACATCCGGGTTCAGCAGCAGCCAGTACCGGCCCTGGACAAGAGGCCACGCCAGATTGCATCCCCCCGCGAATCCTCGATTCGTCTCGGACTGGAGCAGCGTGGCCTCCGGGAATTCGTCCGTTACCATACGCGAGCTCTGATCCGGCGAGGCGTTGTCCACCACGATCAGCTGCGCGAAACCATCACGGGCAAGATGGCCAACCGACGAGAGACAACGACGCAACCAGTGGTCTGAGTTATAGACCACCACAGTGATCGATACGACAGGCCACCCGTCTACGCTCGCCAACTCACCGCTCCGGCTTCGCAAGAGCGAGGACGACTTCCTCGCCCATGCTGACGCCGAGCCATCGCAGCCCGACATGGGCGACTCGCCATGAGAATCCCCCGAAATACCTGCTCGCAGTGCGGTCGCTTGTCACTTGGAGCCCATTCCGAACAGCTGCAAGACCGAGGGCTCCCGCGGGGGGAATGACCAAATGGCGCGGGGGGTCCCATCCCGCCCAAAGATCCCGCAACAGTCGCGCTCCCAGGCCCTCGGGATTTGGATAGATCAGGACGGTCTTGCCCCCCGGAGCGAGGAGCCTGGCGATTTGCGTCAAGGCCTCATGAGGCTCGGCCAGGTGCTCGAACACGTGGCTCAGTACCACGAGGTGGAACGTGCCCTCGGGAAGATCCGCGGTCAAGAGGTCTCCAACCGTGACCTTGGCGCCGCTGGTTTGGCGTGCAATCCCGGCGGCGACTGGATCCACATCGAGCCCTTCCACGGCCCAGCCGGCCCGCGCGAGCGTCACCATCAGCTCTCCGGTGCCGCACCCGACATCCAGCGCCCGGACGGCACCGCTGCGGCGAGGGATGAGCTCGTCCAGCAGTCCGAAGAACGTCCGCTCCCTCAACCCGCGTAGGCTCGCAAGCGCAGCCCCTGGGCCCCTCCACCATTCCCGCTGCCGAGGCTCTCGCACCGCGCCCACAATGGCCGTGCGAAGCCAATCTCGGAGCCACCCGAGGCGGCGCCCCGCTGTCTCTTGGTTATGTTGCATTCCAACCACGGCATTTGGGCCAGCGTGAGTGTAGTAGCGATCAGGATAGCAGAGCGGGATGTCGCCGATGACGACCCGTGGATCCTGGAACACGGTCCGGCACGAGCGACAACGCCGATAGGTGAACTCTCCAGGAACGCTGTACAAGTGATCCGGGCTCTGAAAGAGCATCACGGAATCTCGCGCTTCGCAGATGGGGCATGATCCGATGGCAGCCACCCTGGGCAGCCGGCAATTCTTTTCATCGTCCCGAGCGGCCGGCAGCGTTCGATCCCCGGCTGGCACTAGTGCCTCTCGACTGTCCCCGAAGCCATCGGCGCCGGCCGGAGAGGAACGGCGAACAAGATCACCCGCCAGGGCTGCAAGCCCAAGGACACGCCCCCTCCCGCCCAGCAGCGAGATGACCGCCAGGTAGCCGACCAGCAGCAAGCAGGCGTCGCCTGCGAGCGTCACGACGCCCGCCGGGAGCGCTGGCCCCAAGTGCCACGCGAGGAGACCCACCGGGAAGACCGCAAGAAGCGGTAGCGCGGCAGCCTGAAGCACTTCCCATCTGACCTCGGGCACCCCGACACGGCAGAGAGCGTAGAAGACTCCGGCCAGCACGGCTGTCGATACGAGGTCGCCGACTGCGGCGCCGACAACTCCCCACCGGGCGGTCAGCGGGACGACGAACAAGACAATCGTCGCGAGTTGCGCTGCTGTCGCCAACCCCGTCAGGTGCGCTCGATCCGTCGCCACGAGGAGCGCATTGATAGCGACCACGAGCGGGGAAACCAGGATCGACACGCTCATGACCCGCAGGGCGGGGACAATCGGAAGCCATCTCGGCCCAAGGATCGCACTCACCAGCGGCTCGGCAGCGACGAAAAGGAAGGCGGACGTGGGCACGAGCAGAACATAGGCATGCCGGAGCGATTCGCGGAGAATCCGTTCCACTTGCAGCGCGTCGGATCGGACGTGGCTTAGCGTTGGCACGAGGACCGGCCCCAGCGCTTGGCTCAGGATCCATACTGGGATCCGCGAGGCGTTCCATGCCACTCCGTAGAAGCTCATCGCGGCGGGCCCCAGGACTCCGGCGACGAGAAGATTGTCCACGCGCCCGTTGAGGTAGCCGACGAAACTCCCAACGAAGACCCTCGCCGCTGACACCGCAGTCTGCTTCCATAGGTCTGCCTTGATCCTGCCATCCCATCGAGGGCCTGGAGATGCAAAGAGCCGGGACCACAGGAGCACACCGCTCAACCCGCCGGCAACCAGCGTCGACGTGGCCACTCCCATCGCACCGTACCCCAGCCTGAGGAGGATCAGGGACAGGCTCACGTGTGCAATGATCTGGACGAGGCTCGCGCTGGCGAGGGGGGTCAGGCTGAGGCGCCGCTGCAGCAACACACGCGGGTACGTTGCGGCGAGGTCGAGCACCAGTTGCCACAGGAGCACATAGATGAGTCCCAGCAATTCGACGCTGGAGGACTCTCTGCCGGCGAGTATATGGACGACCGCCGGTAAGAACAGCGGAGCAAAAGCCAGCAGGCCTCCCGTGGCGACGCCACGAACGACGATGGACGTCCACGCGTACTGCGGGTCGGTCCCTCCGGAGCGACCGATCACACCGGCCGTCTCGGCGCACCCCGTGACAACGGAAAGGATTCCTACAACGATAACGCCGAGTCCGAGGAGCCCGACCTCCCGCGGATCGAGCGCTCGCGCAACCGCGATCGACAAGATAACGGTGAGCGCGCGGGTAACCATCTCGACAGCCCCCGAGGCAAAGGCCGCCTGGGCAACGCCGCGGCGCAACGAAGTCGCCGCTGCGGGCACCGGGTCTCTTTCATGGCCACCGCCATCAATAACCATGTCGTCACAGACAACGACCGGCCGTCTTCATGACCGAACGGCCCAGCACGTCATTCCCACCCCCATCCCGATGAGTTTCCCCAGCGACAACACCGCGTTCAGACCCACGCGCTCCAACGTCGCGAAACAGCCATCCGCCGGAGGGAGTGGAATGTTCCAGCGGTGCAGTTCAAACCTGATCGGGCAGAGACCTATGCGGCCCAAGAGGTACCGGAGGCTTAGCGGACAGAAACCAACAACGTGAAAGGGTGAGAACGTTGGGCTCAGGTTGATCGCCCAATCGGTTGCTCTTAGCCGCATGTACGCATTCCCCGCCCGACTCATTAACGAACACTCGTTCGGAACGTCGATGAACACCAAACCACCACGGCGGAGAGCGCCTCTTACGCGCTGGAGCGTCGCTACCGGCTCATACAGATGCTCTAAGATCGCGGCCAGAAGTACGACGTCATAGGACTCTCCGAGGCTCTGCGCGCTCTCGATTGAGGCGTGCTCGACCTCGAGACCGTGTTCCTCGCTCGCGATCCGCGCAAACGCGTCCGTCATCTCCACACCGCGGACTCTCCATCCTCGATCGGCCGCACCACGCAGAAGCTCTCCACGGCCACAACCGAGCTCGAGCATGCTGCCCGGTCGCCCAAGCACGGATTCCGCAAAAGCCGCTAACTGCTGTCCCAAGGCGATCTTCCCCTGAGAAGAATGGTGTTGAAAATACTCCTCTGGCGGGCAATCTGTGTACGGGTTGAATTCAGGGACCAGCGTGGGCCGCTGATACACGCCATGGCACTCCGTGCATCGAACGACCCGCGTCTCGACGCCCTTCCCGTCACGATGAGCGCGACCACCGCGAGCACCCAAGACAACCGCCGAGGACGCTCCACAGATCGGGCAGGGACGATTCTCAGCCCGCCACCGGCCATCCGTTTCTACTTCTCGCACTGCCGCTCATACGCGATGACGCGCTCCAGCATCTCCGGCAGATCCAGCACCGGCCGGTAGCCGATCAGCTCCTGGATCTTCGAGATATCTGGAACCCGGCGCGCCATGTCCTCGAATCCCGCCTCGTAGGCCTGCTCGTACGGCACGAGTACGATCCCCGACCGGCTGCCCGTCATCTTCTTCACCAGCACCGCCAGGTCGTAGATCGAGATCTCCTCGGTATGCCCGATGTTGAAGACCTCCCCGTGGGCCTTCGGGTGCGCGATCAGAGCCAGCATGGCGCCCACCACGTCACCCACCCAGGTGAAGGACCGACGTTGCGTGCCGTCGCCGTAGACGGGAATGGGCTCACCGGCTAGGGCCAGCCGCACGAAGCGCGGGACCACCATGCCGTACTGGCCGGTCTGCCGGGGGCCGATGGTGTTGAAGAGGCGCGCGACGACCGTGGGAAGCCCCTTCTCCTTGTAGTAGGCGCGCGCGAGGAACTCGTCGATCATCTTTGAGGCGGCATAGCACCAGCGGGCCTTGGAGGTCGGCCCCAAGATCACGTCGTCGTCCTCACTGAACTTCGGCTTGTCGAGCTTACCGTAGACCTCCGAGGTGGAGGCCAGCAGCAGCGGCCGGTGCTTGCGGGCGGCCAGCTCCAGGATGAGCTCCGTCGCTTTGATGTTGGTCTCGATGGTGTAGACGGGCCTCTCCACGATGAGCCGTACGCCCACCGCGGCCGCCAGGTGGAAGATCACGTCCGCGCGGTCCACCAGCTCCAGCATCAGCGAGCGGTTCATCACGCTGTCCAGAACGTACGTGAAGTGAGGATGGCCTTTGAGGTGGCTGATGTTCTCGATGCTGCCAGTGGAGAGGTCGTCGATGACCTCCACGGTCCACCCGCGCTCGAGCAGCGCTTCCGAAAGATGCGAGCCGATGAACCCTGCCCCACCGGTGATCAGTGCTCTAGCCATGTCTCTCCCTTTGCGACGAGTCCTTTGGGGATGGCTTCCCTTATATTTTCATTGCATTGTGGTCAGCGAGGAATTCCGAGTAACCCGCTTTTCTTCGTGGCAGCGCTCCGCCCCTTCGCCTACAACCCCCTCGAGTAACCACGCCACGGGCTACCGCAAAGCCCCGTGATAGCACGAAAGATTTTGACGGTCAATGGAGTGTGGATAAGGTGGTGGATAACTTGAGCGGATACCGGAGAAAGTCTTTTTTCATGACTGTTTTGAAGGCCCAGTGGTCAATCATTCGAGCGGGAAGATGTCGTTTTAAGCCCCAGACGAACGGTGAATACAGCGACCGAGTCGTAGCCCTGCTCTCGCAACGCTGAAGAGGCCTCCTCCCTGGTGAACTGCAGCGGGCCGTACTCAACCGAGCGAGACGATGTGAACCGGTTTCGCGACCGGCGCCCGCTCGGTGGTTGCCTTGTAGCTCGTTCTTTTCCCCGCACAGATCCAATCTCGTGAGCGAGTTAAGCGGAGGGTTCGAACTTGCGACCGCCCCTTTCCGCACCAGTTCGACGAAGCGTTGCTGGGAACTCGGACGGTTCCAGCCGATAGCGCTTGGCATCGTGGACGGCTCCTTCCCCTCCAACCATACGGTGCCCCACATCGGGTCAACTTCACCACTGTCCCGCACCCGCTCCTTGACGCTGCAGCTGTCGGCGGCACACACTACGTCAACATGACCCATGAGACTGAGTATTCTTCGGCAAGCTCCCCGCCAAAGGTCGAGGCGAACTGGGCCTCTAGCACGACCACCGAGTTCGAAGAGAAGCTGACCACCGAGATCGAAGGGATCGTGGTCGAGAAAAACGGCTACCGCCGCGACCGCAAGGTGGCCGCCTTTGGCCCCGCCGAGATCACGGTCTTCTTCCGCCGCCTCAGGCGCGTCGATCGTGTCTGTTAGCTTAGCCTCCGGCGTGCTGCTGCAAGCGGGACCATGGTTCCTATCGTGGGTGGCGCCGCCACTGCAAGCGCAATGAATGCCGGCATCGCGAACTTTCAGCCAACCGCCCCGCCCACGTCGATCACGCTTGAGCCGATCACCTCCGCACGCTACTACCTATCACGCTTCCTACACCGAATCCGATGACGACCTTCCGGTAGCGAGAATTGAGCACGGCTTCTACTGACAGCTCAGAACGAAAGAAGCATCGCATCCCGCGGGGGACGCTGACCCTCTTCTACGTATTCCTGGCCCTGCTTACGGGAGCGGAGAGCTTCACCGGCCGACACGAATCCGTGTACTACGCCGCCGACAAGCACCAGAAGGGCTGGCACGTCTTCCTGAATCGCGGCTTCGAAGGCGAGCGTGAGACCGTCGGTGACGTGAACGTGGTCGTTTACAGCCGACGGCCGATAATGCCCGCGCTGGTAAGTCTCACGCACCGCACCATGGGAGTCACATGGGTCTATGCTTTCTCCTTGATAAGATTGGTGACCATCTTTGCCGCTTACCTGGTCCTGCACAGCTATCTCCGAGCCTGGTTCCCCGACGCGTTGGCCCTGCTCGGCACCTTGTTCGTTGCCGCATCGGTGCCCTTGACTTTCGTCTCAAACTGGTGGGAGATCCTCACTGACTTTCCTGAGATTCTGGTCTTCACGCTAGGCGTCGGCTGCCTCCGGTCGAAAAAGCACGCGGCGTTGGCAGCGGTGACCTTCCTCGGGACGTTCAACCGCGAGACGTCGGTTCTGTTGGTCATGATCGCCGGTGCGCTGGTCATCCTGAACTGGCGGAAGGGAAACCGGGACCCGCGGCCACTTGTTGCAGCCCTGGCTGGCTGGTCTGCCGCCACGCTAGCTTTGAACTGGTGGGTGGCGGCCCCGGCCCAGGTGGCTACAGTATTCGGCCGGTTCTATCTGCTGCAGCGCAACCTGGTCGGGCTGGGGCAGCTTCTGATTAAGCCTCACCCTTATAATACTTACCTTCTGCCCATCTACGTCTTCGGTTTGTTGTGGATACTGCCGTTGCGTGTCCTGCGAGATCTTCCCGCCGTCCTCCAGGCCGGCGTGTGCACGGTTCCTTTGTTCCTGTTGCTCGTCTTGACGGTTGGAGGCCTGAACGAGCCTCGGCAGCTAATGCCGCTCTACCCGATCTTGGTTCCCTCATCACTGTTCGCCCTCTTCCCCCAAGCACTCGGGCGGGAGTCCGTGACGGAGTGACCCTCTCCCAAACCCCGGTGAGCGTCAAGTCGGCGTCTCTCTCGGTGGTGGTACCGGTCCACAATGAGGCGCCCATCCTCGTCGATCAAGTCCACGAGATGATCGGTGGCCTGCGCAACCTAGGTCACCCGTTCGAACTGCTGCTGATTGAGAACGGCAGCACTGATAAGACGGCCACGCTCTGTACTGCGCTCGCTTCCAAGCACCCGGAGATCCGGGTGATCCAGGTGCCCGTGGGCGATTACGGCGTCGCCCTCAAGCGGGGTATCCTCGCCGCAAAGGAGGCAGTCGTCGTAATCTTCAATGTCGAGTTCTGGAGCCTGGAGTTCGTCAACATCGCCCTTACCGCGCTTGAGACCCGGACGATGGTCATCGGATCCAAGAGCGCGCCGGGAGCTCACGATGATCGGCCCTTCATCCGGTCAACAATCACCCGGACGTACAACCAGCTCCTGCGGCTCGTATGGGGCTTTGACGGCACGGACACCCACGGGATGAAGGCATTCTGGCGGGAACCGCTGCTGCCGATCGTGACTGCGTGTGTGACCGCTGGATTCGTGTTCGACACCGAGCTGGTGCTACGGGCCCAGCGCGCTGCGATTTCAAAACTCGAACTCCCGACCGATGTCCGCGAGTTGAGACCCCCGAGCAGCGGCGCCCTCGCCAGGCGCGTCCCCTCCGTGCTGCGGAACCTGTTGCTGCTTGCGCGGAGCGTGCCTGTCTTTCGCCGACTCCGAGGGCGAGTCTAGGGACGTTCATGCATAACGGTATCGGGTGCCGAGCTTGTGGTGGGCAAGATGTTCGCCAGCGATACCGAGTCAAAGGCTATGACTTGGTCATCTGCCGAAGATGTCGCTCTTTGACCACTGCTTACTCCATGAGCGAAACGAAGGCCGCCGCCTTCTACGACTATTCATATTTTCACGGTGGGGACTATCAGGACTACGAAGCCTCGGAGCCGTACATGCGACGCAACTTCGAGAGACTGGTCGTGAGGCTCAAGGCGTTATACTCAGGGACCCGATTGTTCGAGATGGGCTGCGCCTACGGCTACTTCCTGGACGTGGCTCAGCGATATTGGGAAGTTGCGGGAATGGACATCTCTCCCGCTGCCGTGGCTGTGGCCCGCGAGCGATACGGCGACACCGTTCGCCATGGGAATTTCTTGAAGGTGCCTCTGGCTGAGGGCCAATACGACTGGGTCGTCGGCTGGGACATGATCGAGCATGTCGAGGCACCCAGGGCCTACGTGGCCATGGCTGCCCAGCTTCTTCAGCCCGGCGGACATCTCGCCCTGACCACCGGCGACGTGGGCAGCGGAGCGGCACGCCTGTTGGGCCGTCGCTGGCGCCTCCTAACACCCCCGAGCCACCTCACCTACTTCTCCCGTCAAGGCATGGATCTCATGCTGCGCGACGCGGGCCTCTCCGATGTGGGATTCTCTACGGTCGGCTACGAACGGTCGCTCGACTTCGTGGCCTTTCGTCTGCTGGGTGAGAAACGCTATGACCGCTATGTAAAACGGCACCTGCGGCTGCGGGCGCGGCTTCGCGCGATCTCATTCTATGTGGATCTGGGTGACATCATGTTCGTCACAGCGACGAAGAGCCAAGCGTCGCCTGAGCTCAGCGTAAGGAGGTCTGGTTCTTGAGGCTGGCCTTGTCGGCGGCGCGTACGAACCTGATCGGTCATTCGATTACAAGGATATCGTTGAGCCCCAGACGTGTGATGAACACGGCGACCGAGTCGTAACCCTGCCCTCGAAACGCTGGAGAGGCCTCCTCCCTGGTGAACCGCAGTGGGCCGTACTCAACCGAGCGGACGACCCGAACCGGTTTCGACAGCGGCACCCGCACAGAGAGCGCTTCGATGGGCCTATAGGTGAAGTTGGCCAAGATCAGCGCCGTACCAGCGGGCGCATCGTACACACCGGCTTCGACAAAGGGATGCGAGAGCTCAACGAGCCGCATGACACCACGCGCGGCCGCCACCCCAGCCAGCAAGCGCCGCTGCGTCACCGGATATCGCTCCTTCAGCTCTGCCGGTACGAAGCCCGCGTCCTTGAGATACGAAAGCCCCGGACATGCCCCAACGTAGACCGCCTTGGAGTTGACCCGGTTTGGTGGACACCCCATGGTTGGGGCGGAAAGGAGTGTCCACGATGCCGAAGAGTCATCGGCAGTACCCGGGGGAGTTCCGACAGCGCATCATCGAACTGGTGCGGAAGGGACGGACGCCCGAA
>WNFV01000890.1_pt1 | contig 43160 bp, 48 predicted proteins | sample 5400101 | NCBI WGS metagenome assembly WNFV01 (sample SAMN13153361, study PRJNA577476) | soil metagenome | isolation source: 115 cm soil or saprolite under grassland replicate 1 | place: USA:California | collected 2016-06-15 | reverse complement strand
GCCAGCGCCTGCTCGAGCTGCTCGCGCCTGGCCACCAAGATCTCGTGGGCGTGCAGCGCGTCTTCGAAGACGAGCTCTGAAGCACGGTCTTCGAAGCGGAGTTGCTGCAGCCACTTGCGGTGAAGCACTCCCCAGCTCTCCGCGTGCTTGGGCGGATAGAGCTCGCGCCGGAGCAGGAACTTGCCGATTCGGTTGCGGATCCGGGTCAGGTCGACGCGCACGTCCTCCCTGCTGCGGACCAGATCTCGCAGCTGCTCCTCGTCAGGTTGGGGGATGCGGACCAGGCGCAGCTCGCCAGCGCTCAGCAGACGAGCCAGCCGAACCGCGTCACGCTTGTCGACTTTGATGTGGTCGGTGGCGTTCTTGAGGATGTGACCTGGAGCGCAGACGACCACGTCGAGGCCTCTCCCCTGGGCCCGGCGGACTAGGCCATGGCCGGTCGGCCCGGCTTCATACATAGCTCGAAAGGGCTGGGCCACCTTCGCCAGCCACTCCAGGACCTCATCAGGTCGACCTGCGACTCGATGTGTGCTGATCTCGCCGGTTGCCTGGTCCAGCACCGCCGCCACCGACTCTTTGGCGTGAACATCGACTCCCACCCATCGCATACTCTCCATGGCCGGCGCCTCCATCCATAGATGCGGTCATCGGCCGAAGGTGCCTCCTTCGACCGACACCAATCCGCGCGAGACTATGCGCGAGGCGTCGGTCCGTGCTTCAGTCAACGGCCCCGGCCCATATGGTCTGTACGAATGTAGGTCCGCCAACGCCGAGCTGGGTGACCACAGCCCGAAGGATGGACATCCGTTTCCCACTCTATCGCCGACATGCGTCTGGCCACCGCGAGCGATGCGTAATCGTCGTGAACATGCTGGCCCTTATCCATTTGGCAAACCATGCGGCGAGCCAATCTCAGTTCGCGCCCAGTCGGATCGACGCGGCCGGTTAGGATGTCGCCCCATGAGAGCGCTGACGCCCAAGCTCGCCACTGAGTTCGCCGGTACCTTCGTCTTCCTTACGGTCATCGGCCTGTCGAGCGCCGCCGGACCGCTCGCACCGTTGGCGATCGGCCTGAGCCTCATGGCGATGGTGTACATGGGCGGCCACGTCTCAGGTGCGCACTACAACCCCGCCGTCTCGTTCGGGCTCTTCCTCAGGCGGATCATCGGCGCGCAAACGATGCTCGCTTACTGGGCCGTCCAGGTCATCGCCGGCGTCCTCGCGTTCATCTTCGCGCACTTGGTCAGCGGGCGCACCGCCGGAGTGCATGCCGTCGCCGCCTGGCCCGCAGCGCTCGCGGCCGAGGTTGTCTTCACCGCAGCGCTGGTCCTGGTCGTTCTCAACGTCGCAGCGACCAAGCAAACCGAAGGCAACTCATTCTATGGGCTCGCCATCGGAATGACGATTGCTGCAGGCGCGTTCGTGGCCGGGCCGCTCTCGGGCGGCGTGTTCAACCCCGCCGTCGGCATCGGCGGGATTCTCATTGACGGCTTAGTCGGCGTCGGATCGTGGTCATCGCTGTGGCTTTATCTTGTCGGTCCGCTCGCTGGTTCGGGAATCGCGGCCGCGATTCACCATATGCAGACGCCACCCGCGGAGACCGTTCCGCCCGAGACCTCCGAGTCGACGCGGTTACCTTGAATCGTCTTGGAAACTATCGCCGATGGACCTTCTGGTCCGTCAGCTGGAAGAGGTCGGCGAACGCTATAGCAATCGCTGATCGATAGCAAAATCCAGCCCTCTTCGACCGACCCGTATCGATTAAGGCCCATCAGGCTTCGGATGCAGTTGCGAGGTCGCTCGGAAATGGGACTGCCGGCAGATGCGCGAGGATCTGCTAGCGATGATCGGTATGCGCGCCAGTCAAGCGTTCGACGGGAGTGGCATCCATCAGCTCGTTCATCAGTCGTCCGGCCGCTTCACCTACAGCATCGACGAATGTGTCCGGTTCCACGCCAGCCACGTCCGGAAGAAGTTGCTCAAGGCCCACGCTGAACCGCCTCCTATCTGTTCGATAGCCGTCAGAAGAGTTGCATAGTGGCGTGAGGAATTTTCATACGAGTCTCGAAGCCGCCCGGCCTGGACATCTTGATATCCGACCGCCTGAAGCCCCTGACAGCGAACGCTGTTTCTAGTTGCCCGGATGATCTCGAGAGTCGCCGCACCGTCGCTTCCTTTTTGGAGATGGACAGGGAGGTGCGAATCAGCCCGCCGGCTGGCGCTAAGCCACTCGCGCACTCTTAATTTGAGGAATAGAAGCAGAGAGGTCGGGAGTGGCAAATTCCAGCCGAGCGAGTACCGACGCTGAGCCCACCCGCGCGCGTTATGTGGCGCTCCCGTCCATGCCGTCCATCCTCCCACTGAAAACCGGATGCTTAAGACTGCGGCCTATCAGTTCAGCACCCTGGAATAGATGAGACTCCATCAGGCTGCGCGCTCGGGACCTGTCACGCGCGTCCAGAGCATCGATTATCTTCGGATGATCCCGGAGAGATCCTTCTAGCCAGCCTGGAACTGTTCGATATAGGTCGTCAGGGATGAATTGCACTGTCTGTCGGATGAACCACCGGATTCGATCCCCGCTCGGGAGTCGGTTTATGTATCGATGAAATTCACCGTTGCACTCGGCGAGGCGCCGGGAGGCTGCTCTAGAAATAGGGGGGCTGCTAGCCGCGACCAGCCGTTCCTGTATTGAGCGTAGCTGAGCGACGTCAGCAGGAGTGACTACTAGCGCCGCGCGTCCGGCCAGTATGCCCGCGAGATGCGCATGGAGCTCAAAGAGATCGTCCAAATCCTGCTGATTGAGCGGGTGAACTCGAAATCCCTTTCTTGGGACGGCGGTAACAAGTGCCTGGCTCTGAAGCGAAATCAGAGCCTCACGCACAGGCATGATGCTTACCCCAAGCTGGTCGGCAAGCTGTTCCAGGACGAGCTTGTCGCCCGTCTTGTACGCGCCGGTCAGGATCGCGTGACGGATTCTATGAGCCACCTCATCTGCCAACTTCGGTCGGGCAGCGAAAGGGGCGAGCTGCACCTCCGCTCGTTTACCTCCAAGGCGCTTCTCTGAATCATCCTGTGGGCTTGTGCTTGCCATTAGGGATCAAGGATATCCGATCACGCCCGTGGAACCGCTCGGCATTCCGGACTACGGCTAAAACGACCTTCCCGCCCCGACAAACTCTGGCAAGAATCTGCGCCTCGCGCGCTCTACCTCTTCTTTCTTGCCAGGAAAGCTCGCACCCCCTCGGCAAATTCGACGCCCCCGACCTGGAGCTCCTGCAGGCGCGACTCGAACTCGAAAGCTTCCTCGTAGCTCGACACTAAGGCATGGTTCACCGCTCGCTTTGCTGCGGCTAGAGCGTGACGCGGCTGCGAGGCAATGTGAGTCGCGAGCGCAGTGACCTCCGCCTCGAACTGTTCCTTAGGCAGGATGCGGTTGATGATTCCAAGTCTGTGTGCTTCGGCGGCGGAGAGCGGCATCCCAGTGAAGAGCATCTCGTAGGCAATTCCAGTTCCGGCGAGTCTAGGCAGGAGCCAACTCACGCCCCCGTCGGGCGCAAGGCCAATATTGATGAAAGCCTCCATGAGGTAGGCCTCATGAACCGCGATGCGAATGTCGCATGCGAGCGCGTAGCTTGCGCCGACACCGACTGCGGGTCCATTCATCGCAGCGATCACTGGTTTGGGCATGGTCCGCAGTCGCACGAGCATTGGCAGGAATTCAGTACGCAGCACATGACCGATGTCCTCCGGCGAACGCATAGGAGCACCTGGCGAACCCATCTCGGTGAGGTCTGCACCTGAACAGAATGCGCGTCCTGATCCTGTCAGTACCACCACACGAATCGCGTCGTCGTCCTCGGAATGCTCAATCGCTTCCCCCAATTGCTTGCGAGTCAGTGCGCCGATAGCGTTTAGCTTTTCAGGACGGTCGATGCATATCCACCCCACGCCGTTTCGGTTTTCGACCTTTACGTGCCGCTCGACTTCGATCGCCAATTCCTCGTGCCTCCTGAACTTCACATTTTTCGCTGGCAACTGACCTATCCGGTCGTCTCGACAAGGCCACTCAACACTCCCCGGCGGGCCGGCCAAGGGAGAGGTTGACGGCCGGATCCTCCAGCGTGGTCGCGAGTGCCGACAAGAACTGGGCACCCCTCGCTCCGTCCACGGCCCGATGGTCGATAGTCAATGAGAGAGTCAACGTATGCGCGATCCGACCCACGCCGAGGATCGCGACTTGCGGGGGGTTGATGATAGGAGTGAAGTGGTCGACACCGAAGGCGCCGAGGTTTGAGACCGTAAATGTTCCGCCGAGCACGTCCGACATACCCAGCCGCCCTTCTCGCGCGCGGGCGCCGAGGTCGCGTGCGGCAGCGGAGATCTCCGCAAGTGTCCTACGGGCACACTCCTGGATGACAGGCACGACCAGGCCCTCTTCCAGGCTGACCGCGATGCCCACATTGATGGACTCCCAGATGCTTACTAGCTCGCCCTGGACCGTAGCGTTGAGCATCTGGTGGGCAGGTAATGTACGGGCGACCGCAAGGACAATCAAATCGTTGTAGGTTACTTGCGTGTACTCGACGCTCTGCCGGAGACGAGCCCGGAACGCGATCAACGCCTGGGGATCGAGTGAGGTGTTAAGTGTCACCTGCGCCGAATCCCGGAGGCTCTGGGTCATCCGACGGGCGATCGTCGCCCGCATTCCTATTAGAGGGATGGTACGCAACAGTCGGGGCGCAGCCTCGATCGGACGCGACACTAGTCGTGCATCTTCAGAGACCGCTACGACTTCCTCACGGTCGTCAAGATCCCTGCCAACAGCAAAGGACGTGGATCGGCATTGGGTGGCACAACTAGGAGGGTTCGAACTCGGCCAGTAGCGCCTGCACCGGCACAGTCTCGCCCTCGGCGGCCACTAATCGCACGATCCGGCCACGAGCCGGCGCCTGCACTGTCTCGTTCACTTTGGCGCTCTCGATCTCGACCAGGTCGTCGCCCTTTTCAACCGTTTCGCCCGTCGCCCTTAGCCACCTAACAATCGTGCCTTCCTGCATTCCCATCCCCCACTGAGGGAGTCGTATCTCGATCACCGTCTCAGCCCATTTCCTGTCCACTTACGCGCTTGACGGCCTGAACAATCCGATCGGGCCTGGGATAGATTGTCTTCTCCAGAGCCGGACTGAAGGGAACGTGGATATCCGGCGTCGTTACGCGAACGACTGGGGCTCTAAGACTCTCAAATACCTCCTCGACGATGGTTGCGCTTATCTCGCTGGCGGCACTGCATGTCCGGTGGGCTGGATCGACCACGACGACCCGACCGGTCGCGGCCGCAGCCTCGAGGATGGTCTCCCAATCAAGGGGAACCAGAGTACGCACATCGACCACCTTGACCGAGATCCCATTCTCCAACGACAACTGCTCAGCCGCCGCGAGAGCGTGCAGCAATGACCCCGCGACGGTGATCACGGTCGCGTCGGATCCTTCTCGTTTTACCGCAGCCTTTCCGAGTGGAACAACGTAGTCTTCGTCAGGAACATTTCCCTTGGTGAGCCACACGGACGAGTCTTCGAAGCAGAAGACCGGGTCGTCATCGCGGATGGCGGCCTTGAGAAGACCTTTAGCGTCATACGGCGTCGCTGGAACAATCACCTTAATCCCAGGCACGCTCATGAAGATTGGATACGGCCGATCGGAGTGTTGCGCTGCATTCGCGCCGCCGTACAACAGGGCGGCCCGGAACACGATTGGAATTGATACTTGGCCCCCGAACATGTAGCGGCTTTTTGCTGCCTGACTTATCATCTGGTCCATCGCGACGTAGACGAAGCTGGCGATGGTAAAGTCGACGATGGGGCGAAGGCCGGTCATCGCTGCCCCGATCGCCGTCCCGACGAACCCAAGTTCAGCCAGCGGGGTATCCCGTACACGCTCCGTGCCAAACTCCTCGACGAAACCCTTTGTTGTGCCGAACAGACCGCTGCGAACGTCGTTGCCAAGCAGGAAGACACGCTCGTCCCGCCGCATCTCCTCGCTTTGAGCCTCGCTTAAAGCCTTGAGGTAGGTCACATTGCGCTCGACCATCAGAGCCGAGCTCCGGTGATGGGCATGGCATAGACGTCGTCGAACACATCGTCGGGCTCCGGAAAGGGACTCTCTTTGGCGAACGCGACAGCAGCCTCGACTTCGGTTTCGACTTGCTGCTCAAGCTCTCTAACTTCGGCATCAAGGATCTCTAGTTCCGCCAGCGAGGCGGCCATCCGCACAAGCGGGTCCCTGGTTCGCCAAATCGAAATCTCGTCGGCGGAACGGTATGCAAGCCGGAGGCCGACGGCGTGCTCCCAGTACCTATAGGTCTTGGCCTCGATTAGCGTCGGGCCATCTCCTTTCCGCGCTCGTGCGACAGCCTCGGCGACTACCTCATAGACCGCGACTGGATCCTGACCATCGACGACCTTGCCGGGCATGCTGTAAGCAGCTGCTCGGTCGGCGATGTTGGCGACGGATATTACAGAGGCTGCGGGCGTGGACAACGCGTACTGGTTGTTCTCGCACAAATAGATCACGGGCAGCTTCCATACCGAAGCGATGTTGAGGGATTCGTGGAACGCTCCTTGGTTGGCTGCGCCATCTCCGAAAAAACAGAGGGCCACTCGATCGCTTCCCCTCATCTTCGCGCTTAGGGCGCCGCCGGTCGCGATTGGCAGACCAGACCCGACGATGCTTGTCTCCCCTAGGCTGCCCACGCTGAAATCAGCCAGGTGCATGGAGCCCCCTTTCCCCTTGCACACGCCAGTGCGCTTTCCAAGCAACTCCGCCATCAGGGGTCCCATATCTGCCCCCTTAGCAATAGGGTGCCCGTGAGAACGGTGGGTGCCCGTGATGTAGTCGTCCTTCCGAAGCGCCATACATGCGCCGACGGCAGCCCCTTCCTGCCCAATTGAGAGATGCACGCCGCCAGTAATCTCCCCTGCGCTTGCGAGTTCGGCAACGATCTCCTCAAAACGCCGCGAGCGGACCATTCGGCGGTACATCTCGAGTGCGATGGTGCGGTCCACTCCGAGATCTTATTCACCCATCACATCAAAAATCAAATTTCGCGTGAGCAGGCGTTTGGATGATGAGCGCAAGGAGGTGTTGGTCGCTACACAGCCCTAACTCTGTTGTGCCGCAAACTTCGCATGCAGCACCGCTGCGCGCACGAGCCCCCGCGGAGTCGGTGTTGCGGCTAGTCGCAAGAGCCAAGGAGCGGGAAACCGCCACCCAAGGGGCTGCGTTTTGATCACGGACTTTCAGTCCATGTCGGCGGATGCGTTCCCAACGGGACGGGTGGACGAGTCCACCGCGACGGCGTCTCTGACATTTCGGCGACAGGCCTCACTTGGCGCACTCGGCCGAAGGGGCTTTCGGCTTCGAACATCCATCGCGACGGCTCCCCAAATCCCGTCGCCGCCGCGGGATTGCACACAGCGCCCGTCTTTTCAAGCCACATCGCCGTTTGGGCGAGGGAGGCACGGACAAGGTAGCTTCCTCCTTCGCGCGCGCGACGCCACAGAGCCGCGATCGTCCCGAGCGCAGCAAGGTACCCTGTCGCGTAGTCGCAGGCTGCCGCAGCTAAGTGGCGAGGCCGGGACGGAGTGCCGTCCGCTATAGCGAGGCCCGTGGCGGCCTCAGCGAGCGGCTCCCATCCGCGACGCGAACGCCATGGTCCGACGTCACCGTAGCTGTTGATGGACACGTAGATGATCCCCGGTCGCACCGATGCCAGGCGCTCGTGCGAGAAACCTCGGCTCTCAAGCGCTCCCGACCGATAGCTCTGCACGAACACGTCGGTTTCTTCGATCAATGACCACAGTGTTCTGACTCCAGTTTCGTCATTGAGATCAAGAAACGCGGACCGCTTCCCCGCACCCGTATCGATGACGCATGCCTCAATGTTTGGAAGCGATGGCGAGCTTACGAGCATGACATCAGCACCATACTGAGCGAGGATCTTTCCGTGCGACGGACCGGCTAGAACCCTCGTGAGATCCAGAACCCGCACGCCTGACAAGGGCTGTTCGCCTTGTATGAATGGTTTCGGGTCGCCGTGTCCGAACCGCACGATCTCAACCGGGCCAGCGGCCTCGAGGGCTCGGGCCTGAGGGTGCTCGGCCCACTCTGCGGCGGTGCGCGCCACGACTCCGCACATGCCCGCTGCGGCGAGTGCGTCCTCGAGACCGAACGCATCCCATTGGGCGACCGCATGTGCAATCTGGGTAGCCTCGAGCGAGCAACCAAGTACTTGCAATGTCCCCTCTATGAGGTGCGGGAACTCTCCAAGCAAATGTATCCAGCGACCATCGCGTGTTTGAAAGAAATCGTTCAGAGCGTCTGATCCAAGTGGCACCGGATTGCCGTTAACGCGCTGGATCATGACGCTCTGCAGAGTTGCAGCAGCGTGCTGCACAGCCACGTGAACGTTCTGGGTCCTGCCTGTGCGCAACTCCCAGCACGCAGCAGCTCCGCCGGCACACGCAGCGAGGACTGCCGTGGTTGCTTCCGCGAGGGCAAAACGGGACGCGAAAACAGGGTCTTTGCCTGTGATGGTCGTTCGGAGAGCTAAGTCCGGCGTCAGTCCGACAACACGTAGTAGGGCAGTTAGAGACGACCGAGCGACGGAAACGCTGCGGCCCGTGTGCGACAGTCCCATACGTGATCCCTCCTTCACATTGGCTCCCGCGTCCGTCAGCCGCCTGAAGTCGCTGGCCCGCCATCCGGGGCGCTCAAGAGTTCGGCTCATGTTAGCGCACTCTGATCTATGATCAAATTGTGCGCGGACGAGCGAGATTCAGCGTCGTGAATGCCCACGTTAACTCGCGCCCTCAAAGCACCACGAAGCATGTGAGGACGAGAAGGATCACGTGCCAGTAGATCCACTTCGTTTCTTGAGGGTGAACCACATTAACCAGGTGATTGATGACTATCACCGCGCGATCGAGCATTACCGGGGCCTCTACGGCGCGACCCTGGAAGTCGACTTCCGTGATGCGTTCGGTGGCGGCTACAACAATTGCCTCCTTCACCTTGGCGCAACGCGCCTAGAGATCTTCAGTCCTATCGATCCAGATAGCTCCTTCGGCCGCCAACACCAGCGCTACGGAAACTTCTGGCACGCCGTCGCGTGGGCCGTGCCGAGGCTTGAGGATGCCCTCGATACACTTCGGCGTCGGGGCATTCGCGTGGTGAATGTCGAATTGGATGGCGGTCACCGGCGGTTATTCGCCGATCCGCGCGACACATTTGGATTGACCTTGCAATTAGGAGATGCCGAGTGGCCCGAATTTAAGCCCGAGAGTCCCTTCGGACTGGAGGGCCTGGCTGGGGTCAGCGTCGCCGTCCACGATGCTGAGGAAGCAGCCGCTTTCTACTTGGGACTAGTCAGCGGTGCAAGGCTCATCTACCGCTCTAGCCTGCCAACCTTGAGTGCTAGCGCGGTAGGTCTGCGTATGGCCGATTACATTATCGAGTTTCTTAGTCCCAACGGCTCAGGGGTTGTTCGGAATTTTCTTGAACGTTACCACCCCAAAATCTGGACGGCGACGTGGCGAGTGAACAATGTCGAAATCGTTCGCGAGCACTTTGAGTCCCGCGGCGTAGTGTTGCGCAAGGGCAGTCATCCAGGAACTCTCGAGATCGAGCCCGCTGACAATCTCGGTCTGCGCCTGCAGTTTGCGACCGCAGGAACTATGTCGGAGTTCGATCACTAGTCATGCTGCGACTGGCTATGGTTCGTTTAGTCTTGGCCCTCCCTCTTCTTGTTGTTGTTTCCTTTGGCTTGGTCGCCTTGGTGTCACTGATTCCAGGCGACCCTGCCCTCGTACTTGCTGGGACTCACCCTGAACTCGCTCCGGCTATTCGTCAGAGCTTGCATCTTGACGACCCATTGCTCATGCGGTACTGGAATTGGGCAAGCGGTGCGGTGCACGGAGATCTTGGCGAGTCCTATGTGCTGCATGAATCGGTCGCATCCTTGATCTGGGCTCGTCTCCCGACCACAGCTTCGTTAATAGTCCTCGCGATGCTCATCTCAATATTCACTGCCCTCGTCTTAGGTACGATTTCAGCGCTTAACGCCAACACGTCAATAGACCGTTCACTCACCGTCTCTTCCGCATTTGCGATCGCAGCTCCACCTTTTTGGGTGGGTAATCTGCTGGTCCTTTGGTTTGCTGTCGACCACCAATGGTTTCCGGCTCTTGGCACGACAACGCTCTCAGATGGACTGTGGCCGTGGCTCTCACATCTGGTGCTGCCAGCGGTAACGCTCTCGCTTTGGACCGGAGCTATGTTGACGCTACAGCTGAGACGCGCCTTAATCGAGGTGCTTGGTCGTGGTTACATACTGAGTGCACGCGCCAAAGGCCTGAGCAGCGTGTCGGTCGTTGGTAAACACGCCCTCAAGAACTCGGCGTCCCCGGTGGTTACGGTCCTAGGCTATCAGCTGGCGCACCTTTTTGGCGGCACGATTCTGGTGGAGAACGTCTTCGCGATTCCTGGGCTCGGCAGTCTTGCGCTCGACAGTACCATCGATCGCGACGTTCCGGTCATGTTGGGCTTGGTCGTCTGTACAACTCTTATCGTCATCGTAGTGAACTTCTTTGTGGACTTGTCCTACGGCTACTTCAATCCAAAGGTTCTGCCAACTTGAGGCCGTCCGGAGCGTTGGCGACTTCGGGCTTGCCGGTTGTCGATGGGATGACGACAGGTCGGGTCCGCGGGCATGGACTGCCGCTCCCTGCGCTCTTGGCAATTGTGTACCTCCTGATCTTGTTAATCGCCTCACTTTTCGCTCGGTACATCGCACCACATGATCCGACACTGATGGATCTGAAAGATCAGTACCAAACGCCAGGACTTGGCATGCACCTTTTCGGTACAGATCGGTTCGGACACGATGAGCTGAGCCAGCTGATCTACGGGGCACGTTTCTCGCTCCTGGCCGCGATGATCGGAACTGGTGTCGCTGTGGCGGTGGGTGCGCCACTTGGCGTGCTCGCTGGATACATAGGTGATTCCTTCGAGAGCATCACGGGGTTTTTCAATGACGCACTCATGGCCGTGCCATCTCTCCTTTTTGTCCTAAGCACAATTGCGGTCATAGGTTCCGGCTTGACACGCGCCATGATAGTGGTGGGGATAATCTTCAGCCCTCCGTTCTTTCGATTAGCACGGTCCGCTGCGCGAGAGGTTAAACACGAAATGTACATCGAGGCGAGCAGATCAATCGGCTGCTCGACTTGGCGCACAATTTGGCGCCATATTGTTCCGAATGTATTATCACCAATCGTCGTTCAGGCGACGTTCGCGGCCGGAGCCAGCGTTGCTGCGGAAGCTGGCTTAAGCTTCCTCGGTCTCGGAGTTCAACTACCGAGCGCGAGTTGGGGCACGATGTTGAGTACAGCAGCCGAGAATTACTCTGCTCCCTTTCTCATTTACTTCCCGGGCATGGCGATCGCCTTGACGGTCATGTCGTTCTTGATATTGGGTGACTGGATGAGCGACGTCGTTGGCACACGGCACCGGACACGGCCTTCTTGAGCCTCCCAGCAAACCCGCTTCTCGTTGTCGAGGAGCTCACGATAGAGTTCGCGGCTGAGAACGGCGGTTGGGTTCCCGTGGTTGAGAGAATCTCATTCCGCGTAGACCGAGGCGAAGTCGTTGCTCTAGTTGGTGAATCTGGGTCCGGAAAAACGGTGACGTCATTGGCCCTGCTCGGTCTTTTGGGCGCCCGCAACGGACGCGTAGCCCGCGGTTCGATCCTCTTTGATGGGCTCGAACTCGTGGGTCTGACGGGAGTCGCGTGGAGGCGGATACGCGGGAAACGAGTGGGAATGATCTTCCAGGACCCAATCGGGGCGCTGAACCCCGCATTCACGGTGGGTGATCAGATTGCGGAGACCGTTCGGACTCACACCGGAGTCAGCCGCAGAAAGGCGTGGACCCACGCTGTCGAAATGCTCCGGCGCGTTCGGATTCCCAATCCAGAAAGACGGGCACATGACTATCCACACATGCTGAGTGGCGGCATGTGCCAACGAGTTATGATCGCCCAAGCGCTCGCCTGCGCGCCTGACTTGCTCATCGCCGACGAGCCCACAACGGCACTCGACATGACAATCCAAGCGGCGATCCTGCGACTGGTGCGACAAATCCAGTTGGAGACCGGGATTTCGCTTTTGCTGATTACACACGACCTCGGAGTCGTTGCCGAGATGGCCGACAGGGTCATAGTGCTGTACGCGGGACAGGTGGTTGAGTCGGGCTCTGCGGCCGACGTGCTAACGAGACCAGTCCATCCTTATACGGAAGCCTTGCTCGGAGCGATTCCCAAGGGGAACACCCGGACGCTTGTGACGGTCCCCGGCATGGCACCGAACCCCGGCCAGATTTCGGTTGGTTGCCGGTTCGCGCCTAGGTGCCGATACGCACTGCCGCTATGCCGAAGTCGTGACCCCGAACTGCAGGCATTGGGCAATGGCCGAGCAAGTCGTTGTCTTCGAGTGGACGACCTATACGCGTTTGCAACCACCCAAGGGGCCCAGATGTGAGCCTTCTCCAGGCGATCGACCTCACTAAGTCGTTTCGAAGCCGATATGGGCCGTTGGGCTTGAGGCGTCGCGCGATCCCGGCTGTACGCAGCGTTAGCTTCACCTTGGAGGAAGGACAGACAGTCGCGCTGATCGGACAATCCGGGTCGGGCAAGTCAACAACGGCACGGCTAATCAGTCGCCTGATCGAACCAGACCGTGGGCGTGTCATATTCGAAGGGAAGGATCTCCTCGCAATGCCAGCAACGGAACTCAGACATACGCGAGCCCGACTCGCGATGGTGTTTCAGGACCCTAATGGATCACTTGACCCTCGGGTCACCATTGGTGACTCGGTTGGGGAACCACTACTCATCCACTATGGCCTGCCTCGCCGAGAGCGCGAGAACAGGGTGGCTGGTTTGCTCGAGCGCGTCGGTCTTTCGTCCCGATACATGAGTCGCTATCCACGCGAGCTTTCCGGAGGACAAGTGCAACGGGCGGCAATCGCACGGGCCATCACGACCAAACCGAGGCTAATCGTTTGCGATGAACCCGTTACTGCCCTGGACGTCATCATCCGGGCACAGATTCTCAACCTGCTGAGCGATTTGCAGGATGAATACGGAATTGCGTTTCTGTTTATCTCCCATGACCTAAGTCTCGTTAGGGCTTTCGCGGATTCCGTGCTTGTGATGTTGGATGGACAGGTAGTCGATCGGGGAACAGTCCAACAGATTTGCTCAAGCCCCGGCCATTCGCACACTCGAGAGCTTCTAGCGGCGATTCCTTCACTTGTTCCAAAGGCCCTTCGAGTTCGCGCAAGTTTCAGTGCGGACATGCTTGGCGGCCCAAGCCCTGAACCGACAATAACGGCAACTGGACTCGAAGCCGGATGACTGCGTATATATGCGCATCCAATCCCTGGCTTTGGTTCGCCTCCAGGATCATAACTCGAGCTACTCAGCCCGATTTCGGTGGCAACACCACTCGCCTGTGCGGCTGGCAGCAGACGGCGCCTCGTCTGCGGTGGCACTTTGCTCGAGATGAGTGGAGGCGGCCCCTCCGCTAGGCATACCAGTGAAAACGATTCGCACGTGACTTTTGAAACGAACGTGAACGCAACTGGCAAGAACAAGGACGTTCTCGCCAAGCACGCCGAGCGCCAGCCGCAAACTCCCGCGATTGTCGAAGACTTTCCGGATGGCTACCGTCGAGTCATGACGTACAAGGCATTCAACGGAGAAGTAAACCGAATAGCAAATTCCCTTCTAAGACTGGGGTTCAAGTCAGGCGATCGGCTCGCATGGTGTGGCCGTAACTCGGCTGAGGTTCTGATCGTCCAGCAAGCCATACGCAAGCTGGGTGGCCAATCAGTGGCGCTAAACCCACGGCTCACGGCTCATGAAGTAAAACTGATTCTTGAGGCATCTGAAGCGAGATTTGTGTGGGCAGATGAAGACGCCACAGACCTGTTCCTTGAGGTTCAGACGGGGGGCACGGAAAGTCGCCTGATCGTTGGCTACTATGAGGTGGCGGACGGTCAACTCCGCGGAGAAGACATTACGAGCGGCGTCACTCAAGAAGAACCCATGGGATGTGCCGAGAGCCCATTTGGCCGACCAATTTCGTTCACGTCCGGGACTACGGGGAAGCCACGCGGAGTCATGCGTCCGCTCCTCTTGCCGGGGTGCAGTGAACTGCGTCTTCTTGCGGAGATGTGGGGACCTGCCCCCCACGTGTGCCTGACATCGGGCTCCCTGACTCACGGTGGGCCTGGTCGCACCGCAATGCATGCACTTGCGCGCGGGGACACAGTGATCGTCCAGCGCAAATTCGATCCAGTTGATTGGTTGCGACTAGTGGACCTCTACAAAGTCACGCTTTCGTATTGCGCTCCGATAATCATTAGGGATGTATGCAATCTTCCCGCCGAGGTAAAGGCGGGGTATGACCGCAGCAGCATCAGGTGCATAGTTGCGGGTGCTGCGCGGTGGCCATACCGCCTCAAGTTGATGTACCGTGAGGACTTTCCGAACGACACACTCTGGGAGGTTTATGGCTCGACGGAGCTAGGGTCGACCACCGTGATGCGGCCCGCCGAGCACTGGGACAAACCCGACGCGTGCGGAAAGCCTGTGCCGGGTGTTGACATCGTTCTGGTTGGACCTGACGGACGACGTATTTCTACCCCCTATCAAAGGGGACTCCTGTACGCCAAGAGCGACAGTTTGTTCGAGGGATATGTTGGTGACCAATCGGCATTTGAAGCGGCACGCTGGGGAGATGGATACTTCACGTCAGGTGACGTCGCATACTTCGATGAGGATGGTTACTTCTACATTTGCGATCGGGAAAAGGACATGATCGTATCGGGAGGTGTGAATATCTACCCGGGTGAGATCGAGGCGGTCGTTGAAACTTGCGCCGGGGTCCTGGAGTGTGCGGTAGTTGGTGTCCCCGACGATAGGTGGGGTGAAGTCGTTCACGCCGTCATCATTCCGAAAGAGACCGGACAATTGAGCGCGGAGATTGTCATCGCTCATTGTCGAACGTATTTGGCTCCGTATAAGTTGCCGCGGTCGATAGAGTTTGTTAGCGAACTTCCTCGCACGTCTTCTGGCAAAGTGCGTAAGCGAGATCTACGATCTCGGTACTGGGCAGGAACTGGACGGTCGGTCTAGCATGGCTTTCCGACGGTACTAGGCGATGAGGCGCTCGCGTATGTTGCATCCTCGTGAACTCGGCTCCGTAATTACTCATCGTGATATGTACTTCCACGAGCCGCGCTATCGCGACTTTCGTTGGCTGGAAACCAACTGCTACTCCTTTACTATTCCTGAGGCTCACATGGGGGGGCAGATCTGGGCTGGATTTCGAACCAACCTGGATGTTGCAGCGTCACGCATTTGGATTTGGAGCAGCACCAATCCACACGCTGGTCCCGCTGAGCTTGATTACAATGACGAGCGTTATCACCTTCCTCTGCCACAACAGCAGCTGACCAATTTCCGGCTGGCTAATGGACTGGCTGTCCGAATGACGAAACCATTAATGGAATGGAAGGTGAGGTATGAGGGAGTCGATGACACGGTCCTCGATTTAGACGTACGGGGCCTCTGTCCACCCCTGCATATATCTGAGACGGGCACCAAGGATGCCCAGCTCGGCACCCTCCGACTCGATCACTTGGACCAGATGATGGCCGTCTCCGGCACGGTGCGCATTTACGGCACGGAATACAAAGTGAATTGGCCATCATGGCGGGACCACTCTTGGAGTCCGCGCCCTGAAGGACCAGCCGGCTACGGTTATGGTGTGACCGTGTCGTCGAACTTCGACTATGGTGCGTTCGGCGACGAATATGCGTTCTTTGTGATCACGTCGAATCAATGGCACGATGCCACACGGGGCGTCGTCGTGAACGGTTATCTAATCGATCACGGTGAAACGCTACGCCTGCGCCAGGGAGAGGGTCACTACGATTATGACGAACAATGGACGATCAGGCACCTGAAGTACGAGCTTGAGGATGAGCGGGGTCGACTCCATTCGTTTGTGGGCGAGCCGCTGGGATTCGACCATAGAGGGAGACAAGTGTCAGCCGTAGTCAGATGGGAAACTCGGGACAAGCAGACTGGGTGGGGGCAGTACATATGGCACGGCAATCTAGAACAGCAGCGTCGCCATCAACCGTGGAAGTCGTAACGATCTGAACGATCCGGACTATTAACGGACATTGGCAGCCTTCCCTCTAACATCCCTAGGCATCAAGCGCCAAATCGACAAGCCGACCCTGAATTCGCACCGCGTCGGCAAGAACGTTCCGCAGTTGTTCAAGCGCATGGTCGGCCCAGGATTCCCTACGGTGTTCTCGCAGAAATGTCATCGCCTCATCGCACACACGAAGGAGTCTTCGGTACTCCACCAACGGATCGTCACTCTGGTCGGCCATTGACCAACTCAGGGGCGCGGCAATTCCCGCGCGGCGAATTGATGAGTTCAGCTCAAGCAAGCCTGCGCGAAGAACCGAGGTCTCCTGCCCCAGACATGAGAAGAGCTCAGGCCACATGGCATTCATTCGCCGGAGGAAGACTGTCACCTCACGGATCTGCCGTTGCGTCAGCCCGTCGGTGTCTCCGCCGGACAGTCTCTCGGCCGCTCGAGCAAACAAAGCCGCGAGGGCCTCATAGAACGTCATGTTTGCCGCGCGCGAATGCATCGATAAGCGGGAGTGTCTGGCGAACGTGGAGATTTGGTCCAAGAATACGCGACATATTCAGGCCTGCGCGGCGAGCAGCGGATTCAGTCCCACCTGCCCTGTCTGATTGCTCGCCAAGCAGCCTGCGGCTAGTTAATGATCCTTGAATGAACTGCCAGAAAATCGCGTAGTACTGTAGCCTTCGTAGATCTATCGCGCCACCGGTCGATTCGTAGTATCTGCCCAACAGTTCGTCAAACGTGAGCGCCATGCCGAACAAGTCTGGCCGCCGCCGACGCGCCATTGGCATGCAAAGGAAGCCGAGATCCTGCATTGCATCGCCTAGTGTCGCTCGTTCCCAGTCGAGCACCGCGGATATCTTGGTGTCCTGCCAAATCAGGTTTCCAAACCTGTAGTCGCCATGCACCAGGACCAGCTCCTCCTCAGGTAGATCGGGCACGTTATCTTTTAGCCAGACTCCTATGTCTTTCCAAACGATTTGCGGCACGCCAACAAGATCGCCAGAGCCATCTTCAAATGCCAAAAGATGTTGATCAATCATCCGAGCAACCCGTTCGGAGGCGGAACCGCGTGGGCCAAGCACGGCCACGAGGCTGGGTTTGTCGAGCCAATGAAAACGGCGTATGTTCGCCAACGTATCGATCAATTCGAAGCCTATCGCTTGCCGCTTGGTATGCCATAAGGGCCAGGATTCGATTCGAGCCAAATCGTGGGAGGTCCCCTCTACCAGTTCGGTCACCGAGATGGGCCTTGAGAAGACCGAGGAATCGGTCGTGAATCCAATTGGGGGAGGGATGGGAATGCCGCTGCCGACTAGAGCGTGGAGGATTAGGCCGTCCTTAGCGGCGTCATACGGGGCCAGAGGGCCTTCATTTGGCGCTCGCCTAACCACGAGCCAGCGCTCTTCAATTCGCTTCGCACGAATCGAGACTCGCAAGAAGAAAGTTTCCCACGATCCCCCTTCGGCTGGTCGGCGGACCTCCAGGATCTGCACATCTTCGGCGTCAGGAAATGCCTCTGCCCGCAGAAAACTGACCAGCCGGTCGTACGGTTCGCCATCGTCCATGAAGTCTTGCCTGTCAGCTCCGCTCGATTCCTTCTACTTCTCTACGGCGCGTCAAGTCGCGAATGCGGCCAGCATCTGCCTTAGTAGCTACCGAGGGAAGCAGTCTCAAAGAGTCGACGTGGATTGATTACAAGCATCTGCTGGATGTCTTCCTCGCTGACGCCCCTCTCACGCAATCCAGGTACGCCGAGGTCGACCACCCATACATAGCTAGAGTCCGGATGGAGCATATCGCAATACACTGGGTGATCATTTCCAAGGACCAAATGATCTGCATAGCCCCGCCTACAGAGTTCGGCAATCCGGTCCAAACGAATGTCGTTAGTGGTGATAACGTCAATGCCGAACGTATCAAAGGACACGAACGAGCCACTCTCTATGACGGTCTCGACGTAAGAAATGTCGCGCGCCGCGGCACTTTCGATGTGACTAATCATTACGCGCGATAGATCGACACCTTCTTCAGTGAACACACGCTGCTGGTCGGTGGCATTCGGAATTGCCATGGTGTGCGTACAGATGGGAACCCCGGTTTGCCGATGGGCCTGCGCAATTGCGCGGAGAACGCGTTCTACTGCTGGGGTCAATCCACGAACATCGGTCGCGCACTTCAGTATCGCGGCGCGGACTCCAGTGTCGGCGATACCCACCTGGATATCCCTAACAAACATGTCAGTCATGTATTCTGGTCCACCCCACCGGGTTCCCGGCCCGCGCTGATTGAAGAACATCGGTAGCGACTCTTTAATGTAAAGGCCGGTAGCGACAATAATGTTCATGTTGGTGGACTCAGCGATCCGCTTGATGCGAGGAATGTAGCGCCCGAGGCCGAGTACGGTTACATCCACGATCGTGTCAACACCGTGATCTTTAGCTTCATTGAGCTCATCGATCGCCTCTCGGACACGCACTTCCTCGTCACCCCACGTCTCGGGATAGTTCTGGTTAACCTCCGGGCTGATGGTAAAGATGTGTTCATGCATCATCGTCAGGCCTAAATCGGATGAGTCGATGACGTCGCCCCTTGCCGTAGGTATTAATGTCATCATTAGGCCCCCCGTAATAGCATTGGCTTGGAGGACTTCAGCGCTCGCGTGATCGCGGGGTTGCTCGCGCTGCGGATAATCAGACACAAATAGCGGAGGCATTTGCGCACCACACTTCGGTCGATCGCTTCCAAACGCCTCACTCCGACGGGGACCTATATGACCGTCTCATAGCTGGAAAGCCACGACTCGAGAATGTCTCAACGGCCACGCGCAAACTGGAATCCGCAATTCATTCGTGTCGTTGCTGAGAAGCGTCGCGCTTGGATACAGCTTAGCCTTTCAGTGTCCTCAGTGATCAGGTCAATCGCACGATAGGCCACATCCAGCGTATCGAGCCGTCGGTGACGCTGGATGAGTTAGCGGGCCAGAGATTGTACCGACCAGGTGACCATACTACGTCGCGTCCTCAGTTCAACTCCGTAACGTCATCGATGGCGAGACAAGGTTTCCTCACGCAAAGTAACGCGGATCGACCTCGCCCGCAAACATCCACGGGGCACCCGCGATGTTGGTCACCTTCTTGTTGTAGATCCACAATTCCCCCTGTGCGCAGATTGCGACAGCCCATGCCTGCGTGGCAGCAATTGCCCACGCCTGTCCGTACAGTGCTGCCCGTTTCTCCCTGGTCAAAGTCGGATCAAGGGCGGCCTGCCCCAGAGCCATCACTTGCGACTCCTCAGGTGTACCTTTGGCAAGTGAGAGCAGATCACCATAGTTCCACTGGAAGATGAGGCTCGGATCTCCCCCTCCGGCATTCACATACGAGAACAGCGCATATTCGTGTGCGTTCAGTCGTGGAATTGAAAGGCTCGGCGTGATCGAGTCGAGCGTCGCATTGATATTAGCTGCTGCAAGTTGTGCCTGATAGACCTGCGTGACCGACGGAAAGATGCTGGTCGGCCGATAGGAAATCGTAGTTGAAACACCATTTGGGAAGCCAGCCTGTGCCAGGAGTGCCTTAGCTTTGGCGGGATCGTACGGGTAAGGATCCTTGAAATTCTTGTCGTAAGTCCAATCCGAAACCGCAACAGTCTGGTGGGTGGCGATACAGTTGCCCTTGAAGAGGTCGTCAGCAATCGCCTGACGGTTGATGGCGTGTGCGACTGCCTGGCGCACCGTCAAATTGTCCAACGGTGGCCTGTGCGGATTGAGGAGTAGTTCGAGAACTGCGTTGATCGATACATAGTGCCCTTTGTACTGGCCGAGGGCTTCGAAGCTCCGACCCGCCGGTATGCTATCGGCTGTCAGTAGGGCCACATCGAGCTGGCCCGCCCGCACCCCGTTTATGCCTGCCGCCGGCAGTACCTGAACTATCTGCAGCTCCTTCACCCTACCCGCGTTCTTGTCCCAATTGGGCGGGCCCGAGGTTGGCCTCATATACCTAATATCAGAAGGGAAGGTGCCGCCAGGTGCGATCACATACGGACCTGAGCCTGCTGCCGCAGGTGGATTGTGAGCCAGATCCGCTCCGAATGTCTTTGGATTGACAATTGCGCCGACGACCGTCCCAAAGAGTGATAGCAGGTCCGCGCCACCACCACTGAGATTGAATCTGACAGTGTTGGAGTTGACGGCTTCTACTGATGAAACTTCCTTAAGATATCCCGCCGCAGTCGATTGCGGCAGGGTCTTGTACCTGACCATGTTTTCCCTAACTACGTCAGCGTTTACTTGCGACCCATCGTGGAAATAGGCATCTTCCCGAAGTTTCATAGTCAGAGACTTGCCATCCGCCGAGAACGACCATGAAGTAGCCAGCATGGGACGCATTGGCTTCGCGCCATCCGAATCTGGCATCGTGAGACGGTCGTAGAGCGGGAAGATGTATGTATTGATCGGCCTACTCGACAAGGCCGGGTCAAGGGTGTTCGTCTGGCCAAGAAAGCCTAGCTTCAATGAGGGAGTTAGCGCTCCTGGAGTTGGTGTGGCAGAGCCTCCCGGCACGCATCCAGCCAGGACCGCCACGGCCGCCGCGGCAAGTAGGCGACTCATGTGGAACCTCGGCCTCACTTCAAACCTCCCGGAACCATCGCTGGTCCCTCTCCGGTCGCCTGAACTCGAAATTGAGCTTCTCGAGTTAGCATCCCCTCTTAGGCGCCCAACCATCGGTGGCAATATATCTGATCAATGATTAGACCGCAACATAGCTCTTTCCGCGCCCTTGCCACAGACCCTGAAGGCCGGGTTGCCCGCAGCTATCCCGGGCTGGATGCCGCTGGAACTTCGCCGCCGCCAAGTTCCCCGATGGGTTTCAGCGGGTCTACACTTCTCCCCGGTGATCTTTGATCAGCGTTGTACTCCGGTGCCAGCGCGTCAGCTGCCAGGTCAGCCACTCGATGGTGCCGTTGACCCGCGCGTGCCAGGGCCGACAACAGTCAGGCTGACTGCAAACCTAGCGGTCTACTGCACACCTTGGGAGGCTTGACATGTATTCAGGACCAATCACAGATGCCTTCTTCCACGTTGGGTGGGCGGCCACGAATCCGGAGACGTTCGGTGACCGGGATGCTTGGGTTCAGGATCCGATGCGGCTACGAGTGATGAAGACGTTCCAGCAGACCGGCGCCAAGCCGCGAACGCCCGAAATAGGCTTGGCTGAAACCATCAGGGAGATGGACGAAGCCGGCGTTGTGCGCGGCGTTCTCCAAGCGTCTCTTTACTACCCAGCCGACCGGCACGCTTGGGAGACTGGAGTCTCAGAACACTATGAGATCGCTAATGCGCATCCTGAGCGATTTGATCACTGCGCGACAGTGCTACCCCCATTACAGGGCCCAGGCACTTACTGGGATTTGTTGGAGAATCCTCGACTCTTGGAGTACGCCAAGGAAAAATATGGCATCCGCGGGGTTCATCTGCTGCCGGCACCGTGGGGAACTCCTCCGAACGACAAATGGTTCTATCCCATTTACGCAAAGTGCGTCGAACTGAATTTGGTCGTTTTCAGTTACGTTGGAATGCCCGGTCCACTCTGGCCGACATACCCGAATTACCCGCTGCACCTCGACGATGTTTGCCTCGCATTTCCTGAGCTGGTGGTGGTTGCTCACCACATAGGCGACCCATGGGTGGAGATGATGACGCATCTCGCGGCCAAGCACGCGAACCTCTATATCACTACATCGGCATGGTCACCGAAGCGCTATCCGGCAGAATTGCTCGCCTTCATGGCTGGAAAATGGCACGGCCAAGCCGGCGCGGATAAGGTCATATTCGGCACGGATTATCCATTGCTCAACTTGAGCAAGGCCACAGCTGATGCTCGCAACCTTGACCTGCCGCCGGATGTATTGGAGAAGTTTCTACATCTGAATATCCAACGTCTGATTCCCGCGAGGCTGAGAGTTTGAACTCGTTGGCTTTCGGACTGTCCTACACCGCCCAGGGACCGCAACGGACACACTTCCAATTTCTTGAGGAGGTGCCTAGATGATCAGGTTGACCTGGCAAGGTCACGCATGCTTCCGAATCGAGTCGGGTGGCACCTCGGTAGTGACGGATCCCTATACACCCGAGGTTACGCGCCTCGCCCGAATCACGCAGCCTGCGCAGGTTGTGATTCGTAGTTCACCGACAGATAGATACCACTCGTGTGAAGCCATGGTGCCAGGTTCGCATGAGTTGATTGAGGCGCTCGATGTGGCAAGGTCCGGCCCCATTACTGTTTGTGGCGTGGACATCGAAGCGTTCGGGGTCCGGGAACGGGCCCGCGGAGGCAAACACCTGCCAGGAAACAACGCGATGTATCGGATGGTTGTTGGAGGCCTCCGCATCCTACACCTTGGAGACTTAGGTCACGCCCTTCCGGTGGATTACATAGAGAGACTTCGCGACCAAGTTGATGTGATGCTGGCGCCGACGGGAGACATACTGACTATCGCGATCGCTGACCTACGAGCCGACATCGACGCGATTCGACCGCGCGTTGTGATTCCAATGCACTACCAAATTCGAGGGCTGTGGTTGCCTCCCGGTATGTGGATCTATCCTGTGGAGGCGTTCACGAGTGGTTTTGCCGGGACCGAGGTGGTTTGGTCGCAAGGTGCTGACCTCGAATTGTCGCGAGAGACTTTGCCAGCAAGTCTAACGGTTTATGTGCTGGACGCTTTCGGCGCAACGGCTCCTTCACGCACACCTAGCGCATCTCAGGCCGCGACATGATTCCACGGCACCTGTTCACAACCGACTATGAAATATTCCGGCAATCTGTCCGGAAGTTCATCCAGACGGAGCTGGTCCTGTGCCATGCCCAATGGGAGAAGGATGGCGTCGTCTCGCGACGAGCCTGGCCGCAAGCGGGCGCCGGACTTATGTGCTGTAGCCCGGAATATATGGATCTGAGTCACCCCGGTGAGTGCGCGCACAGGAGGCGAATTCCGGTATGGCTGTAGTACTTACGGTGATAACCCAGGTAAAGCAAGGCGACGAAGCGACTGCTGAACGACTCTTGACCGAGTGCGCCATACCATCAAGGGCCGAGCCCGGAATTCTGGAGTACCACGTGTGCCGCTCGAACCGGAACCCCGGGCAGTTCCTCATTTTCGAGATGTATCGCGACAAGGAAGCACGGGATTCCCACAGGCAGAGCGAACACGTGAAGCGACTAATCGTCGATCAGTTGCTGCCTCTCACCGATACGTTTGAAGTCGCTTCCTACGAATCCTTCGATTCTTAGTGAGCGGCCGGCAACACACGGCGGGCAACCGGGTGCGCCGCATCGTTTTGAGGAGGTCTAGATTGTCCGGCACGAGGCTAACTGACCATATTGAACTCGCCGAAAAGCTGGCGTTCGACCCCTGCGACATGTTGGAATTGTGAAAACGACTACGTTAGTCGAGAGCCGGGTCGAGTGTCGATTGCGCGACGGCGTCGTTCTATACGCCGACGTTTATCGCCCAATCGGCGATGGCCGCCATCCCGTGTTGCTCGAACGAACACCGTATGGGCGAGCCACATATCTCATCAATGGAATGCCTCTCGATCCGCTGCGTGCTGCTGCTGCTGGCTTCGCCGTCGTCATCCAAGACGTCCGCGGGCGATGGGACTCAGAAGGCGACTTCTACCCGTTCGCCACTGAGTCTGCCGATGGCTACGACGCGGTCGAATGGTGCGCAACGCAGTCATGGTCGTCTGGGCAGGTGGGGATGTATGGCAGTTCCTACATGGCGGCAACTGCGTGGCAAGCAGCTCGTGCCGCGCCACCGTCGCTTGTCACCATGACCCCGTCTCAGGCGAGCTCCGACTATTACGAGGGTCGTTCATATCGCGGGGGGGTGCTCGAACTCGGATCATTGCTGACTTCCGCGCTGCTCGGGCTTGCACCGGGATCCGCGCATCGGATGGAGTCATCGACTGCAAAGGCGGCCCTCCGTAAGGCTCGCCAGATGATTGATGACCCTTTGACCACTGCGGCTACTGCGCCGTTGGCCGCTCTTCGAGAGACACCCCTGAGCGATTTGGCTCCCTTCTTCTTCGATTGGGTCGAACACGACACGTTCGATGAGTATTGGCAAGGACTGACCCTCGAATCGAGCTACGCAAATATCAAGATCCCAGTGCTCCACATGACGTCTTGGTTCGACTCCTTCCTGATTGGCAGCCTGCACAACTACGAAGGAATGGCCCTGGCCGGCCATCGCCATCAACACCTTGTAATCGGACCGTGGACACACCATGTGCCAATGGCGGCGCTGCTTGGGTCGGCGGTTGTCGGCGAAATGGACTGCGGCCTCGGATCGATGCTCGATTTCGACCGGATTCAGCTGCGATGGTTTCGGTCGGTTTTTGACAGCGGCGAGCCGCCGGCGGATCAGCCGACGGTTATGTACTTCCTTATGGGCGCCAACCGCTGGCAGACCGGGGAGACATGGCCGCCCCCTTCAACCGAGTTACGCCTTTATCTCGCCTCAAGAGGCCATGCCAACACGCTCGCCGGCGATGGGCGCCTAGAGACTCACGAGCCTGACTCCGAAGCCGAGTCAGACACGTTCATTTACGATCCCGTCAATCCCGTGCCCACCTTGGGCGGATCCCAGCTAATGATTGGGACCTCCTGTCCTCCCGGCTCCTACGACCAGCGTCCAGTCGAAGGCAGGGACGACGTGCTCGTCTTCACTTCAGAGCCGCTGCGAGAGGACCTCGACGTAGTGGGCTGGGTGTCGGCAACCCTCTCCGTAGCATCGACTGCACTTGATACAGACTTCACAGCGAAACTGGTCGACGTATCGCCGTCTGGTCGCGCCTTGAACATCTGCGACGGTGCCCGGCGACTCCGCCTACGCGAATCGCTATCGGAGCTGCTGAATTACACGCCCGGCGAAGTCTGCGCGGTTGTCATCCGGATGGACGCGACAGGCCACCGGTTCTGCCACGGACACGCTATCAGGCTTGAGGTGAGCAGTTCCAACTTCCCTCGCTTCGCAGTCAACCCAAACACGGGATATACCGCGTTCACCGACACTGCTCGCATCAAGGCGACCCAGACGATCTTTCACTCCAAGGAGTCCCCCTCATTCCTACAGCTCCCCGTTGTCCGTATGGATCGATGAGGCCAGTTCTTGCCTGCTCGTGAACGCCGTAATCGCGTATGGGGCCCTTGCCACGCAGACGATGTCCTTGATGACGCTTGATTAGTGATGTCGAGGACCTGCGGGGGTCAACGGATCCAACCGTCAGTAAGCCGATTCCGACGAGCCGGACAAACTGAATGGCAAGCCAGGGGCCCCGAAGCTCTTTGGCTCACATTAGCTGGAGCTACATTGGCGAGTCGCAGGAGCCGTGGAAGGCGACGTTCCCTCTACGTTTCATCGCGTCTGCCACGGCCGACGTCTAACCTATGCGTCCTGCGCTGGGGGGTACAAGCCCTCCAATGCTCCGAAGGTGGCGTACTCAGACTTCTCTTCCATGCCGGCTAGTGCCACCTCGGCGCTCAACCTGAATTCGGCGGACAGGATGAAGTCAACCTCACTTTGGGGGTCCGCTGCAAATTTCAACAATGTCTCGATTGAAAGCGCTCGATTGCTGGCGTCAAAGGAGCGTCTAGCGCCAATCGGGAGTGTTGCTAGAGTACGCGCCGTTTGAATCGCTGACGTAATCGCCGACTCCTTTGCGCGCACGCCCAAGCCGATAGCTGCCAATTCAGAGGTGATGGCGAAAGGAGGCGTGATTAGGTTTGCAAGCGTCGTCGCACTGGTGCGAGCAGAAATGAGCGAGCAGCCGACGGTTGAATAGGCGCCAAACGGGTCAGGGCTTGGGACAACGTGTGCCCCCGGCCCGAAGAAACGAAGGTCGCAAGCAATCGCAAGCGCCAGCCCGATCCCACCAATGGCGCCGTCCACGGCCGCCAACGTTGGGCTTGGCTGCTCCAGGATCAGGCGAATTGCAGTTCCGGAATCGCTGAGCCATGAGGCAATTTGACTCCTCTCCTGCCTGCGCGACATCTCAAGGAGACCGGCCAGGTCCAGGCCTGCGCTGAAGCACGTGTCTCCGGTGAGAACGAGGGCCGCGTGGTCCGCCTCTCTGATCGAGGATAGGGTGCTTGTGAGGTCTTGAACCTCTCGTGGCCCCATCGCATTGAGCCGCCCTGACGAAGGCAGCCGCAAGATCGCGATCGAATCGATCACTTCCAGGTAGGCCACTATTAGTCAGGATCCTAGCGTATTGAAGCAAACCCTTCGCGTCTCATGACCGATGGCTTCGTTGGCACTTCTAACATCTCAAATCTAGCTGTCGCAACCGGGCGACATTCGACCATCAGACACAGCCGCCTTATCATTCGCGGAGGTAGTGTGTTCGTGAGCTGTAACGAAGGCGCCAGCACAACGCTCAACTACTCGCACACGTGGCCTGCGTTGCATTCCGACGAAGGCACATATTGCCTTCGTCGCTACGAAGCAGCCGGGGAATGCGATGCGATCCTGCCCGGCGCATCCTACGAATACGACTATCAATCGCTCGGCTGCGCACACATTGAAATCAGACAGCGCTGGGTTCGATGCTTTCGTATCGAGGTGTCGGCGTCGTGAGACTCGGAATCTTTGCAGGGTATTGGGGAGCCACTCCACCGGCAAGAGCCCTAGATGTGATCCTCGAAGCGGATCGCATAGGCCTAGACTCGGTCTGGACCGCTGAAGCGTACGGGTCGGACGCACTGACGCCGCTCGCTTGGTATGGGGCTCATACGTCAAGACTTCGCCTGGGGACGGCAATCATGCAAATGCAGGCGCGAACACCGGCTGCGACTGCCATGGCAGCAATCACGCTGGACCACCTCTCAGGAGGTCGATTCGCGTTAGGTATCGGAGCGTCGGGCCCGCAAGTCGTTGAAGGCTGGCACGGTCAGGCTTTCGGCAGACCCCTAGCCAGGACGCGGGAGTATGTGGAGATACTTCGAACAGTGTTTAGTCGCACCGAACCTCTTAAGCACAGAGGACTCTATTACCAGATTCCTTTTGAAGGGGGGACCGGATTAGGTCGTCCCTTGAAGTCAATTGTTCATCCCTTGCGGAATGATCTACCGATCTTGTTGGGTGCGCAGGGCCCCAAGAATGTCGCCCTAGCTGCTGAATTGTGCGATGGCGTCCTGCTCTTGTTCTTCGGTCCAAAGCTGGACAGCTTGTACCGCCAAGCGCTGGAGTCAGGCTTCTCGCGCGAGGGCGCTCGTCATACGTTCGAAACGTTCGAGGTGATGGTCCAGACTAGCGTGATCATCGATGAGGATGTCGAAAGAGCTGCCGATCAACTGCGTCCAGCACTGGCGCTGTACATCGGCGGCATGGGTGCGGCAGAAGTTAACTTTCATCGAAACATGTTCGTCCGCCTGGGGTACGAAGCCGAATGTGATCAGATAACGCGCCTGTATTTAAGTGGCCACACTGCGGAGGCAATCGCAGCTGTTCCTACAAAGTTGATTGAAGATATCGCAATAATTGGGCCCCGCGAGAAGGTACGCGCTGAACTCAGAACATGGCAGCAGACGATCGCAACTGGATTCATCACGCAGGCGCGCACTCCCGAAGAAGTCGACGTCCTTGCCGAGTTGTTCGAGGTTGGCGATTGAGTGTTTATGACAAGTTGTCGCACTATCGATCCAATGGATCAGGCTCGATTCAAATAATCGCGATTGGATTGACTGGGCTGCCCACGGCCCCTGTTATCGGCAACGGTGCAACGACAAAAGTGAATGTGGTGGCGTGAGCTGCCGACAGCGCCTCGAGATTCGCGAACTCGAGTAAGTACACCCCGCGTTCGTTGAGCAACAACAGGTGTACTGGCATCACGTCGCCGGTCTCTGACGGCAAGACCTCAACCGCGGGATTATCGGCCCCCACTAATACCACGCCGTGGTCGGCGAGCCACCTCGCGGCTTCGATACCGATACCAGGAGAAACGCGGAAATGCTCCTCACCAGCATCGGCGGATCGCGATAGCCAACCCGTCCGGATGAGCACAGCATCGCCAGGCTCGATCTCGGTATCGGCCGTCAACATCGCCTGTTGGAGGTCAGATGTGGTAATTACGCGGCTCGGCTCCCACGGCTTTGTGCTTGCGACATCAAGCAGGATGCCCCGACATACGATACCTCCGACCTTTTCGACGCCCAAACGATGAGCGCCGGATCGACTCCGCACCTCAGTCGCCGGAATGCCGTTGTACATAATGCCGTTACGAGCCACGTGGCTCAGCGCGTCCAGGTGCGTCCCAGAGTGAATGGCCATCGCAAGATAGTCGTCGGCGAACTGGAAACCATTGGGCGCCCGCCGCGCCCCAGCGGAGTAGTCCGCGCCATCGACAAGCATGGCGTGCAAGACCGGCGGCCGGGGCGGCAATACGGGAGTGCGCGAATTGAGTGGGATACCAAGAGCCACCACGCGGCACAGCCGAGCCGCTCCTAGCGCCCGCCTGACGCTGGCCTGATCGATTAGGTTGAGTGCGCCTCGCTCGTCATCAGCGGCCCAGCGTTGTGGGCTAGTCGGTTGGCTTTTTGGTTCCATGCGGTGAGAAAGTCTAACGCTGGCCAGCTCAGCTCGGCTGTGGTAGTCGAGTTGGCCTAGTTGATGCGCGCCTTCCGGCCAGCCCAGACCTGATCGCGAAGCATGAATTTCTGAATCTTGCCGGTCGATGTCTTCGGCAGGCTGCCAAACTCGACTGACCTTGGAGCCTTGAAGTGGGCCAAGCGGCCGCGAACGTGGTCGATGATGTCTCGCTCCGTTGCGGTCACGCCAGGCTTGAGGGCGACAAAAGCCTTTGGGACCTCACCCCATTTGTCATCGGGCGCTGCGATTACGGCTACCTCCAGCACGGCGGGATGACTCGCAATCGCCTGCTCGACCTCGATCGTCGAAATGTTCTCCCCTCCCGAAATGATGATGTCCTTCTTACGATCCCGAAGCTCAATCGAGCCGTCGGGGTGCATGACGCCCACATCGCCCGTATGAAACCAGCCGCCGTCGAAGGCCGCACGGGTTGCTTCGGGCTCCCTGAAATATCCCTGCATCAGGGTGTTGCCTCGAGCAAGAATCTCGCCAAGTATCATGCCATCGGCGGGCACGTCACGCATCTGTTCATCCACGACGCGGATAGATCCCGCACCCACGTGGACAAAGCCTTGGCGTGCCTTGTACTCCGCTTGATCCGTTGGTCCCCAGGCCCCAATGCTGGCCGGGACTACATTGAGCGTGAGCGGTCCGTAAGTCTCAGTCAGTCCATAGAGATGAACCAGATCGATGTTGAGTGAGTCCATTTGTTCGATGAGCGTGGGCGAGGGCGGAGCGCCGCCAGTACAGACCCGTACGCGGTGGTCAAGCCGATGTGCTGCCGCGTCTGCGGCCAGCGTTATGAGCACGGTCGGGGCAGCATTGAAGTGCGTCACATGCTCCCTTTCCAAGAGTTGCCATATCTCGGACGCTTCGATTCGGGGAATGCAGACGCTCTTTGATCCGGCCGCGGCCATCGACCAGGTGTGACTCCAACCGTTGCAATGGAACATCGGCAACGTCCAAAGGAAACACGACTCAGTCGTCAACCTATTTTCGACCACCATTGAGATGGCATTAATGAATGCCCCGCGGTGGTGGTACATCACGCCTTTAGGGCCACCCGTGGTGCCGGAGGTATAGTCAATCGCGCACAGGTCGTCTTCACTCGCCAACACAGATTCGACAGGAGAATCTGATCCCGTTGCGAGGAACAATTCCATTTCGGGTCCGAGTTGGACTTTGCGGATACTGGGCGGAATCTCCGCCAGCGCGCCGGCCAGCTCGGGTGAGAAGAAGATTGTATGGCTTCCCGAATGCTCTACGATATTGGCCACCTCGGCAGCCGCCAACCGAGTATTAATGGCGACCAGGACGCCGCCGGCCTGGGGCACGCCGAAGTGCGCCACCAATAAGGCCTCGGAATTGAATGCGAGAAATGCAACGCGATCACCACGCTTTAGACCGGCGGCTCGTAGAGCGGACGCCAGCCGCCTGGATCGTCCGCGAAATTCTTCCCAGGTATAAACGCTGCCGCAGTCGACGACAGCCACCCTTGATGCATACACCGTGCCTGCACGCTCGACGAATGCAACTGGTGTCAGCTCGTCGCGATACGGTTTGAATTCTGCCAAGCGTTCTTCGCAAGCGTAGCGGCAGCGAGGCTTCCGTGGAAGGACCTCGCCAGAGTCTGCCTAACTCCCTTGTCGACAAGCCAACCGGGTCTGCATCCACACCGGGCTTCCGTGCTACCATCCACGGGGTTACTAACCAAGTAGAGCTCGGTGGACTTGCGGAGCTATACGTCGACCGCCGATACAGACGTCATGGTGTGGGTGCGTCGCTCATAAGAGCGGCAGCACGGCAGTTGGCCGAGATGGGCGTCACCAAGATGACCGCCGTGGTTGCCAAGTGCAACGCCGCCTCCCGATCGTTCTGTAAAAAGTTGGGAGCGGTCGAGGAGGATCTTGGCAACACAATGCCAGTGTTCGGCAACCTACCCAACGTACCTACCGTCCATTTGCCAATCGTGCAAGTTCATTGGAGTGAAGCTGGGTTTGCCGCACTGCTCCATTGATGACGGCATCCGCCCTAGCCGTGCTCGGGCACAGCACGATCACACTGACGCTCGACGCGTATAGCCACGTGATGCCAGGGCTTCACGCCCAGGCTGCAGCAGAGATGCAGAAGCTCTTCGTCGAGAAGGAGCGCGATCTGGAGCGGTAGTCGCGATCAGCTCTGAGGCTTGCTCTGGCCACTTGGCCTATACATCGACCGATCCCATCTATCGCCAGGGACCTTGATGTAGCGCAGAAGCATTTGCTGGTTACTGAAACTTGCGCGAGCCTCGCCGAACTCGAATACGACGTGGCTGGTACCCGTCAAGTCGGCCTCGTCCGCACGTGCATCACGTGGCGTCCGTGCGTACTCGACTCGGACTCTGGCCGAGATGAGGCGAGATCGATCTAAGCCCGTCCTGGCTAGCTCGGCTTCGACCCAATCGGTCAGATAAGTCGTCATAAACAGCTCCTGCGGCTTTCCATTGACGGTTCCGGTGGCCATTACTGCGTCTATCTCCATCACGCCGGTGTCAGGCTCACTAAGAAGCGTGGGCCCGTCTGCCATGGCCTCCCAACCGACTGCCATCTGGACCATCTGATTCGCGAAATTCCGCGCTACTCCACTGAGCCGTCTCGAGGAGCGGGTTCCCGCCATAGTCGGCCAGCCTACAGGCGATTGGCTATCCGGAGGTTTTGCGTTTACGAATTTTGCTGTCAGATTGCTGTCAAACGGCGCCGCGTTTGCGGAAGGTAGTCGAGGCCGTCAAGCGGCAATTGATTGATCCGACTTCGAAAATTCGAGTGGTGGGCCGGGAGGGAGTCGAACCCCCAAAGCTTTCGCGGCGGTTTTACAGCGGCAGGCCTGGCGTCCACCCAGGTCCGCAGTCATCCTTTTGAACTCGACATTCAGAATTTCGGGGCCGGTTCGTCCACCGAAATCCACCGTTGAGCACCGGCTTGGCTGTCATTTGGCTGTCAGAGCCTCGCCTTTGTGGTCACGGCCACTGACAAAACAACCGCCGCGAGCGCCGATCCGTTGCCGTGTTTGGCTGTCATCGGCTGGCAAGGATGCGCGACTGGGTGGGCAACATCCGGACGGACCTCATGCACCCCTCTTGATAGCGCCTCGCCTCATCGATAGCAGGCGATACGCGCAGGCATCCGCGCTAGTGATTACCGAACGATTAGAGCGCTAGCAAACTTTATGGCCGGCAATTGAAACCGCGGGAATACACCTTCGGTGCCGAATAACATTTCTCGGCAAGCCTCAAAGTCGCTCCGTACCAGAAGATCCACATGTACAGCGCGGTTGCGGTATCGGCGAGTAAGCTGGCGAACTTCCGAAACAAAGCCACTGTTGCCAATCAGCCATTCCGACTTAGCCTCGACCGCCGCGTCACGGATCGCTGTGAGCAAGGGACTGAGTGTTGCAGCCGGCGTGTCTGCACCCGCAAGAGCCAAGGAATGAACCACCGTACCCAGGGCTGGCGGTCGCGAAGTCTTGCCGGCCACGTAGAGCGCAAGCTCTCGAGTCCGCGGCTCGGCTATATCACTATCCAAATCCAGGCCACGGAGCTGGTCGCGTAGCGGTTCTAACAGCCGACGAATGACCTCAACCTCGAACGCCTTGCAAAGGCCGATCACGGCAACCGACCAATCAAGATCTTCCGCGACAGGAAGGATCTCCGCGACTCTATCGGCCGTCGCCAGGAAGCGGATTGCTTCGGGACAAAGCTCGAAATAGAGTGGAAGCGACGAAGTCACCGCCAGGCGCATGTCCGGAATGGCTGTTTGCCGCGGCGGAACGCGTCGCCATTGCCTGACTGAAGATCCCCTCTTAACGATCTCCTGTCGACGTCGGGTGGCCTGACGATCGAGGTGGCCATCCAGTTTCCGCAGCAGAATGGCAAGCCGCTCTGCACGAATATCATCCGGCTCGCGGCCCATCTTTATTCGCTGGGCTGCTAGCAGGTATCGTTCAATACCGCGAGCGGGCTTGGAGTCGTCGGAAGGTTCCTCTAGCACGCAGTAACTCTAGTCAACCTATGCGATCGCGACGGAGCGAAACTGGGTGTCAAAGTGCTGGCTCGCGATAGCCGTCGTTATCGCCAAGGAAGCTCACCGTCATTAGAGCGGCGGGTGTATATAACGTTACTCAAGGTGGTCCCGAGAACTCGGCGGCGCGGGTCGACACGATAAGGTGCTGGCAAGTCTCCAGATTCACCTCATATTCGATACGCTCGATACCGGCCGGCACCCCATGAACGAACGAGGTGGACGAGAGTCGTGGGAAGTCATTTGCGACTCGATAGAGTCTTTCATCCACGATTCGGAAGCGCACTTCGCGGTATCGCTCAGCATGCAGCGGTGAATAGTTCGCGCCTGCCAAGCGGTCTTCGAACAGTCCTATGAGCTCTGCGTTGGCCTCCAACTGATGCGAGATCGCTTCTACCAGCGACACGAGGGAGTTCGCCGATGCTGGCTCCTCCCTCACTCGTAGGCTGTACAGGAGCAGCGCGCCGCCGTCTGGTGGATCAAGCTGATCGATGCCGTTGATTCGGTGAATATGTCCCCTAACAGAATTGGTGGCCTTAGCCTCAATTGATAGACCATCCCACTGGAAATCATTTCGTGCCCCGAGCGGACCGACCCAGTGACGACATTGGGCGACACCATGGGGCAGGAGCCAAATCAGTAAGAACCACAGCTCGCCAAAGAGCGCGCCAGAAGCGACACCAGTGCCGCAAATGCGCCATCGGTCGGATCACGCTGCGCCACCGCTGAAACCCTGGGGTCAGCAACGTCCCGCGCTTGGATCGCGACGAACCTGACAACGGGCAGGTACCTCCTGACCCATCGATCGCGAAAGATCGCGACGTCGTCCAGATGCCGCTTGGCGGCACCAACTCGATCCCGGCTGGAGCTTTTCCTCCACCTCCCGCCGAACTGACTCCGGCGCGAAGACGCGCACGATGCCACTCTCTGTTGCCACCAAAAACCGCTCATCCTTGCCCGACATCACACCCCGAAAAAGCGAGTTCAGGAGGACACCGTATCCACGACCACTGGCGTAATCGGCCATGGACCCAGCCAGCCGAAAAGGTCGACAATCCCTGCCGGCGGGCTCATCGCCGCGAGCCGCGTCTTCGGCCTGTCGTCCATCCTCCTTATCGTGTCGACCGCTTATCTACCTCGCGTATTGCTTGCGTTCAGCAGGATAGCCACCTGCGACCGCACCCGGCCTCGTGGCGTAAACGTGTAGCCCACTGCCTCGATATCGCATGTCCCATCGCGATGGCTGATCCCGACCGGGCCCCGCCCCACCTGGACGTCTTGGCTCAAGAACGCCCTTTCAATCACCGAGTTGGGCTCGATCACGAGCCCCCGATAGGGTCTCTGGTCGATCCAGGATGGCGACCAGGTCCAACTCGCAATGCGGAGCCGCGGCCGGCCAATCCCGTACATCGCCTGCTTCGTGGTTCGCATCTTTGATGCGACCAGGTAGCAGACCGGCTCCTCGCTGAGCTCTACCAGACGCCGGGCCGCGGCGTCGTTCGTCACATCGAACTCGTGGGCGCACTCGTTCGCCAGGCTGAATGTGATGGCGCCACGACCGTCGACAAACTGCCTCATACGCGCGGCCGGCATCGTGAGCTCAGCTGCACCCGCCTCGCAGAGCTGCTCCTCCTCAGGTCCCGCTGGGCCAGCGCTCACCTCGCGAAAGAAGGTGTGCGTGATCTCGTGCGCGTGGGATCGCCGCTGACGCCCCGGCGGCTCGCGCTCATCGAGAGTCACGCGATATCCGCCGCCCTCCGCAACGAGGATCCCGGAACACGCCGACGCATCGGCAAGCGGCGCATACGAAACACTGCGGATGCCACGACAAGAACCGAGCACCACAATCGGACTGGGGCCGGCGTCGGTCGGGGCTTCGTTCAGCAACTCGCGACAGAGCCGCAAGATCAGCTGCTTGGGATCAGCTTCGCCATGGTGGCTGCAGAGGGCTTCAACCGCTGGTTCATGCACGTCCACGTATGCACCTCAGCCCTGCCCCGTGACCATCCGTATCGTCCGGTGGAGCAGCCCCCACTCCTGGGCGGTGGTAGGCGTGCGCCCGCGAGCGTTGATCTGCGCCAGCATCCGGGCTTCGTCTGGTGGAACCTTCGCCTCCTCAACGTATTCGCGAAGCCCGGGAGGCCAGCTACTGATGTCGGCTGGCTTCACCATCGTCTTCCCCAGCAGGTCCCCCACCGACACCCCGAGCACGCTCCCAATCGCATACAGCGTCTCCGCCGACGGCTTCACCCGCGCGCCCTCACGGCCGTGAACGAGTTCCCACAGATATCCCTTGGCGACGCCCGACTGACGGCTCAGCTCACTCAGGCTCATTTCCGCAGCGTTGAGCAGCCGCGTAATGCGCTCTCCGATCGTCGTGGCGCCGGCCAGCTGCTCGTAAAGGGCTCCCATGCCGGCCACCATAGCACAGTCGTTCTCGAAAGGGAACGCCCACGTTCCCCTCTTGACACCGCGGCTCGTTCCCTGTAGAGTACGGGTTAGTTCCGGTGCCGGAACATCACCCAAACTCTCAGGAGGAGCTCATGAGCGAGAACGAAGTCACTCGGACCAAAGAGGCGGTGGACATTTTTGTGGACGACAAGAAGGTCCATTTTGACACCGACGACGCGACCGGAGCCCAGATCATGGCGGCCGCCGGCGTCCCGGCCGACTACTCCTTGTATCTCCGCGCTCGCGGGAGCAACGAGCCCATCGCTCCCACCGAGACAGTCGAACTCAAGCCCGGAGAACACTTCTTCACGCGGCCACCGGCAAACATCTCATGACCGCCGAAGACTTCGATACTGCCGTAGACGCGGTTCGCCGCGTCTACCCGGAAACGCGCGTCGTCCAGGCTTCCGGTTCTGTGCGCCCGCTCAGAGTTGCCCCGGTCCCAATTCCTACAGAATTCTGGGGAGGCGGCGCCACGCGACTGCTCGTGGTATTCGATCTTTCTAATCACGACACCTCGCGTCCCCGTGGACTGCTCGGGCCGGAGTGGAAGCTCCCCGGAGGCGGTGCTCCGCAAAACGCCAACCCCGTTTACGAGTTCGGCGAACCGTGGCAGGCATTTTCATGGACTTTCAACTGGCCACCGGTCCTCGGAGTGCTACAGACCGTGGAGGCCTATCTCGGGCGGTTTCGTGATCACCGCTGAACTGCGGATTCCCCGCGACCTTCAAGACGAGCTCTACGCCTACATCACGCAGACTGAGGAGTGGGCCGGCTACTTGCTTTGCGGAGCGCTCGAGACTTCAGGCCGAGTCGTGCTGCTTGGCCGCGAATGGTGTCCGATCCCTGAGCGGTACCGCATTCGCGGAACCGGACATGGAATGACCTGGCATCCGGACTTCGACATTGCGATGCTGAACCGCGCTCAACTCGAACGACTCGGTTGCGTGGTCATTCACCACCATGGTGGTTCTAGTCCTCGTCCAAGCGGCACGGATCAGAAGACCTGCGACTCCCTCCTTCCCTTTCTCTCCCGCGAGGCGCCTGACCGTACCCACGCGTTCGTCGTGATGGGGAACGAAGCTGCGGCGGGTCGGGTCTACCGCGCCGGCAAGCACGTTGCCGATCTTTCCGCCACCACGATCGTGGGCTCCTGTATCGAGACCTGGCCACCCACGGCCGACGGTTCACGCAGGTCAATCCCTGTCGATCCACTCCACGACCGCCTAGTTCGCGGCTTCGGGCCCGAAGCCCTCACCCGCCTCCGCGCCGCACGAATTGGGGTGGTCGGAACCGGAGGTGGCGGCTCACACGCAGTCCAGCAGCTCGCCTACCTAGGCATTGGAGCGTTCGTCCTGGCCGATGGCGATCGGGTCGAGCTGACGAATCTGAACCGCCTGATTGGAGCCGTCCCCGCAGCCGCCGATCGCAGTTTCTTTGATCGACTATTCCGTCGCCGAACCGGTGACGTCGGTCGACCCAAGGTCGACGTGATGGCCCGCACGATCCGGCAAATCTCCCCGTCCGCCACCGTGGTGACCCATTTTGAGCACTTTCCCTCACAGGAAACGGTCAAGGCCCTTCGTGAATGCGACGTGATCATTGCCTGTGTAGACCGACTGCAGGTGAGAGATGACCTCAACCGGTTCTGCAAGCGTTACCTCATTCCACTCCTAGACGTCGGCCTCGAAATCTTCCCCAGCAAGACGCCTCGCGAGTTGGTGTCCGCCATCCCTGGTCGCGTGACCAAAGTCCAACCCGACGGTCCGTGTCTTCGCTGTCAGGGTGTTATCGACGACGCCAAACTCGAGCGGGAGCGAGGCGGGCGACCGCCCGGCTACACAGGCGATCCTCGGCTTCCCGATCCGGCTGTTGTGACTTTGAATGGCATCGTCGCGTCCATAGCCACGACCGAAGTGCTTCAAATCGTTACCGGTTTTGCTGCTGGTCGTTCGCCCAACTGCGGCTGGCTATACGACGGACTCACCGGCGCTGTCGATCGTGTTGAGAAGGCCTTCCGTTCGTGCCCCGCATGCTCTGCAGAGCGGGGCATGGGCGACGTCTAACACCTGACCGCATCTCGACTCTAGCGACGCCAAAGCTTCCAACCCCGTTCCCGCTCTTTGGTCGACGATCGTCAAACCTCGGTTCTCGTACATTCGTTTGGCGAATCGAAGCTCGCGGGCGGCCAAGCCGTACCGGCCAGGCTTCTGTCGTTACACATATTGCACTTGCAATCCATGGTTCCACTTATTACACTTGAGCCATGGCACAGCAAGGCGCATCGGCAACCCTGACACTCGACCCGGACCAGGACTCCCTTCAGAAGGAAGCTGAACCCCTAGCCGAGCTGCTTCGTGCGCCCGAGCGAACCGCTAGGCTGATCGGCCCGCACGGCGAGGCGATCGAGCTCCCGCCCGCGATTTTTGACGCCCTGGCGGCTATCGCCGAAGCGCTGCGGCGCGGCAACGGGGTGAGCGTCATCCCCCTCCACCACCTCCTCACCACCAACGAGGCGGCGGAGCTGGTCAACGTTTCCCGCCCCTACCTCGTCCGCTTGCTCAAGGAGAAGAAGATCCCCTTTGACATGGTCGGGACCCACCGGCGTGTCCGGCTCGGCGACGTCCTGGCCTTCCGCCAGCAGCGTGAGGAGCAGCGCCGTGAGGCCCTCCAGAACCTGGTCCGGCAATCGGAGAAGCTCGGCCTCCCCTACTGATCGCTTAGGCTCGGCCGATGGCCTTCGCCGTCGTCTTCGACGCCAACGTCCTCTACCCGATCTCCCTCACCGACTTGTTCCTGACCCTCGCTGGCTACGGCCTATACCGTCCGCACTGGAGCACCGAGATCCTCCGCGAAGTCGAGCGCAACCTCCTCGAGAACAACTCCAAGCTAACCACTGAGGATTTGGCTTACCGGTTCAGCGAGATGAATCGCGCCTACGAGGGTGCAATCGTCGACCCGCCGAAGGAGCTCATCGAAGCGATGACCAACGACCCCAAGGACCGGCACGTCCTCGCTTGTGCCGTGGCTGCGCAAGCCTCGGTCATCGTGACCTTCAACCTCGACGATTTCCCCGCGGCCGCCTGCGATCCATACGACATCGAGGTTCAGCACCCCGACGTCTTCGCTGAGCACCTCGTGACCCTCGACCCCGAGGCTGCACGAAATGCCATCAAGGAGATGTCTGACCGAACCGCCGCGCCCCATCGCACGGTCGAGGAGATCGTCAAGCGCCTGGCGCAGGACCTACCGAAAGCGATCGCCCGCCTCTGAGAGGCGCGCCGGCCGAGCCCGCGTGCTGCCCGCCGAAATCATGTCGGTGCCTGCCGTCGACCGAGCTCGGTTGACTTTCTAGCTTCGGTCGCGTGGTGAGCCGGCCCTCATCCGCACGCAAGTGCGGTTATCTTGTTACGCCAAAAGGCGTCATTTCGGCCCACGATCGTGGGTCGTTTTAGCACATCGACTGACCTGTTAGAGCCCGTCCTCTAGCGTCCTCTGGCGTCCTTTGGCTGAAGGCCAATCGCTTCGCTCGTCTTGAAAGGGGAGGGCAGGCCGCGGGACGCGGCTGCCCTCCCCAGGTCGATCTACTCGCCGTCGATGGTGACGAGGACGAGCTGCTGGCCGTCCCAGAACAGGTAGGCGATGTAGTCGGTGGTGTTGCTGTAGGTGGTGTACGGGTAACCGTTGATCTTGTAGTTGAGCTTCATGGCAAAGGAGCCCTTGACGGTGAACAACCCGGTCGCCGGCTCGAAGGCGACCCTGGCATTGAGAAGCGGATCGGTGACCAGCGTCCAGCGGAAGTCCGAGGAGTTGGGGAAGTAGAACGACTGCGGGCAAGCTCCTGGGTTGGCCGCCCTTACCGACGCGCATGCTTTGAGCGCCTGAGAGACGATGGCCAAGACCGCTTGATCGGTGGCTGCCGCGGGCTGGGCGATTGCTGGGAGCCCGGCTGCGGACTTGATCGAACTGACCGAGATGTCGTCGGCCGCAAGATTCAAGACCGCGTTGAAGCCGCCGCCCGCCACCATGTGCGCCGGACCGCTGACACCGCGCTCCTGGTACGTGAAGACCATCTGGAAGTGGCCGACTCCGACAAGGTTGGCGTCGGTGTCGAGCGAGAACGCCAGGTTCTGGCTCGGATCCCCGACCAGCTGCCACTGACCGAAGCTCACGACCGAGCTGTTGACGGCTTGCGGGCAACCGTCGGGCCGGAGGCCGGTCCGAGCCACACAGTTGGCGAAAGCGCTCTTGACCGCCGCCGTCGCCTTCTCGAGACCGACCGGTGTCAGGTTCGGGCTGTAGGAAACGGCTGCGCCTTGAGATGCGAAGGCATCGACCGCAACCGTCTTGGCCTCGACCATCCGCGTCCCCGGGAAGCGAAGCTGGTGAGCGAGGGGAAGGACGGCGACAACGGATTTGCCGTCGATGGCGACCGTCTTGCGGTCGATGACGACGCCGCCCGAACCGGTCGGCAGGCTGACCTGGAGATCGACCGGCTTGACCACCAGCTGCCAACCGGGATAGATCTGGAGGTTGTTCTGAGCTGAGCGCTTGACCAGGAACCTGCCATCCTTGGCGCCGCCGCTGGTTTCGTAGGTGAAGGTCACCGCAGACGTCGAAGCGTTGACGGCCGTCGTGGCCGTGATCGCGAAGCTCTTGATGTCAGGCCGGCCGTTGGCAAGCGAGGCTTCCAGCGCCGAGCGATCGGTGAGCTTGACGGCAGCGGGGTCGCCAGAGGTGACCTGGATCAGCCTCCAGGCCGTAGACGAGTCTCCGGATTGCAGCGCTCCCAGATACTGGCGGACCGCACCCTCAGGCGAGTACTGGCGGACGAGGTAGTTGTTGACGAAGAAGGCGGCGATGACCACCACCACAATCAGCGCCGCAGCAACCTGGTAGCGGCGCCGGCGCCAGGTTGGGATCGCGATACGCGGCAAGGCGATGACCGCGTCGTTTGAGGGTCGGACCGCGATCGGTTCGTCGGTTTTGGCTTCGATGCTCATCGGACATCTCCTTGGCTGAGTCGGTAGTCGAGGCGAACCTCGTCTGCCCGGGCGATTTGACCTGTGTGCATGTAGGCGGCGACCAAGAGGCGCGCCAGATCCTCACGATCCTGCGATTGCTCGAGCGCGGATCGCAGGTAGGCGATCGACGACTGTGGCCGGCCGCTGGCCTCGAGGTAGACTGCTAGGGCGGCGGTGAGATCGGCGCGCCAGCCCGCGATCGCGATCCGAGCGTCTCGGACTACCTCGGCCGCACCGCCCCGTCCACCGGTGATCTGATGCTCGAGCTCGTCAAAGCGGGGAAGAAACTCGCCTGCTGTCGCTTCCAGCGGCGATAAAGTCGACGTCGACTCCCCCAAGCTCGAGACGGATCTGGGTGCTTGTGACTCGGACCAGCCCTTTGAGATCGGCGCCGAGCGCCGACTGCAACGCGTTCAGCCTCTTCCGCAACCGATCACGCTGGCTGACCAGCGAGATGTCCGGAGCCATCTCGGCGGCAAAAAGCGATCGGTCTACGGCCACGCCGGGTGTCGGCACCGCTCGGGCGATCAGGTAAGAGAGCAGAAACTCGAGGCGAGGCTGCTCGCGGAGACGTCGGGTGTGATCGCGACCGTCGACCTCGATTGAGAAAGGGCCAATGGTCCGCAGCCGCACTCGGTTAGGACCGCTTGAGGCGGGAGGTGATGATTGGTCAGCGGCTAGCTGACCGTTGCTCGGTGCGATCTCTGGACGACTCAGTTGGGGTTCTTGGATCGTGTGCTCGCCCTCGGAGTTGCCTTCTAGGCGAACCTCAGGTTTTGATGATGTTGCCGAACTCGGTTTTCTCGGCGACAATCGACTTGACCTCGTCGATCCAGCTCACGTCGCACTCGGAGGTGGCGCCCATGATGGGTTCGAAGGCAGTCGAGCCGAAGCTGTACATCAGCTTTTCGCTGGACGATGCGGTACCGCGCAGCCACCTTGTCCGCCGGCTGGCTGCGGCCGTCGATTTCGGATTCATCCGAAGCCTGGTCAAGGGCTCGTACAGCCACACCGGACAACCGTCCGTGGATCCGGTCGTCCTCTTCAAGCTCTCGCTGCTCGGTTACCTGTACGGCATCCGAAGCGAGCGTCGGGTCTGCGAGGAGGCGGGTTTGAACCTGGCTTGGAGGTGGTTCCTCGGATACGAACTCGACGAGCCCGTGCCTGACCACAGCGTCCTCAGCAAGGCGCGCCAACGCTTCGGCCGAGCGGTCTATGAGCGCTTCTTCACCCGCATCGTCCAGCTGTGCGAGGCACGTGGATTGGTCGAAGGCGATGTCGTGTTCCTTGACTCGACCCTGAGCAAGGCGAACGCTTCGCCGAAGTCTCTCCGCTCGAGAGCGCTCGTCGAGCAGCGGACGCTGACCAGGCCAAAAGAGTTCGTCGCCCAACTTTGGGAAGCCAACCCCGAAGTCGACCGGGAAGATGCAGCTCCCAGGCCGCGGCAAGGCCCGGGTCGCCCGAGAAAGGACAAACCAGAGCGGCGTGCGGTGGTGAACGGCCTGCTTGTGAGTTCGACGGACCCCGATGCCGAGGTAGCCACCAAGCTGGGTCAGCCTCGGCTCCTCGCCCACAAGACACATATGGTGGTGGACGGCGGAAAGGCTCAGATCATCACGGCGGTAGAAGTACGTCCAGCGACCGAGGGCGACGCTCATGCGGCGGTTCCGATGCTCACCAAACACCGTCTCAAGCTGGGCCGCTCGCCTCGGGAGATGGTCGCCGATGCCGGATACGCCAGCGATGCAACCTGGCACGCGTGCTTGGAGCTTGGCGTCCAACCCACAATTGCGATGCGGCCGGTCCTCAATCGCTCCGGCGGGCTGAACCCCGATCGGTTCACCTACGTCCCGGAGCGCGACCTCTATATCTGTCCCGAGGGCAAAGAGTTGGGTCACAAGACGCTGGCGTTCGAGAAGCGTCGCGTTGTGTACAGGCCGAAGCGGGGCACCTGCCAGGACTGTCCGCTGAAAGCTCAATGCGCCCCTGGGCGAGGAGATCGCTCCATCACCCGGCGCTGGGAGATAGAGCAGTACGAGGCGATGAAACGGCATCTCCACAAGCGCCGGTCGCAACAGCTGCTTCGTCGCCGTAAGGCTGTCAGCGAGCTGGTCTTCGCGCATGCGAAGGAGCAGCACGGTTTCGGAAAAGCTCAATTCCGCGGTCGGGCCAAGATGCAAATTCAGGCCCTGCTCACGGCGTCCGCGATGAATTTGAAGCAGCTGGTCCGCCGGTACCCCGAGGCCCAGGCGGGAAGGGCCCTGGTCGTCAGCCAAAGTCGGATTCTTGGCTCATATCGTTCGCTGGCACGCCTGTGGCGAGGTCCAACACGAACCAGGCCGCGAGGACGAGTCCGGAGAATTGGGTCGCCTTCTCTTTGAGATCCGGAACCTTTTTTCGACCGTTCGGCAACATCATCGTTTCTTGAGGAAACGATGAGGCTGGCGTGAGGCTATCCCTCGAGCGGGCCATCACAGTCAGCGCCAATGGCTGGGCGCAGCACTCATGAACGATTCGAGAGCGCCGAGCTCCTGGTGAGGCTCCATGACACGACGACCGGGCTGGCGATTGGTGTCGGTCTGCTCAAGGAGGCTGGCGCGGGTTCCGAGATCCCGCGTATACGCACCGCGCTCGAAGACTCACTGGCCAATCTGCGCCGGCTTACCGCCTCGCTTGACGTCGGC
>WNFV01001572.1_pt1 | contig 43172 bp, 38 predicted proteins | sample 5400101 | NCBI WGS metagenome assembly WNFV01 (sample SAMN13153361, study PRJNA577476) | soil metagenome | isolation source: 115 cm soil or saprolite under grassland replicate 1 | place: USA:California | collected 2016-06-15 | reverse complement strand
AGCGCAGATTAACGCACGGCGCAAAAAGGGAATCGAAACCGACAGGAGAACGGCTCATGAAATGGATAACGCGCGCCAATGTGAAGGTCGACAGGGTGGCATGCCCCTGGCTCATTCGTACCTTCATCGACAGAGAGGCTGAGTTTCTGTTCGTTCCGGTCGAGCAGGTCGAGAGCATCGCCCGCAAGACCGGTGCCATTCCGTACGACACGTCGGGCGCGGAGCTCGGCCACCACGGCGAGGAATGCTCGTTCGACGCGATCGTCAAGAAGTACGAGATCAGCGACGAGGCGATCGGCCGGTTGGCGATCATCGTGCGCGGCGCGGACACGCGGCGACCCGATCTCACCCCGCAATCCCCCGGGCTGGAAGCCATCGCCGAAGGCTTCAAGCGGCTGGCCGCCGCGCAAGGCTACGACGACCACGAAACCATCCGCCGGGAGCGGCATCTCTATGATGCGCTTTATCTTTATTGCGGCGGTGACCCCAAGAAGTTGCGAGCGGATTGAGTGGCTTCACCGCCATTGAACCGTGCGCGACTGAAGGGTTCGTGGGGGGTGGGGTTGTGGACAAAGGCCGACAGTCTGTCGCTGTTCGACGAAATTATTTACGGTGAAACCAAATAGCTCAATCGACGACATCGGGAGCTCGTTTGCGTCGATCCGGACGTTTCATATGAACGCATTCATCGCGATCGTGTTTGCGAGCCTGCTTTCGCGCCTCGGCTACCAAATGGCGCGAAGTCCGGTGCTCCCCATCTTCGCCGCCGATCTCGGCGCCCTACCCGAGCTCATCGGCGTCATCGTCGCCGCCTCCACCATCACCGGCGTGTTTTTCAAGCTGCCGTCGGGCGCGCTCTCCGATGTCCTCGGCCGCAAGCGCATGATGGTGCTGGGCGCGCTCTTCTTCGCGGCGCCGCCGTTCCTCTATCCGTTCGTCCACGACCCCTGGTCGCTGCTTGCGCTCCGCTTCGTCCACGGCTTCGCCACTGCGATCTTCTCTCCGGTCGCCTCGGCCTATGTGGCGAGCCTCGCCGAGACTGGACGCGGGGCCCGGCTCGGCTGGTTCTCGTCGGCGAACGACATCGGCGCGACCGGGGGGCCGCTCGTCGGCGGGTTCGTGCTCTATTTCACGACCAGCTATTCGCTGACCTATCTTCTGGTCGGCGCGCTCGGCGTGCTGACGTTGCTCGTGGTGCTGCTGCTCCCCGATGTCGATCGCCCGGCGCCCGAGGCGAAGACTTTCGCCACGCGAGCTGCAGAGTTCCGGCAGGGGCTCGCCGAGGTGCTCAGGACACCGCCGATCTTCGTCGCCGCCGGAATCGAGGCCGTCATGTATCTCGGCTACGGCGCCTTTCTCGGCTTCCTGCCGATCTACGCCAAGAAGGTAGGGCTCAACGATGCCGAGATTGCGATTGTCCTCGGCGCGCAGCTGGCGCTCGCCATGGTGGCGAAGCCGATCACCGGACGCGTGTCTGATCGGGTCGGGCGAATCCCCGTCATCATCATTGGCCTCCTGCTCTGCGCTACCGCGCTGCCGCTGATCTTCCGGAGCGAAAGCCTGACGGCTTTCGTTCTCTTGGCGCCGCTGCTCGGCCTCGGCGTCGGCGCAGTCACGCCGGTGACCAATGCGCTCATCGCCGATCTCGCCTCGACACGGCGCCTCGGCGCCGCCATGGGTGTATTCGGAACCATCTGGGACATCGGCGAGGCAGCGGGGCCCATGATCGCGGGATTCCTGATCGGCGGATTGGGCTATGCGGCGACCTTCGACGTGCTCGCCGCCGTAATCGTCGCGACTACGGTCGGAGTGATGGCGCTGGTACGCGATCCCAAGCGGGCGGCGCTGAACGACGGCAAGTAGCACCGCTGCCGCTTATTGCGCAGCTGGTACACAAGGAGCCCTTCGTCTCACTCACCGTCCCAGCAACGGACCCCAGGCTCGTCGTAAGCGACAAGAGCCTGCGTGGCGATTAACGTGTGGTTCTTTGAAGCAGCGCCGCCTTGTCATGTTGGACTTGCTCGATGAGCCACGAGCGAAATTGGCTGATCTTCGGCGTGTCGGCGGTGGCCTTGCGGCATACGATCCAATAGGCGAATTCGGCCGGCATTGCTTCCTCCAGGGGGCGAACCAGGCGTCCGGCGATGAGATCGAGCGATGCAAGAGCGCTTCGGGCCAAGGCAATGCCTTGACCGGCGGCGGCGGCATCGATGGCCAGCGCAGTCTGATCGAAGACCGGCCCTCGCTCGGTGTCCTGGCCCTCGATTCCGAATGCTGCCAGCCAGTCGCGCCAATGCTTGCGGCTCCGGTCGTGAACGAGGACGTGTCCCGCCAGATCAGCGGTCGTTCGAATGGGCGGGCCGCCTCGCAACAGCGCGGGGCTGCACGCCGGGAACAGTTCTTCGGCGCACAGCCGCGTCACATGCAGCTCCGGCCAGCTTCCGTTGCCGTGTCTCACCGCCAGGTCGATATCCTCGCGGCTGAAATCCACATGCTGCAACGACGCACTGATCCGCAGATCGAGATTCGGGTGCGTGACCGAAAATCCGCCAAGCCGGGGAACCAGCCACTTGCTGGCGAAGTTTGGCGAGACCGTCACGGTGAGAACGGAGGGCCGCTCCGATCGAATCAAATCTTCCGCCGTTCGCAACCGATCGAGCGCATCCCGCACCAGCAGCAGATATCTTCCCCCGGCCTCGGTGAGCCTGAGACCGCGCGCTTCGCGTTCGAACAGCTTCAGACCGAGGCGCGCCTCGAGCGTGTTCACCTGATGGCTGATCGCGCCCTGCGTCTGATTGAGCTCGTCCGCGGCCCCGGTGAAGCTGAGGGTCCGGGCCGCGGTTTCGAAGGCCCGCAAAGCGGCCAGCGAGGGAGGCACCCAAATTTTCTGAGGCATTAATTTCGTTCATACCTCTTACAATACAAATCGTTTGTAAATCGGGCACTTGTTGGTCAGATCATAATAGAAATTTTGGAGGGACACCGCAATGGCTTCCGCCGCTTCCGTCTCCGAGCTGGCCAAAGTCCTGGGCACGGCAAGAGCGCCCCTGCTCCTCGACGTTCGGCGCGAGGAGGCTTTCAATGCCGGACAACACATGATCGCCGGCGCGATCCGGCGCCCGCCCGAGCGAGTCGAACAATGGCGCGGCGGCCTGCCGAGTGGTCGGCGAGTGGTGGCCTATTGCGTTCACGGACACGAGGTGAGTCAAGGCGTGGCAGCAACGCTGCAAGATGCCGGCGTCGACGCATCGTACCTTGCCGGCGGCCTCACGGCCTGGACCGAGAAAAACCTGCCGCTCAGGCGCAAGCGCGGGATGGCGGGGCAGAGTCCTTCACAATGGGTGACCCGTGAGCGGCCGAAGATCGATCGGATCGCCTGTCCGTGGCTGATCCGCCGCTTCATCGATCCGGCGGCCACGTTCATCTATGTGCCGGCGGATCGCGTAGCGGCCGCCGCCAAGGAAACCGGGGCGACACCTTACGACGTGGCCGGGGTCGAGTTCGCCCATGAGGGCGAACGCTGCTCGTTCGACACGTTCCTGCGCATCTTCGGTATCGCCGATCCGGCGCTCGACCACCTTGCCACGATCGTCCGCGGCGCCGACACCTCGCGCCACGATCTGGCGCCGCAGTGCGGCGGCCTGTTCGCAATCTCGCTTGGGCTTTCGGCAAATTTTCCCGATGATCACGAGATGCTGGAGCACGGCATGGTGATTTACGACGCGCTCTACACCTGGTGCCGCAGTCTTCAGGCCGAGACGCACAATTGGCCATCCGCGAGCGTGAAAGAGGCGCGACGTGGCTGAACTTTCAATTGGCGAAGGCCGACACGCGCTACAGCACGGAGTGTCGCTGCGTGAGGCGTTTTGGGTCTGGCTTCGCGTCGCGATGCTGAGCTTTGGCGGCCCTGCCGGACAGATCGCCGTGATGCACCGCATCCTGGTCGAAGAGAAGCGGTGGATTTCGGAGAGCCGTTTCCTGCACGCGCTCAACTACTGCATGCTGCTGCCCGGCCCCGAGGCGCAGCAGCTGGCGACCTATATCGGCTGGCTGATGCACCGGACGCTCGGCGGCATCATGGCCGGCGTCCTTTTCGTCATCCCCGGCATCATCGCCATCATGGCGCTCAGCTACGTGTATGCCGCGTACGGCAACGTGCCGGTGATCGTCGCGCTGTTCTTCGGGCTCAAGGCCGCGGTTCTGGCGATCGTGCTGGAGGCGGTATTCCGAATTGGCAAGCGCTCGCTCAAGAACAACGTGATGGTGGCGCTTGCCGCGGCGGCGTTCGTGGGCATTTTCTTTTTCAACATTCCGTTTCCGATCATCATTTTCGGCGCTGCTTTGATCGGGTTTCTCGGGGCTTGGACTGGCGCCACGGCATTTCACGTCAAGAGCGGTCATGGCAACGGCAAGCAAGACGGTGGCATCGTCGATAGTCTCCTCGGCGATAAGCTGCCCGAGCATGCGCGGCCGACGGTTGCGCGGGCGTTGCGAGCGTCGAGCGTATGGCTCGTGCTTTGGCTCGTTCCGGTCATTGCGCTGCTCGTCGCCTTGGGCAGCGGCAATGTCTTCAGCGAGATTGCCGTCTTCTTCAGCAAGATGGCCTTGGTCACGTTCGGCGGCGCCTACGCGGTGCTCGCCTACGTCGCCCAGCAGGCGGTCGAAAATTACGGCTGGCTCAAGCCCGGCGAGATGCTCGATGGGCTCGGCATGGCGGAAACCACGCCCGGCCCGCTGATCATGGTCCTGCAGTTCGTCGGGTTCATGGCTGCATTCCGTGATCCCGGCACGCTTTCGCCGATGCTGGCCGGCACGCTCGGCGGCTTGTTGGCGACGTGGGTCACCTTTACGCCGTGCTTTCTGTGGATATTCTTGGGGGCTCCCTTCATCGAGGTTCTGCGCGACAACAAGGCGCTGAACGGCGCGCTTTCGGCGATCACCGCGGCGGTCGTCGGCGTGGTCCTCAACCTTGCGATCTGGTTTGCGCTACACACCGTTTTTCGGGACGTGAGACCCGTGCACGGTTATGGGTTCTCATTCGACATGCCGGTGCTTGCAAGCGTCGATCCCTGGTCACTCGCACTCTCAGTCGCGGCGATCATCGCGATTTTCCGCTTCAAGGTCGGGATGATCACCACGCTGCTCGCTTGCTCGGCCGTCGGGATCGTTCTCCATCTGGCAGGGGCCCTCTCGTGAGCCGCATTGCATGACAGGACGATTCGCATGACCTACGCGATGAAACCGATCGGCTGCGATCCCGCCCGGATCAAGGGCATGCGAGCTATGTCGATACGTTCATGGACGTCATTCGTTGGAACAATGCGGAGAAGCTGTTGGTTCGAATGACAAGTGGCTAAGGGGCCGGGGGCGGCACCCAGGAGGAAATGATCATGCGTGCTGTTCACGTACTCGCGATTTGCGCAATGGTGACGATTGGCACCGCTGCCCACGCCCAGGAGATAGACTGGAAGAAGGTCGACGAGGCGCTGGGAAGGACCGGCGCCGTGTCCGCCGATGTTCATCGCTACGGGTTCCCGCGCACCGATCTGACAGTGACGCTCGACGGCGTCACCATCAGGCCGGCATTGGCGCTCGGCGGCTGGGCCGCGTTCAAGCCGATGCCTGGCGGCGCCATGGTGATGGGCGACCTCGTGCTGCTGGAGACCGAAATCAATCCGGTCATGGCCAAGCTGATCGAGAACGGCATCGAGATCACCGCCGTCCACAATCACGTGCTGCGCGGCAGCCCCACGACGTTCTACATGCACATCGGCGGGCATGGCGATCCGGTGAAGCTCGCGACGGCGATCCGCACCGCGTTGGCGGAGAGCAAGACGCCGCTGACGCCGCCGGCCGCCGCTTCTCCCCCGCCCGCCGTCGATCTCGACACCGCCCAGCTCGATCAGATCATCGGCGCCAAAGGGCAGGCCAATGGCGGCGTCTATCAATTCGGGGTGCCGCGCCGCGACCCGATCACCGAGAACGGAATGCAAATTACTCCCGCCGGGCCGATGGGGCTGGCCACAGCAATCAACTTCCAGCCGACCGGCGGCGGCAAGGCCGCCATCACCGGCGACTTCGTGCTGACGGGCGAGGAGGTCAATCCGGTCATCAAGGCATTGCGCGCGAACGGCATCGAGGTCACCGCGATCCACAGCCACATGCTCACCGAGCAGCCGCGGCTGATCTTCATGCACTTCTGGGCGAACGACGACGCATTGAAGCTCGCCCGAGGGCTGCGCGCCGCGCTCGACAAGACCGCGAGCGCGAAGAGCTGAGCATCGAGCGATCCGCGCATTGAGACGAGCTCGGGTCGCCGGCGGCGCCCCGAACTCGAACAGCCGACCATCCGAGGGAAGCAATGATGAGCCGCGCCGCCGAGCACGCTCCCGTGCTGATGCAGGTTTCGGAGCTGACCAAGCGCTACGGCGATCAGCGCGCGCTTGCCGACATTTCCTTTTCGGTGAATGCGGGCGAGGTGCTCGGCCTGATCGGGCCCAATGGCGCCGGCAAGACGACGCTGCTGGAAGCGATCGCAGGCGTGCTCCCGGCCGACGGTGGTCGTGTTCTCTGGCGTGGCATGTCCCTCCCGCTGCCGCAGCGCCGCGAGTGCATGTTCTATCTCCCGGACGGACTGCGCCCCTGGGAGGATCAATACGTCGCGAGAGTAATAGCGTTCTTCACCGCTGTATACGGCCGGCCTGAAAGCGTCGTCGCCGAGACGGTTCGCATGCTCGGCCTCGCGCCGGTTCTGCGCAAGCGCGTCCTCGCATTGTCGAAAGGCTACGGCCGCCGGCTGATGCTGGCGCTCGCGCTGCTGACCCCGCATCCGTTGCTGCTGATGGACGAGCCGTTCGACGGCTTCGATCTCAGGCAAACGCGCGACATCATGGGCGTGCTCCGCGAGGTCGCGGGGAGCGGTCGCACGCTCGTGCTCGCCATCCACCAGTTGATCGACGCCGAGCGCGTCTGTGACCGCTTCGTGCTGCTCGCGGACGGTCGGGTCCGCGGTGTCGGCACGCTCGGCGATCTTCGCGCGCATGCCGGAAAGGCTTCGGCAGGATTGGAGGACCTGTTTCTTGCGCTCACCTGACACAGCCGCGCTCGCACGCGCTCCCCTGCACCCATTGCTCACGAAGGAGCTCTGGGAAGTCCTGAGCGGTCGCGCGCTGTGGACGATGCTGCTGATCCTTTGCCCGCTCGTCGGCTACAGTTTTTTCCAGGCGGTCGCGCTCTACGGCGAGGCAAGCTCGGCCGCCCGGGATTCGCCCGCCCTCGCCAGCGGGCTTTCGCCGCTTGACGGTGTGTTGGTGCCGACGCTTGGGGCGCTCTACGTTGCCGTCACGCTGCTGTTCCCATTTGTGGCTATTCGAACCCTCGGCCGCGAAAAAGAATCTGGCGCGCTGCGTCTGCTGGTCCAGCTGCCCTATCGGGTGCCGACATTGATCGCCGCCAAGATGACGGCGATTTCCGCCGCCTGGCTCATTGCGATCATTCCCGCGCTTTCAGCCCTTGCGATCTGGGCACTCCTCGGCGGGCATCTGTATGCCCCGGAAATCCTCAATCTTCTGTTCGGTCATCTGCTTTACGGCTTGCTGGTCGGCGCCATCGCGCTGTTCTCGGCCGCCATTTCCGAAGGCTCGGCGACCGCCGCGATCGTCACCCTTGCCTTCACGATCGGCTCATGGGTTCTGGACTTTTCGCTGGCCGGGCAACCGGGCGTGCTCGAATGGATCGCGCGGTTGTCGCTGACGCAAGTGCTGCGCAGCTTCGAGCAGGGACTGCTATCGGTAGCTCTCGTGTCGGGGGTCGTGGCCGCGATCGGCGGCTTTGCCGCGCTTGCGGCGGTGTGGCTGCATCCCGGTGTGCCGCTGCGGGTCAAGCTCAGCCGGTCGATTGTCTGCGTGGCTGTCGTCGGCGCCGTGTTCGCCCTGGCTACCCAGATCAGAACATCGATCGATCTCACCGAGGATCGGCGTAACTCGTTTCCTGCTGCCGATCAGCGGGCCCTGGCCGAGCTTCGCGAGCCGCTGGTCGTCACGGTCCACCTGGCGCCGGAGGACCCCCGCTATGTCGATCTCCGCCGCAACGTGTTGACCAAGCTGGAGCGAGCTCTTCCGCGCGTCATCATTCGCCTCGCCGCCGCCGGCCACAGCGTCGTTGGCAGCACGAGCGACGAGGCTTACGGCGAGATCGAGTATGCGTATGGCGGCCGATCCGCCAAGACTCGATCGACCAGCCACCGCGAAGTCTTGCCGCTGCTCTACGAACTGGCGGGAAAACCGATTCCGGCGCCGCTCGTCGGTGAAGAGTATCCCGGCTACCCGCTGATCACGGGCGGGCAGCCTATGCTGCTCTGGTTTTTCGGCGCGCTCCCGCTGTTGATCATCATCGCGTGGTGGTGGAGCGGCCGCGCCCCACGCATCCCCTCACAACTCGCCAAGGACGGAGGCCAACCATGAAAATCACCAAGCACACCCTCACGATCGCCGTCGCGGGCCTCGGCCTGGCGGCATTGCTGTTGTCCGCCAATGCGGGGCCGTCCCTGAAAATCGACTTTTCGGACGAGACCGCCGGCGCCGAGCCGAAATCGTTCTTGAGCGTCGTCGGTGTCTGGCGGATCGAGACCGAGGGCAACAACAAGGTGCTGGCCGTCGATGGGCGGCAGTGGAAAGAGGGACAGACGGCAGCGGGCATCGCCGACAAAGCGCGCGCGCTTTATGGCGACCGCTATGCCGAGTTCCTCGACCGCGTTCAGGCCTATGCGTATTTCCCGTATGCCGTCGCCAAGGACGTCGCGGACTTCCGCAATGGAGAAATCTCGGTGCGGTTCGAAGGCATTTCCGGCCGCATCGATCAGGGCGCGGGACTCTTGTTCGACCTCAAGCCGAACGGCGACTACCTGACCATCCGTGCCAATCCCCTCGAAAACAATCTCGTGTTGTGGAAATTCGAAAAGGGCAAACGTTCCTCGGTGAAATGGATTCGCAATACGCCGACCGCGACGCGCCAGTGGCACGACCTCAAGGTCAGGATCGCCGGAACCAAGGTCGAGGGCTGTCTCGACGGCAAGCTTTACCTGGAGCACGTCTTGCCGCAGCCCGTTTCGGGGCGCATCGGCCTGTGGTCCAAGGCCGATAGCCACGTGTACTTCGATGACTTCACCGTGACCCCGGCCGATTGATCGATGGCGCAGGTGCCGGATCGAGGCGCGGTCCCCCTGCTGGAACGAGAACGCTTGGACGCGAGAAGGGTTGGGCGTGAGACGACCATCGGACGTCTTCTTTCTTTACGCGGCGCGCGCGGCGCGCGGCTTCGGCGATGGATTCGCCGCCATCATCCTGCCCGCCTATTTGATCGAGATCGGATTCAATCCGTTCCAGATCGGGCTGGTGGCGACCGCGGCGCTGCTCGGCTCGGCGGCGATGACCTTGGCGATCGGGTTCTTGGCGCCGCGCCACGACCTGCGCACGCTGCTCCTGACCTGTGCGTCCTTGATGGTCGTGACGGGGATCGCGCTTCCGAGCTTCCAACATCTCATCTTCATCGCGGCGATCGCCTTCATCGGCACGATAAACCCGACGACCGGCGACATCGGCGTGCACGTGCCGCTCGAGCAAGCCTCCCTCGCGCAGCGAGCGTCGGACGCGGATCGCACGCGGGTGTTTGCGCGCTATAGCCTGATCGGCGCGTTGTCGATCGCCGCCGGCGCGCTCGCGGCCGGCCTGCCGGACGTGTTGGTTGCCACCGGGATGGGCAAGATCGGCGCGCTGCAGGCTATGTTCTATGTCTATGCGGCGCTGGGGCTGGTCGGCGCGGCGCTCTATTCGTACCTGCCGCACACCAAGGCGACGGAAGCGGCACCCAAGACGACCGCGTTGGGGCCGTCCCGCACGACCGTCTACAAGCTTGCGGCCCTGTTCAGCCTGGATTCCTTCGCGGGCGGCTTTACCGTCCAATCGCTCATGGCGCTCTGGCTGTTCGAGCGGTTCGATCTTTCGCTCGCCGCAGCCAGCGCGTTTTTCTTCTGGTCGAACGTTCTCACCGCCTTCTCGTATCCGGTCGCGGCGCGCCTCGGGCAACGCTTCGGCCTCGTCAACACGATGGTGTTCACGCACATTCCATCGAGCATCTGCCTCATCCTCGCGGCGTTCTCGCCGAATCTCGCGATCGTTCTCGGTCTGCTGCTGGTGCGGTCGGCGCTCTCGCAGATGGACGTGCCGACCCGCACTTCCTACGTGATGGCGGTGGTGACTCCGCCGGAGCGGACCGCGGCCGCGAGCGTGACGGCGGTTCCGCGCAGTTTGGCCTCGTCCATCAGCCCGGCTTTGAGCGGCGCGTTGCTGACCACCTCGTTCGCGGCGTTGCCGCTCGTGATCTGCGGCGTGCTGAAGATCGTTTACGATCTGTCGCTGCTGTTCTCGTTCCGTCACATCAAGCCGCCCGAGGAAAAGGCGCCCACCTGATCTCCTGCCGTGCCGGCACTCGAGTTGAAATGGTCAAGCGTTTCGACGGGTTGCAAATCCTTGGGGCGAGCAATGGATGACGTCATTCTGCCGCACGCATTTTTTCTTCTCGCGACCTTCGCCGCGGCGCTGGTCGCCGGCCTCTCCGGCTTTGCGTTCGGATTGATCGCCGCGGCGGTATGGCTCCACATTCTGAGTCCGCTGCAAACCGCCACGCTGATCATCGGCTTCGGCCTCATCGTGCAGAGCGTCTCGGTTTGGAAGCTGCGGCATGCGTTGGATTGGAGCAGGCTTTGGCCATTCCTGCTCGGGGCGGCATTCGGCGTTCCGCTCGGCGTCGCGATCCTTCGTTGGGCGGATCCGCGGCAGGTGCAGGCCGGCGTCGGCGCTTTCCTCGTGCTTTACTGCACCTATAGCCTGGCGCGACCCACGCTGGCGCCGGTGCGCGGCGGCGGCGTGCCGCTCGACGCCGGCGTCGGCGTCCTCAACGGCGTGCTGGGCGGCCTCACCGGACTCGCCGGCATTGTGGTCGTGATCTGGTCGGCGCTACGCGGCTGGCCGAAGGACGTGCAGCGCGCCGTGTTTCAGCCGGTCGGGGTTGCCACCTTTGCGATGACGGCGCTTTGGCTCGGGGCCAAGGGAGCGATAGCGATCGACACGGTCACGCTGTTTCTGGTCGGCCTCCCGGTGCTGCTGGCCGGCACCTGGCTCGGCTTGAAACTTTACGGCCGGATCGACGAGGCGAGCTTCCGCCGCATCGTGCTGGCGCTGTTGCTGGTGTCTGGACTCTTTCTGGTGGTTCCATCGCTGTGGTCGTAGGGCGCGCTCAGGTCGCCGAGACGCGCAAATGGGTGGCGGTGATCAGGAATGCCGGGATAGGCGCCGAATAGCTTGCGGCTAGTACAGCCCGCTCGGACGCCCGGCGCCGACGGCGCGGTCGGCCTCGGGCGAGACCGAAAGCGGCCGGCCCTCGGCATCGGTCACGCCGATCACCGAATAATTGTCGGGCGGCGCGGTGCCGGGCTTGAAGGCTTCCAGGATCACGCGCTGGTCGTCGCGCCGCGGCCGAGATGGCGCGGCTTGTCGTAGCCGAGATAGACGCCGACCACGAGATCGGGCGAGAAGCCGATGAACCAGGCGTCCTTCTCGTCGTTGGTGGTGCCGGTCTTGCCGGCGATCGGCTTGCCGACCTCTTTCACGACGGTCGCGGTGCCGCGCTGAACCACGCCTTCCATCATCGAGGTGATCTGGTAGGCGGTCATCGGGTCGATCACGCGCTCGCGCTTGTCGACCAATGTCGGCTCGTTCTGGTTCGCCCATTTCGGGGCGTCGCAGCCGCGGCATTCGCGCTGGTCGTGCTTGTAGATGGTGCGGCCGTAGCGGTCCTGGATGCGGTCGATCAAGGTCGGCTGCACCTTGCGGCCGCCGTTGTCGAACATCGCATAGGCGCCGACCATGCGCAGCAGCGTGGTTTCGCCGGCGCCGAGCGCGAATGAGAGGTAAGCCGGCAGCGAATCGTAGATGCCGAAGCGCTTGGCGTATTCGCCGATCAGCGGCATGCCGACGTCCTGCGCCAGCCGCACCGTCATCACGTTGCGCGATTGCTCGATGCCGAAGCGCAGCGTCGAGGGCCCGTAGAATTTGCGGGAATAGTTCTCCGGCGACCAGATGCCCGAGCCGGTATCGATCTCGAGCGGCGCATCCAGCACGACGGTCGACGGCGTGTAGCCGTTGTCGAGCGCCGCGGCATAGACCATCGGCTTGAACGCGGAGCCCGGCTGGCGCAGCGCCTGGGTCGCGCGGTTGAACTGGCTCTGGTCGTAGGAGAAGCCGCCGACCATCGCCAGCACGCGGCCGGTCTGCGGGTCCATGGCGACGATGGCGCCCGAGACCTCGGGCACTTGGCGCAGGCGGAACTGGCCGTCCTTGCCGGCGAGCGGCTCGACATAGACGACGTCGCCCGGCTCCAACACCTGCGAGACCTTGGTTGGCGCCTTGCCCTTCAGTGGACCGCTGGCCGCCTTCGCCCATTTCACGCCTTCGAGCGTCACGGTGCCGGTCTCGCGGTCCTTGCCGACGGCGCCGCCGGGTTCGCGCGCGGGCTGGAAGCCGACGCGGGCGGATTGATCGCTGACCTCGAGCACCACCGCGAGCCGCCAGGGGGCGACGTCGGAGAGCGCCTTGACCTCGGCGAGCTTCACGCCCCAGTCGCCCACCATGTCGAGCTTGCTGGAGGCGCCGCGATAGCCCTGCTGCTCGTCGAAATGCACGAAGCCGTCGACCAAGACCTTGCGGGCGAGCACCTGCATCTTGGGATCGAGCGTGGTGCGCACCGAGAGCCCGCCCTCGTAGAGCTTCTTCTCGCTGTAGTGCTCGTAGACGTAGCGGCGGACTTCCTCGGCGAAATATTCGGCCGCGAAGATGTGCGCGCCGGTCGGCCGCAGCGTGATCTTAAGCGGCTCCTTCTTGGCCTTCTCCACTTCCTGCGCGGTGATGTAACGGTCCTCGGCCATGCGGTCGAGGACGTAGTTGCGGCGCTCGAAGGCGCGCTCGCGCTGGCGGAATGGATGATAGTTGTTGGGTGCCTTGGGCAGCGCCGCGAGATAGGCGGCCTCCGAGATCGTCAATTCATGCACCGACTTGTCGAAATAAAGCAGCGACGCGGCGGCCACGCCGTAGGCGCCCAGGCCGAGATAGATCTCGTTGAGATAGAGCTCGAGGATCTTCTCCTTGGCGAAGGCGCGCTCGATCTTCATCGCCAGCAGCGCTTCCTTGATCTTGCGCGACCAGGACAGCTCGTTGGTGAGCAGGAAGTTCTTGGCGACCTGCTGGGTGATGGTGGAGGCGCCTTGCGGGCGGCGGCCGCTGCCGTAATTCTGGACGTAGAGCACCCCGGCGCGCGCGATGCCCGAGAAGTCGATGCCGCCATGCTCGTAGAAGTTCTTGTCCTCGGCGGCGATGAAAGCGTTGATGACGAGCTTGGGCACCGCCTGGATCGGGATATACAGCCGCCGCTCGCGCGCGTATTCGGCGAGCAGCGCACCGTCCGACGCGTGCACGCGGGTCATGACCGCGGGCTCGTAATCCTGCAGCTGGGAATAGTCCGGCAGGTCGCGGGAGAAATGCCAGAGCAAGCCGGCGGCGCCGGCCACCCCGACGATGAACAGGATCGTCCCGGCCGCAAACAGCAAGCCAACGAATCGCAGCAACAGCCTCATCGCCGGTGTCCCCCCGGCCGCGACCGATCCGGGCCGCAGCATTCGCCGGCCGTCCGACAGCGGCCAGCAAAGATCGCAGCTCGCAGCTTGTCCCTCACGCCGTCCCCTACCCCCGCAGGTTTCGTCGATTACTTAGGTCGCGCTGTTTTATGTTGAAACTGAGGCCAATTAGCCGCACCCGCCCTCGATTCCGGCCCTCAATTCTGGCCCCCCGCCAGCCGGGTCGTGAAGAAGGTGTGGATCGCCTGGACAATGGCATCGGCGCCGCGTCCCCGCCACTCCGCGGAGACCAGCGATTGCAGGTCGGCCTTGTTCGACACATAGCCGAGCTCGACCAGCACCGAGGGCACGTCCGGGGCCCTGAGCACGACAAAACGCGCGGACTTGACCGGGTTCTGGTGCAACCGGACGGCGTTCTTGAGCTCGCCGACCATGGTGCGGGCGAACTGCAGCGAGAACGTCTTGGTCTCGCGCTTGGCGAGATCGATCAAAATGCCGGCAACGTCGCTCGGCTCCGACGACAGATCGAGGCCCGCGATCACGTCGGCGCGGTTCTCGGCCTCGGCGAAACGGGCCGCAGCCGCGTCGGAGGCGCGCTCCGAGAGCGTGTAGACGGTCGCCCCCTGGGCGTCGCCCTCCCCGCGCCGCAGCGCATCGGCGTGGATCGAGATGAACAGGGAGGCCTGGCGCGCCCGCGCCAGCTCGACCCGATCGGCGAGCGCCACGAAGCTGTCGTCGGTGCGGGTCATCACCACGCGGTATTTGCCGGTCTTCTCGATCTTGTCGCGCAGCATCAGCGAGAATTCGAGGACGATGGTCTTCTCCTGCTCGCCGGTCGCGGCCCGCGTGCCGTTGTCGATGCCGCCGTGGCCGGGATCGATGACAACGAGCGGGCGCGGATCGGCGCCGGGCTTCTCGGTATGGCGCTCGGTCTTGCGGGTTTCCGGCGCGCGGTTCTCGAGCGCGATGGCGCGCATGAAGGTCTCGCGGTCGGTGGCGGCGAGATCGAGCACCAGACGGGCCGGCTGCTCGTTGGCGGCATCGAGCACGAAGGCTTTGTCGATGCGCGCCGGGCGCGCCAGGTCGATGACCAGGCGCGAGCCGCCCTGCATGACCAGCCCATAACGGAACGCCTTGATCAGGCCGCGCCCCGCTTCCCCGGTCCGCGGCGGGAACTGGAACGTCACCTGCGGCATGTCGATCACCACCCGGTAGGGGTTGGCGAGCGTGAACGCGCGCGTGTCGATCTTTTGGCTGAGATCGACGACCAGGCGGGTCTGGGTGTCGTCGCCGCCGAGCCGCACCTCGGTCGCCAGCGGGAAATCACCGGTCGCCCGGGTCGGCGGCGCGGCCATGCCGGTGCGCTCGGCCGCCCAGGCGGGGCCGACCAGCAGCGCGCCGAAGATCAGAGCCAAGCTCGCGCGGACAGACATCGTTTTGAACGCCCCTCCGGGGCCTCTCTTACTGCATTAGGGGCGCGCGGTTAACCATAACTTAAGTGGCGGGTGTCCCCAGATCGGGCATTGTTGTTCGGGGGCAGGTCGCTTGCCGAACGAGGCGGGACGACCCGTTGACATATCCGCAGGGCGTTTTCGCGACGCGAGCACGCCGCTTCCCGCGCGGGCAACATCTTTTTCGCGACAAGACGAGTTATTGCGGTGGCAGCGCCGGTACCCCCTCCGGACCGGGCCAATATCGTCAACGCCTCGCGATTCGACCGCGCCGGACGGATGTTGCGCTGTGGCCACCGCCGCGACCGAACACCATATATAGCCTTGGCGGGCCCGGCATCGCGCGCCTTGCTATTGTCCGGGCGTCACCGTAAGAAGGGCCTGCTGACGGTTAAAGTTCCGGTTGTACCGCGTTCGGGCATCCGGCAGGGCCGCCCAAGCATCGCTCCCCGTGATCGAGGGGAGGACCTTGGCGGCAAGCGGTTCGCGGTGTCGCGCATTCGGCGCGGTCGCGGCGGACCATCGAGGCCCATGCCCTTGTAGAGGACAACCGGTGTCGTGCGGGGCCAATGCCCCGGGCGACGGCGTGGCGGCTTAATGCTTGCAGCCGCCACGCGACAAGACCGCCAGCCAATAGAAACCGCGGCGGCGCCCGCGCGCTGTCGCCCCGTCACGGGCCGAGGGTCATGCTACGACCGCGCGTCGAGAACCAACCCCATCGCACTCGCAGCAACACCGCGTCGCGCCGCGACGCCGATGCGATTCCTTCTCGCGCGAAGGCCCATCCGTTCCACCACAGTCAGGCAGGTTCCTGGTCGCGCCGCCTTGCGTCGCCCGCGTGGCGACGACGGGCGGCCGCGCGTCGGCCTGCCATCATGAGATTGGTCAATGCCCAACAAAATGCTCATCGATGCGACCCATCCGGAGGAGACCCGGGTGGTTGTTCTGCGCGGCAATCGTGTCGAGGAATTCGACTTCGAGTCGGCCAACCGTAAACAGCTTCGCGGCAATATCTATCTGGCCAAGGTGACGCGCGTCGAGCCGTCGCTGCAGGCCGCCTTCGTCGACTACGGCGGCAATCGCCACGGCTTCCTCGCCTTCAGCGAAATCCATCCCGACTACTATCAGATCCCGGTCGCCGACCGGCAGGCGCTGATCGCTGAGGAAGAGCGCGCGCAACGCGCCGCCGACGCCGAGGCCGACAGCCGCGCCGGCCGCCGCAACGGGCGGCGCGAGCGCCGCGTCGCGCGGCCGCGCGACGAGATCAAGAGCGAGCCGCTGGAAGCGCGCGACGAGATCACCGCCATGGCGGCGGGGTCCGAGCAGCCGGCGCCCCCGGCCGGCGCCGCCGAGGACGCGGTGCCGGATACGGGCCCGAGCGATGAGATCGCGCCGGACCGGATCCCGGACGAAGCCCCCGCCGAAGCTCCCGCGGTCGCGGCCGAGCCGCCGATCGAGCTCGCGCAACTCGAAGCGACGAGCGCCGCGGAGCTCGTTCCGGCCGGCGGCGACGCGCCGCCTGCGGGGGCCGGCGACGGTACCGAGGCTACCGAGCAACCCGCCGACAGCGGCGAGACCGGTGCCAGTCCGACCGAAGCCCAGGCGGCCGCGGCCGGCAACAACATCACCGAGGTCAATAGCCACGGCGCCGAGGGCGAGGAGGAAGTGATCGAATCGGTCGGCGGCGCCGACGCCATGGAGGAAGTTCCCGAGCGCATGCCGCGGCTGCGCCGCCAGTACAAAATCCAGGAAGTCATCAAGCGCCGCCAGGTGATGCTGGTGCAGGTGGTCAAGGAGGAACGCGGCACCAAGGGCGCGGCGCTCACCACCTATCTCTCGCTCGCCGGCCGCTATTCGGTGCTGATGCCGAACACGGCGCGCGGTGGCGGCATCAGTCGCAAAATCACCAGCGCGGAGGACCGCCGCAAGCTCAAGGAGATCGCGCAGGAGCTGGAGGTGCCGGAAGGCATGGGCGTGATCCTGCGCACCGCCGGCGCCGCTCGCACCAAGACCGAGGTCAAGCGCGACTTCGAATATCTGCTGCGGCTGTGGGAGACGGTGCGCGATCTGACGCTCAAATCGACGGCGCCGACGCTGGTCTACGAGGAAGGCTCGCTGGTCAAGCGTTCGATCCGCGACCTCTACAACAAGGACATCGACGAGATCGTCGTCGCCGGCGAGGAGGGCTACAAGGACGCCAAGGAATTCATGCGCATGCTCATGCCGAGCCATGCCAAGAACGTGAAGCCCTATCGCGACACGCTGCCGGTCTTCACCCGCTACGGCATCGAGAGCCAGCTCGACGCCATGTTCTCGCCGGTGATGCAGCTCAAGTCCGGCGGCTACATCGTGCTCAACCAGGCCGAAGCGCTGGTCGCCATCGACGTCAATTCCGGGCGCGCCACGCGCGAGCATCACATCGAGGACACCGCGCTCAAGACCAACATGGAGGCCGCCGAGGAGATCGCGCGGCAGCTGCGCCTGCGCGATCTCGCCGGCCTGATCGTCATCGACTTCATCGACATGGACGAGAAGCGCAACAACCGGGCGGTCGAGCGCCGGCTGAAGGAATGCCTGCGGCACGATCGCGCGCGTATCCAGGTCGGGCACATCTCGCATTTCGGCCTGCTCGAAATGTCGCGCCAGCGGATTCGTTCGAGCGTGCTGGAAAGCTCGACCGAGAAATGCCCGCATTGCGGCGGCACCGGCCATGTGCGCTCGGTGTCGTCGGTCGCGCTGCAGCTGCTACGCTCGCTCGACGAAATGCTGCTCAAGGGTGCGACCCACAATCTGATCGTACGCACGCGCTCCGAGATCGCGCTCTATCTGCTCAATCACAAGCGCGCCCATCTGCGCGCGCTCGAGGAGCGCTTCCGCATCACCATCATGGTCAACGCGGACGCGGCGATCGGCGGGCAATTGTCCTTCGTGATCGAAAAGGGCGAGCAGGTGCACAGCCCCGAGCAGGCCAAGGCGCTGGCGCTGCAAGTGCCGGCCGCCCTGCCGGCCGAGCCCGAGGACGAGGAGGACTACGAAGACGAAGAGGACGCTGCCGAAGCCGAGGAAGACGAGACCACGGCCGCGCCCGAGGAAGCACGCGCCGAGGGCGAGCGCGCCGATGGCGAACGCGGCGGCCGCAAGCGGCGGCGCCGGCGGCGCGGACGCCGGGGCGAAGGCCGTGACGGCGGCGCTTTCCAGCCCGATCGCAACGGTGCCTTGGCGCATGACCGCAACGGCGGCGAGGTCGCGCATGATCGCGAGGGCGGCGCACTTCCGCCCGACCAGGCCGAGCATCTCGAAGCAGCCGCGCGCGACGAAGGCCACCTCGAGGCCGATGAATCGGCCGATACGGGCCAGAGCGCGGCCGAGACGCAGGGTGAGGCACGCGGCGATGCCGAGCGACGCCGGCGCCGCCGTGGACGGCGCGGCGGACGGCGCAATCGCCGGGACCGCGAAGGTGAAGCGACAGTCGCGTCCGATAACGGCTATGCGGTCGAGCCCGAGCTGAGCCGCGCGGTGGCCGATTTCGACGGTGGCCCGACTGCCGAACCGGTGCACGAGCAACCGATCCCGCGCGAGCCGATCGCCGAGCCACAAACCGACATGCGCCCGCCGGCCGCCGCCGAGCCGCGCGACGAGCGGCCGACGCCGATCGCAGCATCTGTCCCCGAGACGGTCGCGCCGGCCCCGGAGCCGCCGCGACGGCGCTCGACCGTGCGCGAGCCCGCGCCCATGGCCTTCACCGGCGAATCGACGGTGCCCGTGCCCGCTCATCCCGCGGAGGCGCCGCAGCCCGTTGTTTCGGGCTCGACCGAGAGCGAGGACAGCGATCAGCCGCGCCGTTCGGGCTGGTGGAGCAAGCGCGTGCTCGGCAAGGGCTGACCTTCGCGGCCGTCATCTTGAGGCGCAGTCGCGCCTCGCCGGATGTTGGCCGACGGGAGCGACGCGCATGAAAAGCGGCTGGGTCGACAAGGATGCGCAGGCGATCGTCGACCGCTACGCCCGCCAAGGCGTCAGCCGCGACCTCGCGTTGCGCGTCTACACGACGCGCCTTCTCGGCCACGATCCCAAGCTGGTGCGGCACGGCGGCGGCAACACATCGGTGAAGACGACGATGGCCGATCTCCTCGGCGAGGAGGTCGAGGTGCTGTGCGTCAAGGGCTCGGGCTCCGACATGGCAGTGATCGAGCCCTCTGGGCTCCCGGCGGTGCGGCTCGATCGCCTGCGCAAGCTGCGCGCGCGCGACGCCCTCGGTGACGAGGAGATGGTGCGTATCCAGCGCGAGAATCTGCTCGACCCGATGGCGCCGAACCCGTCGGTCGAGATCCTGTTGCATGCCTTTCTGCCGCACAAATTCATCGACCACACCCACGCCAACGCGATTCTGAGCCTGGTCGATCAGCCGGACGGCGAAGCGATTTGCGCGGAGGTCTATGACGGCCGCGCCGGCACCGTGCCCTATATCATGCCGGGCTTCGCGCTCGCCAAGACGGCGGCCGACGTCCACGACGCGAGGCCCGATGTCGAAGGGTTGATCCTGCACAAGCACGGCATCTTCACCTTCGGCGACAACGCCCGCGACGCCTATGAGCGCATGATCGCGCTGGTGACGCTGGCCGAGGAACGACTCCAGCGAAACCGCAAGGCGGTGTTCGTCACCGCGCAATTGCCGCAGGCGCTCGCGCCCATCGCCGTGGTGGCGCCGATCCTGCGCGGGGCCTGCAGCCTGAAGGACGAGAAGATTGAGGGCGCCTGGCGGCGCCTCATTCTCGATTTCCGCAGCAACCGGGCGGTGCTCGATTTCGTCAACGGCGCTGAGGTCAAGCGCTACAGCCAAGCCGGAGTGGTGACGCCCGACCACGCCATCCGCACCAAGAACTGGCCGCTGGTCGTCGGCGCGCCCGAGGACGGCAAGACCAGCGACTTCAAGCGCCTCGCGCGCGCGGCGGCGCAAGCCTTCGTCGCGAGCTACAAAGCCTACTTCGTGCGTAACAATGCGCGCGCCGGCGGGATCAAGAAGATGCTCGATCCGTTGCCGCGCGTCGTGCTGGTGCCGGGACTCGGCCTGTTCGGCCTCGGCCGCAGCAAGACCGACGCCGGCGTCGCCGCCGACCTCGCGGAATCCGCCATCGAGACCATCACCGACGCCGAGGCAATCGGCCGCTACCAGTCGATCTCCGAAGCGGAGATGTTCGACATGGAATATTGGCCGCTCGAGCAGGCCAAGCTCGGCGAGGAGAGGGATTTGCCGCTCGCCGGCCAGATCGCGGTCATCACCGGCGCCGGCGGCGCCATCGGTGCCGCGACCGCCAAGGCTTTCGCCGCCGCCGGCGCCGAGGTGGCGCTGCTCGACCTCGACGAGACCGCCGCAAAGACCGAGGCCGCGGCGATCGGCGCCACGGCGCTCGCGGTCAAGTGCGACGTCACCGATGCCGCCTCCGTGCGGGCGGCCTTCGACCAGGTGGTGGAAGCCTTCGGCGGCGTCGACATCGTGGTGTCGAACGCGGGCGCCGCTTGGCAGGGCCGCATCGGCGAGGTCGACGAGGAGATTTTGCGCAAGAGCTTCGAGTTGAACTTCTACGGCCACCAGCGCGTCGCGCAGGCGGCGGTGAAGATCATGCTGGCGCAATCAACCGGCGGCTGCCTCTTGTTCAACGTGTCGAAGCAGGCGGTGAATCCGGGACCGAATTTCGGGCCCTATGGATTGCCGAAGGCGGCGACGCTGTTGCTGGTGCGCCAATACGCGCTCGATTACGGCGCCGACGGCGTCCGCTCGAACGCGGTCAATGCCGACCGCATCCGCTCGGGCCTGCTGACCGACGATTTCATCGCCGAGCGCTCCAAGGCGCGCGGCGTCAGCGAGAAGGACTACATGCGCGGCAACCTGCTCGGCCGCGAGGTCACCGCCGACGACGTGGCGCAGGCATTCCTGCACCAGGCGCTGGAGCTCAAGACCACCGGCGACGTGACCACCGTCGACGGCGGCAACATCGCCGCTGCGCTGCGATAGAGCGGTTCCTGTCCACGAGCCCGATAACCACGAGGAGACGATGCCGGAAGCCGACCAAGAAGGCGAAAGATACTCCGCCGACCAGCCGCAGCAGACGCCGGGCTTCTTCCTGAAAGGCTCGCACCAGCTCGACTGGGGCATGAAGAACCGCCTCGCGCGCGTGTTCGACCCGGCCTCGGGCCGTACCGTGATGCTGGCGATCGACCACGGCTACTTCCAGGGCCCGACCACCGGGCTCGAGCGCATCGATCTCTCCATCGTGCCGCTGCTGCCGTCCTGCGACGCCTTATTCTGCACGCGCGGCATCCTGCGCTCCATTATTCCGGCGGAGTCCGGCAAGCCGATGGTGCTGCGCGCCAGCGGCGGTCCGAGCATCCTGCGGGACGAACTGTCCGACGAGCAGATCGCGATGGACATGGAGGACGCGGTCCGCCTCAACGCCGCCGGCGTCGGCATTCAGGTGTTCATCGGCGGCGACCACGAGACGCGCTCGGTCCACAACATGACCAAGCTCGTGGATGCCGGCCTGCGTTACGGCGTCCCGGTCATGGGAATCACCGCCGTCGGCAAGACCATGGTGCGCGATGCCAAATATTTTCGCCTCGCCTGCCGCATCATCGCCGAGCTCGGCGCGCAATACGTCAAGACCTACTACGTGGACGACGGCTTCGAGACCGTCACCGCCTCCTGCCCGGTGCCGATCGTGATGGCGGGCGGCAAGAAGCTGCCGGAGCTCGACGCGCTCACCATGGCCTACAACGCCGTCCAGCAAGGCGCGGCCGGCGTCGACATGGGGCGCAACATCTTCCAGTCCGACGCCCCCCAAGCGATGATCGCCGCCGTCCACGCCGTCGTGCACGAGAGCCTCAAGCCGAAGGACGCCTTCGAGATGTTCAAGGCGCTCAGGGCAAAAGGCTAAGCCCTCGCCCAACCCCGGACGGACCTGGTTGCCCTGCGCGTCGACGCGCCACCGATGACGTCTTCATTTCAGCCACCCCCCGATCCGCTCCACCGCCTCGTGCATCTCCGCAGCCGAGCCGGCGTAGCAGAAGCGGATGAAGCTCTTGCCGCGCAGCGGATCGAAATCGACGCCGGGCGTCGCCGCCACGTGGGTCTCCTCCAGCATGCGCGTGGCGAACGCGAAGCTATCATCCGAGAAGCGCGAAACATCGGCATAGAGATAGAACGCGCCGTCGACCGGGAGAATCTTGTCGAGGCCGGCCTTCGGCAAGCCGTCGAGCAGAATGCGTCGGTTCTCCTCGTAGCCGTGCTTGACCGCCTCCATCTCGGCGCGGCCGTCGAACGCCGCCTGCGCGGCGATCTGCGAGAGCGTCGGCACCGAGATCGCAAGGTTGCCCTGCAGGCGATCGATCGGACGGATCAACGGCTCCGGCACCACCATCCAGCCGATGCGCCAGCCGGTCATGCAGAAATATTTGGAGCACGAGTTGATGATCACGGCGCTGTCGGAGAGGCGCGTCGCGGTCTCGGCCGCGAACGCGTAGTCGAGGCCGTGATAGATCTCGTCGGAGATGAACCTGATCCCCTCGCCTTCCGCCGCATCGACAAGATCCCGCAAGCCCTGCGCGGTCATCATGGTGCCGGTCGGGTTGGCGGGGCTGGCGACCAGCACGCCCTTGAGCGGCGCTTGGCGGTGGGCCGCGATCAGCATCTCGGGCGTGATCGCCCAGCGCGTTTCCTGCGTGGTCTCGATCGGCACCGGCTCGCAGCCGAGCGCGGTGAGGATGTGGCGGTAAGGCGGATAGCCCGGCAGCGCGACCGCCACCCGGTCGCCGGGCTCGAACAGCGCCAGGAACGCGAGGATGAATCCGCCCGACGAGCCGGTGGTGACGATCACCCGCGCCGGGTCGATCGGCACCCCATAGGCGTCGGCGTAGTGGCGCGCAATGCGCGCCCGCAGCGACGGGATGCCGAGCGTCTCGGTGTAGCTGATGCGCCCGGCCGCGAGCGCCGCGTGCGCGGCTGCAATTGCGGTCGACGGTGCCGGATCGGCCGGCTGGCCGACCTCCATGTGGATGACCCGCCCGCCGGCCGCCTCGATGCGGGCCGCCGCCGCCATCACGTCCATCACCATGAACGGCGGCACGTCGCTGCGCGCCGAAGGCGTGATCAGGCGTCTGGCCGCGTCGAGCATCGTCGTGTTCCTTCGGCACTTGCCGCGCGGGGCACCCCCGCCCCGCTGTTGCCCTATTTGGCGGCTTCGGTGCGGTAAAGCCTCAGGCAAAGCCCCTGCGCGGTACCAAGTTGCCGGCGCGGGTGCAATGGGACGGGGCTCCGGCGGGGGCGGGCAAGGCTGAACGACGTGGTATCACCATCCTTACGCCTGCTCGGGGCGGGCACAGCGAGATTTGCGGTTCCGATTACCGGAGCCGCCCGGCCGGCCGGGTGGCGGCGCGTGCGGCGGCGGCTGCTCGGGCTCGTCACCGCCGCAGCGCTGGTGGCCGCGCATGGTCCGGCGCAGGCGGAGCGCGGCGGCCCCAAGGGTCCGCCGATCGTGCGCGACGCCGAGATCGAGCAATTGCTCAAGGAGTACACCCAGCCGATCCTGAAGGCGGCCGGGCTCTCCCAGCAGAACATCCAAGTCATCATCATCAACGACCGTGGGTTCAACGCCTTCGTCGCCGACGGCCGCCGCATCTTCGTCAATGCCGGCGCGCTGATGGAATCGAGGACACCGAACGAGATCATCGGCGTGCTCGCCCACGAGTCGGCGCACATCGCCGGCGGTCACCTCGCCCGCATCCGCGAGCAGCTGGCCGCGGCATCGACGCAGTCGATCCTGGCCATGATATTAGGCGTGGGCGCCATGGTCGCCGCTAGCCGAAGCGGCAATACCGACATGGGCCAGGCCGGAATGGCGATGATGCAAGGACCGCAGGCGGCGATCCAGAACTCGCTGTTCGCCTATATCCGCGCCCAGGAGGACCAGGCCGACCGCGGCGGAGTGAAGTTCTTGACCGCGACCGGCCAGTCGGCGAAGGGCATGTACGACACGTTCAAGCGATTGGCGGACCAGGTCCTCTATCAGACGCGCTACATGGATCCCTACATGCAGTCGCATCCGCTGCCGGCCGAACGCGTGGCCGCGCTCGAGGGGATGGCCAAGAGCAGCCCGTATTGGGACAAGAAGGATTCGCCGACGCTGCAGGCCCGGCACGATTTGATGCGCGCCAAGCTCTACGGCTTCATCGACCGGCCAGACGCGGTGGCCCGCCGCTATGGACCCGGCGACACCAGCCTCGCCGCCCGCTACGCGCGCGCGATCTCGGCCTATCGCTTCTCCGATCCGCGCGCCGCGGTGGCGCAGATCGACGCCCTCGTTCACGCGCAGCCGCAAAATCCCTACTTTCACGAGCTCAAGGGCCAGGCGCTCATGGAAGCCGGCAAGCCGGCCGAGGCGATCGCGCCGCTGCGTCAAGCGGTGCAGCTGTCCTCCAATGCCCCGCTGATCCAGATCATGCTCGGGCAGGCGCTGATCGCCACCAACGATCGCGCGCGCGGCGAGGAGGCGGTCAAGCTGTTGCAGACGGCATTGACCCGCGAACCGGAATCGGCCGATGCCTACAGCCAACTTGCGATGGCCTACGGCCAGAAGGGCGACCTCGCCAATGCCGATCTTGCATCCGCGAAATCGGCGTTCATGCGCGGCGATTTCAAGACCGCGCGCGAGCTCGCCACCCGCGCCAAGACCCGCTTCCCGGTCGGATCGCCCGGCTGGCTCAAAGCCGATGACATCTCCACCTACAAGCCGCAGCAGCGGGCCAATTGAGGCCAGTGACAGGAATCGGTAATCAGTGGTCGGTCATCAGAAAGACATCGCAGACTTTTGATCGCTATCGATCACTGACTTCTGATAGCTGTCACCAGGAAGGAAGAGAATGACAATGAGACTTGACCTCCGGCCACTCGCCGCCGCGCTGCTCGCCATCGCGCTTGCCTTGCCGGCGGCGGCCCCAGCCCGCGCGCAGTCGTTCTCGACCGACCAGCGCGGCGAGATCGAGCGCATCATCAAGGAATATCTGCTCAGCCATCCCGAGCTGCTGCAGGAGGTGATGAACGAGCTCGAGAAGCGCCAGACCGCGGCGGAGGCCGAAAAGCATCGGGCCGGGGTGAAGGAGCATGCCGCGACCATCTTCAACTCGCCGCGGCAGGTGACGCTGGGCAATCCGCAGGCCGACGTCACGGTGGTCGAGTTCTTCGACTACAATTGCGGCTATTGCAAACGCGCGATGACCGACATGCTCGACCTGTTGAAGGGCGACGGCAAGGTCAAGTTCGTGCTCAAGGAGTTCCCTGTGCTCGGCGAGGGCTCGGTGCAGGCGGCACAGGTCGCGGTGGCGGTGCGCATGCAGGACAAGACCGGCGGCAAGAAATATCTCGAGTTTCACCAGAAACTGCTCGGTAGCCGTGGATCCGCCGACAAGGCGCGCGCGCTCGCCGCCGCCAAGGAAGCTGGCTTCGACGTCGCGCGCATCGAGAAGGACCTGGCGAGCGAGGAGGTGAGGACTACGCTCGAGGAAAGCTACAAGATCGCCGAGGCGCTCGGCCTCAACGGCACGCCGAGCTACGTGGTCGGTTCCGAGGTGGTGGTCGGCGCGGTCGGGCTCAAGGTCCTCAAGGAGAAGGTGAACACCGCGCGTTGCGGCAAGGCGACGTGTTGAGACGCCGATAGCCCCGCCCCGGGATCGGGCCTGGGTCGCTCGTCGCAGGCCCATGAGGGGAGCGCGGCTTCCCCTTTGCGCACGAGGCCCCTATAAAGCGGGTGACCCCCGGGGGCGGCGCATTCCATGGCGAGCACCATCTACGTCCTCAATGGCTCCAACCTTAATCTGCTCGGCACGCGCGAGCCGCAGACCTACGGCAGCGCGACTCTGAAGGACGTGGAGCGGCTCTGCCGCGAGACGGCAAAGCGCCACGGCTTCGCGGTGGTGTTTCGCCAGTCGAACCACGAGGGCGAGCTGATCGACTGGATCCACGAAGCCGGCGCCAAGAAGGCCGCCGGCATCGTGCTCAACCCGGCCGGCTACACCCACACCTCGGTCTCGATCCGCGACGCGATCACCGCGGTCCAGGTTCCGCTGATCGAGGTCCACATCAGCAACATCTTCGCGCGCGAAAGCTTTCGTCACTTCTCCCACGTCGCGCCGGTCGCCAAGGCGAGCCTTTGCGGCTTCGGCGTGCACGGCTATGCGCTGGCGATCGACGGGCTGGCCGCGCTGGTCGGCGCCCGGCGCAAGGGCTGAGCCCGTGGCCGGCGAGCGCAAGAGCAGGGACAAGCCGGCGATCGACCACGATCTGATTCGCGATCTGGCCCGGCTGCTCGAAGAAACCGGCCTCACCGAGATCGAGTTCGAACGCGACGGCCAGCGCGTGCGCGTCGCACGCCACGTGCAGGCCGTGTTCGCGCCGGCGCCGCCGCGGCTGGCGCCCTCGGCGGAGGCACCCGCGCCCGCCTTCGAGGCCGACACCGCCGCGATCGATCCCGCCAAGCACCCCGGCGCGGTCACCTCGCCCATGGTCGGCACCGCCTATGTCGGACCGGCGCCGTCCGCGCGTCCCTTCGTCGAGGTCGGCAGCCGCGTGCGCGCAGGCGACACGCTGCTCATCATCGAGGCGATGAAGACCATGAACCAGATCCCCTCCCCGCGCTCGGGGACGGTGATCCAGATCCTGATCGAGGACGGCCAGCCGGTCGAGTTCGGCGAGCCGCTGATGATTATCGAGTGATGTTCGAGAAGATCCTGATCGCGAACCGCGGCGAGATCGCGCTGCGCGTGCTGCGCGCGTGCAAGGAGCTCGGCATCCCGACCGTGGCCGTGCATTCGACCGCCGACGAGGACGCCATGCATGTGCGGCTCGCCGACGAGAGCGTATGCATCGGTCCGCCGCCGGCGCGCGACAGCTATCTCAACGTTCCGGCGCTGCTCGCCGCCTGCGAGATCACCGGCGCCGACGCGGTGCATCCGGGCTACGGCTTCCTCTCGGAGAATGCGCGCTTCGCCGAGATCCTCGAAGAGCACAATATCCACTTCATCGGCCCGAAGCCCGCGCACATCCGCCTGATGGGCGACAAGATCGAGGCCAAGCGCACCGTCAAGCGCCTCGGCATTCCGGTGGTCCCGGGCTCCGAGGGCGGCCTCTCGTCCGACCAGGAGGCGGTATCGCTCGCGCGCACGATCGGCTTTCCGGTGCTGGTCAAGGCGTCGGCTGGCGGCGGCGGGCGCGGCATGAAGGTGGCCTACGCGGCGGACGACTTCGCCACGACGCTGGCGACAGCCCGCGCCGAGGCCAAGGCCGCGTTCGGCGACGACGCGGTCTATCTCGAGAAATATCTGGAGCGCCCGCGCCACATCGAAATCCAGGTGCTGGGCGACGGCCGGGGCCGCGCCATCCATCTCGGCGAGCGCGACTGCTCGCTGCAGCGCCGTTACCAGAAGGTGTTCGAGGAAAGCCCGTCTCCCGCGCTCAACGCCAACACGCGCAACGCGATCGGCGAGACGGTCGCCAAAGCGATGCGCGGTTTGGAATATCTCGGCGTCGGCACGGTCGAGTTCCTGTACGAGGACGGCAAGTTCTATTTCATCGAGATGAACACCCGCATCCAGGTCGAGCATCCGGTGACCGAGATGGTCACCGACATCGACCTCATCCTCGAGCAGATCCGGGTCGCCGCCGGCGGCGAACTCGAACTCGCCCAGCGCGACGTGAAATTCCACGGCCACGCCATCGAGTGCCGCATCAACGCCGAGAACCCGACCTCGTTCCGCCCCTCGCCCGGCAAGATCGTGCATTACCATCCGCCCGGCGGGCTCGGCGTGCGCGTCGATTCGGCGGTCTATCACGGCTACTCGATTCCGCCGTTTTACGACTCACTGGTCGGCAAGCTCATCGTCCACGGCAAGACCCGCGGCGAATGCCTGATGCGGCTCAAACGCGCGCTCGACGAGTTCGTGATCGACGGCATCGAGACGACCTTGCCGCTGTTCCGCGCGCTGGTGCGCGAAAAGGACATCATCGACGGCGACTACCACATCCACTGGCTGGAGGATTTTCTCGCTCGCGGCGGAACGGAGGGTTCCCCGACTGCCGCCAAGAGCTGAGCTCTATCGACCGTCGTGGGGCTTCGACTGGCACGACGCCCACACTATATGATCACTCAACGGTCAAAGCGGAGGCGACACGCGGTTTGTGCGGCGCCGAAGCCGGATGGCCCAACGGGGGTCAAATGGCTGGTCTTGCAAGTTTGCGGGCATGGCTTCGCTGCGGCGCCCTTCTGCTGGCGCTGATCGGCTGCGCCTCGACGGCCTCGTGGCCGGTGGGCGCGCAACCGGCAAGCCGCGTATTCGTTACCGATGTGCGGGGCGTCATCGGTGTCGCAACCGCCCGCCAGGTCGCGCGCGCCATCGAGAAGGCACGCGCAGAACAGGCGATTGCGCTGGTCGTGCGGCTCGACACGCCCGGAGGGCTGGTTTCCTCGACCCGCGACATCATCCAGGACATCCTGGCCTCGCCGGTGCCCGTCATCATCTATGTTGCGCCCAGCGGGGCGCGTGCGGCATCGGCCGGCACCTTCGTCGTGTATGCGTCCCACATCGCCGCCATGGCTCCGGGAACGAATATCGGCGCGGCGACGCCGATCGAGATCACTATACCGGGCCTTCCGAGCCCTACCGAACGGTCAAAGGAGAAGAAGGATTCGAACGGCGCAGCGGCCCAGACGCCGGCGCAACGCAAGGCGATCAACGATGTCATGGCGCTGCTGCGCAGCCTCGCCCAGTTGCGCGGCCGCAACGCCGATTGGGCGGAAAAGGCGGTGCGCGAGGCGGCGACGCTGACGGCGACGGAGGCGCTCAAGGACAACGTCATCGATATCGTTGCGACCAGCCTCGAAGATGGTCTTGCGCAGGCCGACGGCCGGAAGGTGACGGTGAACGGCGTCGAGCGGACGCTAGCGACCAGGCATGCCTCTATCGTCACGTTCGAGCCCGACTGGCGCACGCGGGCGCTGTCGGTCATCTCCGATCCGAACATCGCCTTCATCCTGCTCATGATCGGGTTCTACGGAATCATCTTCGAGTTCTGGCATCCCGGCACATTCGTGCCCGGCGTCGTGGGCGCGATCAGCCTGATCCTCGCATTCACCGCCCTGTCCGCTCTGCCGGTGCACTACGGGGCGTTGACCCTGCTGGTCCTCGGCATCGCTCTCATGGTCGGTGAGATTTTCACGCCCGGCATCGGCATTCTCGGTATCGGCGGGCTCCTGGCATTCGTGGTGGGCGCGATCTTCCTGTTCGAGGGATCTGGCAGCGACATCGAGACCGCCGTGTCGCTGCCGTTGATTATCGGCGCTGCCGCGACCACGGCCGGGCTGATCTTCGGCATCCTCGGCGCCGCGATGCAGGCGCGCACCCGCCCGCCGGCAACCGGGGCCGAACAAATGATCGGAAGCCGCGGCGAGGTTGTCGCATGGCAAGGATCGAGCGGCCAGGTCCACGTCCTTGGCGAGATCTGGGCCGCCCGTGGCGATCAGCCGCTGAAACCGAAGGATGCCGTTCGCGTGGTCGGACGGGAGGGGCTGACCCTCATCGTCGAGCCATAGAGAGGAGACGTCCCATGTTCAATTTGCCCGCATGGTCCGGAATCTTGATTCCGGTTGTCGCGATCGTCGTGCTTCTGGCCTACGCCTTCCGCGTCCTCAGGGAATACGAGCGCGCCGTCGTGTTCATGCTCGGGCGATTATGGAAAGTAAAAGGCCCCGGCCTGATCCTCATCATTCCATTCGTCCAACAGATGGTTCGCGTCGATTTGCGCACGCGATTGCTCGACGTGCCGCCCCAGGACGTGATCTCGCGCGACAACGTAACGGTGCGCGTGAATGCAGTCGTCTACTACCGCGTTCTGGATCCTGAAAAGGCGATCATCCAGGTCGAGCATTTCGACGCCGCGACCAGCCAATTGGCGCAGACCACGCTCCGGTCGGTGCTCGGCCAGCACGACCTCGACGCGATGCTGGCGGAGCGCGAAAAGCTCAATTCCGACATCCGCCGGATTCTCGACGAGCAGACCGACGCCTGGGGCATCAAGGTTTCGATCGTCGAGCTCAAGCAAGTCGATCTCAACGAGACCATGGTGCGGGCGATCGCGAGGCAGGCCGAAGCCGAACGGATGCGCCGGGCAAAGGTCATCGATGCCGAAGGCGAGCTGCAGGCCGCCGAGAAGCTGGCCCAGGCGGGCGGGATTCTGGCCGGCCACTCCGAAGGCATGCAGCTACGCTATCTCACCGCGCTCCAACACATTGCCGGTGACCACGCCTCGACGATCGTGTTCCCGATCCCGATCGAGCTGATGAAGAAGCTGGCGAGCTCATGACCCGGAGCTCGCGCCGCGTCTTCAGGTGCTCCCGCCCGGCAGCGTGTGCGCCGCCACGAGATAGTCCAGCAGCCGGCCGACCCGGAACGGATCATACGGCTTGGGCACGAACATCGACCCCTCGACCGGATTGAGCTGCTCGATTACGGCGCGGCGGCCGGAGGTGTACATCACCGGCAGATTGGGCCGCAATTCGCGCGCCCGTCGCGCCAGCGCGGCGCCGTCCATGCCGCCGGGCAGATTGACGTCGGTGAACAGGACGTCGACCGGCGGGCCGGACATCAGGCGCCGCAGCGCCTCGCCGGCGTTGGACACCGCCTCGACCTCGAAGCCCTGCTCCTCCAGCGCCTCGGCGGCGATGTCGCTGATCATCGGCTCGTCCTCGACCAGCAGCACGCTCGCACGCTTTTCGATCTGGGTCATATCGACCATGTTACGTCTCCACCTCTTCCCGCGCCCTGTCGGCGCAGCCCCACACCAGTCGAAACGTGCAACGGCGATGATGGTTTGGATGTTGCGAAAAGTTGAGCAGATCGTGGCTAAAGGCGGGTTAAGGCCGCCCTATACGTTGCGAAAAAATTAACGTTGACGGATTCGAAATCGCGCCCACGACGCGGTCATGGCGCACGCGGCAGCGCGACCGTCTCTTCCAGCGTCACCTTCTCGAAGTCGCTGATCAGGATTTCGACCCGAACCAGCCACGGTCCCGCGACCGGAATCCGGACCTCCTCGATCCGCCAGGTGCTGGCGCCCTCGCTGACCGCGGCGCGCCGCAGGGCCTCGATCCCGGCCGTGACATTGGAGAGCACGAGCGCCACTTCCTTGGCGGCAAGCGGGCGAAACTCGCCGTCGAGCACGAGCAGGCTCACCCGCGCTCCCCGCGGCTCTTCCGGTGTCAGCTCGATCTGGGCCATGGCCTTGTCGCCGTGCAGATGGATCGAGATCGGTGCCGTGGCGGCGAGCGCCCGCGGCGGCGGCGTGAAACGCCAAAGCGCCACCAGGGAGAGGATCACGAGCGCGATGGCGAGCTCGACGGCGATCGAGATCGCGAGCGCCCGCGCCGTCGGGCCGCCGGCCGCCTCGAACCGGGGCACCAGCAAATAGCGATTGCCAGCCGCGAGCGCGAGTAGCGCAATGACCGCGGCGAGCTTGCAAGCGAGCACGATTCCATAGCTGGTGCTCCACAGCGCATCGAGCCGGCCGAGCTGCACGATGGCGAGCGTTAGACCGGTGATGACGATCAGCCCCAGTGGATAGGGCATCAGCCGGGAAAACCACGCCAGCGCACGGCTGCCGGCCTGCGCGTGACGCACCGCCAGGATCAGCGGTAACAACGACCCGACCCAAAACGCGACGCAAATGCCATGCAAAAAGACCGCAGGTGCCATCAGCAGGCGCGGCGCGGCGGTCGCCGCATGGCCGCTGAGCGCGAGCGCGAAGCCCAGGCCGAGCAAAGCGAGGAGCGAGAAGACGCGAGCCAACGTCACCGATCTCGCGACCACGCCGAACAGGCCGGTAAACAGCGCAAAGGCGGCTGCGATCGCGGTAAAGCCATAGGACGTCTCGAGTCCGGCTTGCCACGTGAGCTTTTGCCGCAAACCTGACAGCGGCAGGTCGAGCGCGTCGAGCCCTTGCAGGCCGACCGAGACCGGCGTGGCGAGGAGACCGGCGGCGAGCGCCGCCACCAGCCACGGCACGACGGCCGGCGAAGCGGAATCGGCGATCCACGCCCGAAAGAAAGCACCGCCGATCCCGATGAACAGCCCGACATAGATGACGACCTTGGCCGCCCATAGCGCTGCCCGAACGGATGGATCGCCGAGGACGTCGCCCGCCGGCCGCGCGCTCGGCGCGCCGATCGAGAAGATCAGCGAGCCGGCGACCGGATGACCGTCCGCCGAGATCACGCGCCAGCTCAGCGCGTGGCTGCCGCGCCGCAGGGCCGGCGGAGCCGCGATGGTGACCGTGGTGTTCTCGGCGGCGACGTCGGCGAGCGCGATCAACTCGCCGGCCGGGCCGATCAGTCGCATCACCAGCGGCGAGACCGGCTCGTTGAAGGTCAGCTTCAGCGCCGCCGGCGCCTGCGCCAGCACCGCCCCGTCGGCGGGCTCGGCCTTCACCAGCGACGCGTGCGCCCAAGCCTGCGCGCCGCTCGCGAGCAAGATCAGCAACGAGAGGAGAAAAGCGGCGCTACGCGCGCGCATGCCGCGTCACTGCTTGGGCAACAGCTTCAACCCCGGCGCCGGCTCCGGATAGTCCGCCGGGGTTTCTCCTGCTGCCGGAATCTCGATCCAGCGGTGCAGGCCTTTCTCGCATTCCTGCACGACCGGGAAATAGAGCATCGCACCGGCCTGGAGGTCGCCGGCGACGAAACTCGCGAACACGAATTCGTCGTAATAGGCATCCGGGATCTTGCCGCCGCTCCACGCGATCTCGGTCACGCCCTCGCTGAGCTTGACACCGTGAAAATACTGGTAGGTCTTGGAGTACTTGCCGGGGACGGTGTCGATCTTCCAGCCCGGCTTGAGCATCGGCTTGACCGCGATCACACCTTCGGGAACGCGCACGCGCAGCGCAATCGTGGCCGCGCCCTCGCAGCCGTGCGGGACGCGCAGCACCGCCTTGTAGGGCGCGCCCACCGGCGCCTCCCGAGTTTCGAGCGTCACATGGGCGGAAGCGGTGCAAATAGCGATAGCGGCGCCGGCAGCGCCGAGAACAAGCTCGCGAATCATCGTAGATCTCCGAGATCGAGGCATGAACCGAAGACGGACTTTCGTCCCTCTCCAGCGGCTAAGGCGGGTTCATGCGAGATACGGAGGGGCCTGGGACGGTCCGGCGCGCACGGCGCCGCGAGCCGCGATGACGGCAAAGCTCGTGAGCGCAGGCGGAGCCGCCTCGCTCCAGGATACGACCGGTGTCACCTCCAGCGTATCGAGCGGGGCAGTTGCCGCGGATGCTGTCGCGCAGAACGTGCAGCAGAGCTTCCAGGCCTGGTCCGCGTCCGGCGCCGATGGGGCGGCGGAAGGCGCGCCGTGGCAGATCACGCCGGCATCGAACGGCGCCGGCGCCAGCAGCAGCGCGGCCTGCGCGGTCGCGACCCCCGCGAGGAAGGTCTGCAACACGACGAGCCATGCCGCGACCAGGATGATCGGACGGCGGACCACGTCTGCGGCAAAAGCGGTTGGCACGGGAACCTCTCGCGTGGCAGCCTAACACAACCTATCTTGGTGAATCACCCCGCGTCGACGCGCGGGCGGAACGGAACCGCATGGCCAGCCGCGAATCCGCCGTCATCGAGATCACGCCGGAAGTGCTGCTCAAGGCCTATGCCTGCGGCATCTTTCCCATGGCGGAGAGCGCCGAGGACCCGGCGCTCTATTGGATCGAGCCCGAGATGCGCGGCATCCTTCCGCTCGAGCGCTTTCATGTGCCGGCGCGGCTCGCTCGCACGGTGCGCGCGGACCGCTTCACCGTCACCGTCAACCGCGACTTCGACGCCGTGCTCGACGGCTGCGCCGAGCCGCGGCACGGCCGCCCGCGCACTTGGATCAATGCGCGCATCCGTCTGCTCTATCGGAAGCTCTATGAGCGTCGTCATTGCCACAGCCTCGAAGTCTACGAGGGCGAGAACCTCGTCGGCGGTCTTTACGGGGTCACCCTCGGCCGCGCCTTCTTCGGCGAGAGCATGTTCCATCGCGCGCGCGATGCCTCGAAGATCGCGCTGGTGCATCTGGTGGCGCGACTCAAAGCCGGCGGCTTCAAGCTGCTCGATACGCAATTCGTCACCGACCACCTGAAAATCTTCGGCGCCGTCGAGGTGCCGCGGCGGCAATATCACAAGCTCTTGGAAGCGGCGCTCGCCGGCGAAGGCGACTTCGGCGCGCTCGGCCTCAAGCGGCCGGTCACCGGCGCGGAAGCGCTCGCCCGGCTCAGGGTGGATTGATGCTATTACGCAGTCGGCCGATCAGCGCCGCGGGATGACCGCTTGCGGCGTCTGCTGCGCCGGGCGCCGCGGCGCTGCCGGCCTTGGCGGTGGCGCGGCGGGCGCCACCGCCGGTTCCGGCGGCGCGACCACCGCCACTTCGGGATTTTTGCAATCCATGAGCCACACGTCGTAGATCGGATGCTCGACCCCGTGCAGCCCCGGGCTCGCGGCGAACATCCAGCCGGTGAAGATGCGCTTGACGTCGCCCTGCAGCGTCACCTCGTCGACCTCGATGAATGCGTCGGTGTTGGGCGTCTCGGTGGGTGGGCGGGTGTAACAGATGCGCGGCGTCACCTGCAGCGCGCCGAATTGCACGGTTTCGCCGACGGCGACGTCGAAATTGATGATGCGGCCGGTGATCTTGTCGAGGCCGGAGAACAGGGCCCCCTTGTTGGTGATCTTCTGCGACGGCGGGTCGGCGATCACCTCGTCGCCCGGCTGCGGCGACGGATCGGCCGGTGCGCCGCGCTGTGGGCGCTGGCCGGGCGGCAGCGTGCTCAGCGGCGCGCGCGGATCGACCGCGGCGGTCCCGCCGGGCGGCGGCGGCAGCGGCTGCGACTGGATGGCTCCGGTGCCGCCTTGCGGCGGCAGGTTGGCCTGCCCCGGATAGGGCTGGCCGGGATAGGGCTGCTGCCTGGGATATTGCTGTTGCCCCGGATAAGCCTCCTGCGGCGCCGGCTGGGTCGGCTGCTGGCGGCCGCCGGGCACGCCCGATGGCGGGCGTGGCGGGGAACCGAACAGCGCCTCGAACGGATTGAACTGCGCCGCCGCCGGCAGCGCGCCGAGCGCGGCCGATCCGGCGATCAGACAGGCAGTCAGGAGTGATCGGGCCATCAGGCGAGGTCTGTCATAAAAGCCATGCGGGTTCGCCCCGCCGGTCTAGGCGCCATCCGGTTAACACGGGGAATACGGCGGGGAAAGGGCGAACCGGCTCGCGCTTCCCCAGCGGACCAGCCGAAAGGCTAACCGGCGCAACTGGTTAGCGGCGTCAGCGCGCCGTAATGCAGTTGCGCAACTCGATCGGCGCTCGGACCTTGTGAAGATGCTCAATCCCCTCGCCGGTGCCCCGCACGTGGATAGTTCCATAGTCCAGAATGCGTCCCAATATCGATTGGTTGACGGTGACGGACTCGATCTTGTCCATGTTCATTTCGGCGGTGTGCCTTCGGATGAAGCCGCGCTTGTAAATCACGCGCAGATTGGTCACTGCGATTTCCGTAATCCATTGGTCGAACCAGGCCGCCACGGCGAGACATGCAGCAGCGCCGAGGAGAAACAGCCCCACTACCGTCATTGCCATCATTGCTTGGAAGCTCTGTCGGTAATGCAAGGCGAGCCAGAAAAAGCAAATCGAAACTATGAGGGCGATGACCGCATCCTCGTAGATCATCCAATGCAGCCGACCGACGGCCAATACGCGTTCGCCCGGCTGGAGGATTCCGGCCACATAACTCATCGTCGGCCCTCCCAAACCTGCCGAATGCAGGCGACCCCGCCATCGGCTCGAAAGGAGCTAGCGCCCGGGCGTCCACGGCTTGTAGTCGCCGGTTGCCTTCGGACGCCGGCCCTGGGCGAGCGTCGAGCCGGTCGGGCGATGGGCGCCGGGGGTGCCGGTGAGGTTGGGCCGGTGCGGCTTCCACCACGGCCGCGGCGTAATTTTCTCCTGCGTCGGCGGCACGTCGACGGTGTGGTGCAGCCAGCCATGCCAGGACGGCGGCACGGTCGAGGCTTCGGCTTCGCCGCTGTAGATCACCCAGCGCCGCTCGAAGCCGAGCGTCGGATCGATCTTGCCGCCTTTGGTGCGGTAGTAGCGGTTGCCGAATTCGTCCTCGCCCACGAGCTCGCCATAAAGCGAGGTCCACAGCTGGGTGCCGAAGGTCTGGCCGTTCCACCAGGTGAAGAAGCGCAGAAGAAATGCTTTCATCCCGCCAACGCGAATTTGAGACGTCCGAGTGTCGCGCGGGTTCATGACACCATCACCCGGCGAAGTCCAGCGCGCGCGCGAATCGGCGGTTGAACCGTCCGCGCATGCACATATCTTGATCTCGTTACGTCTCAATTCCGTTGCGTGACCGGAGACACGCCATGCCGGACAGCCATATTCAGGCGTCGATCTTCTCCACGATCCGCGATGCGCTGTTCTGGGCGCCGGACTGGGCCTCCGACTGGGCGGTCGGTGTCGGGGTGCTGGTGATTGCCGCGATCGTGGCGCTTATCGTCCATCGCATCATTTTTATGGTGTTCCGACGCGCCTTTGGGGAGCGACACCCGTTGCTGCGCTCGATCCTGCGGCGGGCGAGCGGGCCGTTGAAATTCGCCCTCGTCGCTTTCGCGCTTGCCGCCGCGTTGCAATCGACCCCCTTCAGTCCCGCGGTCAGCGAGACCTTCGGGCGAATTCTGCTGATCGCCTTCATCGTCCTCGCCGGCTGGATCGCTCATATCGCGATGGAAACCGCGAGCAGCCTCTATCTGAGGCGGTTCCAGCTGGAGTCCGAGGACAACCTGTTGGCTCGCAAGCACGAGACGCAAGTGCGCATTCTCAAGCGCGCCGCCCACACGCTGATCGTCGTGGTCACGGTGAGCGCCGTCTTGATGACCTTCGAGCCGGTGCGCCAATACGGGGTGAGCCTGTTCGCTTCGGCCGGCGTCGCCGGGCTGGTCGTGGGACTTGCCGCGCGGCCGGTGCTCAGCAATCTGCTCGCCGGCATCCAGATCGCCACCACCCAGCCGATCCGCATCGACGATCAGGTGGTCGTCGACAACGAGTCAGGCCGTATCGAGGAGATCACCTCGACCTATGTGGTGATCCGCCTGTGGGACCTGCGGCGGATGATCGTGCCGCTCTCCTATTTCATCGAGAAGCCGTTCCAGAATTGGACGCGAGAATCGACGAACCTTATCGGGACCGTCCTGCTGCACGTCGATTACACCGCGCCGGTCGAACGTATCCGCGCCAAGGTGCTTGAGATCGTCAAAGCCTCGAAGCTGTGGGACGGCCAAGTGGCCAAGCTGCAGGTCACCGACGCCAAGGAGAGCTCGATCGAGCTGCGCGTGCTGGCGAGCGCCCGCTCCGCCGGCGACGCCTTCGAGCTGCGCTGCGAGATCCGCGAAAAGCTGATCGATTTCTTGCAGCGAGAATGTCCGACCGCGTTGCCGCGCACCCGGCAGGAAGCCGCGGCCCCCGACCGGCACGACATGACGGACGAGCGCCCGCCGCGAACCGCGACGCGGTGAGCCCGCCGATTGACGCAAGCTATCGCGAGCGGCGCGCGCCGCCGTTGCCGACTGCCCCGAATGAAAAAAAAGCCCCGCGGGCCGAAGCCAGCGGGGCTCAGTCTTGGGAGGAAACGCCCAAGGCGGGCGGCAGTAGCCGAAAGGCCACTGCCATCACCGATCGCTCGGTGACCCAGGCACCATAGACGACGTTTGTTCGCCCGTAAGTGACCTACTTCACACTCGGGACGCTTTCCACACACTGTTGCCGAGCACGGGCGCGCACGCCTATTGTTGGCCGACCCCACCCCGCGCGGTCGCCGGCGCGGCAAGACGAAGCCGATGCGAGCTTCGGACTTAAAAAACTGTCGAAAGGGAGGTGAAAATGACGTCATTGCGCCCGTGGCGCGCGGCCGTGACCGGCGGCGCGCTGTTTGCCCTGTGCGCGCCGGCGGTGCTGGCGCAGGCCCCTGCCCCATCCGGGCCGACGGCGGCCAATCCGTGGACGCTGGGCGCGCCGTTCCCGGAGCCCTCCGAGGAAGTGCTCGGCGCCACCGCGGGCGGCAAGTTTTACGTGTTCGCCGGCCTGGCGCCCGGCTGGAAGCCGAAGTCGCTGGTGTTCGAGTACGATCCGGCCGCCAATCAATGGACCAAGAAGCGGCCGATGCGGCTGCCCTCGCACCACGTCGCGTTCGCGAGCCTCAACAACAAGATTTACGCCTTCGGCGGCTTCACGCTTCCGGAATCCGGACCGCCCGGATGGAATCCGATCAACAATGCCTGGGAATACGACCCTGCGACCGACGAGTGGAAGGAGCTGGCGCCGATGCCGACGCGGCGCGGCGCCGCCGCCGCCAGCGTCGCGGGCGGCAAGATCTACGTCGCCGGCGGCGCCAATTCGCTGCCCGGCGTGACCGAGAACGGCATCCACCCGGCGCGCCCGCACAATGTCGTTGCGACGGTTGAGGAATACGACCCGGCGACCAACACGTGGCGCACGCGGCGCTCGCTGCTGCTCGCACGCAATCATCACGTGGCGGTCGGCGTGAGCGACCGCATCTACGCGATCGGCGGCCGCGTCGGCTCCGCTTTCATCTCCGGCACCAGCAACAATGTCGATCTGATCGAGATGTACGATCCTGCGACCGACCTCTGGATGCCGCGGACGCGAATGCCGACCGCGCGCAGCGCCATCGGCGCCGGCGCCTACAACAACCACATCATCGTGGCCGGCGGCGAAGGCCAGGACCAGCGCCTGCTGGCGGCGTTCAAGGCGGTGGAAGCCTATGACACGACACTGAATCGCTGGCAGGTGCTGCCGTCGATGGTGCGGCCGCGCCATGGGCTGGCCGTGGGCGCAATAGGCAACCGCCTCTACGTGGTGAGCGGCGATGGGCAGTCCGCCGCCAGCGGCATCGCCCACTCGGCCGTGCCACACAACGAGATCCTGGCGCTCGACCTCGTCTTGAAGTAACCCCGGCCGCAATCACTTGGCATCGTGGAAAATGATGCCGAGCGTGTGCCGGTGGCCGGAGCGCAGCCGGCTGACGCCGTGGCGCATATTGACGCGATAGCTGCCGCGCGTGCCGGCGACCGGGCGATGGTGGACCGGAAAGATCACGCCTTCGCCGCGGCCGAGCGGCACGACCTCCGCGCGCGACTGCATGCGCGGCCGCTGCTCGGTGAGGACGAATTCGCCGCCGGTGAAGTCGTTGCCCGGGTCGGACAGCAGGAACGTGGCCTGCAGCGGAAAGACGTGCTCCCCGTACAGGTCCTGATGCAGACAATTGTAGTCGCCGGGACCATATTGCAGCAGCAGCGGCGTCGGCTTCTCCTGACCGGCCTTGTGGCAGCGCGAGAGAAACGCCGCGTGCTCGCGCGGATAGCGCACCGCGATGCCCATCGCCTCGTTCCAGCGGTTGGCGATCTCGGCGAGCGGCGGATAGAGCGCCGCGCGCAGTTGCGCAATCATCTCCGGCAGCGGATAGGCGAAGTATTTGTATTCGCCGCGTCCGAAGCCGTGCCGCGCCATGATGACCCGGCTGCGAAACAAGCCGTCCACCGCATAGGCCGCGGCCAGCGCCGCGCATTCCTCGCCCGTGAGCAACGGCCCGGTCAAGGCGCAGCCGTGCGCATCGAGAGCGGCGGCCATGCCGGCCCAGTCGAGGGCCGCGACGCGATCCGCCACCGCCGCCGCGGAGCCGGCGGCGCGCGTCTGTCGCGCGTGCGTCGACCGCGTCATGCCGCGGCCTCCCGCTCGAGCAAGGTACGTTTACGCTCGATGCCCCAGCGATATCCGGACAGCGCGCCGTCCCGACGCACGACGCGGTGGCACGGGATCGCAACCGCGACGTCGTTCGACGCGCAGACCTGCGCCACCGCGCGCACCGCCTTCGGCCGGCCGATCCGCCTGGCGATCTCGGCGTAGCTCGCCGTCGTTCCCGCCGGGATATCGCGCAGCGCCTGCCAGACTTGCCGCTGGAACGCGGTGCCGCGCACGTCGAGCGGCAGGTCGAAACCGTCCGCCGGCGCCTCGATCAGGCCGACGACATGGGCGACCAGCCGCTCGAATGTCTCATCGCCGCCGATCAGCCGTGCCCTCGGAAAGCGATCCTGCAGGCCGCGCACCAGCGCGTCCGGATCGTCGCCGAACTGGATCGCGCACACGCCCTTGCCGGTGGCGGCGACCAGGATCGAGCCGAGCGAGCATTCGCCGACCGCGAACCGGATCGCGGCGCCGTTGCCGCCGGCGCGGAATTCCGTCGGCGTCATGCCGAGCAGATCGCTCGACGTCGCATAGAAGCGCCCGTTGGAATTGAAGCCCGCCCCGTAGATCGCCTCGGTGACGGTGTCGCTGCGCGTGAGCTCCTCGCGCACGCGCTTCGCGCGGTGGGCATCGGCATAGGCCTTGGGCGTCACGCCGGTCTGCGCCTTGAACACGCGGTGGAAATAAAACCGGCTCATGCCGGCGCTCTTCGCCAACGTGTCGAGGCTCGGCATCTCCTCGGCCTGCTCGATCGAGCGGCAGGCCTTGGCCACCGCCGCGGCCTGACGCTCCGCGAGCGCGGCCTCGTTCGGCCGGCAGCGCTTGCACGGGCGGAAGCCCGCCCGCTCGGCCGCGGCGCAGGTGGTGTGAAAGCCGACATTCTCGCGGCGCGGTCGGCGCGCCGCGCAGGACGGCCGGCAATAGACGCCGGTGGTCAGCACCGAATAATAGAACACGCCGTCGGCGGCGCGGTCGCGGCGCTGCACCGCCTCCCAGCGCTCGTCATCGCCGGAGAAGGTCGGCAGCGTCCCATCGGTTCTGGTCGTCAAGGCAAGCATGATGGCACTCCTTCGAGTTTTCGACGGCCACCGGATCGCGACCGTCTTCCGGCCATCAACTAGGCGAGCGCTCATCCGCAAGCGCTCCGCTCCTTGCTCTCAAACTAAGATAATGGGTCGCCACCCGATTTCTGCTCGCCCGCGCGGCTTGCACAATCTCGATTTTGGCCAAACGAACCCAATTCCTGATTTTGGCCAAACGAACCCATTCTCGATTTTGGCCAAACAAACCCGATTCTGAGAGCGGGCGGAGCGTGCGGAGACCCTCTTTCTGGCGGAGAATCAGTGGGCCGCGCATGAGAATCCGCATGAATATTGCGTGCGGCGGCATTGCGACCGGGCCGGACTGATAACCGGCGGTTGCAGCGCCACCGGCGAGCACGCCTCGGATGCTCTGAAGGATCCCCGCGCGGGGGTGGGCGATAGCTATTTTTGCGGCTTGACAATGTTTCGATGACAGCCCGGTGACAGCGGCTGTGGACGAGGGGCTTCCGAATTCCGCCCCGATAACCGATACTTGCCGCACCGCACCTGAGTCGCCCCCGGATTTCACAGCGTGGCACCAGATTTAGCGGTTCCTTCAGACTCTCGTACTAATCCTTGACGAGACGGCAGAGTCGTCTTAGCCTCTGTGACTGTTCGGCGCGAGTGGTTCGAAGTCCCGCCGGGCGCTCTCCTCAACGGGTCTGCGTAACCGCTCCGCACGCCGCAACGGCGCCGGAGAGAGGCGTTGTCGTGCCTCGAGGGCGAGTGACCGGACGTGCCGCAACGAACCGGGGCCAGCTCAAGGCCGCGGGTCCAGGGCGTTAAACAGATTCGAAACGAGCCGGTCGGGACGCGGGCAGAGGCCAAGGTCCGCGTCGCGGGAAACGTGTCGGCAACCTATATAATGCGGGGGTTCCCGCAGGCTGCCGCGCCAACAAAAGGGGCAATAGAGATGCGGATCGAGCGGCGATTCACCAAGGACGGACAGTCACCCTACGCGGACATCGAGTTCCGCCTGACCACGAGCGAGATTCGCAATCCCGACGGCTCGGTGGTGTTCCATGCCGACAATGTCGAGGTGCCCACCTTCTGGTCGCAGGTCGCCGCCGACGTGCTGGCGCAGAAATATTTCCGCAAGGCCGGGGTCCCGGCCCGGCTGAAGAAGGTCGAGGAAGAGACCATTCCGTCGTGGCTGTGGCGCTCGACCCCCGACGTCGAGGCGTTGCAGGCGCTGCCCGAGAAGGAGCGCAGCATCGGCGAGGAGTCGGGAAAGCAGGTGTTCGAGCGGCTGGCCGGCACCTGGACCTACGGCGCCGAACTCGCCGCAATGGTTCAACACCGGCCTGCACTGGGCCTATGGCATCGACGGGCCGAGCCAGGGTCATTTCTACGTCGACTTCGTCACCGGCAAGCTGGTGAAATCGCAGTCGGCCTACGAGCATCCGCAGCCGCACGCCTGCTTCATCCAGTCGATCGCCGACGATCTCGTCAATGAAGGCGGGATCATGGATCTGTGGGTGCGCGAGGCGCGGCTGTTCAAATACGGCTCGGGCACCGGCTCGAACTTCTCGCGGCTGCGCGCCGAGAACGAGAAGCTCGCGGGCGGCGGCAAATCCTCCGGGCTGATGAGCTTCCTCAAGATCGGCGACCGCGCCGCCGGGGCCATCAAGTCGGGCGGCACCACGCGGCGCGCCGCCAAGATGGTGATCGTCGACACCGATCACCCCGACATCGAGCAGTTCATCAACTGGAAGGTGATCGAGGAGCAGAAGGTCGCCAACCTCGTTACCGGCTCGAAGATCAACCAAAAGCACCTCAAGTTGATCATGAAAGCGTGCGTGAACTGCGAAGGCTCGGGCGACGACTGCTTCGATCCCGACAAAAACCCGGTGCTTCGGCGCGAGATCAAGGCCGCGCGCAAGAACCATGTGCCCGACAGTTACATCAAGCGCGTGATCCAGTTCGCCAAGCAGGGCTACACCGACATCGACTTCCCGGTCTACGACACCGACTGGGATTCCGACGCCTATCTCACGGTCTCCGGGCAGAACTCCAACAATTCGGTGCGGGTGACCGATGAATTCCTGAAAGCGGTCGAGGCCGACGGCGACTGGGACATGTTCTGGCGCA
>WNFV01000787.1_pt1 | contig 43277 bp, 41 predicted proteins | sample 5400101 | NCBI WGS metagenome assembly WNFV01 (sample SAMN13153361, study PRJNA577476) | soil metagenome | isolation source: 115 cm soil or saprolite under grassland replicate 1 | place: USA:California | collected 2016-06-15 | reverse complement strand
GCCACGACGCCTCGAAGTCGAACTCCGGATCGCCCGCCGCCTCCAGGTGGTCGAGCGGCATGGTACCCGGGACGTCGCCGTCGACGCAGATCACGTGCTGGACCTGGCTGTCGGTCTGCGCGTGCCGCAACCGCTCCACGAACTGCCGCTCGGTGACCACCACCCGGTTCTCGGCGTTGGCGAACAGGGAGTGGATCGCCTCCGGCGGGGTGCTGTTGTAGATGTAGAACGGGATCGCGCCGGCGTGCAGCGCACCGGTGTCGACCAGGTGGAACTCGGGCCGGTTGGTCAGCATGATGCCGACCGTGTCGCCCCGCTTCACCCCCAAACCCGCCAGCCCGGCCGCGATCCGCTTGACGCGGTCGGCGTACTCCCGCCAGGTGATGCTCACAGCTCCATCGGGAGTACGCAACGCGACCCCGTCCGGCTGCACCGCGCTTGTCGCCTGGAACGCCTCGCACATGGTTCGTGGCTGGCTCATGAAGGACCACCGCCTCAATGGATCGTGATCTCTACAGTGACGGAGCGGAGCGATGTGCGCCAGACCACATTCGGCCGGGATCGCTCCGGCAGGACCAGCCCTGGTTGCCGATAGTCCTTGTACAGCACACGAATATTCTCTATCATCACTTCATGAGCGGACAACCGTTCCGCGATACGGCAAAGAGAATTGCCGATGCGGGCAGGGACTACATCTCGATGTCTGTGGAGAGCGACCGGGCCAGGTCCCATGGATGGTGGAGGAACGTGATCGAGTACGGACCTTGGAAGGGGCCGGGCAGCACGCGCGTCGGACCGCCGGATCCCGAGGCGCTACCCGGGATAGCGAAACTCTTTGGCACCACCCCCGATCAAGTCGCCGTCATGATCGCCGCCGACTGGTACGGCGTTTATCCCGACTCGGAGGTATCGCCGCGGGCGCTCCAGCTGAGTCCGATTCTGGACAGCCTCGATGACGAAGACGCCAAGATCGTCGAACACCTCGCACGGCGGCTGGCGAGGACCGGTACGGCGTGACGAGTCGCGCCAGCTGGTAGTGGATATCAAGAGAGACGGCCCCACATGGGGGCCGTCGGGCCAGGGCTGCGCACCCTGGCGGGGTATAGCGGAACTATACAGCCCGGAGCGGCGGATCGCCAAGGAGGCGATGATGGAGCGCGTCCGTGCCTACGTGGATGGCATGAACCTCTACCACGGTCTCCGTCAGAGGTACGGACGCCGATACCACTGGCTTGATCTGCAAGCGCTCGCCAGCAGTCTGCTGAAGCCGGGCCAACAGTTAGACCTTGTCACCTACTTCACCGCCAGGGTCCGCGACGAACCAGCGGCCGAACAGCGGCAGACGACCTATATCGAGGCCCTTAACGCGCATTGCAAAAGTCTCTGTGTGGTCGATGGTCGTTATCAGGAGAAGCAGATGCGGTGCCGCGGGTGCAGGGCCATGTGGACGACATACGAAGAGAAGGAGACCGACGTGAGTATCGCCGTGTCTCTTGTGGAGGATGCCGCTCTTGACCGGTTCGACATGGCCCTGCTGCTGTCGGCTGATAGTGACCTGTGTCCGGCAGTGCGGTCAGTAAGACGCGTGGACGCCCGCAAGCGAGTCGTCGTGGCCTTCCCACCGAAACGGAACTCCGCCGATCTACGGCGTCACGCGCACGCTTCCATGTTCATCGGGAATGACAAAATCCGCCGATCACAGCTGCCGGCGGAAGTTACGCGAATGGATGGCAGGCGACTGGCCAGGCCGAAATACTGGTCGTAGGCGGGCTTGTTGACATCCTGAAAATAAGCGTGCGAGCGTGTTGGCATGTCGTACCAGGAGATCACGTACGCCGTCGCGGACCGGGTGGCGACGCTGACCCTCAACCGGCCGGAGGCCCGCAACGGGTACACGGTGCAGATGGCGGACGAGCTGGCCGACGCGTTCGGCCGCGCCGAGGCGGACGGCGACGTACGGGTGGTCGTCCTGACCGGCGCCGGCAAGGACTTCTGCGTCGGCATGGACCTGTCTGGCGGTGGCCTGGACATCGACCCGGATGAACTCTCCAGCGGCGGATACGTCGAGCCGGCCACCCGGGTCACCCGCAAGATCTTCGCGTCCAACAAGCCGGTGATCGCGGCGCTGCACGGCGCGGTGGTCGGCGTCGGCGCGACCATGATCCTGCCGGCCGACTACCGCCTGGCCAGCGACGACGCCCGCTTCGGGTACGTGTTCTCCCGCCGCGGCATCTTCCCGGAGGGCGGCTCGACCTGGTTCCTGCCGCGGATCGTCGGGCTCGGCCGGGCGATGGACTGGATGGTCAGCGGGCGGGTGTTCGACGCCTCGGAAGCCCTGACCGCCGGCCTGGTGCACAGCCTGCACCCGGCTGATCAGGTGCTGGCGGCGGCGTACCAACTGGCTCAGGAACTGGTGGCACGGACCGCGCCGGTCTCGACCGCGGTGATCCGGCAGGCGCTCTACCGGATGAGCGCACTGGATTCGCCGGAGCCGGCGTTCGCGCTGGACTCGAAGCTGATCGCCAGTTGCGTCGACAGCGACGACGCGGTCGAGGGCGTCGTGTCGTTCCTGCAGCGCCGGCCACCGGAGTTCACCGGCTCGGTCGAGGCGGACCTGCCCGCCTTCCTGCCCTGGAAGACCTGACATGGGTACGGCGAAGTCCGCGCCGCCGCGGTGGCGACGTCTGGAGCCCGACCAGCGGCGGGAACAGATCTTCGAGCAGGCGATCAGACTCTTCGGCGAGCGCCCGTACGCGGAGGTGTCCACCACGGACATCGCGGCCGAGGCAGGCGTCGCGCGGGCCCTGGTCAACCACTACTTCGGCGGCAAGCGGGACCTCTACCTCGCGGTGGTACGCCACATGGTGACGGTGCCGCCGATGGAGTCCGTCACGCTGCCCACCGGGTCGCTGCGGGAGCGGGTGGCCGCCTGCGTCGACTGGCTGCTGCGCGCGATCGGCGCCCACGGCAAGACCTGGGTAGCCGTGGTCGCCGCCGAGGGCATCGGCTCGGATCCGGAGGTCGAGCGGATCCTGCACGAGGCCGACGACGCCGCCGCCGACCGGGTGCTGCAGGTGGTCGGCCTGGCTGCCGTCGCCGACCAGGAACATGCCCGAGCGGTCGTCCGCGCGTACGGGGGGCTGGTGAAGGCCGCGGCCCGGGAGTGGCTGGTACGCGGCGCGCTCACCCGCGACCAGGTGCACACCCTGCTCACCGACGCACTGGTACGCCTGGTGGAGCACGACCTGTCCGGCGCGGCGTAGGCAGCGGCCGCCCCAGAGGCGTGCAAGATTCGAACAGATGTGCGAATCTGATAGCTGTGTCGAGTGGCGGGACGATCCTGCACGCCGACCTCGATGCGTTCTACGCGTCGGTGGAGCAGCGGGACGATCCCCGGTTGCGTGGCCGCCCCGTGATCGTCGGGGCGGGGGTGGTGCTCGCCGCCAGCTACGAGGCCAAGGCGTGTGGCGTACGGACCGCGATGGGTGGCTGGCAGGCGCGGCGACTGTGCCCGCAGGCGATCGTGGTGCCGCCGCGCTTTTCGGCGTACTCGGCGGCGAGCAAGGCCGTCTTCGAGGTGTTCCGGCACACCACGCCGCTGGTCGAAGGACTGTCCATCGACGAGGCGTTTCTCGAGGTGGGAGGCCTGCACCGGGTCTCCGGTACGCCTAGCGAGATCGCGGCGCGACTACGGGTCGACGTACGCGAGCGGGTCGGCCTGCCGATCACGGTCGGGGTGGCGCGTACCAAGTTCCTGGCGAAGGTGGCCAGCCGGGTGGCGAAGCCGGACGGGCTGCTGGTCGTACCGCCCGACGGCGAGTTGGAGTTTCTGCATCCGCTGCCGGTGGAGCTGCTGTGGGGCGTCGGGGTGGTGACCGGGGCGAAGCTGCGGGAGCGTGGCATCCGTACCGTCGGGGTGCTCGCCCGGCTCGGCGAGCCGGCCCTGGTCTCGATGCTCGGCGTCGCGGTCGGCCGGCACCTGCACGCGCTCGCCCACAACAAAGACCCCCGGGTGGTACGCGTCGGCCGCCGCCGCGGCTCCATCGGCTCCCAGCGGGCGCTGGGTCGCCGGCCCAAGACTCCGGAAGAGATCGACGCGTACCTGGCCGGGCTGGTGGACCGGGTGACCAAGCGGATGCGGGCCGCCCGGCGGATGGGCCGGACCGTGACGCTGCGGATGCGGTTCGACGACTTCTCCCGGGCCACCCGGTCGCACACCATGCTCCGGCCGACCGCGCACACCGACACGATCCTCGCCGCCGCCCGCGGCCTGCTCGCCACCGCCAAGCCGTTGATCCGGCGGCGCGGCCTGACCCTGATCGGCATCTCGATCGGCAACCTCGAAGACGGCCGGTACGTCCAGTTGGAGCTGCCCTTCGACCCGCACGACAGCTTCGAACTCGACACCGCACTGGACGCCGTACGGGACCGGTACGGGTCGTCGGCGGTGACCCGTGCGGCGCTGCTCGGCCGTGGTCAGGGCCTCACCGTGCCGATGCTCCCCGACTGATCGGGACCGGGCAGGCGCGCGAAGTCAGGTCAACCGTGGGATGACCTCGGCGGCGAGCCGCTCCACCTGCTCGGCGTCGTCGAACATCGGGTTGAGCAGGATCAGCTCGGCGCCGGCGTCGGCGACCTCGCGGAGCCCCTTCGCGCAGTCGTCCACGGTGCCGGCGACCGCGACCGGGGCCAGCCCGGTGAGGCCGAAGTAGCCGTAGTGCGCGTCGAGGGCATCGGCGATCCGCTGCTGCGCCCGCGCGGCGTCGTCGTCGACCGCGATGTAGACCCGCTTCGCGATCCGGAAGGTCGCGGGATCGCGGCCCTGCTCGGCGAGCGCTTCCCGGATCACCCGTACGTGCCCGGTGAACTGTGCGGTGGTGGCGGAGCCGGCGCCGAAGAAGCCGTCGCCGAGTCGTACCGCCCGGTGCAGGGATGGCGGCGCGGTCGCGCCGAACCAGATCGGCGGGTGTGGCTTCTGGTACGGCTTGGGCTCCATCGCCACATTGGACAGTTGCCAGAACCGGCCGTCCAGGTCGACCCGGTCCTCGGTCCACAGCGCCTTCATCACCCGCAGCCCCTCGGTGAACCGCGCGACGAAGCTGTCCGGCTCGACACCGAACGCGGCGAACTGCCGGAACCGGCCGCCGGTGGTGATCCCCACCTCGAGCCGGCCCCGGCTGAGCTGGTCCAGGGTGCTGAGGCTCTTCGCCAGGTGCACCGGGTTGTGCAGCGTACTGACGAACGCCGCGCAGCCGAGCCGCAGCCGCTCGGTGCAGGCGGCGGCGTACGTCAGCGTCTCGATCGGGCTGAGGTGGGGGATCGTGCCGATCAACTGCTCGCCGGTCCACGCGCTGTCGAAGCCGAGCTCTTCGGCCCGGGTCAGGTAACCGCGCAGCGCGGCGGGGTCGAACGTTCCGTCGCCGACGTACTGCGGGATCGAGATGGCGAATCGCATGAGCCTGACCGTAGACACCTCGCTGGTGAAAAGCACCTCGTAAGTTGGGTTCAGCAGCACCGTCTCGTCCGGGACAAGGACGCACCCAGGGAATAACGGCCGACAGGACGGAAGTTACGCTGGTTGAACCTTCAACTAAGGCTGAGGAGACAGACATGGCTGCGGTTACTGCGGACACCGTGACCCTGCCGCGGGTGAGCGGCGCGTCGCTGGGCGATGTCGAACGACCGGTGCTCGCGGTATCCACCGCGCCGGCCGGTTTCGAAGGCGAAGGCTTCCCGGTACGCCGGACGATGGCCGGCATCGCGTACCAGTACCTCGACCCGTTCATCATGATGGACCACATGGGCGAGGTGGACTACGCCGCCGGAGAGCCCAAGGGCACCGCCTGGCACCCGCACCGCGGGTTCGAGACCGTCACGTACCTGATCGAGGGCCAGTTCGTGCACCAGGACAGCCACGGCGGCGGCGGAGTGATCACCGAGGGCGCCACGCAGTGGATGACCGCGGGCTCCGGACTGCTGCACATCGAGACGCCGCCGGAGGCGCTGGTCGAGGCGGGCGGCCTGTTCCACGGCTTCCAGCTGTGGGTGAACCTGCCGAAGAAGGACAAGTTCCTCGCTCCGAAGTACCAGCCGCTGGAGGCCAACCAGGTATTGCTGCTGGCCAGCGCCGACGCCGGCACGCTGCTGCGGGTGATCGCCGGCGAGGTCGACGGCCACGTCGGCCCCGGCGCCACTCACACCCCGATCACGCTGCTGCACGCGTCGCTCGCGCCCGGTGCGCAACTCTCGCTGCCCTGGCAGCCGACGTACAACGCTCTGGGGTACGTGATGGCCGGCTCCGGCACCGTCGGGCCCAAGGCGACGCCGATCCACGCCGGCCAGCTCGCCGTGTTCGGGGCGGGCGACCGGATCACGGTGGCCGCCGACGCGAAGCAGGAGAGCCGTACCAACGCGCTGGAAGTGATCCTGCTCGGCGGTGAGCCGATCCGGGAGCCGATGGCGCACTACGGGCCGTTCGTGATGAACACGCGTGCCGAGCTGCAGCAGACGCTCGAGGACTACCAGGCCGGCCGGCTGGGCGTGATCCCGCCGGACGCGATCATGCCGCACGTGCCCCGCGGCTGACGGGCGGTCATCCGGGGAGGACGACCTTCAGCGCCTTGGGGATGACGTTCACCTCGACCGGCAGCGGGCCGGCGTACTCGCCGTCGGCGTACGCGTTGATGCGGTCGGACTCGATGCGGACCCGCGTCGCGCGTGTCCGTCGGCGACCACGTCGGCCGCCGCGACCGGGTCGCCGCGGGGCAGGTCGTACTGCCGGGCGTGGTCGTTGCCGGTGCCGGCCGGGATGATGCCGAGCGGCACGTCGGTGCCGGTCAGGGCCTGGATCGCCAGCGCGATCATGCCGTCCCCGCCGACCACCACCAGGGTGTCCACATGCTGCGCGGCGGCCTCCCGCGCGATCCGTAGCGCATCGTCGGGGTCGTGCCCCGCGACGTCGAGTACGTCCAGCCCGCGCTCCCGCAGCCGGGCGACCGCGAGGCGGGCCGACCTGTCCGCCTGGCCGACCCCCGCCGCCGGATTGGTCAGCACGACCACCGAGGTCACGGGATCAGCTTGCCGGGGTTGAGGATGCCGCCCGGGTCCACTGTGGCCTTCACCGCGCGGAGGATCCGTACCCCCAGATCGCCGACCTCGGCCGGCATCCAGGCGCGATGGTCCGTGCCGACCGCGTGGTGGTGGGTGATGGTGCCGCCGTTGGCCATGATCGCGTCGCCGGCGGCGCGCTTCGCCGTGGTCCACTGCGCGATCGGGTCGCCCTGCTGGGCGGAGACCACCGTGAAATACAGCGACGCGCCGGTCGGGTAGACGTGCGAAATGTGGCACATCACCAGCGACGGCTGCAGCACCGACTGGAGCGCCCCGGTCACGGCGGTCTTCAGGGTCGCCAGGTTGGACCAGTCGGTCGCCGTCTCCAACGTCTCGCACAGCGCGCCCTCGACCAGCAGCGAATCCCGCAGGTACGGCGCGGCGAAGCGGCCGTGTTCCCAGGCCTTCGCGGGCGCTTCGCCGAGCGACGTCCCGCCCGCGGCGGCCAGTACGTCGCGGGTGCGCTGACCGCGGGCGGCGACCTGGTCGGGCGTACCTTCGAAGACCGTGACGGCCAGGCAGCCGCCGGTCACCTGGGCGCCGCCGATCTGGTCCGTCATCGCCAGGTTGACCCCGGTCTCGGCCTCGTCGGACAGCCGGATCACCGTGGGCCCGGTGCCCTGTTGTTCGACCGCCCGCAGCGCGTCGGCCCCCGTCGCGAAGTCCGGAAAATGCCACGCCTCGTACGCCTTCGCCGCCGGCACGGGATGCACCCGCAGCCGTACGGCGGTGATCACGCCGAGGACGCCTTCCGAACCGACGAACAGCTCGCGCAGGTCGGGGCCGGCGGCGGACGCCGGGGCGCGTCCCAGGTCGAGGATCCCGGCGGGGGCGACCACGCGGAGCCCGCGCACCATGTCGTCGAACCGGCCGTACCCGGCGGAGTCCTGGCCGGAGGAGCGGGTGGCGGCGAAGCCGCCGACGGTGGCGTACTGGAAGCTCTGCGGGTAATGGCCGAGCTCGTACCCGTGCGCGGCGAGCAGCTGCTCGGCCTGTGGGCCGGTCAGGCCGGCGCCGAGCGTGGCCTCGCCCGAGATCTCGTCCAACGCTTGGAGCTGGTCGAACCGGCGCAGGTCCAGCGAGATCACGGAACCGAACTCGCCCCGGACCGGGTCGACGCCGCCGACCACGCTGGTGCCGCCGCCGAACGGCACGACGGCGATGCCGCGCCGGGTACACAGGTCGAGGAGCTCCGCGATCTCCTGCTCGGTGCCCGGCAGTACGACCGCGTCCGGCGCGTCCTGCGGCTCGCGGCTCTTGCGGCGCAGCAGGTCGAGGGTCGACTTGCCGCCGGCGCGCGGGAGCCGGTCGGCGTCGGCGGTGCTGACGTACCCGGCGCCGACGATCCGGGCGAGTGCTTCGGCGTCCTCCGCCGGCAACGCGGACGGCCGGAGCGCCACCTCGCTCGCGGTGGGCGCGTCGGCGGCGGTGCCGGACACCCCCAACGCGGAGCGCAGCAGCGCCTTGATGTCGTCGGGCAGCGGTTTCGCCAGGGCTGGGTCGCCCCATGCGTCCCAGGCCATCGGCGGGCGCAGCGGCGGCGGCAGGGCGGCTCCGGCGTCTCCCGGGCCTTGCGCGTTACCGGTCATACGTTACAGTTTTACACATCATGTCAAGTAGTAACACGGAGCTGCGGAGTACGGACGACGCGATTCTCGACGCGGCGGCGGAGCTGATCGTGCACCTCGGCGTACCGCGGACGCAGCTGGCCGAGATCGCCCGGCGGGCCGGAGTAAGCCGGCCCACGGTGTATCGGCGCTGGTCAGACGTACGGGCGGTGATCAGTGCGCTGTTGACCCGGGAAGTCCTGGGCGCCGCGCAGGCGCTCGGTCCGACCGGCGACGACCGCGAGAGCCTGGTGGCCGGGATGGTTGAGGTGGCCGCGCAGGTCCGCGACCACCCGGTGCTCAGCGCGCTGCTGCTCTCCGACCCCCAGATCTTCCGGGAGTACGTCATCGAGCGGCTCGGCACCAGCCAGCGCGGCCTGCTCGACGCTCTGGCGGACGGCATCGCCCGAGGTCAGCGGCACGGCTCGATCCGGGACGGCAGGCCGACCGAGATGGCGGTGATGGTGTTGCTGATCGCCCAGTCGACGGTGCAGTCGTACCGGATGGTCGCCGAGCTGTTGCCGGAGCCGGCCTGGCGCCGCGAGCTGACCCACGCCTTGAACGGATACCTTGCGCCGTGAAACGTATAGCGGATGATCAACTACGCGCTGTCCCGAAACACGCCCGGCGGGTTTCGGCATCGCCCGTAGTTGATCACCAAGCCCCCAGGGCGGCAGCGCCGTGAGCCGGGACGGGAGCGCCGTGGGCGGCAGCGCCGCGCTGAATGCGGAACGCCGGGCCGTGGAGCTAGACGCGCTGGCGGACGTCCCGCCCGACCTGCTGGTGATCGGCGGGGGCGTGACCGGTGCCGGGGTCGCGCTCGACGCGGCGTCGCGGGGGCTGCGTACGGTCCTGGTCGAGGCGCGGGACCTGGCGTTCGGCACCAGCCGGTGGAGTTCGAAACTGGTCCACGGCGGGCTGCGCTACCTGGCGTCCGGACGGGTCGGCGTCGCGTACGAGAGCGCCGTGGAACGCGGGATCCTGATGACCCGTACGGCCCCGCACCTGATCCGGGCGATGCCGCAACTGGTGCCGCTGCTGCCCGGTACGGGTACGGCCGAGCGTGCCCTGATCCGCGGCGGCTTCCTCGCCGGCGACCTGCTGCGGATCTGTGCCCGTACCCCGTCGAGCCGGCTGCCCAGACCGCGCCGGGTCGACGCGGCGACGGCCGTCGACCTGGTGCCGGCGCTCGCCACCGACGGGCTCGACGGCGGGCTGCTCGCCCACGACGGGCAGCTGATCGACGACGCCCGACTCGTGGTCGCCATCGCGCGTACCGCCGCGGAACACGGGGCCGGCATCCTCACCCGGATACGCGCCAGCCACGTCACCGGTACCTCCGCGGTGCTCACCGACACCCTCACCGGGCAGTCGCTGACCGTCTCGCCGCGGGCCGTCGTCAACGCCACCGGCGTCTGGGCCGGCGAAGTGGACCGGTCGATCCGGCTGCGCCCGAGCCGCGGTACGCATCTGGTGTTCGACGCCGCCGCCTTCGGTCACCCGCGGGCCGCGCTGACCGTACCGGTCCCGGGGTCGACCAGCCGGTACGTGTTCGCGATGCCGCAGCAACTGGGGCGGGTGGTGCTCGGCCTCACCGACGAGGACGCGCCCGGCCCGATCCCCGACGTGCCGACCCCGACGGACAGTGAGGTCGACTTCCTGCTGACCACGATCAACACGGCGTTGCGCACCGCGCTGACCAGGCACGACGTCGTGGGCGCGTTCGCCGGGCTGCGGCCGCTGATCGACACCGGCGGCGGCGACACGGCCGATCTGTCGCGGCGGCACGCCGTACTGGAGTCGCCGGACGGGGTGGTCACCGTGGTCGGTGGAAAGCTCACCACGTACCGCCGGATGGCCCAGGACGCCGTCGACGCCGCGAGCCGGGCGAACGGCCTGGACGCCGCACCGTGCCGGACCAAGGTTCTTCCGCTGGTCGGCGCGCCCGGGCACCGGGACAGCCGACCGACCACCGGGTTGCCCGCTTCGCTGGTGGCCCGGTACGGCGGCGCCGCCCGCGACGTGGTCGACACCGCGACCACGGCCCGGCCGATGGAGCCGGTCGCCGACGGCATCGACGTCACCCGCGCCGAGATCGAGTACGCCGTGACCCACGAAGCCGCGCTCGACATCGCGGACGTGCTGGACCGGCGTACCCGGATCGGTCTGGTTACCGCAGACGCGGAACGGGCACATAGCACCATCGAAGAAGTCGTCGCTGCCCTTGGCGTAGGGTCGGAGGGCGGATGAACGGACGCTGTCGGCTCTGGTGAAAGGAAGCGGACGACTTGCTGCGGCATGAGCTACTCGGTCACCTGCACCGGCTGTTGAAGCCGAGGACGTATCTCGAGATCGGGGTGAGCGACGGGCGGAGTCTGACCCTGTCCAGGGCCCAGACCATCGCCATCGACCCCGCGTTCCAGGTCACCTCCGAAGTGCAGTGCGACCTGCATCTGGTCCGGGCCACCAGCGACGAGTTCTTCGCTCGGAAGCGGCCGCTGGCCCACTTCTCCCGGCCGGTGATCGACCTCGCGTTCATCGACGGCATGCACCTCGCCGAGTACGCCCTGCGCGACTTCATGAACGTCGAACGGTTCACGACCCCGGCCAGCGTCATCGTATTCGACGACATGCTGCCGCGGTCGGTGGACGAGGCCGCCCGCGACCGGCACACCAAGATGTGGACCGGCGACGTCTACAAGGTGGTCGACGCGCTGCGTACCCACCGGCCGGACCTGATCAGCTTCGCCGTCGACACCAAGCCGACCGGCACCGCCGTGGTGCTCGTACCGGACGCGTCCTCGACCGGGCTGGACCGGGCGTACGACGACCTGGTGGAGCAGATGGTCGTGGACGACCCGCAGGACGTACCGGCCGAGGTGTTGGAGCGCAAGGGCGCGGTCGACCCGGCCGCCCTGATCGACAACCCGGCGTGGCAGCAGCTGGTCTACCTGCGGGACCGGCTCCGGCCGACCACGCGGCAGCAGGTGCACGACCTGTTCCGCGGCAGCGGCCTGACCTGGATGGCCATCGCCGCCAAGTGAGCCCGGCGGTCAGCCCTTGAGTCTGCGTACGGCGTTGCGCAGGGCCGAGCGGTAGCGGATCGCCCGGTCGGGCGGCAGCTCGCGCAGTGCCACGTCCGCGGCACGGCCCAGAGCCCGTACGGAGCGGCGGGCGATCGTACCGTTGCGGCGGGCCACGGGCCGCAGGCTGCGCTTCGGGGTCGGGCCGGTGAGCAGCGCGATCGGCCCCGACCGCGGTACGAGCAGCCGGGCGTCCATCGGCTCCAGCTCACTGTCCGACGTCGCCGAACCCTCGCCCTCGCCGGCCGGCAGGTGGGCCGACACCCGCCAGGTGCCGGGCCGCAGGTCGGCCGAGGCCGGCTCCGCGACGATCACGCGGCCGTGTGCCGAGTCCTTGACCTCGGCCGGTACGTCCACCACGTCCCCGCCGTTCGCCAGCCGCAGCTTCGCCTGCCCGGTCGCCGGCGCGGCCGGGTCGGAGTCGGGGAGCCGGATCTCCACGTGCACCCGCTCACCCGACCGGCGGGCCCAGCTGCCGACGGTGTCCACGGCGCGGCCCGGTGCCTTCGCTGTCATCGCATCTCCTGGTTCGCTGGCGGTTGGCTCTGTGGCGAGCGGCGCGGCGACCAGCCCCCGGGTCTGGCCGACGTCGAGGCTCAGGTTGCCGTGGCCTTCGGTCAGGTACGGCTCGACGACCCGAGCGGTCTCGCCCAGTGCCGCAGTGCCGGGCAGTTTAGGCGCCCTGCCGTCGGCTCCGCTGCCCGACACCCGGGTCTTGCGGGCAAGCCCGCCGAACGAGAGGTTCGCGTAGCAGTCCCACCGGCCGTGCGGCAGCGGCTCGCCCCCGTACGCGGTCGCCGGGTCGATGACTCCGGTCGCGGTCACCCGGGCGGTGAGCGCTCCGGGATGCCGCGGATCCGGTGTCGGCACCAGCTCGGTGGTGACCGTGGCCGGGATCCACCATTCGACGCTGGTGGCGCGATCGACGATCGTGAGGTCGAAGGCCACGTCGTGGATGACCCGGTCGGCGTCGGCCAGCCGTGCCTCTGCCGCGTCGAAGAGGTCCCCGGTCAACCGGGAGTCGAGGCGCAGGCCGCCCTCGACCGGCTCCCAGTGCAGGTAGCTGTCCTCGCCGTACCGCATTTCGGTGGTCAGTTCCAGGCGCAGGCCGTCGTCGGTCCAGGTCAGGTCGCGCAGCTCCGCGCGCGCCTTGGTCTCGGAGCATCGCCTGGCGTACGTCAGGAGGTCGTCGAGTCGTCCGGCTCGCAGCAGGACCGACCGCAGCCGGTTGGGTAACTGAAGCCCATCGGGTACGGAGCTGGGGAACCGCCGCTGGTCCAGCAGCCGAGCCTGCTCGAAGAAGTCGCGCCGGAAGTCCTCGGCCAGCGCGAACACCTTGGGTTCCCGGAGCCGGCCGAGGATCTCGCTGCGGTAGAACCGGCGCAGCAGCCGGTCCCGGAGGGCTCCCGGCTCGGTGTGCTCCTCGACCACGTCGATGGTGTCTTCGACGTTGCGGAAGTAGCCGGCGGGGTCGAAGCGTTCCAGCGAGTTGTTCGCCTCGTCGGAGCGCTTGCGGAAGTAGTAGCAGGGGTAGTCGGCGAGGATCGCGATGTTGCGCGCCGCGAAATAGCTGCGCATCACGAACGGATGGTCTTCCAACCGCCGCTTGCCCTCGGGGAACCTGATGCCGTGCTGGTTCAGCATGTCCCGGCGGAACAGCTTGTGCGGCGACAGCGTGGACGCCAGCGGATCGCCCTGCAGCGTCGCGTGGTCGACCCGTCGCCGGTAGAGGTTCAGCGGAACGAACCGCCCGCGCCCCACGACCTTTCCGAGTACGACGTCCGCGTCCGTCTCCACGGCCCGCTCGTAGAGCCGTACGAGGGCCTCCGAACCCAGTTCGTCGTCCTGGTCGACGAACTGGACGAACGTACCCCGGGCATTCTCGATGCCGACGTTGCGCGGTTTGCCGGGCCAGCCCGAGTTGGGCTGGTGGATCACGTGGAAGTGCGGATATTCGCTGGCCAGGGCGTCGAGCCGGGCTGGGGTGTGGTCCGTGGAACCGTCGTCGACGAAGATCGCCTCGAACTCACCCGACGGCATGGTCTGCGAGAGCAGGGAGTCGACGAGTGGCTCGATGTGCGGACCCGGATCGAAAACTGGTACGACAACGCTCACCTTCAGCGGCATGCCCCTCCTTTACCCCTACCGTTTCCGCAATATAACTCTCCGCTCGATCGGACTTTCAGGGGTTCGGGCAATGGCGATCAGCGCCACACACTGACGATGACCGCGACGACCAGCAGCTTCAGCAGCCAGTCGCCGGCGTGCAGGGCGGCGAGCCGCCAGGGCGACTTCTCCCACATCATGGCGCCGACCCACAGCGTCGCCGGGAACCCGACCCACAACCCGAGCGCGAGCAGCACGCCGCCGCCCACCGTCGTGATCTCGAGCTTCGCGGCGAACCCCGCCACCACCAGGGTCAGTACGAGACCCGTCAGGAACTGGACGCCCAGCTTCCACGGCTCGGGCCGTGCCTGCGCGGACTCCCGGGCGGCCGGGCTCACCGCCTGGTACTGCCTGGCGAAGACGGCGTAATACACGAAGGCCGAGACGAACGCGGCCACCGCCGCCACGACGACGGCCAGATAGTTCAGGTCAGGCACTGGAAACTCCCGTTGATCTGCGGGCCGCCATCCTGCGGCGCCGGTCGAAACTTAGACCGGCCCACCCGCCAGAACTCATCGGGAGCGCTACTTCTGCTCGCGGTCGGCGAGGACGGCGGCCAGGGTCTCGGTGATGTGGGCTTCCGCGGCTGCCTTGTCGATCCCGAGACCGGTCAGTACGCCCGTGCCGTCCTCGAGCTCCAGCAGGGCCAGCAGGATGTGCTCGGTCCCGACGTAGTTGTGACCCAGCCGCAGCGCCTCCCGGAACGTGAGCTCCAGCGCCTTCTTCGCCTGCGCGTCGAACGGCACCAGCTCGGGCACGTCCTCGACGGCGGGCGGCAGCGTCCCGGTCACGGTCTCCCGTACCGTCTCCAGCGGTACGCCCTGCGCCAGGATCGCCTTCGCGGCGAACCCCTCCGGTTCACTCAGCAGGCCGAGCACCAGGTGTCCGGGGCGGATCTCGTCGTTCTTCGCCGTACGGGCCTCGTTCTGGGACGCCACCACCACGTGCCTGGCCCGGTCGGTGAACCGGCCGAATCCCTGGCTCGGGTCGAGCGACGACGGCTCGTCCGGACCCTTCGGTACGAAGCGCTTCTGAGCTGCCTGTTTGGTGACCCCCATGCTCCTGCCGATGTCCGTCCAGGACGCGCCGGAGCGGCGGGCCTGGTCGACGAAGTGGCCGATGAGGTGGTCGGCCACGTCGCCGAGGTACTCCGCGGCGAGGACTGCGTCGGAGAGCTGTTGGAGTGCGTCGGAGTGGGTCTTCTTGATGCCTTCGATCAGTTCGTCGAGTCGTACCGACAGGCGAGGTGGGTTCGTCATGCGTCAACCATAGGTTGACGTTGCATCATGGTCAACCCGGGGTTGACGGCGGGTCAGAGGCCCAGCTTGCGGGCCACCAGCTCGGTGTGGAAGTCGCCGTCGCCGAAGGCCAGCGCCGAGCCGACCGCGTGCCGCAGGTACGTGTGCAGGTCGTGCTCCGCGGTGAAGCCGATCGCCCCGTGCACCTGGTGCCCCAGCGAACACACCCGCTGGTACGCCTCGCTCACCCACGCCTTCGCCGCGGACACCTCGGTCGCGGCGTCCAGGCCGGCCGACAACCGCCAGATCGCCTCGTACGCCAGGAACCGCGACCCCAGGACGTCGATCGCCATGTTCGCGCAGTGGTGCTGTACGGCCTGGAACGAGCCGATCGGCTTGCCGAACTGCTCGCGCTGGGTGGCGTACTCGACGGACCTGTCGAGGACGGCCTGTGCGCCGCCGACCATCTCCGCGCAGGCAGCGGCGGCGCCGTACTGCTCGATGGCCTCGACCACGGCGGCGCCGTTGCCGTCCTCGCCCAGCACCCGGTCGGCCGGCACGCTCACGTCAGCGAACGTCACCCGGCACAACCGGTCCGCGCCCACGGTGCCCATCGGCTCCTTGGAGATCCCCTCCGAGCCCGCGTCCACCAGCAGGACCGTGAGTCCGGCCGGGCTCTGCGCCGCCACCAGCAGGTCCTCGGCGGCCCGGGCGTACGGCACGAACAGGGCGGTGCCGTCGAGGGTGAGATGGTCGGAGACCGTGACGTCGGATCCCGTAGCACCCCAGCGGCCGCCGGGCGCGGCCCGTACGTAGGTCATCACCCGGCCCTGGGCGATCGCGCCGAGCCACTCCTGCTTCTGGGTTTCGGTGCCGTACCGGGCGATCGGCAGGCCACAGCACGCCACGGTGCTGGCCAGCGGACTCGGCACCCCGGCGTGCCCCGCCTCCTCCAACAACAGGCAGAACTCGAGGAACCCGAGCCCGACGCCGCCGTACGACTCGTCGAACGGCAGACCGGGCCAGCCGAGGTCGACCATCTCCTTCCACAGCGCCCCGGAGTAGCCGGCGGGCTCGCTCGCGACGGCCTTGAACCCGGCGCTGCCGTGCCGGGCGGTCAGCACCTCACGAGCGGTGCTGGCGATCAGCCGCTGGTCCTCGGTGAGCGTGAGATCCATGACCTAGGCCTCGGGTGGGATCTTGTCGGACCGTACCCACACGCCGGGCCTCTCCTCCCAGAAAAGCTGCACGAGTACGCCACCCGCGTGCTTCGGATGGATGAACGTGTGCTTCCACGCCGCCCCGTCCTTGACGCCCTCTTCCAGGTCGAAGGTGGGTGTCTCGTGGTACCCGCAGGCCGCCATCGCGGTGTCCCAGTCGGCGACCTGGAACGTCACGTGGTGGACGGCCGTCCCGTTCTTCTCCAGGAACCGGTCGATGAACGAGTCCTCGCCCCGCGGCATGATGACCTCCCAGCAGATGGTCGAGCCGGGGATGTTCAGCACCAGGTCGGCCATGTCCGGGAGCTCGTCGATCGGCGTACGCCACACCTCGACGAAGCCGGCGAGGTCGGCGTACCACTTCGCGAGTTCGTCGCGGTCCGCGTACGCCTGGCAGATGTGGTCGATGCCGACGATGCCCAGCGTGTGCTCGTCCGGCGCCGGCACCTCGTCCGGTACGGCGTCCTCGTCGCCGCACAGTGCCAGACTGCCCGGCCCGCGCAGCCGGAACCGTACGCCCGGCCCGTGCTGCGGCGGGGTCAGCGCCGCCTCGATCCAGCCGGGACCGTCCGACACGGCGATGCCCAGCTTCTCCAGTTCGGCGCGCACCGCATCGAGGTCCGGCACCTCGACGCCGACGTGGTGGAACCCGGGGCGGCCGCGCTGTTCGTCCAGCACCGCCTGGATCGGGGAGTTCTCGCCGGAGGGCGCCAGCACCTCCCACACCTGCCCGTAGCTGCCAGGTACGGCCAGCCGCGTTCCGCGTACCCCCTGGGAGGGGTTGTCCCAGGTCAAGACGCGCTGGAAGCCGAACAGCCGCTCCCATTGGGCGACCTGGGCGTCCAGGTCGGGCGCGACCTGGGCTACGTGGTCGATTCGGTAGATCCGCATGTCGTCCCCTCAGCTCGGGTGTGGCTCGATCCAGTCGTAGCCGTACGTGACCAGCTCCTTCACCAGGCGGAGGTTGTAGCGGTTCATCGCCGCGATCCGCTCGGCCAGCTCACCCACCCGCTTGTCGAACTCCTCGGCCGGGTACACCTCGTTGACCAGCCCGAAGTCCAGCGCCTGCTGCGCGTCCAGCCGTACGCCGGTGAACAGCATCTGCTTGGCACGGGCCTTGCCGATCCGGGCGGGCAGCCGCTTCACGCCGCCCCAGCCGGGGGCAGACCCGCCGAACTCCGGCTGGTCCGGATCCTCGCCGCCCGCCATGAACTTCGGCTGGTACGGCGGCCGCGCCGACAACGTGATCTCGACCAGCCCCAGCTTGGCGTTGTCCGAGGCCACGATGAAGTCGGCGCCGAGCGCCAGCTCCAGGCCGCCGCCGACGGCGTACCCGTGGACCGCGGCGACGATCGGGACCGACAGCCGCTCCATCATCGCGAACGTCTTCTCGCCGAGCCGGCCCTGCTCGATCCGCTCCGCCTTGGTCAGGCCCTCCGACCACTTCACGTCCATGCCCGCGCAGAACGCCCGCTCACCCGCGCCCCGCAGTACGGCGACGCACACGTCCTCGTCGTCGTCGATCTCGTTGAAGACCTGCCGCAGCTCGGTCATCGACTGCGGGGTGAGCGCGTTCAGCTTGTCCGGCCGGTTGAGGGTCAGCCAGGCGACCCGCTCTTCGATCTTCACATCGAGGGTTTCGTACATGTGCTCCTACTCCTAGCTTCGGGGAAGTTTCAGACCCCGGGTCGCGATCACATTGCGTTGGATTTCCGTACTGCCGCCGAGGAAGGTGGCGGCGACCGAGTCGAACCGCAGGTGGGTGAAGGTGGCCGCGAGCGGCGCACCACGCCTCTCCCACAGGGCTGCGAACGGGCCGAACGCCTTGGCCCCGGTGCGCGCCATCCGCTGGCTCAGCTCCGCGCCGAACAACTGGTTCACCGAGGCTTCGTACCCGGGTACGCCACCGGCGAGCGTGGTGGACAAGGTGTAGCGGGCGAGGTTGTGCAGCACCCGGATCTCGATGTAGCGCTGCGCGATCTCGTGCCGCAGCATGCCGAGGTCCTCCCGGAGATACCGCTGGCCTTCGTCGCTCTTCACGTACTCGATCAGCCGGGACAGGGCGTGTTCGAACTTCACGGTCGCGCCGATGCCGGCTCGCTCGAAGCTCAGCGCCGTCATCGCGATCCGCCAGCCCTGGTTCTCCTCGCCCACCCGGTTGGCGACGGGTACGCGTACCCCGTCGAAAAAGATCTCGGCGAACGGCGCGGAACCTCGGATGTCCTCGATCGGCCGGACTGTGACGCCGGGGGTCTTCACGTCCACCAGCAGGAACGTGATCCCCTTGTGCCTGGGCGCCGCCGGATCGGTACGGACCAGGGTGAACAGCCAGTCGGCGTACTGGCCGAGGGAGGTCCACACCTTCTGCCCGTCGACCACGTAATGGTCGCCGTCGAGCACCGCCCTGGTACGCAGCGACGCCAGATCCGAGCCGGCGCCCGGCTCCGAGAAGCCCTGTGCCCAGGTACGTTCGCCGCGCGCGATCGGCGGCAGATGCTCGGCCTTCTGCTCGTCGGTGCCGCACTCCAGCAGCGTCGGCCCGAGCAGGAACGCGCCGATGCCGTTCACCGTCGGGACCTGCGCCCGCATCATCTCCTCCTGCAGGATGAACTCCCGCATGGCGTCGAGGCCGGCGCCGCCGTACTCGGTGGGGAACGCCGGGGCGATCCAGCCGCGGTCGGCGAGTGCGGCCGCCCACTGGCGCGCTCCGTCCCGGCGGGCGGGGTCGTCGCCGACCCGGTCGGCGGGCCAGTTGTAGCCCCACACGTCCTCCGGCTCGAGGCTGTGCTCGTCGTCCGGATCCGGCCGGTACGCCGCCGGGAAGGTGTCCCGGACGAAGGCACGCGCCTCCTCGCGGAACGCCGCCTCCTCGGGGGTGTCCTCCCAGTTCATGTGTCCCTCCCTTACCCGGCCGCCGCGGACGGGTCGCCGGCCTTGCGCCCGGGTGGGGTGCTGCCGGGTGCCTCGCGGTCCCAGGTGTCGGGTGTGATGCCGTGGGTGCCTTCGGCGCGGAGCCGGTACTTCGCCACCTTGTCCGTGGGAGTACGCGGCAGCGCGGCCACGAACTCGATGTACCGCGGCACCATGAACCGCGGCAGCTGCTCCTCGCAGAACTCCGCCAGCTCCGGCTCGGTCAACGTCGCCCCCGGACGCAGTACGACGGCGAGCTTCACGTCCTCGTCCTCCAACTCGGACGGCACCCCGATCGCGGCGGACTCCAGCACCGCGGGGTGCAGGTTCACCTCGCACTCCAGGTCGAAGGCCGAGATGTTCTCACCCCTTCGGCGGATCGAGTCCTTCATCCGGTCCAGGAAGTAGAAATAGCCGTCCTCGTCACGCCATACCCGGTCACCGGTGTGAAACCACATGTTCCGGAAGCAGAGAGCGGTGGCCTCGGGCGCGCCGTAGTAGCCGGTGGTGATCACGTACGGCTGCTTCGGCCGCAGCACCAGCTCGCCGGCGACTCTCGGGCCGACCACCCGATCCTGCTCGTCGACCACGGCAGCCTCGAACCGCTTGGCGTTCACCGTGCCGCAGGAACCCATCCGCCACTGCCCGTACGGGCTCGCCGTGGGGATCCCCGCCTCCGTACTGGTGTACGTCTCCACTGACCGGACGCCGAAGCGTTCCCGCATCGGTGCGTCCAGCGACGACTTGCCCATGTAGAACATCTCGAGCGGATGGTCCTTGTCCCGTGGCGTGGGCGGCTGGTTGAGCAGGATCGGGATCATCGAGAACACGCTCATCGCGACCTGGCCGCCGAAGTGCCGTACGTCGTCCCAGAACCGCGACGCGCTGAACTTCTCCACCACCGCGATCGCACCGCCGCCCAGCAGCGCCGAGAACACCCCGTCCCACAGCCCGGCGGCGTGGAACAACGGCAGCGGACAGTAGATCGTCTTGCCCCACCGGTCGAGGTAGTCCAGCGAGTCCCAGGCACACGTCAGCGCCAGCGCGTGGGAGCACATCGCCCCCTTCGACGGTCCGGTGGTGCCGGAGGTGTACATGATCGCCAGCAGATCGGAGAACGCCACCGCTTGCGCCGGTGCCTCCTCGCCGTGAGAGAAAAGATCCGACATGGGTACGACGGTCCTGCCCAGCAACGGGGGTGGCTCGTCCCCCGGCGTGGTCGCGTCGTCGGTGCGGACCACGACCCGCTCCAGGCCGGGGAGGCGGCCGGCCAGCGGGGCGAGCCGGTCGGCGTACGGGGCGTCGACGATCAGGCTGGTGGAATCGGAGCTGGCGAGTACGTGACGCAGCATCTCGCCGCGGTGGTTGGTGTTGACGGGCACCGCGACGGCGCCGAGCCGGGCCAGCGCGAAGATCACGTACACGAGTTCGGCGCAGTTGGGCAGCATCACCGCGACGTGGTCGCCCTTGCCGATGCCCTGCGCGATCAGGCCCTGCGCGACGCGGTTGGCCAGCAGGTCGACCTCGCCGTACGTGACCTCGCCTTCGCGGAACTTCAGGAAGGTCCTGTCCCGGTGGGTCTGAGCCCGGGCGGAGAGCACCTCGCCGACGACGAGACTCTCCAACCGCTCATTGCGCATCCACACCTCCAGTGGCGGCGTATTTGGCCCCATATGAGCACGCGACGTGGAGGCTCCACAAGTTGAGCCGCGGGCGGCCCCCGCTGTTACTCGCGCATTCGTCGGTGCCGGTGTGACGACCGTCGCAGGCGCCGGGGTGATGCCAGCTTCCTTCAGAAATAGTTAAGAAACCTTGACATTAGGTTTTCAGGCGCGTTTTCTCGTGCGCTAAGTGCGCAAACACCCGCAGGGGCGGCAAATATCCCCTTGTCGCTCCCCAACCGCCCCCAGGAGGCCTGATGAGACTCCGGTACGTGCTTCCCCTAGCCGGTGCGGCAGCCGTCGCGATCGCGGCGGCCGTCACCCTGACGCCCACCGCCGGCGCGTCCACCACCTCGAGCGCCGCCGACGCGACGACCATGGCCGCGCCGTACCTGTACGAGGGCTGGGGCGACCCGCCGTCGCCCACCACGGTGATGAACGCGACCGGAGTCAAGCAGTTCACGATGGCGTTCATGCTCTCGGGCGGCGGCTGCACCCCGGCGTGGGACGGCACCCGGCCGCTGACGGGCGGGGTCGACCAGCAGGCGATCGACGCCATCCGCGGCAACGGCGGCGACGTGGAGATCTCGTTCGGCGGCTGGAGCGGCAACAAGCTCGGCCCGAACTGCTCGTCGGCCGACGCGCTGGCGGGCGCGTACCAGCAGGTGATCGACGCGTACGGGCTGAAGTACATCGACATCGACATCGAGAACAGCGACGAGTTCGAGAACGAGACCGTGCAGGACCGGATCCTGGGCGCGTTGAAGATCGTCAAGGCGAACAATCCTGGGATCACGACGATCGTCACGTTCGGCACGTCGACCACCGGGCCGACGTACTACGGAAAGCGGTTGGTCGACCAGTCCAAGGCGCTCGGCGCGAACGTCGACGTGTTCACGATCATGCCGTTCGACTTCGGCAGCTCCGACATCTACACCGACACGGTCGGCGCGTCCGAGGGACTGAAGGACGCCCTCAAGAGCGCCAACGGGTGGTCGGACGACGAGGCGTACTCCCATATGGGTATTTCCGGGATGAACGGCTTGTCCGACCAGCAGGAGCAGACCTCGCCGGAGACCTGGACCAAGATCCGGGACTGGGCCAACTCCCACCACATCGCCAGGCTGGCGTACTGGTCGGTGAACCGGGACCGGCCCTGCCCGGGTGGCGGCGTGGTCTCCAACTGCTCCGGCATCGACCAGTCCGACTGGCAGTTCACCTCGATCACCGCCGGCTTCACCGGCTGACTGGTCGCCGCGATCCGCGACCTGTTGACCCCGGTCGATCGGGACAGTTAGTTTCGGCCACGTGCCGCAAGTCGGAACTTGTTTCCGGCTTGCGGCAGGCCCAGCGTCTCGGGCGAAGCCGGAGCCAACCCCAGGAGCCCCTCGTGCGACGGATCGCGTCACTGGTCACCCTTGCCTGCAGTCTCTTCGTCCTGGCCGGCGCGGTCCCGGCCGCGGCCTCGGTGCCGCTCCCGGCGGCCCGGCAGGTGGCGCTGCGGGTGGCGCTGCGGGTGGCCACGTACAACATCCACGCCGGTGCGGGCATGGACAACCAATTCGATCTGGTACGCCAGGCCGACGCGATCCGCGCCATGCACGCCGACGTGGTGGGCCTGGCGGAGGTCGACGTCCACTGGGGCGCCCGTAGCGAGTGGCGCGACCTGACGCAGGAGTTGGCCGAACTGCTCGACATGGACGTCTACTTCGGCCACATCTACAGCCTGGACCCGCCCACGGAGGGTGCCCCGCGCCGCGAATACGGCATCGCGATCCTGTCCCACTATCCGATCGTCCACGCCGAGAACCACGAGATCACCCGACTGTCCACACAGGATCCCAATCCGACGCCGGCTCCCGCGCCCGGCTTCCCGGAGGCCGTGGTCGACGTACAGGGGGCGCTGGTGCACGTGTACGCCACCCACCTCGACTACCGGGCCGACCCCACGGTGCGTCAGCTGCAGGTAGCGGACACCGACCGGATCATGGCCGAGGACGGCGACGGCGCCCAGCAGGTGCTGCTCGGCGACTTCAACGCCACCCCGGACGCGCCCGAGTTGGCCCCGCTCTGGGACCGCCTGACCGACGCCTGGTACGCCACCCACGGCACCGGCGGCGAGAGCTATCCGGCGGACGTACCGGTGAAGCGGATCGACTACGTGACCGTGTCGCGGGGAGTGACCGTGACCAGCTGCGAGGTGCCGGTGACCCTGGCCTCCGATCATCGGCCGGTGGTCGCCGATCTCGTAGTGACGCGCGGGCCAGGCACCGCCTGACGCCAGGTCGGCGCCGCGCTGGGCGGCCCCGGCCTCGGTAGACTCGCCACCCGTGTCCGAGGCACGGCACGTGGCACTGCGAGTGGCGACGTACAACATCCAGGTCGGCGTCGGTGAGGACGGCGTGTTCGACCCCGACCGGCAGGCCGAAGCGATGCGCGCGCTCCGCGCCGATGTGATCGGTGTGCAGGAGGTCGACGTCCACTGGGAGGCGCGCAGCCAGTGGCGCGACCTGGCCACCGAGCTGGCGGCGGCACTGGACATGCGCCTCTTCTTCGCCCGGATCCACAACCTCGACCCGCTCGGCGAGGCGGCTCCGCGACGCAGGTACGGCCTGGCGATCCTGTCGCGGTATCCGATCGTCCATGCCGCGAACCACCCGATCACCCGGATCAACTCACTCGATCCGGGCCAGCCGCCGGCTCCCGCGCCCGGCTTCCCCGAGGCGATCGTCGACGTACGGGGCGCGTTGGTCCAGGTATACGCCACGCACCTCGACTATCGGCCCGATCCGGCAGTGCGCCAGGCGCAGGTGGCGGAGATGCGGCGGATCATGGCGGACAGCGACCATACGCAGCGGGTCCTGCTCGGCGACTTCAACGCCGTACCGGACGCGCCGGTGCTTGCGCCGCTGTGGCAGCACCTGACCGACGCGTGGTACGCCGTGAACGGTGCCGCCGGCGGCGAGACGTTTCCGGCGGACGTACCGGTCAAGCGGATCGACTACGTGGCCGTGTCCAGCGGCATCGCGGTGACCGGCTGCGAGGTGCCGGTGACGGTCGCCTCCGACCACCGGCCTGTGGTCGCCGATCTGGTCGTCACCAAGGGCGCGTGACTCTCGCAGGGCTTGCGACCGCACCGACTCGTCCGCTGCGATGCGGTCTTTGGTTGCTTTTGGGGCAACCGAACGTCCGATCGTTTGGGATTAGGCCGTAACACCTCTTGTGTTCCCAACTAAACGGGCGTACAACTAATCCATTACCAACTTGAAACAGAGATGAAACCACATGTATCTCGAGGAACGGCACCAGAAGATCGTCGAAGCGGCCCGCGCCGACGGCCGGGTCGACGTCGGCAGCCTGGCGGCGCGGTTCGACGTCACCGCGGAGACGATCCGCCGCGACCTCACCACGCTGGAGCGGCAGGGCGTACTGCGGCGGGTGCACGGCGGGGCGATCCCGGTGGCGCGGCTCGGCTTCGAGCCGGGGCTGGCGACCCGGGACGCCGTACTGGCGCAGGAGAAGGAGCACATCGCGAAGGCGGCGCTGGACGAGGTGCCGGCCGAGGGCGCGATCCTGCTGGACGCCGGGTCGACCACCTCCCGGCTCGCGGAGCTGCTGCCCAGCGACCGGGAGCTGACGGTGATCACGCACGCGCTGCCGATCGCGATGAGCCTCGCGGTGCGCCCCAACATCACCGTGCTCTCACTCGGCGGCCGGATCCGCAGCAAGACCCTCGCCGGCGTGGACGAGTGGCCGGTGACGCTGCTGGCCAACCTGTACGTCGACGTCGCCTTCGTCGGCACCAACGGCATCTCCGCCGCTCGCGGCCTCACCACCCCCGACCCGGCCGAGGCCGCCGTGAAGCGGGCGATCATCGGCGCCGCCCGCCGGGCGATCGTGCTCGCCGACCACACCAAGGTCGGCGTCGACCACCTCGTACGGTTCGGCGAGCTCGACGACATCGACATGCTGATCACCGACGCAGGCGTCGACGACGACCTCGCCGCCGAGATCGAGGGCGCGGGCGTACGGACGGTGCGGGCATGATCGTCACCCTCACCCCGAACCCGAGCCTGGACCGTACGGTCGAGGTCGACGAACTGATCCGTGGCGCGGTGCTGCGGGTGCGGTCCAGTCACCTGGAGCCCGGCGGCAAGGGCGTCAACATCGCACGCGCGCTGGCGCGGCACGGCGTACGGACCACGGCGGTGCTGCCGACCGGGGGTCCCGAGGGCGCGCAGTTGGAGACGCTGCTGCTCGGCGAGGGGATCGACCCGGTGCTGGTGCCGGTGCACGGGACCGTACGCAGCAACATCAGCCTGGTCGAGCCCGGCGGCACGGTGACCAAGCTCAACGAGCCCGGTCCGACGCTGTCCGCGGTCGAGGTGAAGGCGCTGGAGGCGGCCGCCGCCGAGGCAGCGGAACACGCCAGCTGGCTCGCGCTGTCCGGCAGCCTGCCGCCCGGCGTACCCGATGACTTTTACGCGGACTTGATCGAGGACCTGCGGGGACGGCAGGTGCGGGTCGCGGTGGACACCAGCGGGTTGCCGCTGACCGCCTCGCTGGCCGCCGGCCCGGACGTGATCAAGCCGAACTTCGAAGAGCTCGCGGAGGCCACCGGGCGCGACATCGCCACGCTCGGCGACGCGGTCGCCGCGGCGGAGCTGCTGCGCCGGCACGGTGCGGTGGCCGTGCTGGTCAGTCTCGGCCCGGACGGGGCCGTACTCGTAGACGCGGACGGCGCGGTGCACGGGGAAGCCCCGGTCGCCGAACGCCGCAGCACGGTGGGTGCGGGGGACGCACTGCTCGCCGGCTTCCTTTCAGCTGGTGGCACCGGCGCCACCGCCCTCGCCGAAGCCCTCGCCTGGGGCGCCGCGGCGACCCGCCTGCCCGGCAGTCAGATGCCGGGCCCGTACGACCTGGACCGGGCGGCGGTACGGATCCACCCGACCGTCGACACCGACCGGGCACTCACCCGACAGGACTGATCACATGACCGACCTGATCACCCCAGAACTGGTCGACCTCGACCTGAAAGCGGTCGACCGGCACGAAGCCACCCGGCTGCTCGCCGAGCGGCTGGCCGACGCCGGCCGGGTCACCGACCTCGACGGCTTCCTCGCGGACGTACGCGCCCGGGAAGCGCAGATGCCGACCGGCATCGAGGGCGGGATCGGCATCCCGCACGCCCGCTCGTCCCACGTCACCGAGCCCACGCTCGGCTTCGGACGCAGCGCCGACGGGGTGGACTTCGGCGCCGCCGACGGACCCGCCCACCTGATCTTCCTGATCGCGGCCCCCGAGGGCGGCGGTTCGGACCACATGACCATCCTCGCCTCCCTCGCCCGGAGGCTCGTCCACGCCTCGTTCCGCGAGGCACTACGGCAGGCGGCCACCGCGCAGGACGTGGTGGACCTGGTACGGAAAGAGGTGTTAGGGCAATGAAATTCGTAGCGGTGACCTCGTGCCCGACCGGGATCGCGCACACGTTCATGGCCGCCGAGGCCCTGGAACAGGCGGCGCGCGAAGCCGGCCACGACATAGCGGTCGAGACCCAGGGCGCCGGCGGCATGCAGGCGCTCCCGCCCGCCACGATCGCCGAGGCAGACGCGGTGATCTTCGCCGCCGACGTGGACGTACGGGAGCGGGACCGGTTCGCCGGCAAGCCGACCGTCAACGCGACCGTGAAGCGTGCGATCAACGACGCGGCCGGGCTGCTCGCCGACGCGGCTCAGCTCGCCGAGGCGGCGCCCGCCACGGCATCCGGCGGGATCCCCGGTCTGTCCACCGGGGCCGCACCGGCGACCAAGGTGGACCCGAACGCGGGCTTCGGCACCCGGCTGCGGCAGTGGCTGATGACCGGTGTGTCGTACATGATTCCGTTCGTCGCGGCGGGGGGCATCCTGATCGCCCTGGCGTTCGTGATCGGCGGACCCGAGGTCGCGATGAAGGTCAACGGCGGTACGTTCGCCGGGCACACGTACCAGGCGGTGACGGACCTGACGCTGCTGGTCGACAAGGCCGGGATCGCCGGGTTGCTGTTCAAGATCGGTGTCACCGCGTTCTCGATGCTGGTGCCGATTCTCGCCGGCTTCATCGCGTACGCCATGGCCGACCGGCCGGGGATCGTGCCCGGCGTGGTGGCGGGTCTGCTGGCCTCCGCGATCGGCGCGGGCTTCCTCGGCGGCCTGATCGGCGGCCTGCTCGCCGGTGCCGTCGTGATGGCGGTCAACCGGGTCAAGCTGCCGCGCGCCGTGTCCGGCGTGATGCCGGTGGTGGTGATACCGCTGGTCTCGTCGCTGATCGTGGGCGGGTTGATGATCGTGGTCGTCGGTCAGCCGATCGCCGCCGCACAGAAGGGTCTGGCCAGCTGGCTGGACGGGCTGTCCGGCACCAACGCGATCCTGCTCGGCCTGCTGCTCGGCGCGATGATGGCGTTCGACATGGGCGGACCGGTGAACAAGGTGGCGTACACCTTCGGGTTGGCGGGTCTGGCCAGCGGAAACACCACGGTGATGGCCGCGGTGATGGCCGCGGGGATGACTCCTCCGCTGGCGTTGGCGCTGGCCACCGTACTGCGGAAGCGGCTTTTCAGTGACGCGGAGCGCAAGGCGGGTGAGGCGGCCTGGCTGCTCGGCGCGACCTTCATCACCGAAGGTGCGATCCCGTTCGCGGCGGCGGACCCGCTGCGGGTGATCCCGTCGATCATGGCCGGCAGCGCGGTCACCGGCGCGGTCTCGATGGGTGCCGGCGTCACCTCACCGGCGCCGCACGGCGGCCTGCTGGTGGTCGGCCTGCTCGGCAACCCGCTGATGTTCGTGGTCGCGCTGCTCGCCGGTACGGCGGTCAGCACGGTGTGCGTGATCGCGGCGAAGTCGGTCGGCCGCAAGCCGGTCGATGCCGAGGCGGAGACCCCGACCCAGGCGCCGGCGGCAGTGGCCGCGGCGACCAGTTGAGAGAGGTGCTGATCATGGCTGAACGTCGAGTGGTCGTCGGCTCCACCGTGGGGTTGCACGCCCGGCCGGCCGCGCTGTTCGTACAGGCGGCGAGTCGGCAGCCGATCCCGGTGTGGATCGCCAAGCCGGGCCAGGACCGGGCCGATGCCCGCAGCATCCTCTCGGTGCTGGCGCTGGACGCACGGGGTGGTGACGAGGTGGTGCTCTCCGCCGAGGGCGAGGGCGCCGAAGACGCGCTGGCCGAGTTGGCCGAGCTGGTCTCGCAGAACCTCGACAAGGAAGAAGTGGGCTGATGAGCGGCCGGCTGGACGGCACCGGCGTCAGCCCGGGAGTGGTCGCCGGGCCGGTCGCCCGGATGGCGGCGCCGATCGCGGCGCCGCCCCCCGGGTCCGGGTCGGGCCACGGGTCGGGCCCGGGCGTCGCGTCCGGGCCGGCCGCGGGGGATGTCGACGCCGAGGCGGCGCGGGCGCTCGACGCGCTGACCGGGGCGGCGGATGATCTGGACCGGCGTGCCTCGGTCGCGCCGCAGCTGGCCGCGGAGGTGCTGGCCGCGCAGGCGATGATGGCGCGGGATCCCGTACTGGCGAGCAAGGTCACCGATCGGGTGAAGACCGGGAGCGACGCGCTGACCGCGCTGACCGAAGGGTTCGGGGAGTTCCGGTCGCTGCTGGAGGCGGCGGGGCCGTACCTGGCCGAGCGGGTGGCGGACCTGGACGACGTACGGGACCGGGCGGTGGCGTACCTGCTGGGTGTGGCGATGCCGGAGATCCCGCGGCCGGGGCATCCGTTCGTGCTGGTCGCGGAGGACCTTTCGCCGGCGGAGACGGCCACGCTCGACCCGTCCGAGGTGCTCGCGATCGTCACCGAGCGGGGCGGTCCGACCAGCCACACCGCGATCCTCGCCAAGGCGCTCGGCGTACCGGCCGTGGTGGCGTGTGGCGGGGCGGCCGAGCTGGTCGACGGACAGTCGATCCTGGTGGACGGTCGCGCCGGGACGGTCGACGTGTCGCCGTCGGAGACGGAGATCGCTTCCGCGCTGGCGGGACACAACGCGCGGCTGGCGGCTGTCGCGGCGGCTCGTGGCGCGGGACGCACCGCGGACGGACATCCGGTGGCGTTGCTGGTGAACATCGGCGGTGCCCGGGACCTCGAGGCGGCGGCAGCGGTGGAGCCCGAGGGTGTGGGGCTGTTCCGTACCGAGTTCCTGTTCCTGGACCGGCCGGACGCCCCGTCCGTCGCGGAGCAGCGGGAGGCGTACCGGGCGGTGTTCGAGGCCTTCGCGGGGCGCAAGGTGGTGGTACGCACCCTCGACGCCGGCGCGGACAAGCCACTGCGGTTCGTCACCCAGCCAGACGAGCCAAACCCTGCCTTAGGGGTACGCGGGCTGCGTACCGCCCGTCGGCTGCCCGAGCTGTTGGACCGGCAACTCGAGGCGATCGCCGAGGCGGCGCGCGGCTCCGAAGCCGACGTGTGGGTGATGGCGCCGATGGTGTCGACCGCCGCCGAGGCGGCCGGGTTCGCATCGCGGGCCCGAGATCACGGACTGCCGACCGTCGGTGTGATGGTGGAGGTGCCGGCCGCCGCGCTGCGCGCCGAGCACGTCGCCGCAGCCTGCGACTTCCTCAGCATCGGCACCAACGATCTGGCGCAGTACGTACTCGCCGCGGACCGGATGAACAGCGACCTCGGTGACCTGCTCGATCCGTGGCAGCCCGCCGTACTGGAGCTGATCCGGCTGACCGCCGCCGCCGGCCAGCGGCTCGGCAAGCCGGTCGGAGTGTGCGGCGAGGCGGCCAGCGACCCGCAGCTCGCGTTGGTGCTGGTCGGGCTCGGGGTCACCAGCCTGTCGATGGCGCCGGTCGCACTGCCAGAGGTACGCGCCACCCTCGCGGAACACTCCATCGAGGACTGCCGAGCCCTCGCGGACGCGGTACTGGCCGCATCCGACGCCGCCACCGCCCGGCAAATCGCCGGCCGGTAGCGCGGCGTCTGCGGTCGGTGCACCTGAGGCGTGTCTAGGGTGGGTTGATGGAGATCAGCGTGGTGGCGGCGGCGCGGGAGGACGACAGTCCGCCCGAGGAGGCGCTCGCGGTCGCGTCGTTGGCGGATCGACTCGGGTACGGCGAAGTGTGGCTCGGTGAGGGGCCGACCTGGGACGCGTTCGTCCTCGCCACGGCGGTCGGGCTGGCCACCGAACGGATCGCGATGACGGCCGGCCCGGTGCCGGTGTCGGTACGGGACGCCGCGACGATCGCCAGGGGAGCGGCGTCGGTCGAGGCGGTCACCGGTCGCACCATCGGGGTGGCGTTGGGGACGTCGAGCGTACGGGTGGTGGAAGGGGTGCACGGGCGGTCCCGGGCGCGGGCGGCCGCCGTACTCGGAGAGGTGGCCGAGGCGGTGCGCCCACTGATCGGCGAGACGGCCGAGCCGGACTGGGATGTCGTACCCCCGCATGGGTTCAAGAGGCGGCTGGCGCCGGCGAGTGGGCCGCTGACCGTGGCCGCCTTCGGGGATCGTGCCATCGCGGTCGCGGCGCGGTACGCCGATCGGATGCTGCTCGACCTGGTCTCGCCTGACCAGGTGCGCGAGCTACGGGCCAAGCTCGAGGCAGCAGCTACGGGGCGCAGGCCGACGCTGGCGGCGTGGCTGCCGGCGGCCGTGGACCCGGACGAGCGGTCCCGGACCCAGCTGATGCGCAGCATCGTCGGGTACCTCACGGTGCGCGGCTACAGCGACATGTTCACCGCGGCCGGGTTCGGTGAGGCCGTGGAACTCGCCCGCACCGGGGCCGATCGCGAACGGCTGCTCGCCGCACTCCCGCCCGAGGCGGCGGACACGGTGGGCCTGGTCGGCGACCTGGCGACCGTACGGGCCCGGCTGGACGAGTACGCCGCCGCCGGCCTCGATGAGGTCGCGATCCTGCCCGCGACCAGCGGAGATCCGGCGGGCGAACGTACCCTCACCGCGCTGGCGCCGTCCGGCGGCTAGGTCGAGGTGGCGATCCGGCGCAGCCGTACCGCCAGGGCAGGCAGCAATCGCGAGGCTCTGCTACGCCGTGGGGCCGGCCGGTGCGGCCACGGTGCGGCGGTCGTCGGGGAGCCGGCGGGTCAGCCCCTCCCGGTCCAGAAATTCCAGCAGCGGTACGGCCACCCGCCGCGTCGTGTCCAGGGCCTGCCGCGCCTGACTGAGCGTGAACGGCTGCGACAGTTCGCGCAGTATCCCGGCGGCTTCGTCGGGCGCGCCGGGGGCCAGGACGATGCCGTCCGCGATACGTACCAGGGCGCCGGCGCGGACGGCGGCGCCGATCGCGCGGGGGCCCAGGCCCAGCTCGGCCAGTCGGGCCGCCTCCGGGGCGCGGAACGGATGCGCGGCAAGGTCCGCGCGGACCTGCCGCACGGCACGGCTCACCGCCTCGGGCAACCCCGTCGCGGGTACGCCGATCCGGCCGTCCGCGGCGACCAGCGGCGGCGTCACCAGTGCTTCGATGAGCCGCCGGTCCGGCAGGTCGAGCGCCTGTCGTAGCTCTTCGACCGGCGCGGCGGGCTGCAAGGGGTGGTCGGCGGCGTACCGGTCGACGTGTTCGCGGAGGCGTTTTCGCTGGTCGGACCACCAGTCGGGGTCGGCGAGCCAGTCGCCCGCCACCGGCGTGGAGCGGACCGCGATGCCCATTCGTTCCAGGTCGCCGCGGCGTACCAGGTGGCGGCGGCGTACCTCGGTGGCTTCGTCGGGGCGGCCGTCGAGGTCGGCGAGCGCCCCGGCCCGTCGTACGGCCGCGCCGCGTCGGTCGAGCGCGGGCGGCGTCACGTCGAGCACGGTCGCGGCACCGGCGACGTGGTGCCGGCCGGGATCGCGGAGCAGCGCCCGGTCGCCGAGGTGCAGCGGCAGCGGCCGGGACAGTCGAAGTCGCGCGGTGTCGTCGCCGAGCGGCCGGATCCGCGCGGTCACGGCGGCGGATCCGATGTGGAGGGTGACCGCCGGGGGCAGCGAGTCCACCGGGTCGCCGGTGACCCGTACGTCCACCAGGTCGGTCTGGTGGAACCGGCCGGGAGTGACGAGGGCGTCGCCACGGCGTACCCGGTCCCGGTCCACGCCACGCAGATTCACCGCGACCCGGGCGACGGCGGGTACGTGGTCGGTGTTCCTGCCGAGCGACTGCAGGCCCCGGATCCGCACCGGTACGCCGGCCAGCTCCAGCTCGTCGCCGACCCGCAGCTCGCCCGCCCCGAGGGTGCCGGTGACGACCGTACCGGCGCCGCGGATGGTGAACGAGCGGTCGACCCAGAGGCGTACCGGTGCGTCGGCGTCGGGGGCCGGGAGGCGGGAGATCAGCCGGTCGAGAGCGGACCGAAGCTGGTCGAGGCCGGCGCCGGTCGGGGCGCTCACGGCGACCGCTTCGACCTCGCCGAGCGAGGTGTCGGCCAGTCGCGCCCGCGCCTGCGCGGTCGCCGCTGCCGGGTCGGCCAGGTCGGTACGGGTCACGACCAGCAGCCCGTGCCGCACGCCGAGCGCGTCCAGCGCGGCGACGTGTTCGGCCGACTGCGGCATCCACCCCTCGTCGGCGGCCACCACGACCATCGCCGCGGGCACCGGCCCCACCCCGGCCAGCATGTTCGGTACGAACCGCTCATGCCCCGGTACGTCCACGAACGCCACCGTCTCGCCCGACGGCAGGTCGGTCCACGCGAAACCCAGGTCGATGGTCAGGCCCCGCCGCCGCTCCTCGGCCCACCGGTCGGGCTCCATCCCGGTGAGCGCCCGGACCACAGTGGACTTCCCGTGGTCGACGTGCCCGGCGGTGGCGACGACGTGCATGTCACGCCGGTCCGCGGGCCTGCTTGACAGCGTCGGCGATCATCCCGTCCGACTCGGCCGGTACGCAGCGCAGGTCCAGCAGCAGCCGGCCGCGCTCGATGCGCCCGACGATCGGCGGGTCCGCCTGGCGCAGCGGCTCGGCGTACCGCTCGGGGAGGGCGAGTGCCCACGACGGCAGCGTGACGCTCGGTGCGCCGCCGCCACCCACGACGGCCTGGGTCTCGACCACTTCACCGGTGCCGACCGCGCGGCGCAGCGCCTCGACCCGTTCCCGCAGCTCGCCGGGGTCGGCGTGCAGCGCCTGCCAGGTCGGGTGCCGCGGCCCGCGCAGGGTCGCTTCCAGCGCCGCCAGGGTCAGCTTGTCCACCCGCAGCGCGCGCGCCAGCGGGTGCCGGCGCAGCCGCTCCACGACCTCGGTACGCCCCAGCAGCAGCCCCGCCTGCGGCCCGCCGAGCAGCTTGTCGCCGCTGGCGGTCACCAGCGCGGCGCCGGCGCGGAGGGTGGTGGCGGCGTCGGGCTCGTCGGGTAGCAGCGGGTCGCGTACCAGCAGGCCGGAGCCGATGTCGGCCACCACCGGTACGCCGACCGTGGCCAGGTCGGCGACGGGGACCGCGCTGGTGAAGCCGTGCACCACGAAGTTGGACGGATGGACCTTGAGGACGAAGCCGGTGTCCGGGCCGACCGCGGCCGCGTAGTCGTCGACGGTGGTGCGGTTCGTGGTGCCGACCTCGCGCAGCCGGGCGCCGGTGGAGACCAGCAGGTCGGGCAGCCGGAAGCCGTCGCCGATCTCGACCAGCTCGCCCCGGCTGACCACGATCTCCCGGTCGGCCGCCAGCGCGGTCGCGGCGAGTGCCAGGGCCGCCGCGCCGTTGTTCACCACGTGCACCGCCTCGGCGTCCGGCACCGCCGTGGCCAGCGCGTTCATCGCGGTACGCCCCCGCCGCGCCCGCCGTCCGGTGGCCAGATCAAGCTCCACGTCGGTGTGCCCGCTGGCGGCGACCAGCGCGGTGACCGCGGCGGCGGACAGCGGCGCCCGGCCCAGGTTGGTGTGCAGCACGACGCCGGTCGCGTTGACCACCGTACGGAGGCCGGCGGCGGTCGCGGGCAGGTCGGCGACCGCCACGTCGGCGACCTCGTCCGGGGCGAGCTCGCCACGGCGTACCCGGTCCTGTACGGCCGCGACCACGTCCTTGACCCGGTCGCGCCCCAGCACCGTCGACGCGGCCGCCAGCCGTGGATCGGCGAGCACCCGATCCGTACGCGGCACACCCCGTCGTGGATCGGTCATGCGTACCTCCCGCGGGAGCGTGGCGGAGGCGGACGGGAATCGAACCCGCCCGACCCGGATTCCGGGCCGCACCGGTTTTGAAGACCGGGAGGAGCACCAGCTACCTGAACGCCTCCATCCACACCCTAGGCCCCGGCCGGCGTCCAGGGCGCGCTGACGATCTACCCGAACCGGCCTAGGGTGGCGGTATGCGCCTCACCGAGTACGCGCACGGCGGGGGCTGCGCCTGCAAGATCCCACCCGGCGAGCTGGAGGCGATCGTCGCCGGCCTGCTCGGCCCGCAGCCCGGCGCCGATCCCGGTCCCGGCCCGGCGGGCGACCTGCTGGTGGGGCTGGACGACGGAGACGACGCCGCGGTGGTACGCATCGCGGGCGGCACCGCGATCGTGGCCACCGCCGACTTCTTCACCCCCGTCGTCGACGACCCGTACGACTGGGGCCGGATCGCCGCGGCCAACGCACTGTCCGACGTGTACGCCATGGGCGGCACCCCCGTCGTAGCCGTGAACCTGTTGGGCTGGCCGCGTGACGTACTCCCGATGGAGTTGGCCACCGAGGTGCTGCGGGGCGGGCTCGACGTCGGGCGGCAGGCGCAGTGCCACGTCGCCGGCGGCCACAGCGTGGACGACCCGGAACCCAAGTACGGCATGGCGGTCACCGGGATCGCCGACCCGGACCGGCTGCTGCGCAACGACACCGGCAAGCCGGGGCTGCCGTTGACGCTGACCAAGCCGCTGGGGATCGGCGTACTCAACAACCGGCACAAGAGGACCGGGGAGCGGTTCGGCCAGGCGGTGGCGACGATGACGGCGTTGAACCGGGACGCGTCGCAGGCCGCGCTGGCCGCCGGGGTCAGCTGCGCCACCGACGTGACCGGCTTCGGGCTGCTCGGTCACCTGCACAAGCTGGCCCGCGCCAGCGGCGTGACCGCGGTGGTCGACGCGGCGGCGGTGCCGTACCTGGACGGTGCCCGGGAAGCCCTCGCGGCCGGGTACGTCAGCGGCGGCACCCGCAGAAACCTGGACTGGGTACGGCCGTACCTGGCCGCCGCCGTCCGCGAGGACGAGCTGCTGCTGCTCGCCGACGCACAGACCTCGGGCGGCCTGCTGGTCGCCGGCGAGCTGCCCGGCCACCCGGTCGTCGGCGAACTGGTGCCGGCCCGCGACGGCGTCACGGTCCTGGTGCCCTGACCGCGGGTCACGGCCTGGGCGTTCGTGCCTCCTCCGGCGCCGCTTCGGTGACCGGCGCGGACGGCATCCGGGTCAGCAGCGGCAGGGCCAGGGCGACCACGGCGACCACCGCGATCACCGTGAACGGCAGGGTGTAGCTCTTGCCGCTCGACTCGTACAGCAGAGCGGTGACCAGCGGGCCGACCACGCCGCCGATGCTCCAGGCGACGATCATCGCGCCGTAGATGGCGCCGGCGTTCGGCGTACCGAAGTAGTCCGCGGCGGTCGCCGGCATGGTCCCGAACCCGCCCCCGTACGCCAGGTAGACCAGCGCCGCGAGCACCGCGAACACGATGAACACGCCCGCGTGCGGCAGGACGAAGAAGCACAGCGCCTGCAGCCCGAGCATGCCGAGGAACGCCTGCATCCGGCCGATCCGGTCCGACAGCCACGCCCACGCGATCCGGCCCGCGCCGTTGAACAGCCCGAGGATGCCGACCAGCCCCGCCGCGGTGGCGGCGGTGGCGCCGGTGACCGATCTGGTGGCGTCCGCCGCCTGCGAGATCAGGGCGATGCCGCAGGTGACGTTCAGCGCCAGGATCGCGGTCAGCATGTACCACTGGGGCGTACGGAGCGCCTCGGCGAGGCTGTAGACCTTGGTGCCGGCCACGGCGCGGCCGGCGCTCGCCGGTACGAAGCCGGGCACCTCGTACCCCCGGGGTGGGTTACGGAAGAAGAACGCGCCCACCAGGATCGCGATCAGGTACGCGATGCCGAGCAGCAGGAACACGCTGGGCTTGTCCTTCGTGCCGCCGAGCAGCGACTTCGCCACCGGTGCGGTGATCACGGCGCCGAACCCGAAGCCGGCGACCGCGATGCCGGTGATCAGGCCGCGGCGGTCCGGGAACCACTTGGTCAGCATCGCGATCGGCGTGATGTAGACGGCCCCCAGCCCGATGCCGCCCATGATCCCGTACGTCAGCACGAGCAGCCACAGCTGACCGCTGGACGAGACCAGGGACGCGAGCATGATCCCGGCGGCGTAGAGCAGTCCGCCGCCGAGCGCGACCGGCCGCGGCCCGGTACGGTCCTGGATCCGGCCGCCGACGAAGCTGCCGATGAAGATCGTGCCGATCGCGAACTCGAACGGCAGCACCACCTGGGCCTTGCTCCAGCCGAACTGGCCCTGCAGCGGCTCGTTGAACACGCTCCACGCGTACACGGCGCCGACGGCGAGCTGGACCAGGACAGCAGCGGCGACGAGCCACCATCGGCCGCGCGTGGGGTTGCTGGTGGTCTCGGTCATCGTGGGACCTCCGTCCGGGGTTGCGGTTGTCCTTTCACTCCCGCCGCTCGGACACGGCGCGCTCCCGCTGGGGTACGACCGTGTATGTCGGATCCTTGGCCGATTCGACGCCGCCGTGGAAGATGCCGAACCGGGTCGCCGCCGAGGCGACCAGCAGTGCGGCACCGGACAGCGCGGACACCACGCGGCTGCGCCGGCCGAGCAGGGCGCCGGCCACACCGGCCGCGGTCAGCGCCTGCCCGGCGCGCAGCAGCCGACCGGCCCGCCCGTTCCGGTACGGCTCGCCGAGCAGTCCGAGCCGGTGCTCGATGCTCTGCGAGCCGGCCAGCTCGATCGCCGCGCCGGCGACCGCCATCCGCCGGGCCGGCCCGGTCTCGTCCGGTGGCGCCGCGATCAGCCCGACGCCGGCGCCGCTGGCCAGCGCGCTGCCGGTGAACACGAACGGCAGCTCCGGGTACGCCGCGTGCCACGACGGCACCGCCGTGTCCGCGAGCAGGACGGCCGTGTAGCTGGCCAGCGCCGGGGCGGTCGCGGCGGCGGCGTACCCGGCTACCCGGCCGATCCCGGACAGCCAGCGCCAGCCCAGCACCTCGGCGGCGGCAGCGGTGCCGGCGGCCGCGCCGAATCCGGTGAGGATCCAGGTGCCCATCGACATCGGCGAGGTGGGCTTGGCGACCCGCAGCATGTGGTGGAACCGCTCCGGCCGTCCCAGGTCGTTGACCAGGAAGTACGTGCTTGCCGCCAGCGCGCCGACCGCGGCGAACCGGCCGGCGCGCCGCAACCGGGGCCGACCGGTGGCGTCCCCGCCCGCGGCGAGCAGCGCCGACCCGGCCGCCACCCCACCCGTGAACAGGTACGACGGGATGTCGTCCCGCCAGACCGGCGCCTTGACGATCGGCCGCCCGTAGTACGACTCGAACTCGGCCGGCGGCACCACGGCCCGCTCGCCACCCCGCCGCCCGTCACCGCCGGAACCGCGCCGTCCGCTTCCGCCGTTGCCGCCGAGCCCGCCGCCGAGGCCGTCGCCGGCTCCGGTGCGTTCGCGCCAGGCATCGGCGGCGCGCTCACGCCAGGTGCCCGGGTCGGAGGTCATCGGCGCCTCCCGAAGAACGCGGCCGCGACGGCCGCGGCCATGGTGAGCGCGGCGACTCCGGCCTGCTTCCACATCGCCGGCAGGTCCCGGGTGGTGACCTGGGGATCGGGTGGCAGGCCGTACACCTCGGGTTCGTCGAGCAGCAGGAAGAACGCGCCGTCACCGCCGACGCCGTCGTCGGGGTCGGCGCCGTAGAGCCGCGCGTCGGTCTCGCCGGCGGCGTGGAGCGCGTCGACCCGCTGGGCGGCACGGGTACGCAGCTCCTCGAGCGGGCCGTACTGGATCGACTCGGTGGGGCAGGCCTGGGCGCACGCGGGGGTGAGGCCGTCGCCGATCCGGTCGTAGCACATCGTGCACTTCCACGCCCGGCCGTCGTCGGGCCGCTGGTCGATCACCCCGTACGGGCAGGCCGGGATGCAGTACCCGCACCCGTTGCAGATGTCCTCCTGGACGACGACCGTGCCGAACTCCGTACGGAAGAGTGAGCCGGTGGGGCAGACGTCCAGGCAGGCCGCGTGGGTGCAGTGCTTGCAGACGTCGGAGGCCATCAGCCAGCGCCCGTCCTGCCCGGGCCGCTGCTGTTCGATGAACGCGACGTGCCGCCAGGTGTTCGCCGACAGCCCTCCGGTGTTGTCGAACGACATGCCGAGCAGGTTCAACCCGTCTGCCGGTACGCCGTTCCACTCCTTGCACGCGACTTCGCACGCCTTGCACCCGATGCAGACGCTGGTGTCGGTGAAGAAGCCCATCCGGGGCGGCGCGTCCGCGTACCCGGCGTCCGGGGCGGGGTCGAGCGGGCCGTACAGGCGGTTAGCCACCGTCGCTCCTCTCGGTCTCGGCCCGGCGCCGGTAGCCGTCCAGGTACGCCAGCAACGCGGCGCCCGTGGGTCGGCGACCGGGCCGGATGTCGCAGGTGCTGACCTTGCTCTCCTGGATCAGCACGTTCGGATCGAGCGTGATCCCGAGCAGGTCGTTCGCGGAGTCACCGGTGGTCAGGCCCGCGGTTCCCCAGTGGTAAGGCAGCCAGATCTGATGGATCGGCCGGCCGTCGACCCGCAGCGGCATCAACCGTTCGGTGACCAGTACGCGGGCCTCGACCACGGCCCGCGTGGTGACCACGTGCGCCCACTCCAGGTGGGTGAGCCCACGCTCGGTGGCCAGCTCCGGCGACACCTCGACGAACATCGCCGGCTGCAGCTCGGACAGGTACGGCAGGGTGCGGCTCATGGCGCCGGCGGTGTGGTGCTCGGTGAGCCGGCTGAGGGTGAACACGTACGGGAAGACCTCGTCGCCGGGGCCGGGGTTGAGCGGGTTGTCCGGCCGCGGGTACGTCTTGCGGGTCGGGTTGTTCTGCTGGCCGTACAGCAGGTTGCGGATCGGGGACTCGGCGGGTTCGTAGTGGGTCGGCATCGGCCCGTCGATCAGCCCGACCGGTACGAACAGCCACCCCTTCCCGTCGCCCTGCATGATGAACGGGTCGTCACCGGATAACGCGTCCGGCCCGGTGGCGTCATCGTCGGGCCGGTAGTCCGGCGGCTTCGTCTTCTGCATGTCCGGTACGTCGTGCCCGGTCCACTCGCCGCGTTCGGCGTCCCACCACACGTACGCCTTCCGCTCGCTCCAGGGTCGTCCCTCGGGGTCGGCGGAGGCGCGGTTGTAGAGGATCCGCCGGTTCGCCGGCCACACCCAGCCCCACTCGGCGGCGACCCAGTCCTGTTCCTTGGCGGGCTTGCGGCGGGCCGCCTGGTTGACTCCGCCGGCGAACACGCCGGTGTAGATCCAGCAACCGCCGGAGGTCGACCCGTCGTCCTTCATCTCGGTGAACGACGACAGTGGACGGCCGGTCGCGATCTCGTACCCGTTGATCTCCCGGAGCACCGCCTCGGCGCTGGGCTCGTCGTACGGACCGTCCACCGGGTAGTCCCAGGTGAGGTCGAGCACCGGGCGGTCCCGCTGGTCGGTCGAGTCGGCCAGCTTCTGCCGGATCAACCGGCCCAGGTGGTAGAAGAACCACAGCTCGGAGCGGCAGTCGCCCGGCGGGTCGACGGCCTTCTCGCGCCACTGCAGCATCCGCTGGGTCTGGGTGAACGTCCCCTCCTTCTCCACATGGGACGCCGCCGGCATCAGGAACACCTCGGTACGGCACTCGCCCGGCACGATCTCGCCGGTATCCACCTCCGGCCCGTCCTTCCAGAACCGGGCGCTTTCGATCTCGTACAGGTCGCGGACCACGAGCCAGTCGAGGTTGGCCATGCCGAGCCGCTGTGCCCGGCCGTGCGCCGAGCCGACCGCGGGGTTCTGGCCGAGCAGGAAGTACCCCTTGATCTTCCCGTCGATCATGTCCAGCGCCTGCCGGTACGTGCCGTGGTCGCCGGTCAGCCGCGGCAGGTACCCGTAACAGAAGTCGTTCTCCCGGGTCGCGTGCTCGCCCCAGTACGCCTTGAGCAGGCTCGTCGCGTACGCCCCCGCGTTGCCCCAGAACCCCTTCTGCTCCGGGTGCCGGATGGCGTCGACCCACTGCTGGAAGGTCTCGTGCTTCTCGTGGTGGGGCATCGGCAGGTAACCCGGCAGCAGGTTGAACAGCGTCGGGATGTCCGTCGACCCCTGGATGCTGGCGTGCCCGCGCAGCGCCATGATCCCGCCGCCCGGCCGGCCCATGTTGCCCAGCAGCAACTGGATGATCGCCCCGGTGCGGATGTACTGCACCCCCACGGTGTGCTGGGTCCAGCCCACCGAGTAGACGAGTGCGCTGGTCCGGTCCCGCCCGGAGTTCCGCGTCCAGGCCTCACACACCTGTTGAAAAACATCCGGGGGTACGCCACAGATCCGCTCCACCATCTCCGGCGTGTACCTGGCGTAGTGACGCTTGAGGATCTGGTAGACGCAGTGCGGATGCTGCAGCGTCTCGTCCCGCTGGGCGTGGCGGGCGATCGCCGGGCCGCCGGTCTCGTGCTGCAGCCCGCTCGCGGTCTCCCGCTGCATGTGCATGTCGTGGCGTTCGCCGTCCCCCTGCTGGCCCTCGTAGTGCCAGCTGGCCGGGTCGTACACGTTCTTCTCGGGGTCGAAGCCGGAGAACAGCCCGTCGAGGTCCTCGGTGTCCTGGAACTCCTCGGCGATGATCGTGGCCGCGTTGGTGTACGCGACGACGTACTCCCGGAAGTCCAGGTCGTTGCTGAGGATGTAGTTGACGATCCCGCCGAGGAACGCGATGTCACTGCCGGCGCGCAGCGGGACGTGCAGGTCCGCCATCGCGCTGGTACGCGTGAACCGCGGGTCGATGTGGATCACGGTCGCGCCGCGCCGTTTCGCCTCCATCACCCACTGGAAGCCGACCGGGTGGCACTCGGCCATGTTCGAGCCCTGGATCACGATGCAGTCGGCGTTGGCGAGGTCCTGCTGGAACGTCGTCGCGCCGCCACGGCCGAAGCTGGTCCCCAGACCGGGGACGGTGGAGGAGTGTCAAATCCGCGCCTGGTTCTCGATCTGGATCGCGCCCAGAGCGGTGAACAGCTTCTTGATCAGGTAGTTCTCTTCGTTGTCCAGCGTCGCGCCGCCCAGCCCGGCGAAGCCGAGGGTACGGTTCAGCGGCCGCCCCGCCTCGTCGGTGTCCTCCCAATTCCCGGCCCGCGCGGCGATCACCCGGTCGGCGATCATGTCCATCGCCGTGGCCAGATCCAGGTCTTCCCACTCGGTGCCGTACGGCCGCCGGTAGCGGACCGTACGCTGTCGCAGCGGACTGGTGACCAGGCTCTTGCTCGCCGATCCCTTGGGACACAGCCGCCCCCGCGAGATCGGGCTGTCGGGATCGCCCTCGATCTGGGTGACTTCGCCGTTGGAGACGTACACCCGCTGGCCGCAACCGACCGCGCAGTACGGGCAGACCGACTTCGCCACCGAATCCGCCGTCTCCGTACGAGCCCGCAGCGAGTCTGAGCGGGGGGACTTCGCCGCCGCGCCCCGCCCCAGCGGGTCGGCCCCGGTGACCTGCCGGTACACCGGCCAACCGGTGATCCACTCCTGGACACCCATGCCGCATCACTTCCCGGCGGGACGGCGATCGGATCTAACCAGACCATACGCCGGAAGCCGTTTTCGGGCATGTCTGCGGCGCACGGTGCCCAGAAGCTGTTCGGCTGGTTCGGTGGACACGGCGTCAAGGGGACGGGTGGCTTCCTCGAGTCGCTGGGTTGGCGACCGGGACGCAGCTTCGCGCTGCTGCTCGGCGTCGCCGGCTGGGCGACCGGCCTGGTGGCTCGGGAATGGGCGGCACGTACCGACCGCGGTCCGGTGACCGGCCAGTCCCGCTGACCCGGCCGTACGGTGTCAGCGCGCCGGCAGCGGCGGGGGCTGCCTGTGGTGGTCGATCAGCCAGCCGGCCATCTGCTTGGCCCGTTGCGCGGCCGCGGTGTCGCCTTCGGCCGCGGAGACGATCGAGCCCTTCATCAGGATGTGCCAGGACCGCGCGAACTCGTCGGGGTCGCGCAGCCCGGCCTCTTCGGCCCATTCGCGGACGATCGTACGGATGTTCGCCAGGTATCCGATGCTCGCCTGGCCCAGCGGATGGTCCCCGCCCATCTCCAGCAGCACGTTGATGAAAGAGCATCCGTCGAAGTCGTCGGGGCGGCCGAACCAGTCGTCGAACACGTCGAAGATGCCCAGCAGCCGCCCAGTCGGAGTGCTGCCCCGTTGCCGCGCGCCGGCCTCGACCAGGCCCCGGGTCCAGACCCGTTCCCGCTCGTCCAGCACGGCGAGCACCAACTCGTTCTTGGACGGGAAATGCCGGTAGAAGGTCGCCTTGGCGACCTGCGAAGACGTGATGATCTCGTCCACCCCGACATCGCGTACGCCGCGGCGGGTGAACAGACCGTACGCCGCGGCGAGGACCCGCTGACGAGGCGTGAAACCGGCTTGTGGCGCTGTGCCCGTGCTCATCGAAACCTCAGCCTGGTTGGCACCCTTCGTTACACCATACAGCGGTAGACAGACCTGTCTGACTATGGTGCACTGACGATGCAGCAAACCCCCACGGACACGACTCCTCTCGGAGGCCGCGGAATGAGCACGACAGCCTCGCAGCGGCGCGGCTCCGCGCCCAGCGACAGGGAACCGGACGGCGACCAGGCCGCGCTCCGGCTGGTGGACGCCGAAGCCCAGGCGCCCGGAGCACCACCCAACCTGCAGGAAGCTTCCGAGCTCGTCGGTCGTACGGTCAAGTCACTGCACCTGCTGCGGTGGCTGATCGTGCATCACGAGCACCACGACGCCGAGCCGCTGGGCCTGGCGCCCGAGCAGCTGATCGAGATCCGCGAGGAGACCGAACGGCTCATCGCCACTCTCGAGCCGGACCACGGCCTTCCCCGCCGGAAGTCGGTGTAACAGGCGGTTCATCGACCGGAGCGGGTCAGCATCGGGTCGAGGCGGGTCAGCTCGCCGGGGAGGGCCTGTTCGGTGTCGCCGATCGCGTCGGCGTACTGGTGAATGTGGTGTGCCAGGGACGCGGGAGGGAGCAGGGTCGAACGCACGCTGTCGGTGGCAGCACGGATCTTGTCGTCCAGGTGGTTCTGGCACCAGCGGGTGGTGGCTTCGTCGATCTCGTCCCCCCGGGACGTCGCGGCGGTGAGCGCGGTCAGCACCGCCCAGCAGGCGAGTTCGCCGACC
>WNFV01000827.1_pt1 | contig 43315 bp, 35 predicted proteins | sample 5400101 | NCBI WGS metagenome assembly WNFV01 (sample SAMN13153361, study PRJNA577476) | soil metagenome | isolation source: 115 cm soil or saprolite under grassland replicate 1 | place: USA:California | collected 2016-06-15 | reverse complement strand
TGAGCGCGTCGGCATCCCACTGCATGGTGGTGAGCAGCCCTTGGAGTTGTTGTTCGCTCGTGTCAGGAAGGATGGCTGCCAAGGTGTCGCAGTTCTTGCGCGGATGATCGGTCAAGAGGCCGGTCAGATAGCGCTCCAAGGCGGCCTGGCTTTCCCGCCGACCAAACTGGATATGGAAGGGCTGCAGGAAGTCCGCCAACGCCGGGAGCGCTGCACTGGCAGCCCGTGGTAGTCGTTCAAAGGTATCCATGACCGACAGTATACCGAGCTACCCACGACGTGCCAAAGCAGTACTCGGCGAACGTTGCGAGGTATCGCCGAAAAGCGCGGCTCTGTCCGATCCACTGGCTTGAAGTCACATCAGCGCTGCAGCGGCATGCTGAGTATTGGGTGCCAGGTTTCATGCACATAATCGGGCGCGGTCGTGCGGACCACCCAGACCACACGGTAATCCCGAGGCGTGCCTGGGCAGATTAGATACGGCCGACACTCGATCGGGCGGGTGATATACGCGACGATACGAACTCCGCTGAGCGAGACATCCAGGTCAGGTGGTACAACATCACCATGCCGGATGGCCACACCGAGCCCAATCACGCCGGCGATCAGCAGCGTCAGACTGAGCGCGACCGCAACCGCAAGGCGCTGTCCCAAGCGTTGAGCGTGCATCTGCTGCTCCTGTTCATCGCCACATCACGACTCGGTCTCTGATGGCAGCAAGGGGCGAAACTGTGGTCGTGCCATGATCATTGCCCGTTCCTTTCTCTGAAGATCGAATCCTCCAGTACGCTGCCGTTCCGTGTGGGGAGGCGAGCGCCCCTGGCGCCCGGCCTGACTAGAGCCAGGGCCCGACGCCATGGGCTCGGAACGTTCCCTACCGGTGGAGCAACCAGGACCTCCGAACCAGCGCACCCGCCAGGGCACACACGACGCCAAGGGCGATAAGCCATGACACAGTGTGTGAATCGCCCTCGCCGGTCTTCGGCAACTGCGCCGGAGGCGAGGCCAGCGCCGCCAAATCCTGTGCCGTCTGGGGCGAGAGTCGATCAAGGATCTGGATGATGAGTCCGTTTTTGACGATATAGGTCACATGTAAGCTGAATGGGTGCGGCAGTGGTGGCGGGGAAATTGATCCCTGTTCTGCTCCTGGGCGTTGGCCGAGTCAGGGCCGACGAGTTTGCGAAATGCCGGATCTAGGAGTGCCCGTGCCGCATTGATATCGTTGCGGTTGATCGCTGCGTTGAAGGCTTTGACGACCGCGACTGGATCGCTCGCCTGGCCCGTTTGCGCCGCCGCAGTGGGGGCCACCGCGATCAGCACGATGAACATGAGCACCGGAGCCAGCGCGACGCGTGAACATCGCTTGATGGTTCCGGCAGCGTACAGATTGGAATTCATGATGGACTCCTGTCTTTGTCTGTGGTACTGTGCGTGTATGACATTCCGGTTAACGGCCTCGATTGGTTCTGCAGATCAAACGGAGACTCCGGCACTGCCAGCGGCGCGCACCGCCGTGGTGGGCAGTCAGCATGGGCTCGCAACGCTACTCAATGTTCATGATGATGCTCCTTGTGTAATCGGGTTGATCCGGCGAGGATGTTTCGGCAATGTGTGCCTATTCCGGCAGCTGGAACCAGATCCGCGACTGAACTCCGTGCGGTGTCAGATACTCCACCGAGAACTCATTGCGCTCCGAGCCGGGCCAGAAGCAATCGTGCTGTGGCGGGTTCGGGAAGAGCCAACAGGTGGGCCTCGGGCCGCTATGAACCACCAGGATGTACCGGTCATCCAGTATGATCTGCTGGTCGAATTTGGGCGCGGCGCCCGTGAGCACCGCCACAGCGAATAGACTGCTGCCCATGATCGCCAGCACGAGCCCGGTGACAAGCAAGCCGACCAGGGTTTGTATTAATAGTGGTCGCATGAGCTTTGCACCTGCCGCGCCGACCGATCACTGCCGCTACCGGTAGCGCGATTGCGCGAACATAGGCCTATCAGGGAGTGTCGAGGAAGCCATGGCCGCGCCTACCACCTTCGACGTTGCCGGCAACCGCGCCGCGTCAGCTGCTGTGATGTTCCGCATTCACATCGCTGAAGATCGAGTCCGACGTTACGCTGTAGCACCATTACACCATGGACGGCCCGGAAAGCACAGCGTTTTGCGGTACAATAGGTGACACAAAAACTGATCCAAAAACATGACCTCGTCGTGGCCGTGCGCAGACTTCCACCGCGCGGGCGTGGCATAGAAGGAGATCCCGATGGATCGCCCGCACACATTTGGCCCATGGCTCAAACAGCGTCGCAAAGCGCTCGATCTCACCCAGGATGCTCTCGCCCTGCAGGTCGGCTGCACGGCCACGACGATTCGCCGCATCGAAGCCGGCACGCGCCGCCCCTCGCGCCAGATCGCCGAGCGGCTGCTGCATGTGCTGGCGATTGCCCCAGAAGATCAGCTGGCGATCGTCGGATTCGCGCGCGGGACGCTGCCCGCCCCGCCTCCGCACCGCTCCACCAATCTGCCCGTACCAGCCACGCGGCTGATCGGCCGTGCCGAGCAGCTGGCGCTGATCCAGCGTCAGTTGCTACACGATGATGTCCGCCTGCTCACACTCACAGGCCCGCCGGGCATCGGGAAAACGCGCCTGAGCTTGGAGGCGACGGCCCAGCTCGCCGACGCCTTCGCGGATGGGGTGTACTTCGTCGAGCTGGCCCCGATCCGAGACCCAGCCCTGGTCACGACGGCGATCGCGCAGGTGCTGGGGGTCAAAGAGGTCGGCGCCCAGCCACTGCTGGTCTCATTGACGGCGCATCTGCGCGACCGGGAACTGCTGCTCGTGCTCGACAACTTCGAGCACCTGCTTGCGGCGGCTCCGCTGATCAGCGACCTGTTGCGCGCGTCTCCATGGGTGCGGATTCTGATTACCAGCCGAGCGCCGTTGCGGCTGCGCGGCGAGCGCCACTTCCCGGTGCCGCCGCTGCTGCTACCGGACCGTGCCCAACTCGGCGACGTGGAAGCGCTCGCGCAATCGCCTGCGGTGGCGCTGTTCGTCGAGCGCGCCCAAGCGGTCCAGCCCGCCTTCGCCCTTACTGCGGCCAACGCGGCGGCCGTGGCAGCGATCTGTCACCGCCTGGATGGGCTTCCGCTGGCGATCGAGCTGGCGGCGGCCCGGATCAGCATGTTCGCTCCCGAGGCCCTGCTGGCGCGGCTCGATCGCCGGCTCGTGCTGCTCAGGGCTGGCGCGCGCGACTTGCCGGAGCGCCAGCAGACACTGCGCGCCGCGATCGACTGGAGCTACGACTTGCTGGATGTGCGGGAACAACAGCTGTTCGCGCGGCTGGGGGTGTTCGTTGGCGGCTGCACGCTGGAAGCGGCTGAGGCGGTGTGTGGAGACAAGCGTACAAGGAAACAAGGAGACGAAGCGAGCGAGCAACAACTTGCCAACTCCTTGTCTCGCGATCTCCTGGGCTCTTGGTCAGTGCTGGATGGGCTCGCCGCGCTGATGGACAAAAGCCTGTTGCGGCAGGTGGCTGGGCCGGGCGGCGACCCGCGCTTTGTGATGCTGGAGACGATCCGAGAGTACGCTTTGGAGCGGCTCGAAGCCAGCGGCGAAGCGGAGCGGCTGCGCCAGCAGCACGCCGGCTACTATCTCACGCTGGGCGTGGTGGACTTTCCAGACGTGTGGCACCCAGCGAAGACAGCGCACCTGGTTCCTGAATACGATAACTTCTGGTCGGCGTTGGCCTGGAGTCAGACGTCGGCGGGCGATCCGGAGCTCGCGTTACGGCTCACCCGCGCGCTGCGCATTCTCTGGATCCGCCGCGGCATGCGGCGCGAGGCGATCGCTGCGTTCGAGCGCTCGCTCAATCACCCGCACGGCGTCGGGCGCACAGTCGCCCACGCAGCCGCACGCTTCGAGCTGGGTCAATTTCTCGCGTTCACGGGAGACTACGCGGCGGCGCAGATCCAGTATGAGCAGGCATTACAGCTTGCGCGCGAGGTCGGCGACAGATGGTGGTATGCCGTGGCGGTGGAACACCTGGGAGGGCTGGCGCGGGCGCAGGGTGATAGCGCCAGCGCATGGGCGCCGCTGAGCGAGAGTCTGGCGATCTTCCGCGAATTGGGCAACGCGTCCAGTATCGCCGAGAACCTGAACGATCTGGCCCAAGTTGCGATTGTGGAAGAAGATCCGGCGCGGGCCGAAGCACTGCTGGCGGAGAGTCCCGCGATAATGCAGCGGGAGAATGCCAACCCCCTTTTGATCGGCATGACGCTGCACTCTCTTGGGCAGGCCGCGCAGCTGCGCGGGGCGTATGACCGTGCGGCGCAGCTCCATCAGGAAAGCCTGGAATGCTTCCAAGCATTCGGTGATCGGGTTTTTGGGTTAACTTGGGCCTATCACAGCCTGGGCGAGACCGCACTCGGAATGGGGCTCCTAGACGAGGCCGCGCGCTATCTGGCGCAGGGGCTGGCGCTGAGTCAGACGCTGAACGAGCAGCGAGACATGGCCTGGTGCCTGGCCGGGCTGGGCAGCGTGGCGGCGCTGGATGAGGAGCCCGAACGCGCGGCGCGGCTGTGGGGTGCCGCCGAACGGCTGCGCCAGGCAATTGGCTGCCGACCGCCGCCGGCTGCTCGCGCGACCTATGAGCGAGCGATGGCAGCAGCGCGCGCCCAGCTCGGCGAGGATGCCTTCGCGGCGGCATGGAAGGCAGGTGCTGCGCTGACGTTGGAGCAGGCTATCGCTGAGGCGGTGGATGACGCAGCCGAAGCGCCGATCACCTGAGCGGCGACGCGCGGATGCGGGAAACCGGTTCTTCTGGTAGCATCAACCTGAACGCTGAGCCTCTACTCAAAGTATGTTTGGTGTGAGATCGGTTTCGCCGCTTTCAGGCGCGGTGACAAAACGGGACATCGTCCGCTTGTAACAGCGACCAATCGCATCACAATGCGAAAGTGGCATGGAGAACTCACACCAAGCATAAAGTGACAAAGTAGTAATAAGGAGATCGTAGAATTAACAACCTACCGTGTGATGACGATCTGCCAACCCAGGTCATTCTTATCGGATGCAAACAGTACCAGTCCCGGATATGTGCGCTCAAGGATGGTTCAACCATCGCAGCTGCCTCACCGAACACGATCCACTGACACATCCATGGTCGATACAGTATGCACTACCTTGTCATACGATTGCTCAACGATGCGGAGGTTGGCGGGCCGGGTTCCCGGCTCTGCGCTTGACGCTACCACGCGGAACCTTCCGTTTCATACAGTATCTCCGATTATCCGCGACCCATAAAGGGCATCCCGGTTGCCATCACTGCCATAAACGGCACATTGACATCTAACGGCAGGTTCGCCATATAAAGCACCGCCTGTGCAACATGATCGACGTCGATTGTCGGCTCGACAGCCACCGTACCATTGGCTTGCAGCACACCGTTTTTCATGCGGTCTGTCATCTCAGTAGCAGCGTTACCGATGTCAATCTGCCCGCAGTTAATGTCAAATGGACGGCCATCCAGCGCGGTTGATTTGGTGAGGCCGGTGATGGCGTGTTTGGCAGCCGTATAAGGTGCGGAATTAGGTCGTGGGGTATGGGCAGAAATCGACCCATTGTTGATGATGCGTCCGCCGCGCGGATTTTGCTGCTTCATGATCCTGAAGGCGTGCTGCGTGCAAAGAAACGTTCCCGTCACGCAGATATCCAGCACAGTCCGCCACTGCTCATAACTCAGGTCTTCGAGCGGGACGGCGGGCGCACCCATCCCCGCATTGTTGAATAATACATCCAGTCGTCCAAATTTGTCCTCGGTTGCCGCGAATAACGACGACACTGCTTCCGGGTCGCTCACATCGGTGGACATCACCAGCGTGCGCGAGTTCGGCACACCGGCTTCCTGAACCGTCTGCTCCAGTGGTTCAACCCGGCGGCCTGCCAGCACGACGGAATACCCGGCTTCCAAGAGCAGCAGCGACGTTCGTTTGCCGATACCGGTTCCAGCGCCGGTCACGATAGCGATACGACTTGTTACATTCAATTTCATTCGTCCTATTCTGTGTGTGCCATTCTAAGGCTCGATTTTCTGTACTCGTCCTACCTGTCCACCGGCGAGCCGTACCTTGATACGATACTGCTGGCAAACTACCTTCGGTGGGGAAGTGCTCACGGCACATCGCGATCTACAGCCTCAAAGTGGGGCGAGTGCCGCTACCGTGCCCCTGGTAGAACGCGCAGGTGGGGCGAAAATCGCTCGAATCTGAGTTTGCCAGCAGTATCTTGATACCGTACGGGTGGTGGTTCACATGTGTCATTAGCCGCCCGTGAATAGCTTTTCCTCAAAGATCGTGCTTCTTTCCATAGCACGGGAGATGAGGAAGAGCCGATCTTCCGTGAGGCCATGCGCGTGTCGTTCCACACCTCCGTCTCCATCAGAATCGGCTATAACGACCTCATATCGGCCTCCTTCAAGCTGCAACTGGATTACAAGGAGTGATCGGTATTGGAGCGCAGCGTAGCGGTCGTGAAGATTATTGCATGGGAGCGGCGTATCTAACCGTCAACCTAGCTCGGAAGACTACCTCACTTCACCACTTGGTAACAGCCACACCACAATCCTCTTGAGGTCCACCCCTTGCACGGGCGTGTGGCCAGTGTGCCTCCGAACTAGCCACACATTCCGGGGTAATGGCTGAGCGTGCGGCACTACGGCCGCGGGCAGCCCACCCCGCCATGCAGTTCGCTTTTTTCGATATCCCGCGCCGCTGAAGACATTCTGCCAGCCCTGCCCAACAGCATTGTTCGCTGGCGGCGGATTGCCGACCATCTCCGACGCCCTGGCCTACGAGGATGCGGCGGCAGGGGAGAGACGCCAGTAGTAATCTGCATAGTCGCGGTCGTGGATCCCACCTATGAAGCTTACGGATACGGTGAGAAACTGGTCACCAGCGGAGCCAGTCGGCTCCAGCACATAAACCATCGCGCCGCCCTCGCGATGCCCGATCAGCGCTAGCTCACGCTCGTTGGCGGAGTTGCCACTCGGATCAGGCGGCCAGGGCTGCAGCGTGGCCCGAACCTGCTTGATTCCAGCTGTACCGATGACCAGGACGGCGCGTGCAGCGGTTGGCAGGCTCACTCTGGCTACGTTCGAGCTTGCATCTGGCAGGCCGGCGTCGCGGGTCGCCGGGTTGACGCTGCCGTTCCCGAGGTCGATCGTGTATTCGAAGCCGCCAAGGGAAGCCAGGACGGCCATATCGCTGACGATCAACCATGCGGGCGGTGGGATGGGCTCGTTCCGCGCGGCGCGACTGGGCGTCGGGAGGCTGCGGAGCGCGATCGGCGTGGCTGCGGCAGCGGGTTCGGTCGTCAGCAGTGGTGTAGTTGCCGCTGCTGACGCCGATGCGGTGATCTGCGGTGGCGCGGCGGTGGCTGGCAGGGCTGTAGGAGGTGGCGGTGCTGCGGTGGTGGTCACTGCTAACACGGTCGCCACCGGCGGGGCGCTGGGCGTAAGCGAGCTGCCAGCAGATGGGGTCGACTGGCTTACCGCCGAGTCGCAGGCGACCAGCAGCACAAACAGCAGCATGGCCGTGACCAAACGTTGTAGGGTAGATCTATGTCGCACCATAGAGAGTATCCTCATCACGGATATATATGTTGAAACCAATAAACCATGGTACACGGAGAGCATGCGGGGATGGCTCACACGGTGGATGGCGCAAACCGCTGCTACTCTAACTGCGAGCCTCGCTGTACCAGGAGGCTCCTATTACATAAACGGAGCAGGCCACGTTCTTCGCGCATTCCCGATCGGGATAGCGCTGTGCTTGACGAGCCGGTATATTGCTCTACCAAGTCAAGGCGGGGCTTATTGAAAAGTTCGGGTTGCAACTTAACCGCGATCATCCGGCGGTTCAACGGCGATCAGATTAGCGATGGATGGGCCGATGATATATGCGCCAAGTAGCAATGTTCTATGACATTAGTGAAGATGTCATCTCCACTCGCGATATCCGCCCCTATGAGCATTTGCTGAACACCGATAAGAAAGCCTCATGGCGGTCTGTGCGTAACGTGGTAGAACAACGCGAAACCTCAGAAAGTTCAAACTGTCTTTAGGATTACAACTAGCAGTACACTCCCGTACAGGTGGGAGTGGCGGTCATGTGGCGGGTGGTACAGCTCGCGGCTCAACAGCCGGGAGAGTGGGCAGTGACAGGCGCATCGCAATCGCCCCTCATGGTCTTGATGCGCCACTGCCCATTGGACTGCTCGTAGATGTCCTCATCATTCCACGTCGACGCTGACGCGCGGAGCCGATGAGAGGGGCCTTGCGGCCCCTCCGAGAACACCGCTCAATTGTAACGTCTATCAGTTATCGCGTTCGACTATGCCACAGGCGGTTCGCGCGCCCGAGTCGCCGGTTGCCAGCGTCGTCGCGTCAGGGCCATTCGGCGCGTAGCGAACCGGGATGTTGGCGAAGTTATCAGGACCGGCGTGGACGATCACGGCGCTACCATCGGCATCAAACAGGTCGGTGACTTTGAAGCCGCCGGTCGTGAAACTCGCCTCGGCGCTGCCATCGGGATTAACCAATAGAGAAACCATGTCGCCGCTGTGCATCGGGTGGTTGTGCCCAGCCATGTTAAAGTGGCCACCGGCCGAAACGAAGTCAGGCCCGACACAACTGCCGACAGTATGGACATGGAAACCGTGGAAGCCTGGCGTCAAGCCATGCACATCGACCTCTACGTTCACGCCATCCCGCTCCTGCTTGAATGTCACCTTGCCAATCTCCACGCCGGCCGCGTTGCGCAGCCGCACCTCGGCCTTATCGTTGTGGTCGCCGCGCGCCGCCGCCTGTCCAGAAATGCTTATCGCCGCCACGACCGCCGCCAGCACCAGCGCCAGCACGCCCAGACCATTGATCAGAAAATGCTTCCGAGCCACCATTGGAAGACCTCCTTACTTCATGTAAAACAGAGTGCCACATGCTTGTCGTTCATCGTTCGTCTCAGTGATTGGCCCAGTATATGGTAAGGAGGCGCCGTGATGAATGATAGCAGTTGATCGATCTTTGTCCGATTGTGGACTAGTGGTGGTCCATTAGGAGAAGCCTACTGTCATCCTGCGGGAAGCTATCACCTCTGGGGATATTCACTACCGGGATGGCGAGCATAGCCAGATATGCGACAGTAAAACATGTCCTTCTGATAAATCCGACCGTCATTTCTCCGTAGTGAATTGGATAAACCCGCCCCAGCGCAGTGAATTCTTAGTTCCAGTAACGTTAACGCCTCAATGCGGGGCGTTTTGGTGTGTGCCGATTCACTATCATCTGTGTAGCCCAGTAGTACAACACGAAATCGTAAGAAGTTCAAACTGTCTTTAGGATTACAATGGTAGTACAGCGCAACGCAAGGTATCGAGGAGTAGAAAAGGGCGAGATAAGGGTTTATGTAAAGTGAAAGGTTATTCGCTGGCGAGCGCGCCAATTGTGTCACAAGGCCGAACGAATCACCGCATCAACTCTACCCTGAATTGTCTGGTCAACGTTTTCAGCTTTCGCTCTTCAACTTTCGCCAGCCGCCAGCGCGGTTGTTCGCAATAATGTGCTTGAACATGGCGGTGAGGGCAGGTCTATTGATCGTTTCGCCCTGACGCACGGCCACCGTGCGGGCGGTCTTGTTGTCGTGTCCGGCGGTGATAATGCCTTCGGGATCAGGGACGATAGCGCCGTCGTAGAGGAATATGTTGACGTGGTCTTTCGCGGCCAGCAAGGCGCAGATGTTGCCCTGAAGCACAAAGTACGGACGGTTGGTGCGCTTGATGGTTTCGATAACCTCGGGGTCAGCGGCGTGGACCAGCTCGCGAACCTCGCGGCAGATCTGCTGCTGCCAAACAGGTAGGGCGTCGATGTAGGCGTCAACCCGTGGGTCGACAGTATAGGTCATTGCGGATGCTCCATGACTTCACAATGCTGCATGTGTCCAGTGCTTGCGGCTTTTTGGCGTACTGACCTTTCTCTTATCAGGATCACCGCGTGGTTATCTGATCGAGACTGATCCAGTATCGCAGCTTCTGGACGGCTTGTCCCGCAGCCGCAACTGCATTTTCAAATTGTCCGCCGTTGGCTTCAATGATCTTGCGCGAGCCGATATTGGTTTCATCGCACGTCAGGAGCACACGCTGGAGACCGCGTTCACGGGCTTTGTCCAATCCCAGACGCAACAGCACTGATCCATAACCGCATCGCCGTTTCGAGGGCCGCACCACATAGCCGATATGGCCACCCGAGTGCAAGAACTGCTCATTGATTTGGGGACGCAGGGTCAGTAGTCCAATCCAGATGTCCTTCTCCATCAGCCAGAAGTCCTCATACGCTAGCACGCTGGGCAGGGCCGTGGCTGGGTCTCTGGCGGCGGCAAGCTCACGAAGCATGTCGTCAAATCGCGCCGCAAAGGCATCCGGTGATATATCCCACTCGCCGATCGCTTACATCTCGGCCACCGCAGCGAGGATGGCCCCTTTATAGAGTGGTGCTGGTTCGACCAAACGAAGCATCAGCGACCTCCAATAATAGCCATACGATTGTGCGATGTAGCACTGCTTTGGTCCGAGGCGCAACTCTGACATTGAGGAGCACTACAGCAAGTCCTGAAGAGCTAAAATGTGGTAAGAGCAAGGCGCACTTCGTGCTCAGGTAAAAGACCAAGCGGACGCGAGGTACGAAGTTGATAGGCGGCCCAACATCCATGTTCACCCGCAGCGGCCAAACCATGCACCTTCAATCGGCAGAATGACCCATGGCCGCCGACGGGTGCAACGTGATGTTCAGTCAGCACGCTGCGTTGCGGCACGGTTTTGCCGCGCTCTCAGATGAGAGCGCGACCGAGGAAAGCCGCTCCGCTCCATGACACGAAAGCTCAGGCCGACGGGCCTACAATCGGGTGCTATCTCTCACTCGGCGACACCGACATGCCGATGTGTGTGCAAGTGCTCCGCACCCAGCGCTGTAAGCGATACCGTTTCGCGGCCGGGCTCGTAGTGACTCACAATCAAGCCGCGTTCGGTGGCTTCTTCCCACACCGGCAGGCGCGGGCAGGAAGTCCTCCATGCCTCGATCACCTCGGTATACGGCCGAGCGTTCGCACCGATCCATTCCAGCAGATCCAGAATCAGCGAATCAACGGTGTTGGACATGTTCGCGTCCCTTTCGGCTTCAGACGGCCTAACGACCTGGGCTTCAGCGGCGGCGCACCACAGAAAAGGCTCCCTACACCGAGTGTGTATGGACATTCTCCTCTCTGGTGCTATCCGGCCCCTGCCCGGAGAACCACTCGTTGTAGCTGCGGCGCTGTTCGATAGTTTGAGGCTAGCATTACACCCCAATCTTTTTTGCAATATCCCCAACCCGAATCGTGCCCGGTTGCACGACCTTCGCATTGATGCCGCGCAAATGCAGCTGTTTGCCCATCGGCGAGTTAACGAACTTCATGGCATCCAGGCCGAACCGGGCAACAAACTTCTGGCACCCGTTGTGCGGCTGAGCAGTCACTTCAATCACGGCTGAGCCGAGCGCCAACCTCGTGCCTGGTGGCAGGTTGTCCGCGCTCAAATCCAGGTCGACGAACAACTGATCCCCAGCCAGTTGCCAACGCGCTTTGTCCTGCGCCACCAGGGCAATGACGCGTGCATTCATGATGTTGAGTTGCATGTCGGGGTGTGACGACCCATCTGCGGTGCGCGAACTGCCGCGGGTTCGCCAGGTATCACCCACTAGGCCGTCGTGCAGATCGAGTTGACCTTCTTCCAAGAGTTCGCGCGCATCGACCTGCGGCCGGCGCACAATCAGCTCCAGCCGCCCTTCATCTGTGGGAGACTGCCGGATATGGTCCAGTCCGGCTTCAAGCTCGTCCATCGTCAGATAGGTCAGAGTTACCATTGCGATACTTGCTCCCATGCTACTTTCAACGGGGCAGCCGGTCCGTGACGACTACTCCCGATCGACACACCGAACGGCCTGCGCTCCAGCCGCCCGTGCGACACTGACGCGCGGTGCTGAGCACGACTCTAGCACAGGTTGGGGCAGCAGGTATCAGTCTGCCGATGGAGCACTTTGCATTGTTGGACAGAGCACAATCAACATCAGCGTCCGTGAAGGTAGAAACTACTCCCTTGCGGGCAACCACACGATTCCATTCCTTTCCGTTCGTGACTGTCTATATCAAGAACATCAGCAGACTTTTTATCTAGGTCTTCTTATGAAGAGACTAACCGTCAACCTACTAACGATATCCGCATAATTACTGGAAGACTACCTCGCTTTACCACTCGGTAAAGGCCACACCAGAATCCTGTTTAAATCCACCAGCGACATCCCCGTATCGGCGCGTCTTTCTGCGTACTGACCGAAAACGCTACATCGTAATTTCTCCGTAGCGCGGTAACACAACACGAAACCGCAAGGAGTTTAAACTGTCTTTAGGACTACAAATGGTAGTACAGCCCAACGGGCTTACTAAAGCATAGAGAATAAGGGAGGGACACAGCAGTCAGCCTAACTGGGGTCATGCACGCCTGCGAGATTACGCGGAAGGGCATATCAATGCCTGGCTCCATTTGTCGTCATCAATGAAGTTCCGCACCCCTTCCGGCTATTTTCAGTAACTTCTACAGGTACAGTAGAAGGTAGCAGTGCAACAAGAACAGCAAATCCGGGCGCGGATGTAAACTAGTGTCGTTTGCGCCGCCGATGTCGCTGCACGACGGAGCGTTTGGCCAGAGTCTTGCGCAGTAGTCGCACAGACCACGCAAGTAACAGCCCGCCCACAATTAGTCCACCTATTATCTCACCACCAGCAGTGCTACCTCCTCTCAGTAGGCCAATGATTGCTACCAAGAAAAACACGCTACCCGCCATCAAGAACAGACAGCTGTAGAGGATATGCCAGCTTGGAGGTACGCGACCTCTACTCGGCCAATAGCCGGGATCATATTGATGGTCCAGCCAGGTACGCCAGGCGGCAATTGCATCTGGTCCAGGTGATTTACTTTTGCGCTGTTTCTGCATCGGACAACCGTGCCAGCTTTCACTCCCACTTATTGGCGGTCCCAGACCATGTACGCATCAGCAGTTCTATGGTTACAGGTCTATTTATAATATCTGCGAAACTCAAGTTATAGCAATGCTATCATATATGTTATGTCTAGGTTTGTATCTTGAGCATCCTTGTATAACTTTCGGCGAATTATGCGGCGAATATTCTTAATAACCCGCAAGTGGCTGTGCCGTTCCGAACATAGTATTTTGTCGCTGGTGAAATCGTGCATTCTGTCTCGTGTGCGCGAGATCGCGGGCGAGCGGGTGGGATCGGTATCTGGATGGGGCCTGAATGAGCCACAGGAGCAGCATAGCAGTGGGCATAATTACCCAATTCGTGTGAAAACGCGGGTGAAATCGGTCAAAGGGCCGGACCAGAATTATCCACCATATCCAATACGAGCACCACCTGCCCGGACGCTCGAATTAGCGATCGGCCAGCCATTTCCGCCACTCCTGGTCGAGCGCGTCGAGGCTTTTGCCGTACACCCCGGCATAGTCGGCCGAGCCGGGCGTGTGGCCGCGTCCGCTACGGTAGAGAGTGTCGAAGCGCTCGCGCCCATACGCGGCGATCAAGAAGTCGACAAACGAGGCCCAGCCAGTGTAGGCAGCGTTGCGCGTCGTTCGACGGCAATCGCGCTCCAGATCGGTCGCGAGCGGCAGCAGGGTTCCTTCAGCCAGTGCCCGCTCAGCCTCGCTGGCCCACGCTGGCCGGCCATCGCCGCCGCGCGCATAATCGCCGCTTGCCCAGGTCGCCTGCCCTTCTAGCAAAATGATGTCGGAGCGGCGGTGCGCCTCCCAGCCGTAGTAGTCGTGCTGAAGTTCGTGCGCCAGTTCGTGCGCGACGATCGGCAGGATGAGCCGCGCGGGCGTCTCGGGTGCGTAATAGAGCTGGATGATCCGCTCGTGCGAGCGTGTCAGGCCGCGCAGTGCGCATGGCCCGGTCTGGGGCGGCTCGAAGCTGATCGCCACCCGGCCGCTGAGCCGCGCGCCCATGCGTGCGCCGACATTCGCTTGCGCCGCCTCGAACTGCGGCGCCAGTTCCAACAGCGTCGTTGCCGGCAGGCCGCCTTCGACGCGATAGATATCCAGGGAGGCTGTTCTGGTGATCAGCGTTGCGGCTAACGTGGGTGCCGGAGTCCCCTCGGCGGCCGGAATCGCCGTCGGGCGTGGCAAGGATGCCGGTTCGCGTGTGGCAGACGCGTGTGGAGTTGCTGTCGGCGTTGGGCGCGGTGTCGGTATGGCGCTGCTGGTCAGCGAAGGCTGGCTCGGCAAAAATGTCGGCGTGGATGGCAAAAATATTGCTGTGAGCGCCACTGCTGTAGGCGCGGTTGCCGCTGGCGCAGAGCAACTCGCAATCAACGCGAGAGCAACCAGAACGATCGACAGCGCCGTGCAAGAAGGGCACAGTCGTCGGCGAAGGGTCAGTGCCCGCCGTAAGCATTTTGCTGCTTTTGTAAAGCCTTGCGCACCAACTATTAATGTCTTAAGGGTATGCAAGTCACGCTTAGCCTCGATAATGCTTAGGGGCCATGTCCTGAAAACCGTGTGCTTCCAGAAATGCACAAAATTCTGCCGCAGTTATGTTCCGCTGATGGATGTCCGCCAATGCCGCGATGACATCGGAAAGTTGCGCTAAGGCACGCCATGAGCCGGTGAAAACTTCGAGGCGCGGAATGGATTGACCACGAAAAAGACGCGGAACGGATGGACCATCAAACCGGGCCAATCTGCATCTGTATGTCGCCACCTATGAAGCGCTGCTCAACATCAAGCAGGTAACTGCGTCACTCATCTGTCGCATGTGTTTTGGAGATCCGTCAGCGCACGCTAACTACACATGAGCCTCACAAGCAAGTCTCGGATGGAAAGGATCGATGCGCAGAAATCATCTCAACAACTGAACCTCAAGCTCTTCGGGCGAGTACACGTGACGAGTCGCACTTTTTTTGGCTGCTAGTCGTTGGAATACTCGTGTTAGTGTCAATCTCGTCGTTCTCCACAATCGTCAAGACAATGCGGGTGCCTAACGGCAAGCATCAGCCGCGCGTGGGGTACAAAGATCTGTAGACTGTGCCGAGATTCAGGATACCACAATCGTCGAAAAATCGCTCTGAGTCCATGCGTCGGCTGGATGCGGTGTTAGGCGCGACATCACGTGTGGAAGCTGGCCTTGAACGCATCCAACTGCTCCAACGCTGCCATCCATTCGGCATGGTGACGGGTTATCAACCCAACCGGTGTCCGCTCAAAGATAAACGTATACCGGTCGAGCGTGTGTTTGTGTGCGTTTGGCTCGTCCGCACAGCAATCCTCAACGAGCGCCGCCAAAAACCCTTTCTGCATCGCGGAAGCAGTCGTCAAGAGCACGCAGGTCGACGTGAGTAATCCGGCTGTCAAGACAAACCGCTTGCCTCGTTGGTGGAGATACTGCTCAAGCTCCGGGTTCTGAAAGCCGTCAAAGGTGTGCTTGAGCATGATCGTTTCACCGACGTTCTCACTGGCAAAAGGGAGTGGTTCTATTCCTGCGGTTCCCTGAACGCAGGGGGTACGCCCACGCAACAGATATTTGGGCATCCAGTCCGACCTATCTGCGCTGAAGCTCGCCCGCAGGTGGATGACTTCAATGCCTTCAAGTCGGCACAAGGTCAACCGGGCGGCGATATTGGCTGGGAAGTCGGGATGCACGTGTGCAGCTCGTTCTGACCAGAAGTCACGTTGAACATCAATGAGCAGCAAGGCGAACTGTTCCCAATTGTGCGGTGTAGTGATCATTGAAAGAGGTGCTCCTTCTGACACGACGCGAGCGCCTAACATCCTTCTTCCAACCATCGCTGTGGCGGAACAACAGTTTGCATCCCCTGCTTCGCTTGCGCATGCGCGTATCGGGTTGCTCGGTTGCTATTGTACTGCTTGTGTGGCATCAATGGAACGAACGGCTTTTCGACCACACGAGCCTGCCGCTCGACGCGTCGCATATGATCGGGCTACGAGGGCCATCGCATGAGCTGGCCGAGCCAAAGCGCTTTTCGCATTGGAGAGTTCACTGACGTTCAAGAGCGCACATTATGGAGTGTGATACCAAAATGAGTGTGATTTGTCTGCTGCGCCGCACCTCGGTGGTACAATGCATCTAGGCAGCTGCACGGCCTCCAAGGAAGCTCCAAACTGTCATTTGCTTGATAATCGTGCTGGGGTACTGACGACATCAGAGGAAAACGATCCAACAGGTGGTCGTGAACGGTGTGCGCCAAGCTGCACTGGTGGAAACCACCAATCTCCTGCCGGTGGAGAACTGGGTTGTGGTGAAGGTACACGCCGCGCCGATGTATACCGAATATAAAACCTTCCTCGCTGGGACGCCAAACCCCGTGATCGGCCACGAGGCGGCAGGTGAGGTCGTTGCCGTGGCACAGCCTGGGCTCGTGAACGTGGGCGACCGGGTCGTTGCGATGCCGCTGTATGGCTGTGGCAGCTGCCCTGTGTGCCGCAGCGGCGACTATATCCATTGCCAGCAGCAGCCCGATTTCACCGCAGCAACTGGACAAGTCAATGGGCGCTCGACGATGGCACAATACCTTCTCAAGCAGGATTGGCTGCTGATGCCCATCCCCGACGGTGTTTCGTATGAGCGGGCCGCGCTGGCTTGCTGTGGTATTGGCCCTTCCTTCGGTGCGATGCAAAGCCTGAGCGTGTCGGCCTTCGACACAATCTTGATCACTGGGCTTGGGCCAGTCGGTCTCGGCGCAATCATCAATGCACACTTCCGTGGCGTACGGATAATCGCTGTTGAATCCGTGCCGTGGCGGGCCGAGCGAGCGCGTACAATGGGTGCAGCGGCAGTAGTCGACCCGCGCGACAAGTCCGCGCTTGCGCAGATCATGCAGCTGACGGATGGCCAGGGCGTGGATTGCGCGCTGGATTGCTCTGGCAACGTACAGGCGGAACGTCTCTGTATGGATGCGACGCGACGTAAGGGCACGGTGGCCTTCATTGGCGAGTGCAACGACGAACTTACCGTGCGCATCAGCCCAGATATGATCCGCAAAGGGCTGACCCTAGTGGGGTCGTGGCACTACAACTTGAACGACTACCCGAAGATTATGCAAGTGATTCAGGAGTCACCGCTGATCGACCTACTCATCAGCCATGTGTTGCCGATGCGTGAGATCCAGGCAGCATTTGAGCTTTCGGCGTCGCATGAGACGGCGAAGATTATTCTTCAGCCATGGCCCTAACCGTCTCAGTCCTCGCTTGAACTCAATGCGGGAAACGCTTTACACCCGGGTAAATTATTGGTGAGGCCATGCGGCTGCCTCACCATGGGTGTCATATGGCGCTGCATGACGATACGCAAACCTCCCGCTATAATTCACTTCTGGCTGTGATCTACATGCCTGCCCAGGATTACGTGCGCGAGCTTCGGCCACCACGAGAGCACCGTCGGTATCAATCGCCAGGCCGCGCAGCTGATTCAGCCCGGTTACGGATGGGCTCGACGATTGGGGGCTATACACGCCGATACAAGCCATAGGCCGGCCAGCAGCAGTATCCGACTGTACCATCGATGCACGATCTGTGTGTAATAGGCAGGAAAATACGCGCAGCTGGAGATTTGATGTGGTCGGAATATGCCCAGGATTGTCAGCGTCGTACCGCTTCCTGCTCCAATGCAGTGAGCTTTCGCACTCTACGTCTGAACTCCTCTTCTGTGCTAAACTCAGCAGCCAGAAATGCTCGCAGCACCTCCTCGACAACGCGGATGCCGACAATCCATGCGCCGACACACAGCACGTTTACGTCGTCGTGCTCAACGCACTGATGTGCCGAGTACGTGTCGTGGCATAGTGCGGCGCGGATGCCAGGGATTTTGTTCGCCGCTATACAGGCACCAACGCCGGTTCCACACACCATAATGCCGCGCTCAGCCGCACCGCTCACCACAGCGTCACAGACGAGCCGGGCGATATCTGGAAAATCAACCGGTGTGGGACTATGCGTGCCGAAATCCGCCACTTCATGCCCTTGGCCGCGCAGGAAATCGATCACTGGGCCTTTGAGTGGAAAGCCGGCGTGATCGCCGCCAATGGCTAGTTTCATTGTACGCTCCTTAGAACGTGTACAGCTGAGTCTGGCACTGATGAAGGTATGCCTGCATTGGGCGGGTGAATAGGTTTTACACATCCAAAGCCATGACCTACGGCAAGACCAGGGCGGTTATGGGCTGCCATCACCACGCGATTGCCTCGTGCGTTCTTCGACAGCTTGGAGCACCAGCCGGATGCAGGCTTCCTCACTCCAAAGCGCGGTGTTCAGGATCACGTGGAACGGATCCGGCGCGTCCCAATCGGATTGGTAAAACTGGCGGATGCCGTTCGCTCGGCGCTGGTCTTCCTCCCGCACCCGGCGCTCGGCCTCGGCACGGCTGATGTTCTCGCGTTGCCTGACCTTCTCGACCCGGTATGCCAAGGGTGCAATAAAACGGACGTGCAGCACCCCCGGCTGCTCAGCGAGAATAAACTGAGCCCCGTGGCCGAAGATTACCGCATTGCCTGTGCGCGCGGCCTCACGCACCAGTTGGCGCGTCACCTCCACGAACGCCTGGGTAGTGGACTCGAAAGGGAGTGGGGACGCCGGACTGCTGATCGGCGCCAGCGCAGGATTCGAGAGCCACAGCACCCGCGCCAGGCGCTCAATAAAGGCTTCCGCCCGCTCGTTGTACTCGGCCGCAGTGGCCTCCGAGATGCCCAGCCGATGTGCGACCTCGCGGATGACTTGAGTATTGAGATAGCTGGCGCCCAGATGCTCCGCGAGCCGCTGGCCAATTGTGGCCCCACCACTCCCGGTGAGCCGCGAAACGGTGATAACCGGCATAGCTCCCTCCCTCGCTTCTGCGGCGTGCGGGTTGCCTCCGCCCACCTGGCCTGCTCACATCAGCCGGCGCACTTGCGGCATAAGAATCCACAACAGTATCGCGCAGCCCAAGACGATCACGGCACCCACCACGATCGCCAGGGGTGCGCCAATGCTGTTGCCCAACGCACCCGACCACAGCGCCCCCAGCGGCATGCCGCCGAAAAAGGTCAAGGAGTAGATACTCATCACCCGGCCGCGCAGTTCGTCCGACACGTGGCTCTGCACCAGTGTATTGGCCATGTTGAACACCAGCATGCCGCCCCACCCTACGCCGACGAGCACTACTACCGACAGTGGCACCGTCCGCACGGCCGCAAAGACGAGCAAGACCAGCGGGTACACGAACGTGCCGATCGTCAACCAGCGCCCACGGTGGCCGGCATACCCCACGGCGGCGATCATCAACGCGCCCAGGAGCGAGCCGGCGCCACGCGCCGACTGGAGCAACCCATTGGTGGCCGCATCGCCGCCCAGCACTTCCACTGCCCAGGCGGGCAGGAGTGTCGCGTAGGCGGTGCCAAACAGGGCCGCCACCGCCGGGACGGCAATCAAGGTTCGCAGCAGCGGCTGCGCGAGCGTATAGCGCACGCCCTCTTGTAATTGCTCCAGCGCCGACTGGGTACGCGGGCTTACTGTATGGGTGGGCAGCCGCATCCGCAAGAGTGCCACAATCATCGCAAGAAACGACAAGCCATTGAGGGTGAAACACCATGCCGGCCCAACGGCTGCATACGTCAGCCCGGCCACGGTTGGTCCAACCACCGTGGCCAGATTGAATAAGGTTGCGTTGAGGGCAATCGCATTGGTCAAATCCTGGCGCTCGACCAATTCGAGGACAAAGGCTTGCGCAGCCGGCGCATCAAAGGCATTCGCCGTGCCAAGCGCCAGGGCCAGCAGGACAATCTGCCAGGGTTGGACTAGCTGGGCAAAGCTCAAGCTGGCCAGCAGAAAGGCCAGCAGCATCATGGTGCTCTGGGTAATCAGTAAGAGCTTGCGCCGTGCTATGCGGTCGGCGATTACGCCGCCAAACAGCATAAACAGCAGCGACGGAACGCCGGCGGCAAAGCCCACGTACCCCAAATAGGCCGTCGAATGGGTCAACTGGAAGACCAGGAAGCCTTGGGCAGTGACCTGCATCCAGGTGCCGACCATTGACACCAATTGCCCCTGAAACCACAGGCGGTAGTTGCGGTGTTGCAGGGCAGCGAAGGTACGCTGCCAGAAGCTAGACGGCGGTGGCGCCTGCGCGCGAGGAGTAGCCGCTTCCTGCATCGCCTCGACCGGCTCGGTCGCAGGCACGCTGCGATCGCCCATACATCCTCCATCAGCGGTTCAGTGACCGCGCTGCTCGCGAGCTTGCGTGGGTGAGAACGTAACGACTCGGTGGACTGATTCGTGAGCAGCTTGTGCGCTCAGAATCATATGTGGCTACAGCGGTGGCGCATCGCGGGTAGTATGCAGTTGGATACCCACGTTGTCAAGCGAACCATCGAAGAATATGAACGATGAGGGCGCATCCTGAATGGTTCGTGGTACCTATCGGTGCATGTCAATCAGCGTTCGCTCATGCGAGCACACACGTCCTCTTCCTGGGAGCAGTACAGCTGTTGTTCGTAGGCAATCTGCCGGCTGAATGGGTGCGCCTGAACCGTCCAGTGATGTATCAACAGCTTTTCTAGATCTCCATACCGCACATTACAGAACGTGAGCCAGGGTCAGTCTTCCGTGCAATCAATAAGACCTTCGCTTAGCGTTCATGCCAGCGAAGGCAGACGCCATCACGTTCGCCTGATATTGGACCAGGATGGTCTGCAGTCACACTACTCCGCGATGGATCGAGCGTGCATCAATGATTTGCAATGGGCCAAAGAACGGCAGCCGAAAGCCGAAGCAGCTGCGCACCGCTTCGTCATCCGCTTCCGGTGAGGCGAGGCCTTCTTCGACACAGGCGAGCGCTTCGCGAAAGAGTGCCATCTGGATGCGGTTGGCCACAAAACCTGGGCCGCTCCCGACCACAATTGGCTGTTTGCCGATCGCCTGCAGAAAGATGTGTGCCTGCGAGATTGTCTGGGGGTCGGTGATCTGCGCTGGGATGAGTTCGATGCCCGGCGTCCATTCCGGTGGGTTGAACCAATGCATCCCAAAGAAGCGTTCTGGGCGCTGCAGCGATGCGGCAAGTCCGTCGATCGGTAGCGATGACGTGTTTGAGGCGATGAGGGCTGTGGAAGGGGCAGTTGTCTCGATCGTTTCGAAGACGCGGCGCTTGACGTCAATGCGCTCAAACACGGCCTCGAAGATCAAGTCCGCCCGGCTCACAGCGCTCGCAATATCGTCCGCCAAGGGCATTTTGACGACTCGCGAGCTCAGTGCCGGGTCAGCTAAGCCCATCTCCACATGTTTCTGCACCCGTTCTGCCAACCTTGTCAATGCTAGGTGTGTCTGTTTAGGTGTCGCATCAATCAATGTCACCTCTACCCCGGCGGCGATCCAGCACTCTGCATCATCGTTTCATCCTGCCATAACTACAAAAGACATTTTGCAGCTCCGGCTCGTGCAACTCGCTTACCGGAGCGTTACCGGCGTGAAGGCCGCAAGTTTGATCTCTTTCCCGGCGATCATCGCCTTCGCGGGCCGGTCGGCTTCTATTGCTGTGACCCGACCATTTCGGAGTTGGAGGACAAAAGCGCAGGTGTGATCGAAGGTCACGTCATTCTTGCCGTCGTTATCGAGATCGATGGCAGTTCCTTCGCCTCCCGCAGACGTGCGACCGACATAGAGCTTGCCCTTCACTCGTCCCAACACCGAAGAAAAATCCTGGCCGTTGCGGGCGAAACTGGCTCGTACGCTGGCCGCATCGGGATCGCCGGCGTTGCGCGGATACACAAACGTCTGCACCGGCCCGCCTTTCGTATCGATCACGCGGACAGGGCGAAACTCGCCGTAACCGCCACGCACTGCAGGACTTGAGGCATCGAGTTGATGGCTGTCCTTGAGGGCGATGAAATTCTGCTGGTCTGGCTCCGGCGCCGCCGCGACAGCCCCATGGACGTGCAACTCGTCGATGGTGGCGCTATCCGGCGCGTCGGCGGATTCGATGCGGATGATGTTCTGCGTGCCGCGAGCGAGCGTGACTGGCACGTACAGCTGATGCCAATCGTTCCAGGCTCCGGTGCTGAGAAAGATCAAATCGGGCTGCGCGACGCCGTTGACGATCAGCTTCGCCCGCTTCGTGGACTGGCTGTCGAGGCCGAGCGCGTAGCGGAACCCAACGGCCGTGGCACCGCCGTCGCCCCCGTCTACGCCGCGCCACTCCAACGCTCCACCGGGCATGGAAAACTGAGCATAGCCCGCACCGTGAAAGCCTGTATGCTCGGCGGCAACAGCGGCGCCGCCCGACGTCGTTGCCGCTTCAGCTTGCAGAACCTTCGCCGTGCCTGCCGTGCATGCGTAAGCTGTCGAAGCTATGACAGTACCGACGTTTCGGTTCAAGACGTTCCTGCCGTCGAACTCGAACAGTGGCCACAACACGCCGAACTGTTCTGTGCCGGAGGTGCGTGCAGTGTCCACTAGCGCACCATCCGGCGTGAGCGTCAGGTGCATGGCGAAGGTTGGGCCGGTCTGCCCCGGCAACGGTGCGATGGTGTATATGCCGCGCACCAGCAGCGGATGCACGAACTCCGCCTGGAAATTGCCGCCAAAACGCTGCGGCTGACAGCACACGCGCGTCCATTGGCCGTTTTCCAAAAACACCGGCGAAAAGCTCACCCCGTCGCTGAAGTTGGGGTTGACGTGGCCCGCGCCCGGCCCCAGCCGCGACTCCCAACCCGTGCGACTGAAGCGCGTGATGCCCAGTGTGTGCCACTGCACGCCACCATACGCGTCCGTTTCGCCGCGCATGCACATCTGCGCCTGCATGCCCCCGGCGTTGACCAAGACATTGCTGAAGGACGGGTCGAGCGTGACGGCGTAGCCGCCGATTTCGCTTGGCGTCGCTTCTTCCGCGATTTCGGTTTTGCGGGCGAGGAGCGCCTCCGCCACACACGTCAGCGTGAAACCTTCGTAGTTCGCCATGCCGCTCCAGGTCGCGTAGCGATGCATCAGGCTGGCGTGGAACTGATTCTTGGTGATGGAAAACCAGCCTCGCTCCTGCTGAAAGCGCGCGTGGCTCTGCATCAGCAATTGGGCGGCGCGCCGAAATTGTCCCGCGCGACGAAGATCGCCGTTGCGCTTTGAAATCTCGGCCATCATCTCAAAGCCTACCGCGTAGATACTGTCGTTCCAAATGTGCTCGCCGGTGCGCCCGCCGGCCGGCGCCTCGCCCGAGCCGCCCAGTAAGAGCAGCGACGAGCGGAGCGTGTGCTCGACGATCTCGCGCATCTCTTGGGCGGAAGGGCCGTTATAGCCGTTCTCCAACGCATCGAGCAGATTGGCCGCGCTTGCGCCGATGACATCCTCACGTCAATCTATGCGGAGCGGTTGTCGTCGATTTCATCGGTCGCGCTGTCCGCGCCACAGCTCACGCAAGCGGTGCGCGGCGAGCTTTGGGCGGCGGTCACGGGTGAACACACCTTTGAGATTCATGCTCGCGGTCCGGTGAACCCCTTGCCCGGTCTTGAAGTCGCACATATTCCAGACATGCTGCCCCACAACAAAGGGCTTGCTGTTTAACATCTTGATGTACCCCGTCAACATCTCAGCCTGGTACTCCTCACTGAACATCTCGGGCGGCTGGGCGTGCCAGCCGGGGATTGTGTCGGCACCGAATTCGGCGAGGATGAACGGCTTGGGGTATTGCACATACAGCGCATCCAACTCCGCAGAGAGCTGCGCGACCCCTTCCTCCAGGCGGCCAGAGTTGACGTACCAACCGTTGTAGCGGTTGAGGCACACGACATCGTAGAACGCGAACGACTCATCGTGGACGCCCTGGAGATTAACCAACGTGATCGGCCGGGTCGAGTCGAGTGACTTCGCCAGATTGTATAGTTCGCGGAAGAACGGTACGGCAGGCGGGCGCTTGGAGTGCGGCTCATTCGCCAGGCTCCACATGATCACGCTAGGATGATTCTTATCACGGGCAATCAAGTTCTCGGTATACTGCTTGCAGAGGGCGAGTCGACGCTCCAGCCCCTCTTCCTGAAAGAATAGACTCACGGCGGGTGTTTCGTCGATCACCAGAAAGCCTAGACGGTCGGCCATATCCATCATCTGTTCCGAGTAGGGATAATGGCTGGTTCGAAACGAGTTGGCGCCCATCCACTCCATCAGCGCATAATCCTTCACGATCACCGCTGGAACCAAGCCGCGGCCCGTGATCGGGAAGTCCTCATGGCGACCGAAGCCCGTCAAGGTGATCGGCTGACCATTCAACAGTAGGCGGTCGCCGTCGACAGCGATGGTACGGATGCCGATGGCGAGCGAATAGCGGTCAATGGTCGCATCGCCGCGCCTCAATTCAACCGTCAGGTCGTATAGGTTGGGCGACCCGGGCGCCCAGAGGGCCGCATCGGGAACCGTCAGTACCGTCTCGGTCGCGTCCCCCGTGAAGGCCACCTCGTTGGTGATCTCGGCGCCGTGGCCGCGCAGACTCAGCAGCGCCATGGTGGCATCGGCGCTCGCTCGGTTGAGCCGGACCTGGACGCGTCCAGTGCCGCCGTCAATTTCAGTGACAACGGTCACATCCGTTATCGCTTCGTGCGGCGTGGCATACAACAGGACAGGTCGCTGGACACCACAGAAGGGGAAGAAGTCGAACGAGGTTGCCGGATAGTTCGACGTCACGAAGGTATCGAGGGGATGCTGCGGAACGTTGCCGGGCGGCACGCGGTCGGGAGCGAGCTCGCCGTCGACGCGCACGACCAGATGGTTTCCCTCGGGCCGAAGCTGCGCCGTCACATCAAACTCGAAGGGCAGGTGGCCCCCCTCATGCTGGCCCAGCTTGGCGCCATTCAGCCAGACATCGGCGAGGTAGTTGACCGAGCCGAAACGCAGGAAGACGCGCCGTTCCTCCCATCCCCAGGGCCGGTCGAAGCGGGTCTGATACCAGGCTGGGCCTAAATACTCGCGGTGGTCCTCAAACTGGTCGTTCCAACTCGCCGAAACGGCAATCGGGCGGCCAACGAACCCATCGGCCCAGTCGGCTGCCTCACCCACCCCCGCATCATCGAAACGAAAATCCCAGAAGCCCGACAAATCGATATACTGACGCCAGGGGTTCGACTGTGGATACAGCATAGAGTTTCTCCATAGAGCATTTCTCAAGGGCGCGACGATTGAGCCAACAATGATATCAAAATTCAGGGGTGTGCCGCGATCGGTATCGGCGGCCGCCCTGCGGAAGGGGGCCAGAGACGCCCCACGCTATGACCGTTGAAGAAGGCCGTCACCTTAGCATTCCGTCCAACATAGTGCAGAGTCCAGCTATCGCCCGTGGCGGCAAGCTGGTCGACCTCGGCTGGCGGATTGGCCGGCTGGAATCGGCATTACCCCCCTAAGCACCTGATTGATCGTCGACGGAAACAGGCTCGCCCGTCGCGGTCAGATCGATCAGGTTTGCGGCGATCTTACGACTGAACGACAGGACATGCAAGCATTTGCCCGAGGCGAGCTGGATAGTCGCCGTTGCCTGCTGGTGCGCATCAAAACACACCTACTAATCTCCCCGAGAATTACGTCAGGAATTGTCGTATTCCTCTGGTAGCATGCGTGTGTCGCACAAATGTGAAATGACTGAGGGAGTAGCCGATGGCCAATACCGCAACCCGATTAATTACCCTGATCATGCTGCTCCAACGCCAGCCCAACCAGACCGCAACCCAACTGGCACAGGAGCTTGCTGTCTCGGTACGGACAGTGCAGCGCTACATCACGATGCTCGACGAGCTCGGCATTCCCGTCTACGCTGAGCGCGGTCCCTACGGCGGATACGCACTCGTGCGCGGCTACAAAATGCCGCCCCTGATCTTCACGCCTGAAGAAGCGGTCGCCGTGTCTCTGGGCACCAGCCTGCTTGAGGAGATCTGGGGGCGCTTGTATCAGGCGGGCGCGCGCGGCGCGCTGGCCAAGCTCGATAACGTGCTTCCCGATGAGCAGCGCCGCGAGGTCGCCTGGGCGCGCCAGAATGTGCTGTCGATCGGCACCAATTGGACCGATCCCAATCTGGCGATGCCTTTTGTAGAGCAGTTACACGATGCCATATACGAGCGGCGCCGGGTTCGGATGCGTTATCGGGGCCGCAGCCAGGCTGCACCTGCGCCGCGCGAGCTTGATCCCTACAAGCTGGTGTCGCGCTGGGGTCGGCAGTACTGTATCGGCTACTGTCATCAGCGGCAAGCCGTCCGCACCTTCCGCCTGGATCGCATCGTCGAGCTGACGATGCTGGGTCAGACATTTCCCCTTCCGGTCGATTTCAACCTCCAGGCCTACCTCGCAAGCGATCCGTTTTTTCAGCCCACGGTCCAAGTGCGGCTGCGCTTCGGGCCGGAAGCGGCGCTGGTTGCGCAGGATAACCGGGCATATTGGAAGAGCATCGAAGAGCAGCCCGATGGCGCCATCGTTGTCACATTTGAGGCAGCCGATCTAGAAGCAGCGGCTGGCATGGTCTTGAGAGTCGGCTTTCCGGCGGCGATTCTGGAGCCGGTGGGGTTGCTTGAGCTGGTACGCCAGCAGGCCAGGGCGCTCTGCGCCCACTTTGACTCAATCGATGAGCTGAACAAAGGAGTAGTGACATGACCATTCAACCATGGACGATCGCGGTTCCCCAGGCCACTCTGGACGACTTACGTGAGCGCTTGGCTCGCGCCCGCTGGATCGATGCGGCGCAGGATGATGGCTGGATGTATGGAATCGACGTGGGGTATATGCGGGAGCTGGTGGACTACTGGCAGCATCACTATGATTGGCGCACCCACGAGGCTGGGCTCAATCGGTTTGCGCACTTCAAAGCGAACGTCGACGGCATAGGCATTCATTTCATCCACGAACGCGGCAAAGGACCTAACCCCATGCCGCTGCTGCTGATCCACGGCTTTCCGGACTCGTTCTATCGCTACCACAAGGTCATCGATCGGCTCACCGACCCCGCGAAATATGGCGGCGACCCAAGCGCCACGTTTGACGTGATTGTGCCGTCCATCCCCGGCACCGGTTTTTCCGATCGTGTCACTATGGATGATGAGGTCAATGCTGATCGCTTCGCTAAACTGATGACCGAGGTGCTCGGCTACGAGCGATTCATCTCTGCCGGCGGCGATCATGGGGCAATCATCACCCAGGCGCTGGCGCGGAAGTACCCCGAGCTGCTGATTGGCATCCACCTCACCGACGTTGGCTATCCCGATCAGACTACCGACTTCTCAACGCTCTCCCCAGCCGAACTGGAGATGGCGCAGTGGGTGCAGCAGTGGTTTATGGAAGAAGGGATCGGCGTGAATATGATCATGGCGACCAAGCCGCAGACCCTGGCCTATGGCCTCAACGATTCGCCCATCGGACTCGCCGCCTGGATTATCAGCTACAGCAGCAGCGGGCAGAAGGGGAAAGCGGAGTTTAAGACCCGCTTTAGCGCCGATGAGCTGTTGACCAACATCATGATCTACTGGGTCACACAGACAATTCACACAGCGGCGCGCGCATACCATGCCAATGCGCGCATAGCGCGCGGGGGAACGATCGAAAACAGTACATTGGTGCCGGCAGCGGTGGCGCATTGTCCCTACGATCCGCCGCTACCGCGCGAATGGGCCGCGCGTCAGGTCAACCTGGTTCACTTTACCGACTTTCCGCGTGGTGGTCACTTCATGGCCTGGGAAGAGCCGGAGCTCTACGCCGCCGATCTCCAGGACTTCATGCGTGCGCTACGCCCATGATCATCGCTTTTGTCCCTGCACGTTGTATCTATCGTGAGTCGTGTTTGGCTGTGCAACGCTCGCCGTGCTGTACGTAGGCACTCACTCGTCATTCGGCACAGATCTGCTTGCTAATACATCGACATGTTCGCTCACATTGAGGCGCACCTGGCCGGACATAAGCGGTCAGTAGGAAAGCGACAGCTCAGAGGGCATTTGGAAATTCCTAGGCAACTGATGGTCATGTCACTACTGTCGCAGTTTTGCGCACGTAGGGTCGTTCTTGGTTCGGCGCTGGCGCGACGTAGCGCAGCATGCGTTGAATTGAGGCCCAATAGATCCACGCCACGCTATTCTTGGCAAGGTGCTCGAAATCTTTGCTCAATCGTCGGCAGCGGTTAATCCAGGCAATCGTGCGCTCGACCACCCATCTGCGCGGCTGCACTCGGAAGCCAACCTGATCGGCAGACCGCTTCACAATTTCAATCGTAATACCGAGCGCTGTGGCGGCCCATTCCACCAAATCACCGCTGTAGCTCTGATCCGCCCAGCCGTGCGTGACATCTGGACATAGATCGTGAGTTTCGTTCAGGACAGGCTCAGCTGCCACGCGATCCTGAATGTTGGCTGAGTGGACGGCGGCGGTCAAGAGATTGCCTTCGGTGTCAACTACTATTTGGCGTTTGCGGCCTTTCACCTGTTTGCCGCCATCGAAGCCACGCTCGCCGCCAGCTTCGGTGGTCTTGACCGACTGGCTATCGATCACGATCGCCGTTGGTTCAGGATCGCGCACCTGCTCGGCACGAACAGCACGACGTAAGCGGTCGTGGATCTCCAGCATGGTACCATCGTCGTTCCATTTGTCGAAATAGTAGCGGACCGTCCCAGACGGCGGGAAGTCGAGCGGAATCAAGCGCCACTGACATGCTACGTGCTGATGCCGCGCCATGGAACGATCAGTTGTTGAGCGAACCGATATATTTTTGCGACTACGATAGGAAGTGCCATGTTTGTGCGATAATGGCCACGAAGTGAAACGTTTTATTTATACAGCCTCTATATCCACGCTTCTGCCTAGATTAGGTGCTGGCATGATATACTTTTGTCAATGCGATTACTGGAGAAGTGGGTCGAGGAACACCATGCAGATTGATCACCTTGACCATCTGATCCTGACAGTCCAAAACCTTCAAGCCACATGCGACTTTTATAGTCGCGTGCTTGGCATGCAAGTAAGAACCTTTGGGGCCAATCGAAGGGCATTAACGTTTGGTGCACAGAAAATCAATCTCCACGAGTATGGGCACGAATATGAGCCGAAGGCGGCCCATCCACTGCCAGGTTCTGCCGACTTATGTTTTGTTACGGATACACCTCTCACAGATGTCATCACATATCTGGAGGCATGTGGTGTTGCGCTCGTTGAAGGTCCAGTGAAGCGCACCGGTGCAATCGGAGCGATTCTATCGGTGTATATTCGTGATCCCGATTTGAACCTGATTGAACTATGCTATATGAGGAGAGCACGCGCTAGCGAGGGCTGCGGCCCAACAGGCGCTTGCAGCGGACGGCGCTTCGCGCCCACGAGATCGCGGCTATTTTGAAACCAAGAATCACGCCGGAAGTCTTCGCGATCTATTGGTGCGCCGCCGCTGAAGCGCAACACGTTAGCCCGCTTTCCTATCTTCAACGCAGAAACCGCTAGCACAGATTATATCTTCCTCTATCATCTGCATATCACTCCTGTGTCATCTGATCGTTGACCCTGTTTGTGGCACACTGTGCTCATCGTATGGGGCTGTTTGTGCATCTGTATTTGCCTCACTCGGAGAACATTATGGCAATTCAGGCGATTGTGTTTGATATTGGGGGCGTGTTGGAATTCACACCGCGTACCGGCTGGATTGAACGATGGGAGGCGCAACTCCAACTTCAACCCGGAGGTTTCCAAGAGCGCCTCGGAGAGGTGTGGGCCGCAGGCAGTTTGGGAACGATATCGCTCGAAGATGTGGAACGGCGGATTAGTAAGATCCTGAAGCTGGATCCGGTACAGGTCGCGGCCTTGATGCAGGACAGCTGGCACGAGTATGTTGGCACCCTGAACGTCGAATTGACAGCCTACTTTGCCAGGCTGCGCCCACGCTATCGAACGGCAATCATCAGCAACAGTTTTGTGGGTGCACGGGAGCGCGAGCAGGAACTCTACCAGTTTGCTGATCTCTGCGACCTGATTATTTACTCACACGAGGTCGGGGTTGCCAAGCCCGAGCGTCGCATCTTTGAGTTGGCTTGTGCACAACTCGGTGTGCTACCAGCAGAAATGGTCTTTCTTGACGATGTTGAGGTGAATGTCGAGGCTGCTCGACAGCTTGGCATATACGCGATTCTCTTTCAAAATACAGCGCAAGCGATCAGCGATATCGAGGCAGTCTTGGGAGAGGCTACAACCCACGTCGATTCTGGGTGACGATCAGCCAATCGGAAGCACACACGAATGGTTTAGAGCGGTGAGCAGAACCAGGTTAGGGCAGAGAACGCCCAAACAAAGCGCGGGCTAACAAGCCCATGCAGTCCGACCATCTTCGGCGCGCGAGAGCTGTGCGCCTCTCTGCGCTCGCGACTATAGTGCAATACCGACCGACCATTCAGCGTCACCAGACGTGCGCTGTGGCGCTGCGAGCCAAACCCCAAGTCACGAAATACAGCGTAGGCCTTCTCGCGAATTTCTTGACATTGGGGCACCCCGCTGGCCTGGTGCTGGCGGTACGGCTTTCGCTATAATAGAGCCGAATATAATGTGATTGGAGCGTCATAGATGGAAACCATCTACTTCCTCCTAGTGAGGCTTCAGCCATGGGCCAGCTGACTTGCTGCAAGGATTCATCCTGGGCACACGAGCGGGATCTTGGGCACGCGGAGGGGTTCGAATACTTGTTGGGAAAATGTCGCCGTTGCGGAGTGCCTTGGATGAACGTCTTCTGCGTCGCGACGGGAATTACTGGATATGAGCGCGCGACTCCGAGCGACGTTGAAGCAATTCAATCCATCCCGGACGGTCCTGAACTTAAGGAGTTTATGCGACGGTGGGGAAACAAGAACCTCTGAAGATTTGTAACAGAGCACATCTATACCCGCACACGAGCGCTGGCGCTGGCCGGCGCTCTTTGTGTGTGCCCTAACGTAAGTATTGCGCAATCACAGGCCTAATCGCTTGTGGACTGCAAAAGTGATCATTTCCCTCTGGCCGGATCAGATGTACGCTCTTCTACGGAGGTGCATCATGATCCAGCTGCGCACCTATACAACCAATGATCTGTGTCCAACCCAGCACGCCATGCTGATCGTCTGGGGCCACTTCGCCCGCTCGCTTGGCCTGCTCGACCACCTCGCGACGCTGCCCATTCATCAGAAAACCGTGACGCATGCGCCACACGAGAAGATCGTCGAGTTCCTGATCGGCCTGCTCTCGGGCATGGAATATCTGACCGACCTGAGCTCCGGCCCCTCGCCGCTGGCACGCGACCACGCGGTTGCCACCGCCTGGCAGTTGCAAGCGTTCGCCGCTGCCAGTACCGTCAGTCGAACCTTGAAAGCCAGCGATGCGCAGACCGTTACGGCCCTGCGGGCGGCGCTTGACGCGGTTGGGCAGCCCTTTCTGGACCGGGCGATTGCTGAGATGCGCGAGAGGCACCAACCCCTGCTGCTGGATGCCGACTTGACCGGGCGAGCGGTGAGTTCGACCAGCCGCACCTATCCAGATGCCGCGTTTGGCTATATGGATGGGGAACCGCGCTTGGGCTATCAGTTGGCCGAGATCTGTGTCCAGACCAGGCTGTTTGGTCGCCAGTGGTTGAGTGCCCGCCAGCATCCGGGGAGTATGGTCTCGGGAGCCTGTCTGCTCTCCCTGATTGAGGATGCCGAGCGGCGCCTGAACTGCCATCCGCGCCGCCGCACCGAACTGGTAGACCAACGGCTGGCCGCCAGTAGCCAGACCATCGCGGAAGAAGAGCGGCTGGCAACCCAGCAGGAACAACGCAGCCTGCAGCAGACACAGCGATTGGAACGACTGGCGATGGAGATCCAGACCGCGCAAGCGCAGATCGACCTCTTGCAGGCCGAGCCGCTTTCGAGTCGGCAAGGCGGTTCCTACAGCCAACTGAGCCGGTTGCAGACGCAAGTGGCGGGGTGGCAGCGGCAACACGAGCGCGCTATGGCCCAGCGCGTGCATGCGGACGCGGTAGCATCGGGACATCGCGCGCGGGCCCAGACCCTCAGCCAGGCGTGTGACCAGTTGCAGAGCTATCTGGAGCGGTTGTGCCGGGAGAATGCGGACGAGGCCACACTCGTGCCCTGCACCATCCGCTTGGATGCTGGGTTCAGTAGTGGCGAGAACTTGACGGCGCTGGTCGAGTTGGGGTATGACCTGGAGACCAAGTCGGGCAATGATGCGCTTCTCTCGGCCTTGCGCAAGCAAGTCAGCGACACGACGGTCTGGGAGCGCGTGGGCAAGAACGCCGAAATGATCGGGTGGACGAACTACCGCATCCATACCTGTCCCTACCCGCTGACGGTGGCCCTGGAGCGCGTTAGCACCCCGCGCCGGCGCTTGCACGCAGTGCTGATACGGAACCAGGAGACGCCACAGACGCCGTGTCCCGATCTGGCCACCTGGTTTCAGGCCGAGGGCGCGCGCCAAACGATTGAAGCCGGCAATAAGGAGCAGAAAACGACCTTCAAAGTCCAGCATCTGATGAGTCGCAGCGCGGCGGGGAGTGAGATACAGGCATTGCTGACGGTGTTCGCGGCCAACTTTGTGCGCTGGGCCAGTGCCTGGGTGCGCCCGCGCATTGAATCCACCAGCCGGCAGTTCGAGCGAATTCGGAACAGCCCGAAACGATTGGTCCGCGTTGCGGCCAACAGTCCGGCAACGATCGACCAGACCGATGGGTGCGTGCGGGTGTGCTTCAGTCCGCTGAGCGGTTTGAATGGCGTGGTCGTCTGCGACAGCGGCACACCAGATCTTCAGTTGTGGTTGCCAGTGTTGGCAAATCATCAGTTTTCGAGCGCGTAAGCGATTCGGTCGCTGGTTGCGCAATACTTACGCTAGAGATGGAGATGTGACCCACTTAGCCATCTAGGCTACCCAGGTGCTGTAGCCGAATGATTCCCTACCGTTGTATTGGCGCCTCATTAAATTATCGCTTGGATGATAGACTCGCTTTCCCGCACGGATAGGCACGTAGCCAACACATACTATGCAGGTAACAGCATCTACTTTTCGTTGCGCAATGCACCGTTCGGATCGGCACACGCTATGCTACCATGCCTCGTACACAAACGCTTTGTGTGGAGGCGTGCGATGTGTCTCAAGCCTGTTCCGCCACATCCCATTCCCGAAGCGACAGCGGCCCTCGTGAAAGATCTCTTCCCAGAGGACTCGGTCTACCAATTCATCGGGGACATACTGTTCGATCAGTTTCACGACGAGGACTTTGTTGATTTGTACCCCGTCGATGGTCAGCCGAGCATTTCGCCGGTGTTGCTCTCATTTGTGACGATCTTCAAGGCACTGGAAGACCTCTCCGACCGCAAGACGGTCTACAGCCTGCGCTTCCGCTTTGACTGGAAGTATGCACTGCATCTGCCGCCCGAGTACAAAGGCTTCGACCACACAGTCCTGAGTGAGTTTCGCAAGCGTCTGCTCACGCACGACGCCGATTCGCGCGTCTTCAACGCCATTTTCGCCCAACTCAAGCAGCTCGGGTTCTATAAGCACAAGGGCATCCAGCGTACCGACAGCCTGGCGATCTTCACCCACCGTCGCCGGCTGAAACGGATCGAACTGTGCGTCGAGACCATGCGCACGGTCATCAAGGAACTGCTGCATCGCGATCCGGAGTGGACGCGCGCGACGCTGCCGACTGAATGGGAAGAACGCTACGCCAAACGCTGCAAGGCCGAACGGCTCAGTGATGAGGAGCGCGATAGCCTGTCGGTCATTGTTGGTGACGACGGCCCATGGCTGCTGGAGCGCCTAGAGCAGGATGATGCCGTCGATCTGCGCGAACTGCGCGCAGTGGAGACCTTGCGCGATGTGTGGGCGGTCCATTATGAGCGGTGGCTAGACGACCACATGCACTGGACTGAGAATACCATCCGCGGCGGCACCCAGATCGTCGAAACGCCCCACGACCCCGACGCGCATTGGGCCACAAAACATGGCAAGGATTGGGTCGGCTACAAACTCCAGGTTACCGAGACCGACGACCCTGATACCCCACATCTCATCACCGATATTGCCATCACTCCAGCCGCGCAGTCCGACATGACTGTGTTGCCCGAAGTCCGTGCGCGCCAGGAAGAGCAGGATCGGCTGCCTGGCAAACGCTTCGTGGACTCGGGCTATGTGAGTGGTGAGAATATCAAGGATGGGCGGACGGTCGGCGAAGACTTGATCGGCCCAATCCGCAGCACCGTCACGCCACAGTCGAAACTGCCCGATGGCTTCACGCACGCCGACTTCCAAATCGATTTTGAACTGCGGCAAGTGACCTGTCCGGGCGGGCACACGACCCCGATTATCTCGTCGGGCAAGTGTGGCGACCAGGCGATTTTCCCACGCAAGGCGTGTGTAGCCTGCCCGCTGCGAGCGCGCTGTTGTACGGGAAAGAAGGAGGGGCGTGCGCTAGGCTTCGGGCCGTATTACCAGGAAACGCAAGCCGCACGCCAGCGGCAACAGACGGACGCATTCAAGGAGCAGTACCGCGCGCACCGCAGCGGAGTGGAAGGATGCCTCTCGGCGCTGGTGCGCGGGCACGGCATCCGCACCACACGCTACGTTGGCCAGGCCAAGAACAACTTGCACGCGTTGTTCGTAGGAGCGGCGGTCAACCTGGCTCGAAGTGCGGCCTGGCGCAGCGGCTACCGGCCGAAAAAGTATCCACCCAGGCTTGGATTGGTGGTCGGAAGCGGCGAAGCGGGGACGAGGCGAGCGGCAGGGGCGGTGAAGACCGCCTGATAAGAGCATAGTTTGCTGCATCTGCTGGCGAACCTGCCCTACTCCACTACAATAGTACCAATTTTCATTCTGGCGGCACATTAAAATGTAAGGTATTTTCTTCCAGCCGTGTGGCATTTTACCGCATCAGGACGGGTTCGCCACCAGCGTCTTTACATCATTCCGCTGGCGAACTGACGAGAGTGATGATACTATTCCGTACACCCATCATCCCTATGCCTATGCTCTCAGTGATCCGGTTCTCTATACCGACCCACAAGGAACTTTTCCGGGAGCACCTACTGGTCCAGAAGGAACAGAAATTCATCAAATGATGGGGTGACGACTTTTTTTCCGGGGAAAACCACGCTAAGACCAAGTCTGTAATTTAGCTCATCTCGAAGCGGAATAGCTGACTTTTTCCGCGCAATTTTCCAGGCGCACAATTGGTGTCTGCGGCAAACTCGTCCGAGAATCCCCTGAACGGAATCTTCAGCGATGGACAGCCACGTTCGGACGAAGGAGTCATCCCTGGGCGCGCTTTTCCTGGTCTGATGGTAGCTCGTTCCGCAGCATCTGGTTTGCGAGGGAGCCTACGATGTGTTTTCTTGGTCTGCTGCTCGCTCGTTCCACATGCTTGAGCCGAGAAGCAGGGTGAGCAGGGTCCAAAAACGCGCCTGAGCATCAGATGCTGACCTCTTTGGGGTGCGCAGTTGTCCAAAAACGAGGGCGGAAGCACACCTTTGGTCGCCTACGATTCTCGGACAGGGATTCTCTGACAAAACGCTGCGAGCGGCCATGCACGCGCTCCAAAAGCTGGTGCAAGAATGCCAAGAACAGCCCATTGAGATGCCGTAAAGAGCCGACAGGCGCTTAGCGGGGAAAATCCCTGAAAAAATGTCGTCACCCCATAGTGTAGCACCTCGGTCTACTACCGGCGCTCCCAGTGCTGCTCCGTACATACGCGCCATAGTATCGTTCTTGCCCGCTACCGCGATTCGCCGCATAGGAAGCAACAATCCTCCAGCTGTGTGAAGCCTTGCGTGCTATACTGCTTTTGCGGCAGGCCCCAGCCTTCAGACTGGTTGAGTGACGAGATGTCCTTTATTCACGCTGTTCTGGGCACCCTTGACGGCCTTGCCGCCGACACGAGGTTCCCAAACGAGGTGGATCGAGTTGCTGATATCACAAGCCTCTTGACAGCGGTCTCGGCGCCGATCCATCCCGAAAGGAGCTACTTATGGAACTTGGTGTCTACAGCTTCGCCGAGGTCCCCGACGGCACGGCGCCCAGCGCCGCGCAACGTCTGCAGGATCTCCTCGAGGAGATCGTGCTGGCCGACCAGCTTGGCCTACACGTCTTCGGCGTCGGCGAGCACCACCGTCCCGATTTTAGTGTCTCCGCGCCCGCGGTTGTGCTCGCCGCGGCCGCCGCGCGCACACAGCGCATTCGCCTGACCAGCGCGGTCAGCGTGCTGAGCTCTGACGACCCGGTGCGCGTGTTCCAGGCCTTCGCCACCCTCGATCTGCTCTCGAGCGGCCGCGCCGAGATCATGGCTGGCCGCGGCTCGTTCATCGAGTCCTTTCCGCTGTTCGGCTACGACCTCGACGACTACGACGAGCTGTTCGCCGAAAAGCTCGAGCTGCTGCTCAAGCTGCGCGCCTCCGAGCGCGTGCGTTGGGCGGGCAAGCATCGTGCGCCCTTGAACGATCTGGGCGTCTATCCGCGCCCCATCCAGGACCCGCTGCCCGTGTGGATCGCCGTCGGCGGCACCCCGCAGTCGGTGGTGCGCGCCGCCACGCTGGGACTGCCACTCGCGCTGGCGATCATCGGCGGTGCGCCAGAGCGCTTCGTGCCGCTCCTCGAGCTCTACCGCGAGACCGCCAGCCGTGCGGGCCATGACCTTGCGCAGCTGCCGATCGGCATCAACTCGCACACCTACGTCGCCGAGACCTCACAGCAGGCCCGCGAGGAGTTCTTCCCGCCCTACGCGGCAGCGATGACCCGGATCGGTCGCGAGCGCGGCTGGCCGGCCATCACGCGCGTGCAGTTCGAGGCGCTGTGCTCCCCGCGCGGCGCACTGCTGGTCGGCAGCCCGCAGGAGGTGGTCGAGAAGATTCTCTTCGAGCATGAGCTGTTCGGCCACCAGCGCTTCCTGGCTCAACTCAGCGTCGGCCCAATGCCGCATGCCAAGGTTATGCGTGCGATCGAGCTGCTCGGCAGCGCGGTGGCCCCGGCCGTGCGCATGGCGTTGGGTGATGGGCCAGACGCGGGCGCCGAAGCCTCAGCAGCCAGCTAACTCAATACCCTGGCCAGGAGCACGTACCGCTCCAGCGCAGCTCGCAGCTGCACGCGCTGACGACCGCCTGTTTACTTCAAGAGGCGATGATGCGATGCCATCGGTTGCGGACCTGGTGGAGCCTGCTCTGTTGCCTCAACATGCAAACGAGCGCGACCCGGAGGCGGGTCGCACCCTTCAGCCGGTCGAGAGCAATCAGTGGCGGAAACTGGGCAGCGAAGCGACCTCCGCGCTTTCCTCCAGTGCTCTTTGCTCCTCTGCATCCAACTGGATGGCGAGCGAGGCAATATTTTCTTCCAGATGGGCGACCGAACTGGTGCCGGGAATCAAGACCATCTGGGGTGAGCGGACGCGCAACCAGGCCAGGGCCACCTGGGCGGGGGTGGCATGGTGCCTTTGGGCGATCGCGGTCAGTGGCCCGACCTCGCGTCCCAGGCTGCCCATGGCCAGCGGGAAGAACGGCATGAACGGGATGCCTTGCTGAGTGCAATACTCCAGGATGGGCTCGTCGCGCCGATCGACCAGGTTATAGAGATTCTGGACCGAGGCGATGGGCACCAGCTTCTGGGCAGCGGTGAGCTGCTCCAGGCTGACGCCGCTCAGGCCGATATGTCGAATTTTCTCGGCCTGGCGCAGTTCGATCATGGCTCCGAGCGAATCCTCGAAAGGGACGCCGGCATGCTCGGCATAGCGCAGATGAACCAGGGGGAGCTGTTCCAACCGGAGCCGATCCAGATTGTCTTCAACGGAGGTCTTGAGCTGCTCTGGACGTGTCTCGGCGATCCAACTTTTATCCGAGCCGCGCCACCCGCCAACCTTGGTGCCGATGACGAGCCCGTCTGGATAGGGATACAGAGCCTCAACGATCAAGCGATCGGAGACGAGCGGACCATAAAACGAGGCGGTGTCCAGGTAATTGATACCCAACTCGACCGCCCGGCGTAGAACGCGGCGTGCCTCGTGCGGATCACGTGGCCCTCCCCACACCCCCGGTCCAGGAAGCTGCATGGTACCAAACGCCATGCGTGAGATGGTGAGGTCGCCCAGGGTCACCGTGCCAGCCAGGCTCGCATTAAGGTCGTTCTTGCTCTCGTTTTGGAATGTCACGATAGTTTCTCCTTTGAAATAGGAAACAGACGCTGGTAGTCCCCTGTGTCCAGGAATCTCCTGAATCCTCTCCAGAGAACCAGGTCATGGTTGAGATGATGCCGTTTTTGTTTTGTGCGTCTCCAAGCGCTGGAAGCGAACCGAGAAAGATGGGTCCTCATCGTTTCGCTTCCTTTCTTTTCATCCGTCCATTCATCCATCTCTGCTTGCGAGAGGATATGTCTTCTGCTAGAATAGTTTCAACAATGACATATGTAAGGATGTGACATATGTGAGCATATCATAATGGGCTGAATATGTCAATACCTTACATATGTCACATACAACATAAAGAGAGGAACACCATGACGACCCTGAGCTATATGTTACTGAACTTGTTGGCGCGCGAACCGATGTCGGGATATGACCTGACGGCGCAACTGAAAAAGCATTTTGCCCCCTTCTGGCCGATCAGTCATACCCAGATTTATCCGGCGCTGGCACAGCTTGAGCAGCAGGGACTTGCCCGCTATCACATCGTCAATCAACATGCCGTGCGCCCAAACAAAAAGGTATATGAGATTACCGAAGAAGGCCGGGCCGCGCTTCGGCAGTGGGTCGAGTCTCCTACGCCCCTGGTCATCGTACGTGATGAGTTTTTCTTGAAAGCCTACAGCCTCTGGCTTGCTGATCCCGAGCGCATGATCGAGATGTTTCGCGACCAGGCCCAACTCCACAAGGAGCGGCTTGAGCTTCACGAACAGGCGCTGGAGGCGAAACGGAGTACCGATAGCGCCTCGCCAGAGAAAACCGACTTCTTCGAGTTGAGGGATTTGTTGTTCCAGTACGCCATAGGCTATGAGCAAAACTATCTTGCCTGGTGTCAGTCTGCTCTGCACTATCTCGAACGACGCAAACACATCCAGGAAGAGGAGAAATAAGAGATTGCGTGTACAGGCTTGTACGGATTGAAGAAAGGATTGTCCTATCGAGAAGTACGTTTGTCGTGGACGATGTTACAGCCTACACGGCAGCTTACGGCAAACCTTCTGGCACAAAGCGGCAAAGTATTTTGATAATCCGCAGATGCGCGAGGGAGATCGCGAGCAGCTTATTTACAACAAACCGCTGACAAAATCGGCACGGCAAGGCTGTCGGACTGGAAACCAGTATTCAGCTGCATGGGCCGACGCCTGATGAGGACCCAGCTTCTCCAGGCCGCTCCTGGTCCATTACGCCGTCTTCGGCAACGACGACCGCAGGAAATGCAGCCAGTTCGTGCTCAGCACCGCCTCGCGCACCTCAGGGGGTACCACAGACCCGACTTTATACAAGTCAGCCACAGTATCGATTTCTACTGGACTCTCTTCAAGTCCCAAGCCGCCGTCTAAATCTGACCCAATGCCGACGTGGCTCCAGCCACTGAGCTGTGCAATATAGTTTGCATGTCGTCGCAGGTGTTCGTCCAGGCTGACCACGAGTGATCTATCTTGCTTCCAGCGTGGCTCGAGAAACCCGTTATAGAGGACCAGACCGATGACCCCTTCCCGTTCGGCGATGGCGCGAATGACAGCATCGCTCAAATGCCGATCGGTTGGCGTCAAGGCTTGCACGTTCGCATGTGAGGCGCACACCCTGGGAAACTGGAGGTCAAGCCCTTGCCAGATGCCCTCTTCAGTCAAATGCGAAATATCCCAGATGAAGCCCAGTTCTGCCATGTTCCCAAGCAAGGCAATACCCTCTGATGTCAGGCCACCCCGCTTGAACACGGCACTGCCGCCAGCTACGCCCCTGCCATACTTCGTGTCGCCAAACGTCAGCCCTATCATCCGAAGCCCACGTTGCCACCAGCGCGGAAGGTCACGGACTTGAACAATCGGGTCTGCACCTTCCATGAGCATGACCAGGCCAGGCTTGCGGTCGTGGTGCCATAACTGTAAGTGATGATCTAAGTCGGTCGCCGATTTGAGCAGTCGTATGCGTCCTTGTCTTTCCCAGGTCTCATATAGCGCAATCTGGGTCAGCGCCTGGGCTTCGGCTTCCTCAGGAGTATGGTAAATCGCCGATCGCGGTTCAAAATCAGCCCCGACGTCCGCCGCTAAGAACCCGGCGGTCACGGTTGCACATATCACGGCGATACCACCCCGCTCCAGGTCAGGGAGCGACACGGTGGCTTGCCGCGTCGTGCGTTTTTCCACTACTCTTGTTTCAAGTGCGCTTATCGTGAGGTCGCGTCCAAACAGGGTCACATTTTCGGCGAGGTCAAGATGCGAATCTACGAGGGGCAGGGTATTCAAAGCTGGTTGCTCCATGCACGCCTCCGTCGGTGGTGACTAGCGAGACTTGGATGAAAGCCTGAGCAGCGCAATCATACCAGGTTCTGACGCGATGGTATCACCGGCTGGCACTCGCTTCCGTACGGCTGCTGAAGCAGTGACGCGTATCGAGGCGGAAATGAGCAGTCCAGTGGCCAGCCTTCACCCGCCAGCGCGAGGAAAAGGTTGACAGGCGGTAGAGGCGACAGCCTGGAAAAACGCCCCGATCTCGCCGCTCGGGTACAGAATGCTGTTGAGTCAGATCCACATGCGTGGCATTGCACTGGTTGGGACATTGGCCTTATTTGCCTTCATCGAGAGCGTCCTCGAAGGGCGAGGTCTCTCCTGAAAGGTTGAGCGACTGACACGCGTCGCTGCCGCCTCCGCTGCAGCGCCCGAGCATTCGGGCAGCCTTCAAAGCGTCATCCAGCTGACCTGGACAGGGCACGCGGCGTGCTGCGTGGTATCATGCAAGTTCCACGATTGCTGCGGTATTGAGGATGGGAGAACGAGGCTATGACGACGCTTGTTCCATTGCCGGCGATCACGGTGGTGAGCGCTGGCGAACAGTACGGCCGCTTTCGGATCGCGCCGCTGGAGGAAGGCCACGCCGCCGCACTAGGGAACGCCCTCCGGCGCGTGCTGCTCTCGTCGATCCCGGGCGCCGTGGTCACCAAAATCAAGCTCGAGGGCGTGTACCACGAGTTTTCGACGATTCCTAGGGTCCGCGAGGACGTGCCCGAGCTGGTGCTGAACGTCAAAGGATTGCGGTTCCGCTGCTATGCCGAGCGGCCAGTGCGAGTCGCGCTGGTGAGCCACGGGGCCGGCCCGGTCCGCGCCAGCGACATCGACACGCCATCAAATATCGAGGTAGTCAACCCCAACCACTACCTCTGCTCGCTCGACTCGGATGATGCCGAGCTGTCGATCGAGCTGACCATCGAGCGCGGGCGGGGCGCGCTGCTCGCCGACATGCGTGACGCGCCGCTGCCGATCGGCGAGATCGCGGTCGACGCGATCTTCTCGCCGATCCCGAAGGTGAATATGGTGGTCGAGTCCATGACCTCCGCCGGCAAGATGGCCGCGCATTCGGCGGTGCTGCTGGAAATCTGGACCGACGGCTCGCTCAAGCCAGGCGACGCCCTCTCCTACGCGGCGCAGGTTCTGGCGCAGTACGCGCAGGCGATCGCCAGCTTCGACCAGCCGGCGATCGAGGAGCTGCACGCTCCAGGCGCGGCGATACCCGCGGAGATCTACGATTTGCCGATCGACATCCTGGATTTGACCACGCGCACCTATAACGCCTTGAAGCGCGCGGACATCACCAAGATCGGCCAGATCCTGGAGAAGGACGACAAGGCCCTGGCTAGCATTCGCAACTTCGGCGCGAAATCGGTCGAAGAGCTCAAAGACAAGCTGCGCGAGCGCAGCTACGGCACCGTGGAGCGGGCGCCAGACCCGGCGCTGGAGCTGGCGGCTGGCTGAGGAGGCGTATCGTCATGTGCGAGCAGCCTGGCTCGTACCCGGGATAGGGTCACGGAAGCTGTCATCAGAGGCAACGTGGCAACCTGTCATGCCCCTACTCTTCCACCCCAACAGCCGGAGTGCGTCTCTGTTCGACCTCAATCCGCCATCCGCGATTGCAGGACAATAAACTCAGCCTAGCTCCGTAATCCGGTTTCGCCTGTTGCACGGCTGGCGTGGTCGGCCATACGTAGCATGGATGGCCTATCCTGAGCGCCGTCCACCGGCTCACAATGGCGCATGCGCATTCGTCACGCAGGCCCGGCGGTCGGTCGCGCGCGAGCCATCCTCATAGGAGGATGGGTAGCCATCTCAGTTATTGTGAGCGTCTGGGGTAGGCGCTGCGCCCGCATCCCAGAGGTGGAGCTCCGCGAATCACCGCATCGATCGTGCGTGCTCCATTCAAATAAATCCTCTCTCGGGTCGAATCAGCGGATTCGTCCCCCGCGTAGTCACGTGCGCGTTGTGTGCGCACGATCGGCATGCCGCACGGTAGCCTCAGCCACTGGTTCGTGGATCGCGATCCACGCCGGGCACACAGGCCACGATGGCTGGTACAGCGCAGCGCGCTGCGATCATCCTGGCCTGCGTGCCCGGCGTATTAGCAGTAATAATCCGGCGCCTTTTTCAACGTCGGCCATTGGGCCGCGTCGTGGCCGAAGGTCGAGACACGATTTCGACTGGATTGCCGTCTGGGTCCATGACCCATGCGGCACGCAGCGACCCAAGAAAATCATGCGGCGCACTGACGGTGGGAACCCCTTTCTCTATCAGCATCGCGTAGGCTTCGTCCACGTTTTCTGTCCAGACCACCAATTCGGCGCGCGGAAATCCTCCTGGCCCAAGCGGAAGTCCATGCATGGTCTGTCCAGCCTCCTTCGAGGCAAGTCCCAAGATCAGTGAACCAAGCCTGACCTCAACATGATCTGGCTTGCCTTGTTGTGGTGTGCGAAATGTCTCAACAAATCCAAAATGCTCGGTGTAAAAGCGTACGGCGATCTCAACGTCTTCAACGTAGTAGTTGATAGCCGGGTCAGTAAATCGGGGTGACGACATTTTTTAAGGGATTTTCCCCGCTAAGCATACATCCATGGTTTAGCGTATCACAGTGAGCAATTCTCTCCTTTTCTTGCACGGTGCACTGGATGCTAAATCACGCGTGCGTCCATGCTCGTCCGAGAATCTCTGTCAGGGAATCTCCGATCGAGACCAGGCATGCTTGGACGCATTT
>WNFV01001314.1_pt1 | contig 43328 bp, 32 predicted proteins | sample 5400101 | NCBI WGS metagenome assembly WNFV01 (sample SAMN13153361, study PRJNA577476) | soil metagenome | isolation source: 115 cm soil or saprolite under grassland replicate 1 | place: USA:California | collected 2016-06-15 | reverse complement strand
CCGAGGACGCCGAGCTGCGTCCGCGCACCCTGCGTGCGATCGCCGCCGCGCGCGCGGCCGGGATCCCGGTGATCCTCGTCACCGGCCGGATGTTCCGGTCGGTGCGGCCGTACGCCGACGCGGCCGGGATCGAGGAGCCGGTCGTCTGCTACCAGGGCGCGGTCGTCGCCGAGCCGGTCAGCGGCAGGTGGCTGCGGCACGAGCCGATCCCGATCGAGCCGGCCCGCGAGGCGATCGCTGCGGTCCAGACCGAGGGCTACGCGCTCAACTGCTATGTGAACGACGAGCTCTATGTCGCCGAGCACACGGCGGCGTCGGAGTCGTACGCCTCGTTCCAGAACCTCGAGGTCCATGCCGTCGGCGACCTGCTGGCCTGGCTGGCCGAGCCGCCGACGAAGCTCGTCGCGGTCGGCGACCCCGTCGAGCTCGATGAGTTGGAGCAGCGGCTCAAGAAGCATTTCGGCCGCCGCCTGTACATCTCGAAGTCGCTCCCCTACTTCCTCGAGCTCGCGAGCCCGGAGGTGACCAAGGCTGCGGGCCTCGCGTTCGTCGCGGAGCACCTCGGCTTCGCACGGGAGCGTACGGTCGCGCTCGGGGACGGTGAGAACGACGTCGAGCTGCTCGAGTGGGCCGGCTACGCGGTCGCAGTCGAGAACGCGCACGAGCGGGTGCTGGCCGTCGCCGATCTCGTCTGCCCGCCTGTGCAGGAGGAGGGCGTGGCGCAGGTGATCGAGGCGTACCTAGACTCCCTCGCGTGATCGACCTCAGGGCGGCGCGCAACGATCCCGACGGGTTGCGGGCCGCGCTCGCGCGCAAGGGCGCAGCGGCGACGTTCGATGCGCTGCTCCAGGCCGATGAACGCTGGCGCGAGCTCGTCCCGCGTGTGGACGAGCTGCGCGGCCGCCTGAAGGTGAAGGGCAAGCCGACGCCGGAGCAGCTCGAGGAGCTGAACCGCGTGAAGGAGGAGCTGCGCGCGGTCGAGGAAGGGCTGACCGCGGCCGAGGCCGAGCGCGACCGCCTGCTCGAGCAGGTCCCCAACCCGCCGGACCCATCCGCGCCCGACGGCGACTCGGAGGAGGACGCCGAAGAGCTTCGCCGCTGGGGCGAGCCGGCGCCGGAGGGGCCGGAGCACACGGAGATCGGCCGCTTCGAGATGGAGCGGGCGGCGCGGCTGTCCGGGTCCCGCTTCGGTTACCTCGTCGGCGATACCGCGCTGCTCGCGCTCGCGCTCTACCGCTTTGCCGTCGATCGCGGAGCCGCGTACGGCCACGTGCCGATGGTGCCCCCCGTGCTCGTCCGCGAGGAGGCGATGTACGGCACGGGTTTCTTCCCCACCGAGCGGTCGAACATCTACGCGCTGGCCGGGGACGAGCTATACCTCACCGGCACCTCCGAGGTGGCTCTTGCCGGCTTCCACATGGACGAGATCCTCGACGAGCTGCCCCTGCGCTACTCGGCCTTCTCGACCTGCTTTCGCCGCGAGGCGGGCGCCGCAGGCAAGGACACACGCGGGATGTTCCGGGTCCATCAATTCAACAAGGTCGAGCTATTCGTCTTCTGCGAGCCCGATGCGTCCGGCGACGAGCACGAGCGGCTGCTCGCGATCGAGGAGGAGATCGTCCGCGCGCTCGACCTGCCCTACCGGGTCGTCAACGTCGCCGCCGGCGACCTGGGCGCCTCGGCGGCGAAGAAGTACGACATCGAGGCGTGGTTCCCGCACCAGCAGCGGTACCGCGAGATCACCTCGACCTCGAACACGACCGACTTCCAGGCGCGGCGCCTCGGCGTCCGCTACCGCCCCGAAGGCCAGAAGGGCGCGGAGGTCGTCCACACGCTGAACGGCACCGCGGTGACCGACCGCTGGGTGCTGGCTATCCTGGAGAATTTCCGCGGCGAGGTGCCCGTCGCGCTCAAGCCCTTCGGCGCGCCCGACCGCGTTGCGCGATAGCGCGCAAGACAGCATGGCTCGCGGTAGCCTCGTCGGCGGCGGGGTGCCGGAGCGGTCGAACGGGGCGGTCTTGAAAACCGTTGGGCGTGCAAGCGCCTCGTGGGTTCGAATCCCACCCCCGCCGCCAAGGTGCTTACGCTCGAACCCCGTGTGCGTCTGGACGGGGTTCGCCGTTGATCGGCCTTTGCGGACGTTGCTGTTCAGTACGGCATGCCGCGGCCTTTGAGCACGGTTCGGTTTCGCCCGTCCTGGACACTGCCCCAGGTGATTCGACAAGGGCCTGATGTTTCCCGTCGTACTCGACGCCGCCGAAAATGAGCTTCCCCCCGTGGTAGGAGCTCGACAGAATGCGATGCACCTGGCTTCGACTCAGCGGCGCCGCCGTGCGGGTGGCTGTCGGTCGCGTCTTCATTCCGGGGGCGGAAAATGTCGACCACACCTCTGCATCCTGTCTTCCGCTCCCCCGGCCAGAGGGTGCCGGGGCGGCTCCCACAGCGACGATGTTGTCGGAGGCCGACGCGACGGCCTGCATCGAGAAGTTGCCCTGTCCGGCGAGTGAAGGACTGCTGAGCGGGGTCCAGACCTCACCGTCCAGCGACGTCCAGACTGCCGCGGTTGCCGGCCCCTTCCGGCCGCTCGGATGGTCGACGCCGACGGCAACGAAACCGAAGGGCACGGTGGCCACCCCGTGCATCTGCTGGCCTCTCTGCTGATCTGTCAGCTGGCCTCTCACTCGACGCTGGCCTCCGCTCTGCGTCTCGAACACGGGGCTGCGCACGCGGCGCCAACTGTTGCCATCGTCGTCTGAGAGCCAGACAGCCGCCTCGTTACGGTTGCCGCGCGTATCGCCGCGCCGGCCGACCGCGACCACGCGCGAGCCTGCTGAGACGACGTCGTCCAACTCGAGCGACGCGGTTGGGATACCCGTCGCGTTTGATTCCTTCAAGTCGGCGCTTCTCACCCGCGTCCACCGCCTACCGTCGGTGGAGATCCACACCGCACCCTCCAGACCATCACGGCCGACGCCGACGAGAAGACCAGAGGGCGTCTCCGTCACCGCCTTCATAACCTGGCTCGCATCCCGACCGGTGCCGAAAGCGTCACCGAGGTTCGGCAGCCGCGACCAGCGGACGCCGTCCGGCGACGTCCAGACGGCGGCGTCGAAGCGCGGGTTCGCTCTCACATCGCTGAGGTCGTAGCCGACGGCGACGAAGCCACCGCCGCGGCGCGCGACGACATCATACATCGTCTGACCGTGATGCCCACCCCCGCCGGCACCGTCGCCGCACTCGGCCCCACAGGCATGAGTCCATCGCCCACGGACGAGAGTCCAGACCGTCGCGTCCTGGCGGGAGGTCAGGGGGTCCGCGACCGGGCCGGCAGTCCCGACGACGACGACTGTCGTGCCGGCGGCGGCGACGGCATTGAACACGCCCGGAGGCGCGACGCGGTCGTCGCGCCTCCAGCTGCCGTCGCCAAACTCCCAGATCGCCCCGTAGCGCTCACCGTGCCGTCCGCTGAGGCCAACGGCGACCGCGCCGTCGCCGCTTGACATGGAAGTGACGCCGAACATCGCTTGGTCCCCTGCGCCGCCGAGACCCTTCGAGTCGGGACCGTATCGCTGAATCTTCTGGACGAGCGCCAGCTGTTCCTCGAGGTTCCTCGTCTTCGTGCCGGGACTGCGCGAAATCAAGAGCGGGGTTACGACAGCCGCCACGAGCAGCGGAAGGGCAACACTCGCCGACGCGATCAGGCGGCGCCGTCTTCGAGTCGCCGCCGCAGCGAAATACGCGGCATTTGACGTCTGGATGGGCTCGATGAGGCGATCGTGCGTCAGCTCGTACCAGCGCGCTCCCGCGCGCCACTCGGCCCGGATCACACGACAGCGCTCCAGCTCGTCGACGGCGTCGTTCGAAAGCTGGGCGGTGGAGGAGGCCGCGCGGTAGACGGTGCCCCGCGTGCCGCCGGGTGTGATGAGCATCTCCTCTATCCACCGTCGAAGTCGCGCCTCGGGGACGCCCGAACGGGACGCAGCACTCCGCAGGGCCTCGGCATAGAGCAGACGGAGCACTTCGTCCACGTCGCCAGAGGCACGAAGGTGCTGCTGCGTGATCTCCGTCACGTCCTGTGGGAGACCCGCCCACAGGCGTTCGCACACGACCTGCAGCTGAACCGGCTCGACGAACTCGCCCGGCACATTGACGCTCGTTCCATCGCCGCGATCGACCCGGAACGTCAGCAGATCATCGACGAGCTTCTCGGCGACGCCCGGGGCAAAGGAGCGCGCCGTCGGCTCGAGAGGAGCGGTGATCGCGCTGAGTGCGGCGTCCCGGCCGAGTCGGTCGAGGCGGTAGCGATGTCTGAGGCGTTCGGGAAGGACGCCGGCGTATCCCTCCAGCTGGGCGAGGTAGTCCTCCCGAATCGCCAGCACAACTCGCAGCAGCGGGTCGTCGCGGAGCGCCTCCGTGAGCTGCGCCAGAAAGGGCTGTCGTTGCGGCCAGCGGTCGGGATGTGCCGTGAAGAGCTCCTCGAACTGGTCCAGGACGATCGCCCGCGGGTCGAGGAAGCCCTGGGAGTCGAGCGTGCGCTCGCGCGAGGCAAGGAAGTCCTTGATCGTCGTCTCGGCTGCGACGTTCGCCCAATTCGAGAGCACGCCGAACGCGTAGACGTTGGCGGCATCCGGCGAGGGCGCGGCGTCAACCATGAGCGGGCGGATCCGCGCGACAGGCAGGAGGTCGAACCCCTCCCGCTCAAGGGCTGGGATGAGCCCGGCGTTGAGCAGAGATGTCTTGCCTGCCCCCGAGGGCGCATAAAGAAGGACGACGCGGGAGGAGACGACCATCGAGAGCAACTCGAGCGTCTCGCGTTCGCGCCCTTTGAATGACGGCGTTTCGGCACGCTCAAACGGCCGCGGCCCGACGTAGGGGCTGGTCGCCTGGGCGGTCGCGACCGTCGTACTAGCTGTCCCGCTCATACGCGAGCCAACGCTCGTAGAGCTCGGCCATGAAGTCCTGCGCGGTCCCCCAGTAGACCCTCAGGCTCATCGCGCTGAAGTACTTGTCGAGGTAGTCCTGCGCCTCCTCGCTCGGCCGTAGCTGGACCGTGAGGCTCAGCCGCCGAAGACTCTGCTCGGCCGCCATCACCAGGCCTCGATGGATCACCCGGAAGTCCCAATCCGCGAGCGCATAGCCGACGAAGAGAAGAGACGTTCCCGCCAACGCCCTCTTTATCTGGTGCGGCAGCAGGCTGTCGTCTCGCGACACGCTGACCAGGAAGTCGAGATAGTCATCCTCGCTGAGCACGAGAGACTCGGGCAGGTCGAGATAGCCGTGAAGGTGAAAGACAACTGGGCGCGCCGGCGTCGGCTCGATGAGTGGGTCGAGCACTACGGGCTCGGCCGCGAGAGCCGGGCTCCTGTTCCAGCGGCAGATCTCTCGCTTGGGCTCTCTACCCCTCTGCCGCAGCGCCTGAATCATGAAATCGTCGTAGTTCGTGGTCATGTAAACAGGTAGAGGTAGCCCGGCGAGCACCCAGTGAGGCTCACCCGCCATTTTGAAGTCCGGCGGTCCACATCCCTGGAGGCCCATGCAGATCTGCTCCTTCGCAAACATCGCGTCACCCTGGTGGACGCCCAGAAACTGCGCGACGCGAGCAAGGTCCTGCGCGTCCTCTAGCGGGTAGCCGTACTCGTCGGCCCAGTCCTGTGCGATTTCCCTACCCGTCGGTAGCGTCCCCGCACACGCGCCGGCGCCGAGGAACGGCGTGCACTTCCCGTTCTTGATCCGCGCCAGAAGGAGCTGCCAGTCTTCTTCTCTCAGGCTCACGTCACTGATCTGACCCGTTGACCTCGGAACGCCGGGGTTCCCCTGGTTCGACATGGTTGGCACCTGTCGGGCGCTCGGCAAAGAGGTTCGATGCGATCTGCCTCAGTTTCTCGAGCGCTTGCTCCGAGAAGAGCCCAACGAGCACCGAAACCGCGGCGAAGCCAAATGGGCTGGTCTCATCGGCCGAGGCAGAGGGAGAGAAGAGCCCCGCCCGGAGGACGAGGTAGAAGATCGTCCCGCCGAGCGCCCCGACGACAGGGAGCATGAGATTGAACGGAATCCAGCTCCAGCGAAGGTCGCGATTGCCGACGTACCAGGAGAGCGACCTGATTGTGTGCACGAGACCGCCAAGCCCTCCGGCAAGCGCGACAACGACGAAGAACAGGAACTCGTGGGAGAGCGAGGGTCTCCAGCCGAAGTAGTTCAGCTTCTGCACTGCGCCGGCGCCGGCTTGCGAGCCCGAACCCCCAGCCTGTTGGGAGACCGGCCAGAAGGCCCAGATGCTGTAGAGGGCGACGGCAGCAAGCAATGTGCTCCCTACAACCAAGAGGACGATCGGCCCGCGCGAGACAAAGTCCGCGCCAGGGCCTTCCGGGTCTCGGCGCCGGCTCGCACCGTCAGTCGCGGTCTCCGCAGTCATCCCGCTTGAGCCACGAGTGGAAGCGCAGCCGCGGTCACCTCAGCCTTGCCCAGAGCCGATCGTCGTCCGCACATGGCGGACAAGGTCTGATGCTTTCGGAAGGGCTTCCTCGTCCTCGTCCAGGATCGCCTGAAAGGCTTCGTTGCACCAGCGGTCCTTGTCCGCCTCCGTCGCCTCCTGCAGCAGGATGCCGATGAGTCGCTCGGCACCGTCGAGGCGTCCCCAAAGGTAGTCCTGCTCTCGCCCGGTGCGACTGAGGAACGCTCCGAAGTGGTGGCTCTCCGCTCCGATCAGCTTCTTGTGTTGCCTATTCCCGGTCGGGACGGGTATGCGGTGCGTGTCGCGAGGGCTCATCCGGACGACTTCGAGGTGATCGCGCTCGCCGACGTCGCTGAGCGCCTGAATCGGGTAGAGAAGGACGTCCCAGAATGGGAAGCCGAGGTAGCGGACGAGGAGGTCCCACCTGTATTGGCTCTCCCATCCCTGCGTCAGCCGCAGAAGCTCGGTGTAGAGGTCGCCGGTGAATCTGGACAGCTTTCCGTGCAGATACTCGCGGAGAGCGACCTCGAGGGCGCCGAACTGCTCGCTGTGCTCAGCAACATAGGCATCGGCGTCAAACCCTCTGCTTTCCATGAACTCGCGCATGGCATCGACGGCGAAGCACGTGCTGTAGTGATTGATCAGCGTCTCATCAAAGCCGGCTCCCGACATTGCGTCGCGCAAAGTGTCGACGGCCGCCCACAGGGAGGACTTGGCCGCATCAATCTCTTCGCGTGGCGGATAGCCGGATGCACCCGCGGAGCGATACCAGTGGTTCAGGCCGTCGATCACGAAGCGGAGGCGTCGTGCGCTATACCCAAGGTCGAAGGCGACGAGGAACTCGAGCTGCCCCGGGGAAGGCTCGATGCGCTGCTCGAACAGCTTCTCCCGCTCGGCCCAACAGCGAACCGTACTCCGAGCCAGCAGAGCATGCGTGGAGTCGTGAGGCAGGTCGCAGACCGCGCACGCCGTCTCCGCGTAGCGATCGACCACGCCGCTGATCTTCAGGCGGACGTACGTCGCGTAGCTGAAGCCGGCGTTCTTCCTCGCCTCCTCGTTGAGGTGCGTCCGGATTTGGGCGAGTTCCAGGTTCGCTGGATCCTCCGGAATCGCGGTTAGCGGGCCGGCAATCTCCCGGACGCGCTGCTCGACCGTGTCCCAGCTCGTCTCGATGATGTCGGCGATTCGCCTGACACGTTCGTTGAGCGCGCCAACCTCGACCAGATCATCGAGGATGGGCTCGGCCCGCGGGAGGCCAGTAAGTGCGCCTATCGCCGCGGCCACCGTCCCTGGCGCAGGCTGCCCGGACACCTTTCGGCTTTCACCCGGGTCGGGCTCGAGGTAAAGGAGGCGCCGGTCAACCTGGACCTCGGCGGGGCGCTGTCTGATCGCGTGGATCGCCGGTCCGAAGGGCTTGTTATCGAGAACACCTCCATCCACGAACCAGGTCCAACCAGGAGGAAACTTCGAGAGCTCGTAGAGACGGAAGAACCTCTTCTCCAGCTGGGCGAGGTCGAGGTGGCGCTCGCCGAGCCACTTCCTGAGCTGATCGAAGCTGACGGGCGGAAAGACTCCGGGAATGGAGGACGTCGTCCGTGCTGCGAAGGTGAGCCCCCCGTTCGAGCCGGCATCGAAGTCGTCCCGACGGTCGTCCCCGCCATAGCGGAAGGCCAGCACATGGCGGTGCCGGGTGTCGTGGATCGGGTTCGGATCGGCGTACGGCACCTGCCGGCTATAGCCGTAAAAGTCCGTGACCGTGACGAACAGCTCGAGGACGTGCCGCTCGGGCATGAGCGACGGCAACGACGCGGGCTCCGGTCCCTTCTCGTCCATACTGCGGAACGCGTCGTAGATCCACTTGGCCATCAGGTCACCCTTAAGCGGCGCGTGCCTGAGCGCCCTTGCGGCAACCCAAGCGACCTTCAAAGACCGCGGCAGGAACCCCGGCGCCGCGAGCAGCCCGTCGATGTCCCCACGCCTGAACCAGAGGTCGCGGAACTCGTCCAGCGAGAGATTGTGAGCGAGCGCCTTCGCAAGACAGATTCCGTTGATTCCGCCCGCAGACGTGCCGGCGACAACATCGACAACGACCCGCGTTCGCACGCCTTCGCGATGCCGATCGGCCATCTCGCTCAGGAGCCGTGCATAAACGCGTTCGCTGGCAGTACCGGAGTCGGCGACATCCTTCGACGAGTCGAGGAGAGCCGACCCCCTGACGAGCCGGTGGATCTCCTTTGTCACCCCGTGCATGTAGACGGCGAGAGACGAGCCGCCGTAGCAGACGAGCGCGAGACGGAGCTCTTTCGTCCCGCCGTCGCCTCGTGGCAACGCGCTCAGTTCCATCCGCTCAACGCTTGATCGGAGCGTGCGCCCCGCAGTCAATTGACGGCAGCCGGTTGCTCCTTCCGCAACGCTGAGCACCGCCGCCTTGGCGGACACGTCTTCTCTTGCCGCAGCGGAGATGTCCCAGCACGCCCTACCTCCCCGCTTGTGCCGACACTCTCCTACATGAGGACCGAGCAGTCAAGGCTCTCGAGGATCCGCCGCTGCAGTTACCACGGCATACCTCGAGGGTCGCCGGCTGCGCTCAGCCGTCCGGAGCATTCTCGCGGGGCGCGACGTCGACCACCTGGTCGAAGCGGAGGCCGCTCGAGCCCTCGCCTCGCCCGGTCGTTCGCCGCGTCCGCAGCCATACGTAGACCCGGCCGTCGAGCCCCCGGGTTCTCGCAAACACGTTCGCCAGGCACGTACCGGCGCGCGGCACCTCCTCCTCGTGCACGAAGTAGGGCTCGGCCGGGGTCCGGTCGAGACCCTCGCTCCTGCGCCGCCTCGAGCCCCCGCCTGCTCTCTCCGCTCGGCAGTTGGATCGTCGTCTCGACGCCCCAGACCATGTTCGCCACCTCGTCCCGGACGAGCACAATCTCCTCGGTCGCCGGGCCCTCCTGGATCTTCGCCGCCGTCGAAAGGAGCGGCAGGCTTGCCTCGGCGCCTCCACCGGGCTCGTCCACGTCCACCGTGAACATGCTCCAGCGTTGCCAGCTCGTGTCCGATCCGGTCCCGGCCGGCTCGATCCAGAAGCGCTCGCCGAAGACGTTCGTCACCGCGAGGCCTCGGATCGTGGCGATCACGCCGGCGGGAAGCGTCTGCGGGATGACGAACCAGTCGTTGCCGTAGACGAGCGCAAACTCCAGGAAGAGCAGCTTGGCCAGGTCGGTCGTGCCCGCGTCGAAGTCGCCGAGGTTCGTCGCCCGGTCCTCGAAGGCCCACCATCGCGTGTTCGGCATGCCAGTGAAAGAGATCGGCACCGGGATCATCGTGCGCGGCTCGTCCTCGGGCAATCCGGTCGCAGCTGAGCCCGGCACGGGATCGAGCGTCTCCGAGGGCGCGACGTCGACGCCGTACCAGTCGAGCCGGCCGTGGTGGTGCTCGTCCGCCGCGTAGACCTGTTCGCCGCCTGCCTCGGGGGCGGAGACGGCGAAGCCGTACTCGAGCCGGGGCGGGATCCAGGCCTCCGACACCTCCTCGCCGGTCAGCGGCGGCTGGAGGAAGAGTCGCCGGAACCAGGCCACGAACCTCCCAGCCGCTTTGTCCAGGGCTTCGTGGTCTGCCGGCACGACATCGGAGACGCCGTCGTAGGCGTGATTGCCCGCGGCGGCGACGAGGTGCTCGTAGAGCGCCCCGCCGTCCATGGTGCGCCCGGCCACCGCGGCGAACAGCTGCCACACCTCGGGGTGAGCGCAGCGGTCCGCATCCTCCTTGTCCGCGGGATTGGGTGCGACGATCGGGTAGGCGGCGATGAACGCCTGCCGGTAGCCGATCTCGGCGGTCAGGGCGAGCCACTGGCGGCCCATCGCCAGACGCAGGTCGAGCGACAGGGCGCGGTCTCCGGATGCGAGCGGGATCGGCCGGCGCTCGACTGTGGCCTCGATCGGCACGCCAGGACCGAGCGCCTCGGTCGGGTGCGCTGCCGGCCGGTACTTCGTGGGCCGGGTCGTTCCCGCTTGGAGTCTGGCGAACACCGGCGAGCCTGCGTCGCTGCCCCGGAACTCTCCCAGCTGCCACTGCCGGGTCAGCAGCCAGAGCGGGTCGCGGACCTCGGCGCGCAGCGCGCGCTCGAAGCCGAGGCTGCGGGGACGACCCTCGAGCCTGTTCCAGACCGTCACGGACGGGAAGAGGCGTTCGTTGAGCGCGGCGCGGATGTCGCCGACCCTGAGCGCGCTAGGCATCCGGGAGGGCCTCCAGCGCCTCGTTCGCGGCGGCCAGGTTCGTGGCGATCGAAATGCCGTACGCCGTCGAGGCCATCACCGTCGCGGGCAGGAAGCGCGCGTACGCCGTTCCGTCGACGTGGGCCGGCTCGACGGCCCGAACCTTGGCGAGGTCGAGCGTCTCGTTCAGGGCTCCGACGAGGTCGTCCCACTGCCAGGCACCGTTGGCCGTAGCAGGCGTGACCAGGAGAATCGCCTGCGGCGCCTCGTTGTCCGGGCGGTTGAAGTTGAACGCCAGACCGGTGGTGCGATCCGGCGCCGGAATCACCTCGTTCCACTCGTCGAGCAAGAGGCCGGACTGGCGCGCCGTCCTGTCGAAGGGCGTCGAGTACTGCGCCGTGTAGAGCAGCCGCTCGCCGTCGAGGACGTAGTCGGGCGGGAACTCCAGCGCTAGCCACGGCGCGTCGGCCTCGAACGGAAGCTGGATCGGCAGCAGCACGGGCTCGGGCCGCTCGAACGCACCCGCGAGCAGCACTGTCGCCTCCCAGGCATGCAGCATCGGGCGAACCCGCGCGGCGCCGTACAGCCACTCGTCGACCGGGAAGTCGACTCCCGCGGTCCTCCTCACGTAGTCCAGCAGTGCCCCGCCCGACGAGGCCGCGACAGCATTCGCCCACTCGTTCCCCTGCGCCGGCGACAGCTCGAACTCGGGCACGATCCGGAACTCGTCGCCGAAGAGTGCGCGCGCACCGGCCTGGAGCGCATCCGCCTTCCCGCTCTGCTCCGTCGCCGCATCGTGGGCGTCCAGCTCGCGCCGCACCGCCCCGCGCCGCGCCTCGATCTCCGCCCGATGCGCGGCCAGGTTCGCGGCTAGATCCTCGGCGCACGCGACCGCCCGCTCCTCGAAGGCGGCCAGGTCGAACGGTCCCAGCGCCCTCACCGCGGCGACCGCGCTGCCGAACGACGGGTCGGCCGTCTCGAGCACGGCGGCGAGCCGGTCCCGGCGCGTCACGAACGCGTCTCGCTTCCCGTCCAGAGCCTCCCGCAGCGACCCCGGGTCGGGAGGCAGCGGGTCGAGTGCGGTCGAGAGGAGCGTCTCGGCGCCGCGAAGCGCCCGGAACCGCTCGTCGCTGCCCGTCTCGTCCGGCAGCGCGTCGTAGGCAGTCAGCCGCGCACCGAGGTCTTCGAGCTTCCCGTCCCAGACTCCGACGCCCTCACGCACCTGCGCGAGGAGGTCCGCAAACGCCGAGCGGCGCCAGGCGTAGGCGAAGCCCCAGCCGCTCAGCGGGAGGTTGAAGGCGGCTGCGCGCGCAAGCAGGTCGACCGCCCCGTCGAGGAACTCGTCGATTCGGGCCGCGACCGCGACCCGATCGGCGAGCAGCGGCTCGAGGATCGCCAGGAACGCATCGACATCCGTCGCCAGCGTGTCCAGCGCACCGGCCGGGCCCGCGATCCGATTGCGAGCCACGAAGACGGCCGCATCCACCCCCGGCGAGGCGTCCCGCTGCAGCAGCGCGTCGGTCGCCCGCAGCGGCCGCGACTTCGTCACCAGCCTCCTCAGGCTCCGGACGAGCGGCGCGAGCTCGAACAGGCTCCGGCCCCCCGGCGGAGCGGTCATGTACCGGATCTCGGGCGCCGAGTCCGGGCGCGGGCCGATGGTCGTCACGACGAAGCGCAGGATGCGGTCGTCGAGCTCCCTCAGCTCCTGGACCTGGTCCGAGTTGACGAGCTCGAGCACGTCGATCGGCCGCACCCCGAGGTCGGCGAGCGTCACCGGCAGCTGCTGCTCCGCGCCGCCGACCGGGTCGCTCCACACGACCGTGCATCCGACCTCGTCCAGGCTCGGAAGGATGTCCGCTAGCCAGGCGTCGACCGCCGGCTCGGCGCGGGCGCGCGGCGTCGCGTCCGGCGGCGCCGCCAGCCCGGGCCGGAGGTGCACGGCGACGCGGTGCGTCAAGCCCTTGCCGGACAGGGGCGTTTGCACGACCTCCGGCTCGGGCGGGAAGTTGCCGGTCGTGTACGCGTCGAGTGTCGCCGTGACGCGTTCGAAGTTGCCCTGCACCGCCTGGTGCACGCCCTCGGCCAGCGCGAGGTCAGAAACGGCGTCGTAGAGCTCGAGCAGCGCTTCCGCCTCGGCGTCGATCGCGGCTCGTTCGGCATCCGTTGCCTTTGGGAGCGTGTCCAGTGCGTCTGGGAGCATGTCCAGCCCGAACGGGTAGCCCCCGCCCGTGGAGCGGAGCCGGGCGACGAGCTTGCGCCCGTCGAGCACGTTGCGCGCCTCGATCGCCTCGATCGGCACGTCCGGGTCGGTCTTCGTCGGGGCGAGGGCGTCGGCGGCCAGCGGGAAGACCTTGCGCAGCGGATAGATGAACTTGTCGACCTCGGCGAGGCCGTGCCGGTCGTGCAGGCCGCGTTCGAACCGGTAGCCGAGCAGGGCGCCCAGGCTCTGCCCGCCGCGGATACCCTCGAGCAGGGAGAGGGCGAGGCGGACCCGGCGGGACGAGAGGTTGACCGCCATCGAGTCGGGGTTCGCCGTCGAGGCGTTCGCGAGGTAGCCGCTGCGCAGGACCGCGGCCGTCTTGGCGTGCGGGAGCGAGGGCGCGTGGACGTAGCCGCCGTTCGCCGGGTCGGCGACGAGCGGCGCGGGTCCGCCGAAGACCTCCGCGAGTTCGGGCGCGAGCTCGACCGGAGCCGGCCGCGCCGGGGATGGACGCAGGTCCTCGAGCCAGGCGTAGCCGCCGAGATAGGCACCGGGCGCCACGTCCTCCCCGTCATCCTGCTTTCGGTAGCGCATGGCCTGGAGCTGCAGATTGACGAGGCCGAGGAGCCAGGCGTCGAACCGATGGCTGCAGACGTCGACGTGCTCTGCAAAGGCCCGCTCGAGCTGTGCGGTGGAGGCGCCGGCGAGGACGCGCAGCGCCTCGATCTGGTCGGCGAGGCCGCGCGTCTCCTCCAGCGACCCGAGGTTCCGCGTGATGAAGTCGCCGACCGGCAGGTCGGGGTCGGCGCTGATCCGCGCGTCGCTCTTGTAGAGGGTCGCCAGCCGGCTTTCGCTGCCTCCACCCTCGGCGACGTGGACGAAGAGCGGCTCCGGCTTCAGCGCCGCGAGCTCTTCGGCGGAGAACACGCCGGCCCGCTTGTGCAGGCCGTAGCTCGCGTCCGCGTAGCCGAGCATGACCGCGTGCCTGAGGAACAGATAGAGGACCGCGGCCGGGGTGACGTCGCCGGCGAAGCCGTCCTCGGCGAGCACGGCGTCGAGCGAAGTGGACGCCGCTTCCACGAGCCAGTCGATGTAGTTGCGCCCGTCGCCGGTGTAGGCGCGGACCGGATCGGTCTCGGAGAGAGGGCGGTCGTCGATCACGTTCGCCAGCAGCCCCGCGTCCCGCAGGAAGACGTGCCGGAGGAGGTCGGGCCTGGCTGGGCCCGTGTAGCCGAGCCGGGCCAGCAGCTCGCCGCCGGGGTCCTCCAGCCGGTTCGCGACCACGGCCTGCCAGAACGCCGGCCCCGAGCCCGACAGGTTGGCGACGTTGTAGAGCTGCCGCAGGCTCTCGGCGTAACGGTAGTGGAACTCGACCGAGGAGGGATGGAGGCCGACGATGTCGAGCAGCGTCCGCTGCGGGTCACCGGGCTTGCCGACGTGTGCCGCCTCGCGGCTCAGCGCGGCCCAGTCGTCCCGGATCAGGCGGAGGACGGCGAGCAAACGCGCCAGGAAACGACCCTCGCCGTCCGCTTCGCCCCCTCCCAGCCAGCGGATCCGCGAGAAGGCCGTGGTCGGTAGCACGCCGTAGGGCTGCGTGCCGATGCGGATCGCCGGCACCGGGCCGCGGCCGCTGACGAACCGGGTGAAGAACGAGCGCGCGCGGGCCACGGCCGCGTCGTCGAAGACCGGCGCGAGCAGCTTGTCGAGCCAGTAGCCGAGCGTGGCCGGCCAGAGCGCCCGCTGCATCGCCCGCGCCTGCAGCTGGTCTGCGCCCCCGCTGCCGTGGACGGTCGTAAGCAGCGCCGGGTCGATCCCAAGCAGCTCCGCCAGCCACTGGCCGTCGCGCTTCTGGAAGGGGTCGTCCGTGAGGAAGAACAACGGCGCGTCGCGCCGGTCGTCGAAGCTCCGATCCGGGTCGTCGACACGCGTGTAGCCGCTCCCGTTCCCGGTCGTGTTGTTCGTCGGCGTGCCCTGCGGGACGACGGCGAGACCGCTGCGGCCGACGGCATGGTGCAGAAGGAGCTCCTCGAGCGCCGCCTTTCCCTCGGCATCGCCCGACGCGAGCTGTAGGCCGAGGACGAGCAGCCGGTCGAAACCGTTCTGCGCCTGCTCGGGGGTGAGGTCGATCGCGAGCCCCATGCCCGCCTCCACGGCGCGGTCGAAGTCGACCAGCCACCTCAGCTCGTTCGGGACGAAGAGGTCGCTTCCGTCCGGATGGATCGTCTCGGACGGATCCGCGGAGGGGTCGGGGCCCACGTAGAGCGGGAGCGTGATTACCCCGCCCACCGCCTCGAGCACCTGGGCACCGTCGGCGAAGCCGAGGACGACGAAGCGCTCGGGGAACTCCTTCACCCGCGGAGCCTGCGACCAGGAGCTGGCCGTCGTCGGAGGATCCGGCGGGAAGACGGGGTGCTCGCCGGCCGGCGCTCCGTCGACGAGATTCGAAGGCCTGTAGGTGTCCACGAGCCAGCCCGCCCGCCCCGACCCGTGGGCGGTCGCGATGCGCCGCCAGGCGGCGCGCTCGTCGGACTCGCCACCACCGGCGCGCCAGACGTCCTCCCAGTAGCGCTTCGCGTTGGTCAGCTCCGTCGCGGACAGCGTCGGCTCGAACGTGTCGACGGAGCACTCGTCGGGATAGATGCGGACCAGTAGCTGCGGCCTCGCGCCCCCGTTCGTGCCACGGTCGGCGAACCGCGTCTCCAGCCGCACGGGGAAGAGCACAAACGGCGACCGGTCGCTCAGCCGCACGGCGTTCACCCGCGGGTCGGTGAATGCCGCGAAGCTCTCGAGCGCCGCTCTCTCCGCTTCCTTCGCCTGCTGCGCGCCGGCCTTCGCCGCCCCCAGCTCCGCCTGCGCCTGCTTGGCCAGCTCGTCGAAACGGTTGCGCTCCTCGACGGCCGTGGGATCGTCCGGAGCGACGCTCCGCGCGAGCCGCCCGTGGGCGGCGGCAATCGCCCGCCGGCGTTCCGCAGCGAGCGCGGCGGCGGACTCCGCCTCGACGCGGGCCGCCCGCGTCCGCGCAAGCTCGGCCCGGCCGGTCGCGAAGTCCGGGCTCACGGCGCGGGCGCTCCCAACATCTCGTCTGCGTGCACCGCCACCATCACCGGCGCCCGGAAGAGCAGGTAGGCCCAGCGGGCCGAGCTCGCCGCCGCCCCGTCCACCAGCTCGTCCTCGTCGTGCTGGGGCTGCTTGCCCTCCAGGTCGGGGGCCGGCGGCGCCGAGAGCGCGACCGCGCCGAGGCTGGAGGCGACGAGGAAGTCTCCCGGAGCACTGCCGGGCAGGGCGTCGTCCCAGCTGAGCTCGTCGAAGACCTCGAGCGGCCCGGTGCGTTGGAGATCCAGCCCGAAGCGCGGCTCGCCGGGCCGCTCCTTGATCACGAAGAACCAGCCGGGGTCGTCGTCGGGCTCCTCGCCCGACTCGCCCTTCGCCTCGGAGATCGTCAAGTCGAAGCCGAAGAAGTAGATGTCCGGATCGGACTTGGCCTCGTAGAGCGGGCTTCGCACCTTGCTCCGCGGCGGCAGGTCCTCCTCGGCGGCGGTCAGCTGGGCGAGGAAGCGCGGCTCGCTGAGGTCGATCGTGCCGTCGGCCTTTCTCACCCAGTCGGCGCGGTGGGCGTAGATGACCGCGGTCGGGTACTTCTTCAGGAGCTCGCCGCGAATGACGAGTACCGCCTGCTCTCCGGCGGCGGGGCGGTTGTTGTGCTCGCCCAGGCCCGTCCCGGTCGACCAGCGGTGCAGCTCCGGAATGTCGTACAGCTGCTCCTTGAGAGCGTTCTGGCTCAGGCCCTCGCTGTCGATCACGCTGCGGACGTCCCAGAACTGCCTGAAGTAGGTCCCCCGCTGGTCGGTCGGGTACTCGCGCCAGAGGAGCTCGCGCGCGAACTCGTGGTTGAGGCCGACCATGTACGACTCGATGAACCTCTGGTTCGTCTCGATCAGCGTGATGCTGTTCTGGGCGATCAGGTCGATGTTGGGCAGGAAGAGCTCGACCGAGATCGCCTGGAGCGGCTCGTACATGGGCAGGTCGATCCGCGGATACGCCATCACTTCCCCGAGCTCGTCGCCGGCCAGCTCCTGGATCCAGGGCGGCACGGCGACCAGGAACCGGCCTCGGTGGGGAATCGTCACCGCCGGGTCGACCGCGGCGACCATCGTCGAGGCCAGCGCGGGGAGGTCGAGCGCTGCGGGCACGGGTCGTTGCGCGGCCGCGTCGCTCGCCACCCGTAGGGCGAAAGAGTCGCGGAGCGCGGTCTTGAAGCGCCCCGCCGTCGGGCTGTCGGTGCCGCCCGTCCGCGGCCGGAGGCTCGAGCCCGGCTCCGAGAGTGCGAAGTCCGGACTCTTCGGGAGCCGCCCGACCGCCCGGGGAGTCTGACCCGACTCGCCGAGGATGCGCGCGTGCTCGTCGGCGGCTTTCCAGCGCTCGAGGACGTCGACGGGCAGCCGGGGCAAGCGCCGCAGCAGCCGCAGCACGACCTCGGGAGCTTCCTTCGGCCTCACGACCGCGGCGGCCTGGTCGACTGTCGGCACCCCGCGCGGGACGGCTTTCGGCGGGGCCGCGCTCACCACACCGGCGTTGATCTTGGCGAGCAGGGTGTGCCGTGGGACCTCGGGGCCGAACGGGAGCGAGCGCATCAGCCGGGCCTGAGGCCGGACGATGCGGCGCAGCGCAGTCGAGGTCAGAACGGGCGGAACCAGGCTGTCCGTCCGCCGGTGGGCGACCGTCGAGCCCTCGAGGAGCACGCGCCCGGCGACCGGAGCGGTGATCGCGAGGGCGCGCTCAGGATTCGCCGCGGCGAGCTGGACGAGATGCCGGTCGAACCAGCGCGACGAGACCTCGGCGGCGAGGTGGAGCCCGCGGATCCGTCGGTTCGCGGCGAGCACGTCGCCGATCTGCTGCCACGCGTCGTTCATGTACTCCTCGGCCCCGTCCTGGACGACCTCGGTCCCGAAACCGGCGGCGACGCGGAAGCAGGGATCGAGGTTGAGGCGATGCACCCAGTTGGCGTCGCTTCCGACGGGGGTGCCGTCGCGGTTCGTCAGCAGGCGCTGGGTCAGCGCGTGCCAGCGTCCGTACAGCGGCGCGGTGATCAGCGGATCGGGGTCGTCCTCGATCTCGCGGCCGAGGCCGCTCGCTCTGTTTGCTTCTTTGGCAACTGTCTCGGCATAGTCGTCGGACAGGTCGACGAACGCGGCGAGCGCATGCTGGAAGGGATGCGGGTAGGGCTCGTCCCAGCCCTCGTACTTCCGGCGCTCGGCCAGAGCGGTCTCGTCGAGGTCGGCGTCGGGCACCCGGAGCGCGCCACCAAGCCGCAGGATCCCCCCGAGCTCGGGATCCTCGATGCCGGGCAGGTTGGAGCCGGGCTCCTGGACGTCCAGGTCGCGCGTGCCGACGCGGCGGTCGACCGGCTGCGGCTTCAGCAGCCCGACAAGGTACTCGAAGTCGCCTCGCGAGCCGGTGCGGAACAGCCAGCGGTAGTAGACGGGGTAGCTCTCCGGCTCCGGCCGGCCGGGGTAGTCGCCCCAGGCGGAGAAGGTCGCGTGCGGCGCGGTCGCCGGGTCCCGTCCGAGACCGGCCAACCGCCCGGTCTCGAAGGTCGGGACGACGAAGGCGTGGTAGTCCGTGTTGTCGTCGAGCCGCCGGGGACAGACGAGCCGGGAGTACGCCGCGTCCGGGTCCTGCGCGACGATCGACTCCACCCGCGGCAGGACGGCTCCGAGATCGGCCGAGACGAGCTCGGCCGGGCCGGCGGAGACGGGCTGGTTGAGGTGGACGTGGGCCCAGGCCCAGAGCTCGTCCGCGGGCGGGAACGCGCCCGCTTCGGCGACCGTGACGTAGGCCAGCGGCCGGCCGGCCCTGTCCCTCCTCTCCTCGAACTGAGTCTCCTCCAGTACGACGAGCGCGATCCACGGCCGCAGGCGCAGCCGCGTGCCGTCCGGTGCCGCCGGTGTGTAGCGCCACGGAAAGTCCTCGTCGTAGAACTCGACCGCGGGCAGATAGTTGGACTCGAAGTTTCCGACCAGGTTGCGCGGCTCGGTGCGAACGATCGCGCGCGGGTCGATGCCGACGACGTCCCCGGGTCCGTAGAGCCCGATCTCCTGGGCCAGCGGCTGCGTCAGCTGGACACCCCCGCCGACCGGATCGCCGGCCAGCTCGAGCTCGACGTGGATGTTCGCCCGCGTGCGGATACCCGGGTCGCCGTCCGCCGCCGCGATCGTGTTGGCGACACCCTGACGAAGCCAGGGCAGGAACGAGTAGGAGGCGACCGGCTTCAAGCCGCGACCTCGTACTCGGACAGCACGTGCAGCCTCCCGACGAGCGCCGGGTCGGCCGCGACGGCGCGGCTGAGGTAGTCGGCCGCCGCGGCCCGGCTCGTGAACGCCTTCGCATCTGCCGCGAAAACGGTGTTGTCGGCCTGCCGCGCGACGGCGAAGACCTCCGCCGCCACCGAGACGGCACCGTCGAAGGGGTGTGTCAGGCCATGGCGGTGCCCGGAGAGCGACGAGCGGGCGACGCTCGCGCCGGCCAGCTGGTGGACGAACAACGAGCCCGTGTAATCGACGAACCGCCTGCGCGCGCGCCGCAGCTTGGTGTCGACCACGGAGAGGTCGTAGCGGACGATCCGCGTGACGGCTGTCCCTGAGGCGTACGCGCCGCCGGCCGCCGAGAGCTCGACACCGCTGTCCAGCGGTGCGTACGCGGGCTGGGCGAGCCGCTCGCCGTCGTCGAAGTCCCTGAACTGGGCCGGTGCGAACGGCTCCTGCAGATCGCGCTTCTTCTCCAGCCCGGCGGACGTGACCCTGAGCGCGAACCGGTTGGCGTCGCTCGGCCTCTGGCTGCCGACCCGGTCGAGCACCAGGTTCAGCGGGACGGCGCGCTCGCTGATCTGCACGGTCCCGACCGGGTGGAGCAAGAGGCGCGGCTCGGAGATGTCGACGCTCCGAAGCGTGACGAGCAGGTTCGATCCGCTAGGCAGAACGGTCCGCCAGTTGCTCTCCTTCGCGAGCTCGCCGGCCACGAGCGAGAAGACCGCGACCGGCGGCAGGGCCGTGTCGCGCTCGTCGCCCCAGGTGACGTCGATCGGCACGCCGATCGAGAAGAAGAAGAACGAGATCGAGCCCTTGCCGTGGGCGTGCCAGGGGGTCGGGCCGTCGAGGGTCAGGTCGATGTCGACACCGTAGACCCCGACCCCGAAGACCTTGACCGAGAAGGTCGTCGAGATCGAGGTCGTGAAGTGGAACGGCGAGAACTGGAGCAGCGCGTCGAACCCCGCGTGCCCGGAGACGGAGAGCGCCGAGAGGCCGAAGAAGAACTCCGCGTTCGCGCCGAACTGGACGGTGTTGGTCGTGACGGCGAAGTAGCCGTCGCAGCGGATGCGCGCATACGACTCGTTGATCAGGTCGAGCTGGAGCCGCTTCGGCGTCGGAAACGGCAGCGGCGGCGGGCTGAACTGCGGGTGGAAGCCGCCCACGGACAGTACGAAGTCGGCCTCGGCCCCGTACGCGAACAGTACTCCGAGCTCGCCCTCTAGCGGGATGAAGAGGATCCGCGACTCGTGGAGCGAAGCGAAGAAGTAGAGGCGCTGCTTGTCGAACTCGAGCGCGCCGACGAAGTTGGCCTGGAGGACGAGCACCGGGGCATCTTCCGTCGGCAGCGCCAGCCGCAGCACCCCGAGGATTGCAATGTCGCCGGGCGGGATCTCGACGACGACCCCGAGCGAGACGCGAATCAGGGTCGGCTCCCCCCAGCCGATCTTCGCGAGCGGCCCGATCAGGAACGTGCCTCGCTGGGCGGGGAAGAACGCCTGCAGGTCGCTGATGATCCGCGGCGCGTTGGCGATCACGTCCTTCGGGAACATGACCGCCTCCACGGCACCCGTCCGGACGCCGTCCAGCAGCGCCTGGAAACGCACGCCGCGGTTCAGGCCGAGCAGACCGCCGACCGCGAGCAGCGTGAACCCGAAGCCGAGCTGGATCCCGGCGCCGAAGTCGGCGGTGATGACGACCAGGAGCGAGAAGCCGGGGGAGCCGTCCGGCAGGCTCGTCGTGATCAGGCCGAGGGCGCTGAGGCCGAGCGAGCCCGCGACGACGAGCTGGAGCGCACCGGCGTACTCGCCGCGGTCGGGGTCGAACCGGAGGAAGCCGCCTCCGGTGACGATCCCGGCGTCGACCGACAGGCCGACCGCCGTCGGCGGCTTGAACGCGAAGCCCAGGTCGACCGGGCCAAGGTTCCCGTCGTGGAACGCGAGCATCGCATTCACACCGACCCGCTCCACCGAAACGTCGAGCGGGCCCAGCGAGGCTCCTCCCGTCACGCTCAGCTCGAGCGGCAGCCCGGTCGCGGACACGCCGAGGCCGACGTGGAAGAAGTCGATCCGGAAGCCCGCCAGCGACAGGTGCACCGGCAGGTCGGCCCCGGCCGCCGCCGACCCCTCGAAGCTGAAGCCCTCGGCGCCCGTCCAGCGGAGCCCGAGATCGAAGTGCGCCTCGAGCCCGCCCTGCGGGAGGAGCGACTGCAGGAACGAGTCGCCCCCGTCGGCGCGCAGGACGGCATGTCCGCCCGCGACTCGGGCGACGAAGCCCGGTGTGAGGCCGCCCCGCGCGAGGTCGACTCCGCCCCCGAAGGCGATCGACTTCGCCTCGACGAGTCCTCCCCCCGGGAGGGACAGCAGCGTGTGCTGCGTGTTCGGCTCGGCGCCGAGGGTCAGAAGCGCGAGCGCGTGGCCCGTGGCGTCCTCGACGACGCCGCCCGCACCGAGCAGGCCAGCCTTGACTGTGACCTCGGTGCGCGGGCGAATCTGCAGGGCGACGCCTGAGTCGAGCGCGAGCGTGGTCTGGAACTCGAGCTCGATCTGGTCGGAGAGCGGGAAGCGGAGATCCGACGTGCCGTGGACGAACGGCGAGACGCCGAGCCCGCCGTCGTCCGCCCCGGGTGCCGTCGGCCGCAGCGGATAGAGCGAGATGCCGACGTCGAGGCCGGTCGCTTCGGCGCCGCGCAGGAGGCTCGCGATCACCTGGGTCGCCGGGTCCTCATCCGCCTCGGGCACCGGCACGCCGGCGAGCTGCTCCTCGACCTGCCGCGGCAGGACCCGCTGGCGCACGGGGACGCCGAAGAGGGCTATCAGCGCGCCGAGGTTGGCCACGAGCGAGTTGGCGTCGAAGCCGCCCGCCCCGCCCGAGCCCCAGCCGTAGCTGGACTGGATCTGGCCCACCGGGTCGCTGAACATCCTCCCGAGCGCGTCCCAGTGGACGACCGGGCGAGCGTGGTCGGCCTGGAAGATGGCCGGGTCGGCCCCGTGCCGCTCGAGCGTGACCACGCCGCAGAGCTGGAGCAGGAGCAACGCGAAGGGAGAGGCGCTGACGAGGCCCGACACGGCCAGCAGGTTCGTCAGCCGCGGCAGGAACTCGTCGTCGATGTGCGTCTTCGCGACGTACTCGCCGGACGCGTTCAGCCCCGAGAGGATCGCCCGGACGTGGTCGAGCGCCTGCTGCAGCTCGAGGAAGAGCTCGGCGAACTTCGCGTCGAGCGCGGCGGCGGTCGTCCCCACCTCGAGCGCGACCTCGAGGGAGCCGATCGTCTCGACGAGGGCCGAGAGGTCGACGGCCGCCAGGCCGATGTCCTCGGCGCCAGGCGGCGGCTCCCAGCCAAGCGCGTTGAGCAGCCGCCGCGGCCCGCCCGGCTCGGCGACCGTCCGCGCGGCCGTCTCCAGCCCGAGGGCGAGCTCGTGGGCGAGCCGCTCCAGTGAGCTGGGCACTACGGACGCCCCATCGGGAAGCCCTTGCGGAAGTCGAAGCTGCGCGGCCCATGTTCGACGAGTTCGAACTTCGAGACGTCCAGTTCCATCTCTTCGAGATGGTCCTCCGGATTGACCCACCAGGTGCTGAGCGGGTACGGCAACACATGGATCGACTGCACGTCGTTCGGATGCTCGCGTAGGCCCTTGACCTTCTTCTCGGCCTGCGCATGCCACAGCGGGACCCAGCGCCTGGGATCCTCGCCGGCGGCTTCGGCCGCGAGCTCGGGGTCGTCCTTCTCGAGCCCGAGATGCTCAGCCCAGAGCTCCCGCCGGAGCGCGTCGACAGCGGGCTCGAGGAACCTGCGCTCTGCGGGCGGGTTGTCGCCCCAGCTCGGGCTGAAGACGACGCAGTTCGTCTCCGTGTTGACCATGTCGCCGAGGTGCAACGGGTGCGCGACCTGGAAGTAGTCGAGCGATGCGCCGTCAAGGTTGGCCGAGCCGACCGAAGCCCAGTCGTTGTCGATCAGCGCCGACTTCGTGTGCAGGTAGTTGTTGCGAAGCCGGGGCTTCGGGTGGTGAGGCGGCTCAGGCGCCACGTGCGTCCAGGTCGTGAAGGCGCCGAACCGCTTTTTCGCGTCGTCACCGAGGCAGTCGGCAATGGTCTTGATCGCGCTCCGTTGCCAGTGCGGGTAGAACGGGATGTCCGGCTCGACGTTTCCGACGAAGATCAGCTCCAGGTCCTTCTTGGCCTTCAGGGCGTCGACAAGTGCGTCCGTAATCGCGTCGTTGTTGAAGTACTGGTTCTCGATGTAGATGAAGCGCTCCGCGAAGTGGATCGCGCGCAGGTACGACTCCAGCACTCCCCGCTCGCCCTCGGGCTTGCCCTTGAACGTGCCCGGGTTCAGCGTCCTGACCACCTGGACCGAGGCGGGATGCTCGACGGGATGCACGCTCGACATGCTCCCGACCGCAGGAGGAAGCACAAGGCGCGGCGGTGGATCCGAAGGCTCGGCGAGCTCCCAGTGCTCGTCAAAGAGCTGGAGCAGGTAGCCGACGGCGGGGCCTCGCACGGAGATGCTCATCTCGTGGATGGGCCCCTTGCCGGCGCTTCGCCCGCGCCTCGGGTCGTTCAGGGCGTGTGCAGGCTCGTCGAAGTAGCCCTGCGTGAACGGCGACCCGAGCAGCACCGCCTCGGTCTTCTCGGTGGGCACCGGCCCGTCGGCCACGACCATCTTCGTGTGCGTCAGGCTGAACATCTGCGAGTGGAAGGGGCGGACGCGGACGTTGGTGGCCTGCGCGTCCTCGAACCATTTCGCAAGCTCCTTCTCCGCGAACATCCCCGTGCGGTGCAGGTCATAGATGAACGAGGCGCCCTTCGCAGCCCCGAAGACGAAGACGACGAGTAGCGCGAATCCGGCAAGCCCGTAGAACAGGAAGGTCTCGTCGCTTGAGTCCTGCGCTTTGACGATCGCGCCGGCGCCGAGCGCGGCAGTCAGCGCCAGGCCGAGCGCCGCGAGGGTGAGGGCCGGGATCGCATGGTGGTCGAGCGTCGGCCAGGGGATTTGGATGCGGACCGGAATCGGCCGCTTCGTCAGGATCAGCCGCTCGATGCGAACGTCTGTCGAGCCGGGAGCGCCGACGCGGCGAGGGTTCGCCATGGTGACGGGCGATCCGAACTCGAGGATGATCCGAGGCTCCTCCTTGTCCTCGCTCTGGTTAAACGGCTTGACATCGATTTCCAGCTGCATGATGTCCAGGCTGTTCTCCGCGTTCCGGATCACGGTGACGACGCGGCCCCAGCCGTCGACGTTGTCGCACAGCCACCGGATCGCGTTGCCCTTGGTGACACGGGAGGGTTTGGTGCCGCCGAGCGTGGCCAACCGACTCTCGGCATTGCCGCGCTCGACCTGGATCGGGTCGAACGTCATGTGCTCCTGCTGCGGGGTCGGGACGTCGACCCGCTCCACCTCCTTCAGCAAGTGCCGTCCGTGCCGGACCCGGAGCCGCAGGTGCCGCTGGTGCGCAGCGTCGGCGAGGTCGTCGGCGTAGGCCAGCGAGAACTGCCCCCCGTCGACCGTTTCCGTGTTCCCGAGTTGGACGTCGAACAGCTTCGAGGTGGCGTCGAGCACGACGGTCAGCCCCTTCAGCCCGGTGCCGCCGGCGTCGACGACCGTGCCGCTTGCGGACGTAGTCATAGCGCGCGCGACACCGGCGCGCCGAAACACGCCAAGAGAAGGTTTTCGACTGACAGCGGCAGGGCGATGCTACTACGAAACTGCCGCGCAGAGCGATGCGAACGGCGCCGGGTTCAGCAGCGGCTGGCGTGACTTCGTCAAAGACCTGAACCCCCTCGGATGAACGGCCACGCGAACGTCGCCCGCCTCCTCGCCCGCCTCGTAGAAGAGCGCAGGTGCCGACGGCTTCGTCATTTCCCGCCCTCGGGAGTACGAGATCGCAGCGACGAGCCAGGGCGCAGAGGCAGACTGGAGTTGAGGTTCTTCGCCGACGTGGGATCGTTTCTGGTTATCGGCGACTGCGTCGGCGTGAGGAGTTGAACGGCCGGAACCTCGCACCAGGCGCCGATGCGGAGGTCTTCGAGTAGGGCCATGGCTGGTTGGATGCTTGCCGGCGTGATGCCGCAGAAGCGGTAGGCGCGGCCCTTGTAGATGACGATGGTGCCGATGGTGAGCGAGAGCGTCACGTCTGACCTCGGTTTGTTGTGGGCGGCGTGGGTGGCGTTTAGCCGGTTGGCGCTGCTGGTCCGCGGCAGCGAGTCGGGGCTTCCGCGTGTCAGCTGTCAAGAGGTAAGTGGCGGCCGGATCCTGCGCTGGCGCCAACGAGAAACACTCGATTGAGGGAGGCGACCGGGCTTGTGTGAGCTGCTCCTTGGCTCGCCCGGGTGGGTGATTGAGCCGCTGCACTCGGGTGGCGATGCAGTCTGCAGTGACGGTCGACGCTGACAGTCCTTCGCAGCGCCGGCCGGGGGAGCAGCTCGACGCCGACGCGCTGTTCGTTGAACTCGTGCACCGTCATCGGCCGCTGATCCACAGGCTGTGCAGGGTGCTGCTAGGCGACGCCAGCGAAGCTGAGGACGCGGCTCAGCAGACGTTTCTGCTTGCCTATGAGAGCCTGTTGTCTGGTGTGCAGCCGCGGCAACCGCGGGCGTGGCTGTTCGCGATCGCTCGGCGCGAGTGTTGGGCGCGCCGCCACCGACGTGGGCGTGAGCGGGCCGTTTTGCAGGCAGCCCGGGCAGAGCTGGATCCGTCCGAACGGGTGGTTCTGCGCGACGAGCTGGCGACGGTCATCGCGGGGCTGAGGCGGCTGCCGGCGCGGCAGAAGGAGGCGCTGGTGCTGCGCGAGCTGGTCGGGCTCTCCTACCGTCAGATCGCGACTGTGCTCGAGATCTTCGAGTCGGCGGCCGACTCGCTGCTGGTGCGGGCGCGGCGAAGCCTCCGCCGCGGCATGTTCGTCCTGGCCCCGGTGCCGTTCTCACTTTCGCTACTGCGCTCGCTCCAGCACTTTTTTCGGCGCGCCTGTCGCACAGCGCACGCCTGGGCGTCGGTAGGCGCGCAGGCAACCGCAGGGGCAGCAGCGACGTTGATCCCTCTGGCGGCGGCGGTGGCGGCACTCGCAGGTGCCGGAACGTTCATTGATCGAGCCACGCAGGCGGCAGCACGAGCACCGGCAAGAACGGCTCTATCGAGATCACCGGATTCGATGGCCGAGCGGCGAGCCGATCGTCGGCGCACACTGCCGCAACGCCACCTGCGGGGAGTCGCCACAGCTTCGACATCGAGACAATTGCCGGCCGGCGCGATGAACTTCCGTCCGGCAGCCGCTGCCGCAGGCCCTAGCGGCCTCACCATCGAATCCAGCGAGCGCTCGCAGGCTGCGGTCGCGATCGACGCGTCCGCCGCCGCACTACCCGCTCCAACACTGGCAAGACAAGACGAGGCGACCGGCGACGGCCGCCGACATCGACCAGAGGTCGCTGGAGCGCCAGAGGCGCCAAGCGCAACGCGACCACCTCCGCTAACGCAACCGCCTGCTCCGCCTGATTCCACCTCCGACCAACCCCCGACTGAACCCGCGACCTCGGCATCGACGGCCGATCAAACCACCAACACGACCATCCCACCCCCGCTGCCAGGGCAAGTAGAAGACACTCCATCCCCGCCCGCCCAAAAAGAATCCGCAGCACCGGCCGCACCGACCCTGCCCGACAGCGCGTCTACCGACGCTGCTGCACAACAAGCTGACGCGCCCGGAGAGGCAGCGGCCGACGACCCTGCCGGCTCAGCCGAGGCCGACGCTCGCCCGCACGGCGCGCCCAGCGAGCGCGGTACCGTCGACGGTGTAACCCCAGGCGCAGACCCCGCCCCGCCCCCGGCGGATCGCTCCAACAGAGGTTCGCCGCCCAGGCCCTTGACTCGAAGCTGACGCATTGCCAGAATGGGACTCCAGCACTTGTAATACATTGCACAATCTTCGCGGCAGGTTGTGCGGCGTCAGGAGGGCAGGCGGGGGTGGTTGCCGCGGAGAAGACCGCAGAGCTTCGAGAGAGCCAGCTGCAGCAGGCGCCGGTAAGAGTTCCCGCGCATGGCTGAGCCGGCTGAGTTCGAGCTGAAGCGGACGCCGGCGCTCGTCAAGAGCTTTGGCGGCTGCGGCGTGCAGTTCAATCACCACGTCTTCGCGCCGCAAACGTTGGAACTAGGTGTGCCGGAAGCGTCATTTGTCGATCTCGAGAAGAAAGTCGTCGCGCTGGCGCCGCACTTCGTCCGTGTCTTCTACAACGACCAGCACGATGGCGTTCCCTTCAACCCGGCGCTCCCGCCGTCACCCGTGAACCGCCGCCAGTTGCCCGACCAGGATGGCAGGTGGAAGTCCTTCGTGAAGGTTGTCGAGCTCGCGCAGAAGACGGGCGCGACGATCAACATCACCTGGCAAGGAGGCCCTCTCGTCACGGAACAGCAGCGGGAGACGAGCGCGGCACGCTTCGCCAACGTCCTCGAGATCCTGGTGAAGGGCGGCATCAGCAACCTCCGCTGGGTGACGCTCGCGAACGAGCCGAACACCGCACCCAAGAAGCCGAGGAGAAAGCCCGGAGAACCACCCGCGCCAAAGCCCGTACAGAAGCTGACGCCTGAGCGGCTCGGTGCGACCTACCGCCACCTCGATCGGCAGCTCAGGGGCAAGGGCATCCGCAAGCAGATCCGGTTCATGGGTGGAGATCTGATCGAGGGGTCCACGGACCCGAAGAGCGCGTACAACCAGGCAAGGTGGTTCGAGCACATGTCGAAGCACATGGGCGACATCCTCGACGCGTACTCGACCCACATCTACTGGGGTTACACCGATGTCCGCAGGTTCAAGAAACGGCTCAACGACGTGCGCGACATCGTCCAAAACCTGGCTCACCCAATGCCTGTGTACATCACCGAGTACGGAACGCGCGGGAAGGACCGCCGCCCGAACACGGTCGACGACCCGGGCAACTTCCACGACGGCAGCAAGAAGATTCCGCTCCGCGAGACGAACATCGCCGCCTTTCAACATGCTTGGTTACAGATTCTGGCAGCGCAGCTCGGCTACGCCGGTATGGTCAAGTGGGACTGCTACTTCGGCAGGTACGACAAGGCTAGGCAGGCCTACTACGCGATCGGGCCGCCGGGCCCACCGCGACAGCCGAAGGAATGGCAACTCTACCCGATGTACTTCCTCTTGCGGCTGATAACGATGACGACCGCGCCCGGCTGGAAGGTGCTCACGATTAAGCCGAGCACCTCCGCGCCGGGCACCAAGCATCTCGCCGCCTTCCAGGGCAATGACAAGGACCTGACTATTCTCGGCCTCGACGAGCGCGGCGCGACCCTGAACAAACCCTCAAAGACCCAAGTCCCGTACACGATCGGCGGGCTGCCACCGCGCGCATCGTTCAAGCTCGTCCTCTGGAATCGAGCCGGCAAAGGTCGCCTCGTCGTTGACAGGACGATCGCCGCGGACGCCGGCGGCGTCGCGAAGATAACCGTGCCGCTGCACAGCGTTTTCGCGCTGACGACGAAAGCGCTGCCGCCCGCTCTGTGACCTGCAGAGAGCTGGGCCGACGAGGCCCCATAAGCGCGTCAAGCTTAGTCGAGCGATGAGGTGCAAGCCAGGCGTACTCGTCGGCCAAGCCCCCCGGACCGCCCTCCCGGGGGATCATTCACACCCGTCTATGGGGGAGCGAAGTCTCGTCGCGTGTTTCGCGGTGGCGGTGACGCTGGCCGCCGCAGCCTTCGGCTCTGGCGCTGCGGTCGACGGGGCCCGAGCTGACGATCTTGGGCGCTTGGGGAAGCCGGCCCTCGAGAAGGTGAAGCTCCGCGAGGAGATTCGCGCCCTCAGGCAGAGCCGGACAGAAGCGTGGTGGGAACGGCCGGAAGCCATTCCAGTCGCCGCGGCGCTAGTGGCCTTCCTCTCCGCCCGCCGGAGCTTTCGTGAACCAGACCCGCGAATACGGGCGCCAGAAGAACCGGGATCGAAAGGCGACCAAAGCTCGAGATGACGCGCTCGCTCACCAGAAGGACGTCGATCGCGAGGCGGCGGCGGCACGCGACGTGGCGTTCGCGCATCAACAGGACGAGGACCGCGCCCAGCGGGCCCTCGAGCGACAGCGCCGGTACGACGAGCTTTTCGCGACGACGAGCGCGAACCTCGCCTCTGAGAACGAGGCTCTACGATTGGCCGCGGCCGCCTCGATCGAGTCGGCCTTCCTTCCCAGTGCTGCGTCGCGAGAGGCGGGCGAGCGCGACGCGTACCGCGCGCAGGTCTTTACGCTCCTCGTGGGCGTTTTGGCGCTTCCCGACCGGCGGCCGAGTGACCGCGTCCTCGTCGGTGCCCTGGCGAAAGCCCTCAGAAGCCAGTTGCCGATCCTGCAGCCGCACGAAATCGAACCGGCTCCCGGCGAACTCGACCTCGACGAGGTGTATGTCGCGACGGCGAACCTCTCCGGCCTCGATCTCCGCGGAGTAACGCTCAATGATTCCGATTTGACTGGCGCCAACCTCAGTGGTTCCACCCTGACCCAGCGCCAATTCCGAGGCGCACGGCTGCGCGCCGCGACTGGGCGCGGCTGCAAGGCGGGAAGGGCGATCTTCATGGACGCCGACCTCGGACGCTTGGTTCCTCGGCGCACTCGGCGAAGGGCCGGACGGAACCCTCGAGGACACCGTGTTCGAGAGCTTCCTGCGTGCGAAGCGGTGGCATGGCGCGCATTGGGACGTGGCTGTGCTTGACCGTCTCGAGGCACTCGCGTAGGGAACGAACCCGGATGTTGCGGTTCTCGCCGCGATCATTGGCAGGCTGCTTTCGGCCCGTCACCCGTTGGTGCACAGCCGAACAGGCTGTGCGCATACCGGGGCTCTCCATATTGGCGGTCTTGCGCCGAGGTTCGCTTTTCGAGAGAATGTGTCGGGGACTCGCACAGGGAGAGGGGCATGCCAACCAAGGTTCTGATTCTCGCGTTCGACGCGCTCGAGGCGACGCTACTCGACCGCTGGGTGGCAGAGGGTGCGATGCCGGCGTTTGCAGAGCTCGGCAATCGCGGCACGACGTACCCGCTCGACAACGCCGTCGACTACCTGCCCGACACTTTCTGGTCGGAGCTCACGACAGGTAGGAGCGCGTCCGCCGCCGGCCTGTATTGGCAACCCGAGCAGGTGCACGCCGGCGAGGCCCGGCTGCGGGCAAACACACCGGCTGACTTCGGCCTGACTCCGTTCTGGCGACACGCGAGCGACGCCGGTCGAAGAGTGGCTGTCATCGACGCCGTGTATGCGCCGCCGGCTCCAGGACTGAACGGCGTTCTCCTGCGCGACTGGGGCACGCACAGCGCCGGCTTCGGACGAGACAGTGATCCGCCGGAATACGTCGACGACGTCGTCACCCGATACGGGGACTATCCCCTTCCACACGGCTGGGCAGAGGCCGAGGGGCGCGCGTGGGGCTGCGACATCCACGATGGATCGCGCAAAGCCCTCGAGCAGCTGCCAGAGAAGCTTGCAGACGCAGCCGACCTGAAGACCCGCGTCGTACTCGGCGAGCTCGAGCGCGAGGACTGGGACCTCTTCTTCGCGGTGTTTCACGAGGCTCACTGTGCCGGGCACCAGCTCTGGCACTTCATGGACGAGTCGTCGCCGTGGTACGAGGCCGACGCTCCCGCCGCTCTCAAGAACGGCGTGCGGGACGTCTACATGCGGCTCGACAGGAGCCTGGGCCAGATTCTGGAGCGCGTCGGCCCCGACACGGCGGTGTTCGTCGTGCTCACGCGCGGGATGACCTCCCACGTCGGCGGATGGCAGCTCTTGCCGGAGATCCTCGTCCGGCTTGGCTATTCGTCCGCAGGCTCGGTCGCGGCCTCCGTGCGGTCACGGCTTCCGGCACCCGTGCGAAGGGCGCTGAAGGCAGTGGTGCGCGGCCCGCTTCGCGAACAGCTGAAGTCCGCTTCGGGTTCGCCGGCTCAGCCGCTCGAGAACCCTCGGATGAAGGCGATGTGGGTGCGCTGCGGAGGAAACGGCGCAATCAGGCTCAACGTCCGAGGGCGTGATCCGTTTGGATCGATCGAGCCTGACGCAGAGTACGACGCGGTCTGCGAGGACCTGAAGCGCGAGCTCGAGGCCCTGCGTGACACCGAATCGGGCGATCCGGTCGTGATTGAGGTGGTGCGATCCGACGCCGTATTCGGCGACAGGCATCACCCGAACCTGCCCGACCTGATCGTCAAGTTCAGGGAACACGGGGTGATCACGAGCGTCACGTCTCCGCGAATAGGCACTGTTTCGGAGCCTGCGCGAGCCAGGCACTTTGCGCGCTCCGGCGAGCACACGTCCCATGTCCGGCTGTGGCGCATCGACCCTGGCATCGAGGAGGGTGGAACTGTGCGCGGGGGCCACGTCTTCGACGTGGCGGCGACGGTGCTCGAGCTTCTTTCCGTCCCTCTGCCCAGCGACCTCGACGGCAAGCCGCTTCCGCTCGGAGATCGGGTGCCAGCATGAGTGCGAGAACGGCGTTCGCCACCGCCCCCAGGCGATGAGCGCTCCCTCCTCGGGGCGGCCGCTCGTCTCGATTTGCATGCCCGCCTACAACGCCTCGAAGTGGATTGGGGAGGCGATCGAGTCAGCGCTCGCCCAAACCTGGGACAACTTCGAGCTCGTAATCGCCGACGACGCCTCATCGGACGCGACGGTCGCGATCGCCCGGTCGTACTCCGATCCCCGCATTCGGATCGAGACGGGCCCGCGTAACATCGGCGGCCCACAGAACTCCAACGCGGCCGTCAGGCTCTCGACCGGGACGTACGTCAAGTTCCTGCATGCAGACGACACGTTGGCCCCAGAGTGCGTCGAGGAGATGGTCGGGCTCGCCTTGGAGAACGAGCGGACCGGGCTCGTGTTTGCCCAGCGCGAGATCCTGGTCGAGGATGAGGACGACCTCGACTGGTCGCAGACGTACTCGAAGCTCCACGAGCGATTCAGCCATCTCCAGCGGAGCAACGAGGGGCACGTGCTCTTCACGCAGCTGCTCGACGCAGGGGTGGAGGAGAACTGGATAGGCGAGCCGAGCGCGGTGATGGTGAGCCGCCGCTGTCTCGAGAAAACCGGGCTCTTCAACCCCCACCTACACCAGATCGGGGATCTGGAGCTCTGGTTGCGAATCCTGCTGAGACACCGCGTCGGCTTTGTCGACAGGCCGTTGTGCGTCTACCGCCGTCACCGCCAGTCGTCTACGGCCGTCAACAGAAGGGCGGGCCGCGACTGGCTCGACCGCCTCTGGCTCCTGGAGGGGCTGCTGAGAGAGGACGCCCTCGGACCGGAGGAGCGTGAGACGATCGAGCGTCTCCGTCGAGCCGCGCTCCGCCGCGCCGTGCGGAGCCAGTTCGCGCGGCTCATGCGGAGGCGCTTCGACAGGGAGTTCCCGGCGTACGTTCGCTATCGGGCCTCACGTCGGGGGGAAGAACCCCGCCTCCCTCCCCGTCGACGGGAGCTGGAGGTGGCACGCTAGACCGCGTCGCCGGGGGTGACGAGGCCGCTTTCGTAGGCGATGGTGACGAGTTGCGCGCGGTCGCGGCAATCGAGCTTCCCGAGAATCCGGCTGACGTGGGTCTTCGCGGTCAGGGGGCTGATCACGAGTCGGCCCGCGATCTCTGCGTTGGTGAGACCGCGTGCGACGAGACGGAGGATCTCGCGTTCACGCTCCGTCAGGTCGGCGACTGCGGCAGGCGGCTCGTTTGGGTCGCGTCGTGCAGCGAACTCGGCGATCAAGCGCCTCGTGATCGAGGGTGCGATCAGCGCGTCGCCTAGAGCGACGACGCGGATCGCGTTGAGAAGTTCGCTGGGGCCCGCGTCCTTGAGCAGGAAGCCGCTCGCGCCGACGCGCAGCGCCTTGTACACGTACTCGTCGAGGTCGAAGGTAGTCAGGACGAGGACGCGCGTGGCCAGGAGCGTCGGGTCGGAGCAGATCAGGCGCGTTGCCTCGAGTCCATCCAGGACAGGCATGCGGATGTCCATCAGGACGATGTGGGGGAAGACGCGCCGGGCGAGGTCGACGGCCTCGCGGCCGTTTGCGGCCTCGCCGGCCACCTCCAGGTCGTCCTCGGAGGCGATGAGCGCGGCGAAGCCGCCGCGGACCGCTGCCTGGTCGTCGGCGACGACGACGCGGGTCACTCAGCTCTGCGGTAGGGCAACTCGGCAGCGACGCGGAACCCGTCCGGGCAGGGCTCCGCGCGGAGAGTGCCGCCTACCGCCGCGGCACGTTCACGCATGCCGATGATGCCGACGCCGACGCCGCTGCTGTCGCCGTTGCTCGTCGCGCCGGTGCCGTTCTCGACCGTGACGACCAGCCGGTCCGGCTCGAACGACAGGCCGACGCGGGCCGGTGCGCTGGCCGCATGCCGACGCGCGTTCGTGAGTGACTCCTGGACAATTCGATAGGCCGCGAACTCGACTGCGTCGGGCAGCCGATCGGGCTGCTCGCCGCGGCTCTCGAGGGTGACTTCGTGACCGATGTCGCGTGCCCGCTCGACGAGCTCTCCGAGAGCATCGAGTCTGGGTGCGGGCTCTAGCGGCGCGTGCCCGCCGTCGTGCTCGCGAAGGACGCCCAGGGTCGCACGCAGCTCGTCGAGCGCCTCGCGGCTTGCGTCCTCGATCGTCACGAGTGCCGTGCGCGCGTGACCTGGCTTTTGGTCGAGGAGATGTGCGGCGACGCCGGCTTGGACGTTGATCGTCGTCAGCGCATGCGCGACCGCGTCGTGGAGGTCGCGGGCGATCCGCAGGCGTTCTTGCTCGACTCGTCGTAGCGCCTCCTCCTCGCGCGTGCGCTCGGCCAACGCGAGCCGCTCGAGCAGCAGCGCGATGTAGGAGCGACGGTTGCGCAACGCTTCCGCCGCGAGCAGCGGTACGGCGACGAGCGCAGCGTGTCCGAGCGTCGCGAACCTGATCGTGTTGTCGCCTACGAGGAACGTGTCGGTGGCGACGACTGCCGCGACGGCGGCGAGCGCGGCGCCAAGCTGGTGGAGGCGGCCGCGCGTCAGCCCGACCGAGTAGAGCGCGACCGCAGGCGCAATCACAGCCGCGGCTCCGGCGGTGTGGTCGACTGCGAACAGCGCGAGCACGAGCGCGCCGGAGACGGCGAGCGTCGCCACCGGCGCCCGCCGACGGGCGATCAGGACGGCTGCCGCCGCCAGGGCGAGGGCGAGTGTGAACGGGCGTGTCTCGGCGTCGCCGTGGACGGCGACGCCGAGGGCAGTGATGCCGCCGACAAGGACGGGAACGGCTGCATCGAGGAGGCGCTGAAGACGGCGGCCCACGCTCCGAATCTAGCGCCGCTCGGACTCGGGCGCGTACTCCCCCAGGAGTAGACGGGCCACTCCTCGCGGACGATGCGGGCGCCCCCGGCCTGGGCAACGATCGGATCGATGCAGCCACAGGGCACCCCGGAGACGTCGATGGATGAGCAGGCAGGCCGCAGACCGGCGCTCGCCGAGGCGCAGCCGCGCGAGCCGATCGTCAGCGTCCAGGCGCTGACGAAGCGCTACGGGGATGTCGTCGCAATCGAGGATGTGACGTTCTCGCTCGAGATGGGCACGGTGACCGGCTTCCTGGGCCCGAACGGCGCCGGCAAGACGACGACCCTGCGGCTACTGCTCGGGCTGGCCCGGCCGACCGCGGGTGAAGCGCTCGTTTTCGGCTGCCGGTATCGGGAGCTCGCCTCTCCGGCCAGACGCGTCGGGGCGGTGCTCGAGTCGAACGACTTCCATCCCGGGCGCTCGGGCCGGGATCACCTGCGCGCACTCGCGCTCGCCGCCGGGATCGCGCCGGGTCGCGTCGCCGAGGTACTCGAGCTGGTGGAGCTCGAGTCCGTGGCCGGCCGACGCGTCAGGACGTTTTCGCTGGGGATGCGGCAGCGGCTCGGACTGGCCGGCGCGCTGCTCGGGGACCCAGAGCTGCTCATTCTCGACGAGCCGGCGAACGGGCTCGACCCGGCGGGCGTGCACTGGCTTCGCGGCTTCCTGCGCGGCTTCGCCGAGCAGGGCCGCACCGTGCTCGTCTCCAGCCATGTCCTCGCCGAGGTCGCGCAGACGGTCGACCAGGTCGTGATCATCGATCGCGGCCGCCTGCTCACGACCGGGTCGCTGGCCGCCCTGACCCAGCGAGGGCAGACGCTCGAGGACGTCTACCTCGAATCGACCGCAAGGGAAACATCGTGAGTGCTCAACTGCGCGCCGAGCTGCTCAAACAGCGCTCGACATCGACCAACCTCGGGCTCTTTCTCGCCATGCTCGGCCTGGTTCTCTTCGCCGTCCTGCTGCACGGCCTCAGCCTTCCGGCCGATCGGCTCGACAGCGCCTCCGACCAGGTGCAGGTGTTCCGGTGGGGGTCGCTTGGCGTGCTCTTCGCCGGGCTTGTCGGTGCGATGTCGATTACCGGCGAGATACGCCACGGCACGATCCGACCCACCTTCCTGGTTACGCCACGGCGCGGCCGCGTCGTTGCGGCGAAGGTCGTGGCCGGCGGGCTGCTCGGGATCGTCTTGGGTCTCGCCGCCGAAGGCGTGGCTGCCGGCGTTGGCAGCGCAGCCCTCGCCGCGCGCGGAATCCCGATCACGATCGACGGCAGCGACTACGCGCTCATGTTCGCCGGGGGAACCGCCGGAGCGGTGCTGTGGGCTCCGATAGGCCTCGCCCTCGGAGCGCTGGTGCGCAACCAGGTCGCAACGCTGGTCGCCATCTTCGTCTGGCTCTTCTTCGTCGAGAACCTGCTTGTCGATTTCGTGCCGAGCGTCGGCCGGTTCGCGCCAGGCGCAGCGGCAGCCGCGATCACCGGAGTCGACCGTGACACGCTGCTCGTCCCAGCCCTCGGCGCGCTCCTGCTCGCCTTCTACGCCGCAGCGGCGGCCGCCGCCGGCTCGATCGCAACCGTGCGCCGAGATGTCGCTTGAACCGCAGAAGGGAGAACCGATGATCGTCCATCTCGTGATCGGGCTCGGACTGCTCACGGGGCTGGCCGCCGCCGGTCTCGTCTACCTCATCCACTGGCGCGGCCGCGACCAGCCCGGCGAGCCGCCGCACTCCAAAGATCACCGAAGCGACTGAGGGCGGATTTGTCTACGGGCGGAAGGATCAGGTGTGCCAGCTGCGCGCGACCACGAACCTGACGCCGTTCCAGTGGTAGCGCCGGTGGTCGAAGCCGCCCGTCGGGCAGCAGTTCGGATCGTTCTTCCGGTACACCGGCTGCGAGCTGACCAGGTCGCCGCCGACGCGCGCGAGGCCGAGCTTGTAGCCGCCCATCGCCAGCACGACGCGCCAGCCCGCCCGGGTCCCGCGGAAGACGGCAAAGCCGATGTCGCCGGCGGTACCGCCGCTCGCGATCGTGACCGCGAGGTCGCGACGCCCGTCCCGGGTGAAGTCGTAGCAGAGGATCTGGTCTGCGCTGTTCGGATCGACGCGCGTCGGCGAGTCGCCGAGCAGCTTCATCCGGAGATTGGTCGAGGCGATCGCGGCGCGGGCGGTCGCGTGTGTGCAGGTCGAGCGCGTCGCCTGGGCCGGGCCGACCGTGAGAGCAGCTGCCGCGAAAACCAGAACGAGCAGGCGCACGCCGCGAGCATAGACTCGCTGGCGATGCCGGACGAGCGAGACAGGCCGCTGCTGGAGGGGGATCTCGACCCAGACCCGCTCGCCCAGCTGCGACGCTGGCTCGCCGAGGCGCGAGACGCGGGCGTCGAGCTGCCGGAGGCGATGACGCTCGCGACCGCGACCAGGGACGGCTTGCCCTCCGCACGGATGGTCTTGCTCAAGGACACCGACGACGAAGGCCTCACCTTCTACAGCGGCTACGAGAGCCGGAAGGGGCACGAGCTGGCCGAGAACCCCCGCGCAGCGCTCGTCCTCTACTGGCACCCGTTCGGGCGCCAGGTCCGGGTCGAAGGATCGGTCGAGCGGATCCCTGCCGAGCAGTCGGACGAGTACTTCCGGTCGAGGCCGCTCGGCAGCCGCCTCTCGGCCGCGGTTTCGCCCCAGAGCGAGGTGGTGGCGAGCCGCGACGAGCTCGAGCACGCGGCGGCCGAGCTCGGACGGCGCAGCGGTGAGCAGGTTCCACGGCCCGAGAGCTGGGGTGGCTATCGCCTTGTTCCTGAGTTGTGGGAGTTCTGGCAGCATCGCCTCGACCGGTTGCACGACCGCTTCCGCTACCGGCCCGGCGCAGGTGGGTGGATCATCGAGCGGCTCGCGCCGTAAGGTGCACCCGTGATGCGAAGGCTGATCGCCCCGGAGAGCATGGCGGGCCTCTTCGGGCTGGCGTTCGTGACCATCGGCGTCGCCGGGTTCGTGCCCGGCGTCGTGGACGACTACGAGCGGCTCGGCTGGTGGAAGAACGGCTCCGGCGCGCAGCTCCTCGGGGTCTTCCAGGTGAGCATCCTGCTCAACCTCGTCCACCTCGGCTTCGGCACGCTGGGGCTGCTCTTGGCCCGCACGACGGCGACTTCGCGCGCGTACCTGAGCGGCGGCGGGGCGGCCTACCTCGCACTCGGCGTCTACGGCCTGCTGATCGACAGGGCCGGAGACGCGAACGTCGTCCCGGTCGACCGGGCGGACGACTGGCTGCACATGGGCCTGGGCGTCGCGATGCTCTACGCGGGACTGGCGGCGGCGCTCCCGGGGCTGCGGCCGGCGCCGTCGTCCTGAACCGCTCCTGGCTCGAGCAGGTCGAGGCCGCCGGCGGCGGCGAGGCACGCGCGGTGCTCGCCTGGATCGCCGGCGCCGAGCTGCCGATCGGCGAGGACGAGCTGCGCGGAGCAGTTCGCCGGGCGATGCTGCTGCTCGCGGCGGGCGGCGATCCTCATCGCGCCCTCGAGCTCGACGGGCGCGCGGTAACTGCGCTCGCGGCCGAGCTCGACCGGCCGGGACGCCGCCAGGCTCTCGCCGGCTCGCTCGCGGCGCTGCGGGCGGACGCAACCGGGCTGCCGGTCGCCGAGGCGGCGCTCGACGCGCTGCTCGAGGACCCGGACCTGGCGTGGCGGGCGTACGCCGCCGGCCTCCTGGGCGAGGAGCTCGCCGACTAGCATCGGCCGCATGGAGCCGGCACCCGATCCGAGGGCGCTGATGCGCCGCTTCCCGCACGGCGTCGCCGTCCTCACGGTCGACGCCGGGGGCGAGCGGCTGGGGCTGACGATCGGCTCCCTCGTCTCGCTCTCGCTCGACCCGCCGCTCGTGGGCCTCGCGATCAGCCGCCAGGCGGCCATGCACGAGCTGCTTCGCGCAGCCGGCGGCTTCGCGCTCAGCCTGCTTGCCCAGGGCCAGGAATGGCTCGCGCAGCATTTCGCCAGGGGCGTGCCGCCGATCGCACTTTGGCACGGAATCGCCAGCCGCGAGGGAGCCGCCGGCGCGCCGCTGCTCGTCGGCGCCCTCGGGTGGCTGGAATGCCGGCTGGCCTCCGAGCACCCCGCCGGCGACCACACCTTCTTCGTCGGCGAGGTGCTCTCCGTCGAGCTCGGAGAGCCCGCGCCGCCTCTCGTGCATGTCGAGTCGGGGTACCGACCGCTGTGATCGACGCTGTCGTCTTCGACCTCGACGGGATCCTGATCCAGACGGAGGAGCTCTGGGACGAGGTGCGAGAGCGGCTCGCGCGCGAACGCGGCGGCCGCTACGACGCGCAGGCGCAGCGGGACATGATGGGGATGAGCTCGCCCGAGTGGTCGCGGTACATGCACGAGCGCGTCGGCCTGCCGGAGTCACCCGACGAGATCGCAGCCGAGGTGGTCGGCCTGATGGAGGCCAGCTACCGTGAGCGGCTGCCGCTGATCCCCGGCGCGGTCGAGGCCGTCGAGCGGCTGGCCGCGCGGTGGCCGCTCGGGCTCGCGTCGTCGTCGAACCGGCCGCTGATCGACCTCGTGCTGGAGCTGTCGGGGCTCGACCGGGTCTTCAGCGCGACCGTCTCGTCGGAGGAGGTCGACCGCGGCAAGCCGGCGCCTGACGTCTACCTCGAGGCCTGCCGGCGGCTCGGCGTCGAGCCGGCCAGGGCGGCGGCGGTCGAGGACTCGCATGCCGGCATCGGCTCGGCGAAAGCGGCCGGGATGCACGTGATCGCGATCCCGAACCCGTCCTTCCCACCCGGCGACGCGGCGCTCGCCGAAGCCAACGTCGTCCTCGGGTCGCTGGCGGAGCTCACGCCCGAGGTTGTCGAAGGATCGTCAGAAACTCGTAGCGGGGTCTGACACCCCTCCTAGGAGACGCGTCCGAAGAGGACGCAGCCGTTGTGGCCGCCCAGGCCCATTGCGTTCGACAGCGCCGCCTCCACCTGAACCCGGCGGGCTTCGTTCGGCACGTAGTCGAGGTCGCACTCAGGGTCGGGCGTCTCGTAGTTCATCGTCGGGGGCAGCACGCCCTCGTGCAGCGCGAGGACGCACATCATCCCCTCGATCGCGCCCGCAGCCCCGAAGCAGTGGCCTGTCACCGACTTCGTCGAGGAGACGGCGAGCCGGTAGGCGTGGTCGCCGAAGACCTCCTTGATCGCCCGCGTCTCGGCCAGGTCGCCGAGCGGCGTCGACGTTCCGTGCGCATTGATGTAGCCGACGTGCTCGGGCTCCACGTCTGCCCGGACGAGGGCAGCCCGCATCATCTCCGCGACGCCGACGGCCGCCGGATCCGGCGCGGCCAAGTGGTAGGCGTCGTTCGAGGCGCCGTAGCCCAGCACCTCGGCGTAGACCCGCGCACCCCGCGCCTGCGCCGCCTCGAGGTCCTCGAGCACCAGCACGCACGCGCCCTCGCCCATCACGAACCCCTCGCGCGTGGCGTCGAACGGACGTGAGGCGCGGGGCGGGTACTCCTCCTCGGCGGCGAGGCCGCGCATCGCACAGAAGCCGGCCAGGATCAACGGGGTCAGGCACGCTTCCGCGCCGCCGGCCAACACGGCGTCGGCATCGCCGCGGCGGATCACCTCCGCCGCCTCCCCGATCGCGGTCGACCCGGTTGCGCACGCCGAGACCGGCGCATAGTTGGGGCCGCGGAGCCCGAGCGAGATCGCGATCTGCCCGCTGGCTGCGTCGACCAGCACCGAGGGGATGAAGTACGGCGAGACGCGGCTCGGGCCCCGCTCGTCGAGCACACTGTGCTGCTCGACGACCCCGCTGATCCCGCCGATCGCGGTCCCGAAGAGCACCCCGACCCGCGAAGGCTCGTAGACCCCGTCGAGCGACGCGTCCGCGAATGCCTCCGTCGCGGCCGCGACCGAGAGCACGACATTGCGATCGAGCCGCCGCGCCTCCTTCGGCCCGACGATCGCCGCCGGGTCGAAGCCCTTCACCTCGGCCGCGATCCGCACGGGAAACGCGCTCGCGTCGAACGTGCTGATGAAATCGATACCGCTGCGGCCGGAGACGGCGGCGTCCCAGGTCGAGCGCCAGTCGTTCCCGAGCGGCGTCACGGCTCCGAGGCCGGTCACTGCGATCCGCCGCATCTAAAAGAGCCTATCGAGCGTTATTTGCAAAGAAGAGATGAAGGGGCATGCGATGTATCGAGGTCGTTCATGGCTCAGGCCGTAGAAGCCCTGCCTCAGGACCTCGGCGCAACGAAGCCGAGGCTCCTCTTCTTCCACTCGCGCTTCTGCGGGAAGTGCCGGCGCGTCGAGGGGTTCATCGCCCAGGTGCTTCAGCGGCGCCACAACCACGGCACGTTCGTCCTACTCCCCGTGGAAGCCGGGGAATGCCCCGAGCTGCTCGAGCGGTTCAACGTCGACGAGGTGCCGTCCCTCGTGGTCGTCTCCGAACGGCAGATCCGTGGACGGCTCACCCACCCGCGCGGCTGCCGCGACATCGAAGCCCTGCTCACCCCCTGGCTGAAGTAGCTCTCCTGCGCCGGTAACTTCCACGGGGTGCCGGGAAAGAACGTCCCCTTCCCGCCGATGGAGGCGGAGCTCGTGCGCGAGCTCCCGCTCGGCGACGGCTGGCAGTACGAGCCGAAGTGGGACGGGTTTCGCGGCGTGCTGGAGAACGACGACGGCGAGCTCGCGCTGTGGAGCCGGAACGGCCGGCCGTTGCTCCGCTACTTCCCGGAGCTCCGGCCGCTCGGCGACCTGCTGCCACCACACTCGGCGCTCGACGGCGAGATCGTAATCGAGCGCCGCGGCCGGCTCGACTTCGACGCGATGCAGATGCGCCTCCACCCAGCCGAGAGCCGCGTCCGCAAGCTGTCGGCGGAGATCCCGGCGCAGTTCATCGCCTTCGACGTCCTCCTCTGGGGCGACAAGCCGGTGCACAAGTCCCCGCTCGAGGAGCGGCGCGCCGTGCTGGAGAAACTGCCCTTCACCATCTCGCCGGCCACACGAGACGCGGGCAAAGCCCGCGCCTGGCTCGAACAGCTCGATGCCGCAGGGCTCGACGGCGTCATCTGCAAGCGCCTCGGGCTGCCGTATCTCCCCGGCTCCCGCGAGGGCGTCGTCAAGGTCAAGACCCACAAGTCGGCTGACTGCGTCGTCGTCGGCGTGCGCTGGAAGGCGAAGCCGACGGCGCTCGCCACGCTGCTGCTCGGGCTCTACAACGAGAAGGGAACGTTGGATTACGTCGGCTCCTGCGCCGTCGCCGCCGGCAGGCACGACGAGATCTTGAAGCGGCTGAAGCCGCTCATGAAGGGCGCCCCCGAGCGCGGCTTCTCGGAGCCGAACCGCTGGGGCAGCGGCGAGCTCGAGGAGTCGGCGGTGCGGCCGGAGCTCGTCGTCGAAGTCCGCTACGACAAGGTGCAGGGCAACCGCTTCCGCCACGGCACGCGGCTGCTGCGCTTCCGCGACGACAAGGATCCGAAGCAGTGCACCTGGCGCGAGGTGCGGCCGGCGCCGAGCCCGAACGAGCTGACCGTGCCGAAGCTGCTCAGTCGAAAGCGTCGAGGCGCGAAGAGAGGCTGACCTTCCGCCGCCACATCCCCGCGGTGAGATCGCCTACCGCATCGATCCGCTTGCGCATCGTCGTCATCGTGAAGCGGGCCGGGTCGCACTTGGGCACCTCCTCCCAGGTGAGGGGCGCCGACGCCCGCGCATCCGGGGTCGGCCGGATCGAGTAGGCGGACGCGATCGTCCGGTCGCGGGCGTTCTGGCCGTAGTCGACGAAGACGCCGCGCCGGTCGGCGACCTTCCAGGTCGTCGTCGCCACGCCCTGGTCGTCGATCCGCCTCTCGACCTCCTTGGCCAGCGCCTTGGCGAAGTCGCGCACCTGCGGGAACTCGAGCTCGGGCTTGATCGGCGCCAGGATGTGGAGCCCGGTGGCGCCCGAGGTCTTCGGGAAGCTCGCGAGGCCGAGCTCGTCCATCACCTCCTTGACGACGAGCGCGATCTCGCGCACGTGCGACCACGGGTTGCCCTCGCTGGGGTCGAGGTCGATCAGCAGGTAGTCGGGCCGCTCGATGTCGTCCACCCGCGAGTGCCAGGTGTGCAGCTCGATGCAGCCGAGGTTCGCGATCCAGGCCAGCCCCGCGGCGTCCGCGACGACCGGGAAGTCCGCGCTGCGCCCGCTCGGGAACTTGATGTGGACCGTGTCCAGCCAGTCCGGATGAGGCTCCGGAACACGCTTCTGGTAGAAGAAGAAGCCGTCCACGCCGTCCGGGTAGCGCTTCATCTGCATCGGGCGTCGGGATGCCTGATAGAGCGCGTATGGCGCCATATCGACGTAGTACTGGATGAGATCGCCCTTTGTTAGCCCCAGCCTCGGGAAGAAGACCTTGTCCAGGTTCGTGAGCCTGACTTCGCGGCTGCCGACGCGCACGGTCGTCCATTTCTCCGTTGACACACTCGAATCATGCTGATGCCGCCACGACTGTGCTGGCTGGATCTTCAACCTGGTGGTTCTTCAACGGCGGGCTCTCCCCACGCTTCTGGTGGGAAGTCTGGGACCTCGAAGTTTGGGTCGAGATCGGGTAGGAGTTCCCCGGCGAGGAGGGCGCGGAGCTTCGGGCCGAGCGTGATTTCGATGACTGTTCCGGGGCGTGGGTTGTCGCCGAGGAAGTCGCGGATCGCCCGCTCGGCGTCGAACAGGGGACAGACGGAACAACGCGACAGGACGCCGTCAGCGAAGTGGAACCGGCAGGTCCGGAACGCTTTCAGTTGGAAGGAGGCGCACCAGGCCATCTCTATCAGACTTGCGGATTGCCTGATTCCCTGCGAGAATAAGGGCGAAGGGGTGGATACGGCCACCCCTCGCCCAGGGAGGCGGCATGGCAGCGAAGCTCCT
>WNFV01000783.1_pt1 | contig 43344 bp, 41 predicted proteins | sample 5400101 | NCBI WGS metagenome assembly WNFV01 (sample SAMN13153361, study PRJNA577476) | soil metagenome | isolation source: 115 cm soil or saprolite under grassland replicate 1 | place: USA:California | collected 2016-06-15 | reverse complement strand
ACAGCCTCGGGTCCGCACCGTTGCCACACCCTGACAGGCCTCGTTACACTCCCCGCCACGACGGGCGTGTAGCTCAGCGGGAGAGCGCTGCCTTCACACGGCAGAGGCCACAGGTTCGAAACCTGTCACGCCCACCAGCTATCTCCCCAGGTCAGCACGCTACTGCCGCCACTTGGCATGCTTCTCGCAGGGGGTTGGCGAGCCAATTTCCCAGCAGTTTCCCAGCAGTCTGCGCCGCGACCGTCCGAACCACCCGGCAGCGGCGCACCGGCCGAGCACCCGGGGGTGCGCCCGGAGGGCGACATGGACCCGATCTATGACTTCGCCGAGCGCCTGCAGCGCCTCCGGCGCCAGCTGGCCGGTGGCGAGCCGCCCGGCCTCCCCACCGGCTACCTGCAGCAGCCAGACGATGGCCGCTTGTTCTGGTCCGGCACAGCGGTTCCTGTCATCGGCGCCGCCCAGTTCGCCCGAACCTCGTCGGGGCTGTACGTCCCGGCAGGGGCGGCGGCCGGGCCCGCGCCCATTGACGCCATGGCGGTCTACCTGACCGGCGAGGACATCGTCGGCCGCCCGTTCACCAGGGACGAGGTCGGGGCGGCGCTGGCCGCGGCGTCGGCCGAGGACTTCGTCGGCTTCGCCGCTCACCTGCTCGGGCGCCTGGAGACCCACGGCGACTTCGACGTCGGCTTCCAGCGCGCGGTGGCGGCCGAGCTGTTCGGCCAGCCCACCCTGGCCCGCGTCCACAATGCGATCTCCAATGGGCAGCGGCTTCTGGCTCCCCAGGTCCTGCTGGCGGTGATGAAGGCCGCCCTTCTGCTGTGCCCGCCCAGTCGGGCCTCGACCAGGTTCCAGGACGGCATAGAGCCGTTCCTGATCGTCATGCTCGGGATCGCGCAGTGGCTCGGGATGGAGCCGTCGGAAGCGACCGGGACGTGGGGGGACTTCCCGGAAGTGGCTGTCGCTCGAGCTCGTTCGCAACCAGGTGTTCAACGCCGAAAGCAACAGCGGCTCGACCCTGGCCCGTTACCAGCGGCTGTGGCGAGAGCTGCCCGCCGAGCTGGCCGGGTCGCTGGGCGCCGTCGACGTCGAGGCCGCCTTCGAGCAGGCGACCGGGATCGGGCTCGACGAGCTGCTCGCCACCGGGTTCCCCATGCTGGCCAACATCGGCAAGGGCGCCGTCCGGTTCCCGCCCGCCTACTTCGTCGGCACCGCCTTGCCGGCCCACCGCCGCGCGGCGGCCCTGCGGCTCCTGGCGGTCGACATCAACCGGATGCGCGCCTTGGTCAAGGACGAGACCCAGCAGAGCGGGTTCGAATGGGGCTTCACCACCTTTCGCCGCTATCCGCTCCTCCGAACTGAGAACGGCGACCTCATCGTGCTCAGCGGCAAGTTCCTGCTGGAGCGCATTGCAGGCGGCGCCGCCTACTGGGAACTCGACGAGCACTTCAAGCAGCATGGCAAGCAGGCCTTCTACGGGTTCCGCATCTTCCACGGCCAGGTGGTCGAGCGCCACGTCCGCGACGGCGTCGAGGCCATGGCCGCGCAGCTCACCGGCGGAGCCCGCCGGATCTGGGATGATGACGATCAGCAGGCCGCCTGGGGCAAGAGGAGCAAGAAGGAGAAGGCCTGCGACCTCCTGATCGACTACGGCTGGGCCTGGGTGTGCATCGAGGTGGTGTCCGGGCGGCTCACCCAGAAGTCGGTCGCTCGGGGCTCGGGCGGGGACTTCGACCAGGACGTCGACAAGTTGGTTGAGGACAAGCTCGAGCAGCTCGATGCCACGATCCGCAACCTCCGCGACCGTGAGGCGGAGTTGACGGGCCGGGCGCCCATGCCCGGCAAGCGGTTCTTCCCGGTCGTGCTGGCCGGCTACGGCTTCCCGGCCAACCCGATCACGATGTCGGTGATCCAGCAGCGGACGGCCGCGGCCGGCCTCCTCCAAGGGCCGGACGTTGGCGCCGTCGAGATCCTCGACTTCGACACGCTCGAGCAGGTCGAGGCCGTGGCCGAGCAAGGCGGCCCGTCGTTCGCCGACCTTCTGGCAGGCAAGCAGACCGCCAACCTCCGGCTGGCCTCCCTCGACCAGTACATGCACTTCGAGCGGAAGCTGGAACTTCGCCGTCCTCGCCGGGTCGGCGCAATCCTGCAGCGGGTGTTCCGCAGAATCACGGAGCTCCATGGCGTGAGCGACGAAGCCGACGGAGGCCAAACCCGCTCTGCCTGACGGGCAGGTCGCAGGCGGCTGGCCGGGCGTCACCCTTGACCAGCACGCCATTCCTGCCATCTGGCTGCCCCCGGCATCGCAGTGGCTCGCTTGTCCACCAGCTTCGCGGCAACTTCGAGCGTGACGGCCAGGCGAGCCTCCAGGACAGCCGCGACGCGGGCCTGCATCTCGGGGGTGGTATGGCGGTAGATCCGACCCATCGCGCTGCCTTCGCCGACGCGGTGGCCGCCGGAATGGCCCATCAACTCGTCGATGACCCGCGTGGGGATGCCCTCCTCCTCGAGCCACGTGGCGTAGGTATGGCGCAGGTCATGTGGGCCGCGCAGGTGGAGGTGGGCAAGGCCCGCCTCCTGGTCGGCGGCCCCCTTGGCGACGGCCCGCTGGTAGACCCGGCGGAAGTTGTTGCGCGACATCGCGGTCCGTTCCCCGCGCCGGCGTCGGAAGCCCCCGCCCGGTCCGGTGAACACCAGAGCGGTCGGCTCCCCGCCGGGTGGCATCTGGCGGGCGATCGCCTCGGCGACCTGGCGGGGGAGCGGGACTTCGCGGACGGACGCGTCCGACTTCGGGCGATCCTTGAGCCCTTTGCCGAACCGGCCGGCCTCGTACCGCGTCTCGACGACCTCCAGCCGGTCGTCCGCCAGGTCCACCCGGAAGGCTTGGAGGCCGGTGAGTTCGCTGATGCGCAGGCCCGTGCCGAGCAGACTGATGACGTGATCCCACCAGGAGTGCGAGACGCAGGCCAGGAGGCGCCCGGCTTCCTCGGGCGTGAGCGTGCGCCGCTTGACGCGGCCGAACACCACCTCGGGGTCGACCGGCCGTTTGGGCGCTGGTACCTTGCGCACGGGATTGACGGTAATGCCCTCGTCCTCGGCGGCCTGCAAGATGCGGTAGAGGACGGACCGGCAGGCCATGACCGTCTCGACCGCTAGCCTGCTCTCAAGGGCGTTCTGCCACTGCTGCACCTCGGCGACGGTGATCGCATGGACCGGGCGGTCGTCGAAGCGGGGCCGCACGTAGCGGCGCAACCGGATGTCGGTGGCCTGCAACGAGGTGGGGCTGCGTCGGGGATGGCTGGACCAGGTCGCCCACCACTGGTCGGCCCAGTCTTGGAACCGGATGCGGCGCTGACGAAGAAGATTGGCGCCGCCTTTGGCGAGGAACGCGTTCTTAAACTCGATCGCGGCGACCTTCTTGGTGAAGGTCTTGCTGCTTTGGGACCCGTCGTCTAGCCGCCACCAGACCTCGTAGCTGACCCGGCCGGTGCGGGTGCTGGTGCGCTTTCGAACACCGGCCGAGGCCATCAGCGGTCGACCGGGTGGCGGTGCTGCCAGCGCCGCGGCCGGGGTCGGCTGCCGGGCGGGCGGCGGGGTGGGGCGCTGACGGTATCCAGGGCGGCGCGGGGCAGATGGGCGGTGTGGCCCCAGTGATCGGGGCCGATGCCGTGGGGGGCGGCGGCGGCCCACAAGTCCACCAGGAGCGCGGCGGCACGCTCGACCTGGGTGGGGCTGATGTGGTGGCCGCGGGCGCGACGGTCCTCGGCGAGCTCGGCGACGAGCCGGTAGGCGAGAGCGGGATCGGTCACGGAGCCTCCTTCGCGGGGTTGGTCGGCACGGTGGGTGGTCGTCCACGTCCATGTCCACGTGGACGTCCACGGCGCGAGACGGCGGCTCATATCCCGCGCGCGCGAGGTAGACGTCGGTGGACGATCCGGCGGCCGCAGCGACGATCACGGTCGGTGGCCGCCTTCGGGGTCCGCTGAAGGGCTGGTGGGGCACCAGCGGCCGCGGTCGACCCGGGTGATCTGGCCGGCGTCAGCAAGCTCGCGCAGCCGGAGATAGACCCAGGAGCGGCTCATGCCGGTGGCGGCCTTGAGCTCCCCAATGGTCCGCCCGCCTGGCCCGGCCGCCCGCAGGGTGTGGACCAGGACGGCAACAGCGCGGTCGCCGTCCCCGGCCGGGCCGAGGCCGTCCCCGGCCGGCGGTGGGACGGTCCCGGTCGCGCCCGTCTGGTGGGTGGACCAGGCCGGCGGTCCTTGGCTGACTGCGGCCGCCGGCGGCCAGGACGGGGACGGGCCGGCAGACGGGAGCGCGTCCTGGGCCGGGACGGCGCTGGCGGCCTGGGCGCTGACGGGGTCCAGGTGGGGACGGTGGGGGGCGTAGTGGGCGGCGACCTGGGCGATCATGCGGTCGGTGAGCTGCCAGGCGCGGCCAAGTTTGGGGCTGGTGGCGCCGGGGGCGTGCAGGTAGCACACCCCGGGTTTGTCGGGGTCGATCTGGTGGGCGTTCCAGCCAGCGGCGGCGGCGCCTTCACCCAGGACGACGTTGACGTGCTGCTTGCGCTGCACTCGGAGCAGCACAAAGCAGGTGTATTGGCTGCGCAGCTCGGAGCTGCCCAGCACCTCCACGGTCGGGTACTGGGTGGCGCTGACCAGCCACACCCCCAGGGAGCGGCCCATGGTGGCGATCGCCTCCAGCCGGGCGATCGCGGTCGGCGACTCCCGCAGGCGGCCCTGCTCGTCGCAGACCACGACCAGCGCCGGCCGCTCGGGGGTCGGCTGCCATTCCCGCTTGGCGCCTTCGCGGGCCAGCAGCTCCCCGCGGGCTGTGCGGATGCAGTCGGCCGCCTCGAGGAGGGCTTCGGCGTCGGGGAGGGTGCGGGCGATGCGGTCGAACACCGGCGCCCAGGGGCCGAGCTCCAGGCCGTGCTTGAGGTCAAGGCCCCACAAGACCACGTCGGGGCAGGCGGCCAGCTCACCCACGCACACGTTGAGGACCCCGGACTTGCCCGAGCCGCGGATGCCGGCGATCAGCACGCACTGGCCGGCGACCGGCAGCAGCATGGGGGTCCCGTCCTCCAACGGGCCCAGCGGCAGGGGCTGGGTGACCGAGCCGACCTGGGGGCCGCGCCAGCGGATCGGCCGTTCCAGCGGGTCGCGTTCGACCACCCGCAGGGTGACCCGGTCGGCGCGGGTGGGGTCCTGGTCAAGGCGGACCGACCCGGCCCGGGTCCCAAGCGCGGAGTCGAGGTTGCGGCGGCGCGCCTGGGCGTCCTCCACGGTCAGCCCGGGCCGCAGCAGCAGCGTCCCGCTCCACCCCCAGGGGTTGGCGGTGACGTGCTTGAGGGTGGAGCCGGCAAGGCCGCCGCCGGCCCAGTCGGCGATCTGGCCCCAGCGGGCGATCGTCTTGGCCAGGGGGCTGTCGGGGGCGGGCGGGTCGGCCTGCTCGGGGACGGCTGGGGACGCCGGCGGGCCGGCCGGGACACGGCGGGCCCGAACGCTGCCGGGTGGGGGCAGCACCAGGCCGTCCTCGTCCCCGTCTTCGTCCTCGTCGGTGGTGTCGCCAAACCAGCGAGCGAACACGGCCAGGCCGATGACGGGGACGGCCGAGCGCCAGCCCAGCAGCAGGACGGCCCAGCCGCCCCCGGCGGCGGCCGCGGCCAGCCGCCCCGGCCACTCCAGGACCGGCCAGGCAGCGACCGCGCCGGCCGGGCCGACCGCCGCGGCGATTGTCTCGCCGACCCCGATGGTGAGCGCCAGCACCGCGCTAATGACGGTGAGGAAGCCCAGCCGCTGCCAGCGGGGCCGGGCGGCGCGCTGCTGGCGCAGGTAGACCAGCGGGTTCCAGGTCTGCTCGACCGGCGGGGGCGGTGGTGGCGGGGGGTCGGGGATGCGTGCCGCAGCCGCCGCCGTGCGGACTAGGCGGCCAAGCCGCCCCCGCCGGTTGTGTGCGGCGGGGACGGTGGCGTGGTGGGGGCCGGCGGGATCCATCCCGGGTGAGTCTCCTGCGGGCTTGGCGGTCGTGTCGGTGTTGTCTGCTTGCTGTGGTGATAGCCGACCGGTGCGACAACCGGCGGCTACCAGGCCAGGAACTCGCCGTCGTGGTCGTGGGTGTGGGGTTGGCCGGCGGGCACGCCGGCGTGGTGGTCCTCGAGGTGATCACTGGCCCACACGTCGGCGTTCTGCTGGTGGTCGGCGAGCTCAGGCCGTCCGTGGACGGTGGCCAGGTGGCGACGCAGCCGCTGGCCGGCGGCGATGACCCGTAGGTCGTGGGCGAGATCGGCGGCGGCGCGAGCAAGCTGCTCGGCCTTGCCAGCCTGGTACAGCGGGTCGGGATGGGTAAGGTCCAGACGGCCGGCCAGCTCACGGACGCGGGCAAGGGCCGCGGCGGCGCTGTCGTGGTCGCTGATCGTCCAGGCCATCAGCGGTTCACCTCCTGGTCGGGCGGGTCGAGGGTGACGGTGAGGTCGACGCCGACCAGCCCGCTGGTGCGGTGGGTAGGGCGGCTGGTGTGGTGGATGCTCATGTCGGGGGTGTGGCCGAGCCGCTGGATGGCGGCGTCGCACTCCTCCGGGTGCCGTGCAGGCGGATGGTCACGGCGCAGCGCCTCCTTGCTGCTGGGGGTCGACAGCGACCAGCGGGACGCCGCAGTCCGGGCAGCCTCGGGCCGGTTCGGCGTGGGATCGGTCGGGGAGCTGCCCGCAGACCGGGCAGACCAGCTCCCCAGCAGCCGGCTCGCCCGGGTCGTGGTCGGCCTGTTGGGCTGGTGGGTCCTGGCACGAAGTGTGGGGACCACCCACACCTCCCCCCCGACCATTCCCCTCCCCCTCCCCCCTGCCGGGGGGTGCTCCCCACACTTCGTGCCAGGCGGGAGCAGCCAGGACGGCGCAGACCAGCCGCTGGTCGGGGCCGGCAAGGCGCCACGGATGCGCCGCCCAGCGGCCGCCCGGCTCCTGGTCGTCCTCGGGGTCCTCGTCCAGATCCGGGCAGGCAGCGAGGCCGATCGCGGCGAGTTCCTCCAGGGCCATGCGGGCCACATGCCGGTGGCAGCCGACCCGCCGGGCCGCCTCGCTGACGGTGAGCTCGCCGGCGTCGGCCAGGGCTTGGAGCAGGGCGCGGCGGACCGCGGGCATGGAGTCAAGCGCCGCCCGCCGGCACAACCCAACCGCGGCCGGCTCGGGCAGGCCCAGCGCGAGCAGCCCGCGGGCCAGCAGCACCAGCTGGGCGACCAGCCGCGGGGGCTCCTCCACGATGGCCAGCCCTTCGATCTCGCGGCGGCCGTAGGCGTTGCGGGGGACGACGGCACGGCCGTAGCAGCAGACGATCGCCAGGTCGTCCAGCCCCTCCGCGGCGCGCTCCGACAGCCGGACCCGGCCGGCGTGTTGCCGGCCGGCGTCCACGAGCCGGCCGGTGAGCTCGGCCGCTCGGGTGCGGTAGGTGCCCAGCTGGCCGGCGCGCAGCCGGGCCTTGCGGCTGGTGGCCCGCTTGGCGTGGCTGGAGGCGGCGGCCAGGCGGTAGTAGAGCCAGCGGGGGCCGAGCTGGTCGGTGTGGCTGGCGTAGTTGTCGATCGCCGGGGTGCACGCCGCCAGGATCGTCAGCCGCCCACTCCAGCGCAGCGGCGCCGCCGCGTTGCCGAGGTCGCGGGTGACCTGCCCGTCGTAGACGCGGCGCAGCAGCGCGAACAGCTGGTCGCGGCCGCCGCGGTCGGAGGTGGCCAGCACGGTGGAGAAGTCCCCGACCGTGACCAGCCCGCGTTCGCCGATGCGGGTGAGCACCCCGGTGGGGCGAGGCTGGCGGCCGTGGGTCCACGACAGCAGCGCCGGGGCGGTGAGCTCGTCGACCGGCTCGGCGAGGGTGTCCAGGGCGCGGATGGCCTCGGTCTTGCCGCTGGAGGAGGGCCCGATGAGCATGCCCCACAGCGGGTCGCCGTCCAACGCGGCCGAGACGGCGACGGCCAGCGCAAACCAGACGTGGCCGGGGTCGTCCAGGTGCACGTAGCGGCCCAGCAGCTCCAGCAGCTCCTCGACCGGCCCCGACCAACCCACCAACGTTCCCCCCGAAGACGCCACCGGGGTCGCCGTGGAGGCCGCGGTGCCGGACGGCGGGCCGGCGCGCTCGTCAGCCGACTTCCGGGCGCCGGAGGGGGTGGACCGCTGGCCGTTGGCGGTATGGGTTGGGCCGGTCATCCACGGTGGCGTGTTGGGGCAGCCGGCCTGGTCGCAGGGCCGCCCGGTGTGGGGATGGTGGGGGCGGTGCTTGCCGAGCAGCCGGGCTACATCGGCCGGGATGTCGGTGCGCTTGGCCTGCTGCCGTTCCCGGGTCGGCCGATGCGCCAGCGCCAGCGCCAGGACCTCGGTGTCGTCCAGGCCCCACTCGACCGCGGCCGCGACCAGCCCGGCCAACTGCCGCGAGCGATCCCCGGGGGGCTCCTGGAGCTTGCGGGCCAGATGCGCCGGCAGCCGCTCGGGCAGCGCCGCCGCCTCCAGCGGCAGGGGTGGCTCCACCCGCGCGGCGGGGTCGGCCGGCAGCAGCCGGTCCAGGGCGCCGTTGCCGCCGCTCACCACAGCCAACCCACCGGCACCGCCCGACCGCCGCCGGCGGCGCGGGGCTTGTGGTTGAAGGTCCCAGGCAGCCGCAGCAGCTTGGTCTCCGACCAGCCCGCGTCGGCCGCCAGCAACGCACCCAACCGCCGGTTCCAGGCCTCCAGCCGCCCGGGCGGCTCAAGGTGCTCAAGAGGCAGGTAGACGTGGCGGCCGGCGCCGCTTGCCACCTGCCACACCGGCCGGTCGGCAAGGCGGGCGAGCGCCAGGGCCCGCTCGGTCGTCCACGGCCCGTCCACATCGGCCCAGGCGACCCGTCCGGGCAGTGCGGTGCCGGCCCGCCGCGACGCCGTCGCGCGCAGCAGCACCGCCACGTAGATGTCGGCGTGGGGTGCCGCGGCAATCGCTTGGGTCAGCAGCCGATGCCGGTCGGTGGGCCAGCGGTGGAAGTGCTGGGTGAAGCGGCGAAACTCATACCGGCCGTTCGGGCCTGGGTGGCCGCCGTCGCCCACACACAAGCAGGCGTAACCCTGCCGGTCGCCCCACAGCCGCGCCATCCACAACGCCGCGGCGGCCGCCCGCGCCGTCACCGGATCGCCGGGCACGGCCAGCTCGGCGACCGGCAGCCCACCGCCCACGGCGAAGACCGCCTCGACCAGGTCGACGTCGTACCCGCTCGCCCGCCAGCCGGCACGACCGCTGGTCGGCGTGGGGTGGGTCGGCTCCTGGTGGCCGCTGGAGGCCGCCCAACCGCGAGCGCCGACGGTGGTTGCCCGTCCCGGCCCGGGGGGCTTGGAAGCGGACACCTCCAACCTGGCCTGCGGTGGGGCTGGGGTCATAGCGGCGTGCTTGAGGATGGAGGTCCAGTCCAGCCGGTCGCTCATGGCCGCACCGCCCGCGGGTCGCGGGGTGGGAAGCCGCCGGCGCGCAGCCAGGCGACCAGGTCGCCGGCCACCTCGGCCAGCCCGTCGGCGTCCCCGGCGACGGCGGCGTCCAGCAGGCGGGCAAGGCAGGCGTCAGGGTCCACCACGCACGCTCCTTGGACGCGCGCGCCAACGGGCATCGGAGGCCGGGCGGCGCACCGACCTCGGCGACCGGGGGTCGGGTGGCGCGTCCGCCGCAGCAGGTGGCGTGGGTGGCCACCCCGGCCCAGGGCACACGCCGGGCAGCTGTGGCGCAGCCGACCCGAAGGCCCCGGCAGCAGAACCGACACCGGTGGCTGGGATCACGCCACCTCCTCCCGTTCCTGGGCGGCCAGGTTGCGACGCTGGTCGAGCTTGGCGGTGCGTTCGGCCTGGGTTTCGGCGGCGTACACCCCGTAAGGGTTGGCCTGGTAGGCGTAGAGGCGGCAGGGCAGCCGCACCGGGCAGCCGCGGCACACCACCCGGGCGGCCTCCACGGCCTGCTGGTCGTCCTCATCGGAGGTGAACAGGGCCGGGTCGACGCCCGGGCGGGTGCAGGCGCCGCGGGCGAGGAAGTCGACATCGGGGTTGGCGGGGCCGAGCGGTACCGGCGCGGTGGCGGGTACCCACCGGCGGCGGGCGGTCTCATGGGTCAACATCAGGCGGCTCCTGTTAGGCGGCGAGCTCGAGCCGGCCGGCGTCCACCAGCCGGCCGGTGACCAACCAGGCGGCGGCGGGGCCGAGCTCCAGCTGGTCAAGGGGATGGCTGGGGCGGCGGGGCAGGGTCAGGCCCAGGGCCTGCAGCCGGCAGACTGGGCAGCGCCGCGCCGCCCCACCGCGGCGCTTCAGCGACCGCTCCAGGCCTCGAGTGCCTTCCCAGACGCGGACCAGCTGGAAGCCGATGCCGGCCTGGCGGACGACCTGGACCAGCCGGGCGCCGCCATCCTTGGGTCCCTTGCCGGCGGCGTGATCACCCAGCCGGCCGCACAGGTCCAGCGTCCACCCGGTGTAGTGGCCGGCGTAGCCGCGGGGGTTGTTCAGGTCGCCGATCGGCCGGTCGAAGTGCAGCAGGTACACAGAGCCGACCGGGTCGGGGGTGCGGTCCAGCAGCTCGCAGGTCGCGATGAGCCAGTCCGGCCGGGGATCGATCGCCGTCGGCGGAAGCCGCACGCTGGTGCCGGCCGGTCGGGTGGGGCCGGTGCGGGTCAAGCATCGCGAGAACGTCATCGGCCCGCACCGCCTTGGCGGCGGGCGAGGAGCAGCGCCTGCCAAGCGACGGTCAACGCGGCGTAGGCGGCGTCGTCGGGGTCGTCGGGTTCCAGCCCGTGGGCGACCGCCCACTGGTGAGCGTCGGGCTGGATGATGGGACCGCCGAGTTCGTCGACGAGGCTGGCGAGCTTGTCGGTGCCGGCGAGCTGGCACAGCACGCACGCCGCCTGCAACCGGCAGCGCATGTCCAGCGCGGCGGGGTTGACCTGGGCGGCCCAGCCGGGCCGGCGGCGGTCCAGCAGCGCAGCGCCGGCGGCGACCCGCTCGGCCACCAGCACCGGGTCGGGGGCCATCAGCGGCCACCGCCTTGCCGACGGCGGCAGATCTCGGCCCGCCAGGCGTCGTCGAGATGGGTGTAGGTGGTGGGATCGTCGGCGGCCAGGTCAAAGCCGTGCTCGTAGGCGAACGTCGACCACGGCCACGCCGGCCGGGCTGGGTCGGCCTGGCTGAGCTCCTCCAGTCCGACCGCGTAGTGGCCGTAGAGCTGGCCGAGCAGGTCGTCGTACTCGGCGGCCATGTCGAGCCGGTTGGGGTCGACCTGGGTGGCCCAGCCGGGCCGGCAGCGGTCCAGCAGCGCGGCGCCGGCGGTGACCCGGTCGGCCAGCGGTGGCAGGGGTAGGGTGGGGGTGCGCATCGGCCCTCCTCGTGGGGCTGGTGGGTGGTTGGCGGTGGGGGCGCGTCCGTCCTTGGCGGGATTCCGGGTTCGCGCCCCGCACCGTGGCCGGTCGTGGTCGGGGTTAGATCAGGCCGAGGGCCAGCAGCCACGACGGTTTGCCGTGCTCGCAGCGGCCGTCCGGTTCGACCCAGCAGCCGTCGGTGGCCTCACAGCCGCCCTCCTCCTGCCACTCCAGGAGCTGCTCCAGCGGCGGAGCATCCATCGGTTCACCTCCCTCGCGGCTGATGGGTGGCTGAGGATCGGGCGCGTCCGTGGTTGGCGGGACCATGGGTTCGCGTCCTGCGCGGGCTAGCCGGTGGTGGGGGTGCTGAGAGGGACGATTGGCTCGCAGGTGTGGCTGTCGAAGACCCGGTCGGCCTCGGCCTTGGCGCCGCGATAGAGCGGCTGCTGGCAGGCCAGGCAGGAGACGGCCCAGGTGCCGTCGCCCATGTCGACCTGCCACAGGGTCGCGTCGAGCATCGCGTGGACTCCCTTCGAGAGCGGGGACGGCGGGGAGAGCTGGGTGGTGGCTGGACGGCATCCCTCCTTCTTTGGCTGCTGGGTGGTGGGCGGTCGTGGCCATGTCCGAGGTTGGTGGGGTTGCCGGTCGTGTCCCGCACCGACAGCCCGGCTGGAGCACGATCGGGTCGCGGCCGGTGGCCGGCGAGGTGAGCGGGCGCCGCAGCCCAGCAGGGCTCGGTCCAGGTCCCGGTCGCCGCTCATGGGGTGGGCTCCCCGAACCGGGCCAGGTCCTCCAGCAGCGCGTCGACCAGCCTTGCCGTACCTGGCCGTGGTCGTCTTGGCAGGCGGCGGGTAGATGCCCAGCTCCACGGCCAGCAACGGGTCGATAACCTCGGCGACCAGGCCGCGGTCCCAGCCGATGTGGGTCAGCCGCTCGCTCACCGCCGCCCACCCCCCGACTGCCGGGCGGCGTAGCGGCGGGCAACCGCCTTAACGCGGGCGACGTAGGACCAGGACGGGTTGTAGGCGTACAGCGCCCGATCCAAGTTCCGGTGGGCGCCATTGGCGCACAGGTAGTCGGCGGCGGCCGGGATCGCATCGCCGGGGTCGTAGACGCTTCGGCGGTCGTCACGGTCGAAGTCGCCGCCGAAGCGCGCCCACGCGTTGCCGGCCCGACCGACCCCGATGCCGAACTGCATCGGCCCGGCCGCCCCCGCCGGGTTCCAGCCAGACCGTACCCCGGGCAGGGGGGCGCGGCCGTGGTCGGACTCGACCTTGCCGATGGCGGCCAGCACCGCCCACGACAGCCCCGGGCAGCGGCGCGCCGCCCGCTGGTAGACCTTGAGGTAGCCGGCGGGAATGTCGGCGCGGGCGGCCCCACTGGCTGGGGCCGCCTGGCCGGGGCGGGCCGTGGCGGGCGGGTCGCCGAGCAGGCCGAGGTCGTCGGCGACCCCGTACCCGGTCACGAACCCGATCCAGGCGACCAACAGCAGCGCCAGGGCGCGAAGCCGGCTCACCCGCCCCCACCCTCTCCTGGAGCTGGAGCGGGGCGGGTGGCGCCCAGGTAGCCGGGCCGACGGGTCGAGGCGACCCGCACCAGCGCCCCGGGCGCCGGGGCCTCGACCATCCGACCGGCATCGACGTAGACGCCGACGTGGCCGGCATGCCCGGGCGGCATCCGGGCGGTGTGGAAGAACACCAGGTCACCGGGACGCAGCCGACCGTGGACGCGGGGGCCGCGGCGCCACTGGCCGTCGGCAGTCAGCCGCGGCCAGGCCATCCCGGCGGCATGCCAGGCCGCCCACGACAGCCCCGAGCAGTCGAACCCGCCCGGGCCTTCCGCGCCCCAGCGGTAGGGCTTGCCGTGCTGGGCCAGCGCGAACGCCACCGCCTGGCGGGCTACCGGTGCCGCTGGGCGGCCCTGCGGACTGCCCAGCTCGGGCACGCCGGGCAGGTGGCCGGTCGCCCGCCGCAGCACCTCACCGAGGCCGGCCTGCTCCAGGGCGGGGGCGGCGTGGGGGGCAAGCAGGAACAGGGCCAGGGCGACCAGCAGCAGCCCGGCCGTCCCGCCGGCGCGGCCGCTAGCCACGGTGGCCGTCCCGGTCCGGGCCGACCCCAGCAGCCACCGGCGGCAGGACCGGGACGGGGACGACCGCTGCCCGGTCCGGTCGCCGCCCGTCCTGGCCGTCGGTGCCAGCCTGGCCGGCCGGCTGCGGGAACGGGGGCTGGGCATTGACCGAGCGCAGCAGCTGGCTGGCGACCTGGTTGCTGATCCGCAGCGCCCGCCGCAGCGCGTCCCGCGAGATCGGCCGGCCGTGCTCGGCCAGGTGGGCGGCGGCCAGCCGGCGCGCCTGCTCGGCCAGGCCGTCGCGGTCGTCCCGTCCCGTCCGGCCCACCGGGCGGCCGTCCCGCTCACCGGTCACCGGCGTTGTCCCCGCTGGCGGGGACAACCGGGATGGCCTGAGGTCGGCTGGTCCGGGACCGGGGCGGGACGTCGCAGCGGCCCCGGCTGCCGGCGCGACGGGCTCGGCCATCGGGACGTCGCGGCCGGCCTCTGCAACGGGACCGACGGCGGCCGGGACGGTCCCGGCCGCCGTGACCTGCCGCCTGGTCTCGGCCGCGGCCAATCCGGACTCGGAGGTGTCCGGATTGGCCGCGGCGCGGAACTGGCGCAGGAACCAGGGGCCGACCTCGGCCCAGCCGATCAGCAGCAGCGGCGCAAGCGAGTCGTAGGCCACCACCCCCAGGTGATGACGCACCAGCAGCGCGTGGGCGGTGTTCAGCGCCCAGGTGGCCAGCCCGGCGGCGATCAGCATCAGCCGCGCCGGCCGCAGCCTGCGGCCCTCCACCCCGCGCAGCGACAGGTAGCGGACCCCGACGATCAGACCGACCACCGTCAGGTCGACGGCGGGGGCGACCAGCCATGCCACCCACTCGGGCACGCCCAGGTAGCGGCCCAGCGCCAGCACGTTGCCGAACGAGAAGCCGAAGCAGGCGGCCACCACCAGCACCGCGCAGCCGGTCACCACCGCCCGGGCCAGCCGCTCGCTGCCGGCTGCGGCGGGCCGGTCGCCCGGCGTACTCACGGCGCCGCCTGCGGGTCGGTGCCGTGAGCCGCCCGGAGCCTGCCGAGCACCTCGGTGGCGTCGCGGGCCAGCCGCTCCAGCGTGCCCGCCTGCCGGTGCAGGCCCGCCTCACGGGCATGCCGGGCCGCCTGGTCCAGGCGCACCAGGGCGACATTCAGGTGGGTCTTGGCCTTGGCGGCGGCGCGGTCGCTCACCGGCCCCATCCCCTGGGCGGGGCGGCGTCGGGCCGCAGCAGGCAGACCGCTTCCAGCACCCGCACCAGATGCTCGGCGTCCAGCGTGTGGCACAGCCGCTTGAGGCCGACCGCGGTGTCCTGGCCGGGACTGCAGTACAGGTCCATGGCGGCCTGGGCCAGCAGCCGCTCACTGGAGGCGAACAGCGGCGCCTGGGCCTCCAGGCCGGTCCAGTCGATGTCACCGTCGCGGTCCCGCACGTAGGCCGCGACCTTGTGCCAGACCAGCCACGAGGTCAGCAGGTGGACGGCGGCGGCGTGCTCGCCGTCGTGGCAGGTGATGCGGCGGCCGTCGGGGGCGGTGAGGGTGACCGGGTCACGCACGCCGCTCACCCCTCGAGCAGCCCGGCGAGGTCCAGCGGCCAGGCCGAGCCGACCATGCCGGCGCGGCGCAGCGCCAGGGCGCCAAGCAGCAGCCGCCAGTTGCTGTCGTCCACGCCGCCCGCCAGCTCGGTCAGGTCGACCAGGCCGGTTGGGTGCTCGGCGCCGAACAGGCTTGCGGCCGCCCCAAGCAGGCGTCGTTCGCCGCTGGACCAGCTCTCGGCCAGGATCGCGTCGAAGTCGATCAGGCCCTGGTCGAGGTCGACGTGGGCCCACACGCGCCGGTCGTGGGCGAACAGGTCGGCGGTCAGCAGGTGCAGGGCGGCCCGCCATGCCGAGTCGGCCAGCAGGTGGTCGGGGACGGTGTCGGGGGCGTGGGCAGCGGGCATGGCAGGCTCCCTGGGCGAGGTCGGGCGGGCGGGGGACCGGGCGCCGCCCGGTCGGAAGGTGGCCGGCGGTGGTGGCCTCGGCGCCTAGCGCTTGGGCTTCGGCTTGGGCTTGGGGGTGGGCTGGGGCGGCTGGTCGCCGGTGGGGCCGGTGCCGGTGAGGAAGCCGGCGACCGAGGTGACCCCGCCGGACACCGGTGGGCCGACCACCGGGGCGTGGCCGAGCGTCAGGCCGGCCAGCAGGGCCAGGGCGGCGATCATCCACATACGGCCCTGCTGCTTGCGGGCGGCCCGCTTGGGGTCGTTGGGCTGACGCTTGGGGTCGCGGCGAATCAGCAGACAGACCACGACCACCAGCGCCAGGAACATCAGCAACATCGGAATGAGACCTCCGAATCGGTCAGGCAGGGATGGGGCGTGGCAGCAGGGGCACGGAGGTGAGTTCGGGGAGCGCGGCCGGGCAGGCCGCGAAGCGGGCGTCAAGCAGCCGCCGCTGCAGGTCCTGGGCGCCGGCGAGCAGGCCGGTGGCGTAGTGCTGGCCGCCGCGCAGCCAGGGGCTTGCCTGCTCGAAGCGACGCAGCAGCCCGCCGGCGTTGGCCAGCAGGACCTGGAGGCGTTCGGCCTCCTCCAGGGTCAGCCGCACGCCTGGTGGCTCGGCCGGCGGCTCCGGGGCCTCGCCCCGCAACCAGCGGTCAAACGGCTCCCTGGGCACCCGATACTGGGCGCCGACCCGGCGGACCGGGAACGGCAGCTCGCCGCGCTTGGCGTAGGCGTAGGCGGTGTTCAGGGCGATGTCGAGCCGGTCGGCGACCTCGGCCATCAGGTAGTAGTCCCGATCAGCCTCGGCGGCGTGTCCGGCGTGCTCTTGAACGTGCGTGGCGGTCACGACGGCTGCACCTGCAGGCTGGCCGCCAGCTCCCGGATCGCGTGCTCGGGGTAGCGGCGGTGGCCGCCGAGCGTCCGTTGAAACGGCAGCTTGCCGTCCATCGCCCAGCGGCAGACGGTCTTGGGCGAGACCTGGAGGAGCTCGGCGACCTCCCCCACCAGCAGGTAGGCGCTGGGCGGGGTGGTCGCCGAGGTGGGGCGCGCCGCTTCTGCGGACGCGCCGGAGCTGGTACGCTCGGAGCGCATCTGGCAGTCCTTTCAGGTGCTCAGCGGCCCCGGGCAGGGTCAGAGCTCCCGGGGTCGCTACATGTCAGCGGTTCGCGCTGGCCTCCCTTCTCCTGTCCTGCCTGTTGGCCAGGGCCGTCCGGTTCAGGCTACGACGGAACTCGATGTTCGTCAACCATCTTCGACCATCGCGCCTCATAGGTGACGACCTCCATGAGTTCGTGTTGGAATGCAGGCGACGAAATGTTGGGCGGCGACTTGAGGAGAGGCATGGATGAGGCAGCCTGGAAGGCCTTCGGCGAATGGGTGGAGCAGCTCCGCGTTCGCTCTGGCCTGCAAGTCGGTGAGGTAGCCGAGCGAGCCGGTGTCTCACGGGTGTGGCTGCAGGAGATCAGGAATGGCGGCCGGGGCGGGCCCGGGGGCTGGCGCCGACCGAATCCCAAGAACGAGGCGCTTGTGCGACTCGCCCACGCGCTCAACGTCTCGCCGGAGGAGCTGCTCGCTCGTGCCGGCCGGGGCGCGGCATCAGGCGCCGCCGAGGCTGAGGGTCGGCCGGCTTCTTCGTCCAGCAGGGAAGGCGCCAGCGCGGCGGAGCGTATTCGCGAGCTGGAGGAGCGCGTCGCGCAACAGGAGCGGGAGCTTGCCGAGCTGCGGGAGCTCCTCCAGCGTCAGGCCAAGCGGGCAGACGCTGGCTGATCCTGTCATTGTGCGACTGTAGGCTCTCGATCAGGACGCACAGCCTGACGCAGGTGACACCGCCATGACCGACAAGCGGCAAGGCCGGAGTGAGCAGGACGATCACATAGCGAAGGTCATCCTGCTGCGGCGACCGAGCAGCCCGGCCGACCAGCTCGCCAACGACCTCAACACGCTCGTCCACAGGGCCGGGGCAACCTTCACCGAGTTGGTGGCCACAGCGGATGAACAGCAGCTCGAGCTTCCGAGGGCAGCTCGCTCTGCAGCTCGGCTGCTGTTGGTCGGGCTGCTCAAGGAGACCAGCCCCTCGAACGTTATCTGGGTCACCGACAGCCTGGACGGATGCGAGCCTGAGGAGCTCGCCGAAGCCCTCAAGGGGTCGAGCGTAGGGCGCGCCACCCTCGACGAGTTCGAGGAGAGGGTCGCGGCCTTCGGCGAGGAGCTGCCCAGCGCCTCACCGCTCCAGATGCGAGGCCCCGTCCTCAATTACCTCGGCCGCGTACGCCGGTTGCTCACACGGCCCCAGCCCGTCGCGGTCCGCGGTCGGCTGTGCTCCGCAGCGGCACAGCTGGCGGGTATCGCAGGAGCCGTGATGTTCGACCTTCATCAGCCGGCTAAGGCCCGGGGCTACTACGACGCGGCCATGCTTGCGGCCGCCGAGGCCGGCGACCCGGGCCTCGCCGCCTGGCTGCTGGCGAACACCAGCTACCTGCATGTCTACCGCGGCGACGAACCGGCGGCCCTGGACGCAGCCCAGGGAGCCGTGGCGTTCGCACGCCGCTGCACGATCACCACCCAGCACGCCTGGCTCGCTTCGCTCGAGGCGGAGCTGCATGCCACGCTCGCCGACCGCCGGGCCACCGAGGCGGCGCTGAGGCGCGCTGACCGCGCGATGCGGCTCGCGTCCACTCAGCGCCGGCCCGGCATCGACTTTTTCAGCACAGCGAAGCTGGCCGCCTATAAGGGCTCGTGCTTCATGCTGCTCGGCGGCCCGCTCGGGCCCAGGAGCACTGCCAGGAGGCACTGGCCATGCTCTCCCCGGCAGCTCATACTCGCGCCTTCGTGGAACTCGACCTCGCGACGACATTCGCACAGCAGAGCGAGGTCGAGCGGGCCTGTGAACTCGCGCGTGCCACGCTTACCAGGCTGGGCCCCGACGAGCGCACACCCCGCCTGGTCAGGCGCGCCCAAGACTTCCGCCGCTCGCTCGATCGCAACGGCTCTGCCCGGACCGTTCGGGACTTCGACGAGGAGTTTCGGGTAGCGTTCGGCTTCGGGCGATAACCTGCCCGGCTATCGCCGCCGACGCCACGGAGGAACGATGAACGGGCCGGAACAGGTTGCCTGGGGCGTACTCGGCGCCGCCCGTGTGGCGCGTCGCCGGTTCCTGCCCGCCCTTCGGGCCGCTGCCAACGCCCGCTTGGTCGTGGCCGCTTCGCGTCGGCTGGAGCGCGCCGAGGCGCTAGTGGCCGCCGTCGGGCAAGGCCGGGCAGTGGACTCGTACGACGAGGTGCTCAAGGACCCATCGGTGGAGGCCGTCTACATCCCCCTCCCCAATGCCCTCCACCACCATTGGACACGGCGCAGCCTAGAGGCCGGCAAGCACGTGCTGTGCGAGAAGCCGCTCGCCATGAGCGTGGCCGACGTGGAGAACCTGGCCGAGGCGGCGCGAACCGCAGGCCGCGTCGTTATGGAAGGCTTCATGTACCGCCTGCACCCGCAGTACGAACCGGCCCGGTGGCGGCCGCTGCTCGACCGGCTCGGCCCCCTGCGCACCATGCACGTGCGGCTCAGCTTCCCCTTCGACCGACCAGGCGACATCCGCGAGAATCCGGCGCTCGGCGGGGGCGCACTGTGGGACATCGGCTGCTACTGCCTAGACTTGCTTTGCTGGCAACTCGGCAGTCCCCTAGAGATCCAAGCGATGGGCGAGGTGCGAGGCGGCTGCAACTGGACAACGGCGGTCCAACTCCGCTTCGGCGGTGGCGTGCTGGGCTCGTGCTGGTGGAGCTTCGCCGGGCCGCTTGACCAGCGACTGACCCTGGTCGGCGAGCACGGCGCTCTCGAGCTGGACAGCTCCTTCCGCGCCGCCGGCCCCGCCACCGGGCGGCTGGAGGTCGATGGCCGCGTCGAGGCCTTGAGTCTGCCCAGCGACGACTGCTTCCGCCGCGAGATCGAGCACTTCGGCGCCGTCGTCCGCGGCACCGCCGAACCCACCGTTCCCCTGAGCGACTCGGCCCGATGGCTGGCGGTGGCCGAGAAAGTCGATGCCCAAGTCCGTTCGAGGAGCCGACCCGAGCGTGACGAGGCAGCCGCCCCGCGCGCCAGGGTCGGCAGGTAGGAGCACCGATGCGGTGGAAGGTCCACGGGCAACAGACCCTGTACCAGAGTGACTGGGTGAACCTAGAGCTGGCCGATGTGGAGTTGCCCGACGGACGCCACCTTGACCATCACGTCCTCCGCATGCACCGCCAGTCCGCCTCGGCCGCCGTCATCGACGACCAAGGCCGAGTGCTGATGCTGTGGCGGCACCGGTTCATCACCGACCGCTGGGGCTGGGAGCTGCCGTGCGGCTGGGTCAACCCGAGTGAAGATCCGGCCGAGGCCACCCGTCGCGAGGTTCTGGAGGAGACCGGCTGGGAACCTGGCCCGCTCAAGCTGCTCTGCTCCTACGGTGCCGACGTCGGCATCAGCGATGCCCGCTTCCACCTGTACCAGGCCGACGGGGCGACCTGGCAGGGACCACCGGCCGACAACACAGAGGCAACCCGGATCGCGTGGATTCCCCTCAACGAGATCCGCGAACTGCTCGATCGGGGCCAAGTCGATGAAGGCGCGTCGATCACCGCCCTCCTCTACCTGCTCGCGTTCGCACCGACCCGCACCTCGCCGATGCCTGAGGTCCGGTAGCAGTGACCTGTTCCTGAGTTCGCGATAGAGATCCCGGATCGATCAGCCAACATCGCCGGGCTCCTCGGATTGTTCGGACTGACGGTATTCGCGAGGGGCTCACGGCGCCTTACTCCGGGCCGGGTGCCTCGTCCCCGAACAGGAACGACAGCAGGACGAAACGCCGCCCGGTGAGGCCTAACGATCTCGTACCGGAGCCCGCTCCTCGGATGCTTTCAGTGGGGGTCCGCGGGTCCGTCAGGTTGCGTCGCGCCACCCGACGAGACGCTCTCCGAGGGCGCGGGCGGTCGACTCGGGGTCGGCGAGGCGGCGGGTTACGACCTTGGTGGCGAGGCTGCGGGGTAGGCACTCGGAGAACTTGAGGCCGTCGACTGCTTCAGCGGTCACCCACGGGGTCAGATCGATCGACTTCTCGGTTGCATCTGAGATGACTTGGCGGAGCTGCTCCAGCGTGGCACCAGGGTCGAGAGCGACGGTGAGGTCGTCGATGGCGGCGACGTCTCGTCGCAAATCGGCGGCAGCTCGGGCGAGCCAGAGGTTGGCTCGCCATCCGGCGAAGGTCCACCAGCGGACTCGCCCGCGTCCGTCGATGACGAGAGAGGTGGTGTCCGGCCGGCTCCAGGGATGCTCGGAGCGAAGTTGCGCCAACCGCTCATTGCCTCGCTGACTAAGGATGACTCCTGGCGGGTCGGATCCCAGAAGCACCTCCCGTATTCCACGGGCGATGATGGCGCCGAGGGGTTGGGCGCTCCCCGACCAGCGGGCCACTCCCGGGGCCTCGGCCGGCTCCACTTGAACGACCCGCCGGCCCCAGTCGACATGCACGATGGCCCAGCTGCGGCCCGCCAGGACGAGCACGGCGGCGCCGCCGGCGGCGAGCCCGGTGGGTCGGGCCATGAGCGTTTCGTCGGGAACGAGGCCGATCTCGACTCGGCCGTGGCGGACGCTGAAAACGGGCGGCGAGGTGAACACCGACAGCAGCTCCAGGAAGTGCTGACGGCCCAGGGCCGCCTCGGCCTCCTCGCCGACGCCGAGGATGCCGCCGTCGTCCACAAGGAACCCGGCGGCGACCAGGTAGTCGGTGATGGCTGGGGCGGCCGCGGCGGCGTCGGGCCCCAGCGCGAATGGTTCGCCGAGCCACTCCGCCCACAGCTTGCGTCCGACGCCGCTTTCCTGGAGCGAGAGCGCCAGGAGTTGCTGGGCCACGAGGTGAAGGGGGGCGGGCGGCGGGATGATCGGCTCGACGTATCCTTCGGCCCAGCGGAGGAGCACGGCGGCGGCGCGCAGCAGGGCGTCGTCGCCCGTGGCGAGAAGTAGTGCCTGGCGGGTGGTGTCGGGACGGCGGCCGGTGCGCCCGAGGCGTTGGAGGAACGCGGCGACACTGGGCGGGGCGTCGATTTGGATGACCCGGTCGAGGTCGCCGACGTCGATGCCGAGTTCGAGGGTGGAGGTGGCGACGATGACGCAGTCACGCTCCTCGGCGAACGCTTGCTCGGCGGCTCGTCGCTCTCCGATACCGAGGGATCCGTGGGAGACGAACGTCGTCACGTCGTGGTCTCGCAACGCGACGGCGAGCTGCTCGGCGCGGGCGCGGCTGTCGACGAACACCAGGCGCTTCTCACCCCGGTGCAGGCGGGAGATGACCAGCGCGGCGTTGGCCAGGCTGCCCACGTAATCAAGGGCGACGTCAGAGGAAGGGCCGGCCTCGGCCGGGGGGCTGACGACCCGGGCGGGTCGATGGCAGGTAGCGGTGAGCCAGGCAACCAGCTCGTCGGGGTTGCCGAGGGTGGCGGAGAGGGCGATGCGCTGCACCTCCCGTCCAGCGAGACGGGTGATGCGCTCCAGGACGGCGAGGAGATGCCAGCCCCGGTCGTCGCCGGCGAAGGCGTGCGCCTCGTCCACCACGACGGCCCGCACATGAGCGAACCACCGCTCGCGGGGGATGCGGGTCGAGACCAGCATCGATTCGAGCGACTCGGGGGTAGTGAGCAGCATGTCGGGCGGCTCGGCGAGGAGCCGGTTCCGTTCCGGCTGGCCGATGTCGCCATGCCACAGTCCGACCCGACGACCGACGAGCTGCCCGTAGCGCTCCAGGCGCTGGTGGAGGTTGTTGAGCAGCGCCCGCAGCGGGCATACGTAGAGCACCGACAGGCCGCGCCAGTCCTCGGAGAGCATCCGGGACAGCAGGGGCAGCACCGCCGCTTCGGTCTTCCCGCCGGCGGTGGGGGCGGTGGCGATCAGGTGGTCTCCGGCGAGGATCGGTGCGATGGTGGCGCTCTGCAGGGGCCGCAGCGCCCGCCAGCCCAGGCTGTTGACGACGTGATGCTGGATGGCCGGGTGGAGGAGATCGAAGGGCGCGGCCGGGGGCGGGTCGCCCATGGCTACTGGAGGTCCAGGTCGATCTCGTCGACCGAGGTCGCCGCCCGGGCGTTGCGTTCGACGGCGGTGAGCTCGCTGTCGACGATGGTGAGCCGGTAGTCGCGGCGGGGGTCGAAGTCGGGGAACTGGTCGACCCGGTCCAGGACGTCGCCGACGAGCTTCTTCAGGAACATCCGGGGGGCGACGCCGACGCGGCCGCCGAGGTCGCCGGTGACCGCCTTCGCGAGGAGCGCGAGGTAGTCGTCGTCGCACGCCGAGCGGATGCGGTTCGGGTCGGCGGCGCCATCGGCGTACAGGTCGCGGGTGCGGCGGCCGACCTCGCCGAGCCCCTCGACGGTGAACCCGGCGAGGCGGAGCTGGACCGCCCGGGGGCTGTCGAAGCGCGCGTCGGTGGTGAAATCGGTGTGGAGCCGCTGGGCGAGCGGGGCCAGCCGCTGGGCGCCCTGCGGCCCGTCGAAGAAGGCCGGCGTGCCGGTGATAACCAGGTACAGGCTGGGGAAGCGGCCCTGGTCGACCTCGTCGATGAGCTGCCGTAGCGCGTTGAGGGCCCGATCCCGGGCGTCGGAGCGGACCCGCTGGAGGGTCTCCACCTCGTCGAGCACGAAGACCAGGCCGGCGTAGCCGGCGCCGCGCAGGATGGTGAGCAGCCCGGCCAGGAACGCCAGGGCGGCGTCGTGGTCGAGGTCGCCGCGGATCCCGGCGGCCCGCTTGACGGAGGCCGCCACGTGGGGTTGGCCGCCCAGCCAGGCCAGCAGTCCTTCGGCGCGGGCCGTGTCGCCGTCGGCGAGGGCCCGCCGGTAGCCGCGCAGGACGGCAGCGAGCGCCGGGGCGCGGGCGCTGACGACGCCGAGGCGCTGCTCGGTGAGGGCGTCGGTGGCGGCCAGGACCGCCTCGGCATCGCCGGGGAGGGCGGTGCCGGCGGCGGCCACGACGTCCTCGTGGAGCGCGAAGAACCACGAGTCCACCACCGACCGCAACGCACCGCCGGCGGTGTCGGCGGTGGTGAGCCGCTCGCAGAGCCGCCGGTACACAGCCTCGAGGTGATCCAGGGGGGTTTCCCCCTCGCTGATCTGCACTTCGGCGGTGGCGAACCCCTGGGTGCGGGCTCGCTCGGCCAGCCAGCGGACCACGAACGTCTTCCCCGATCCGTACTCGCCGCGCACGGCCTTAAAGCCGGCGCCGCTGGCGGCGGCCGTGGCCAGCTCGTCGTCGAACGCGGCGGCGAACCGGTCGGTGCCCACGGCGAACGCGTCGAGGCCCCGTCGCGGGACGGTGCCGCGCCGGAGAGCGTCGATGATCTCCCGCCGCCGCTGCGGGGAGATCACGAGACGTCGACCTCGAACTGAAGGGCGAGCAGCTCCCGGTTGAGGTCGACGGTGCCGTCGGCCCGCACGGCCAGCACCTCGGCGCCGTCGAGGTTCACAAGGCGTTGCACCAGGGTGAGCGCCATCCGCAGCGTGTCGGGCGGCTCCCCGGTGCGGGCCGACAGGGCCGCGAGGGGGATGGTCCCCCCGTTGGCATCGATGAGGTTGAGGTAGCTGCGGAGCCGCTCGTCGGCGAGGGGGCGGGGGAGGCGGGCCCGCTGGCGGTTGGCGACGAACGCGGGGCTGGCGAGCAGGGCTTCGACCCAGCCGGCCCGAGGAGGAACGGGCCGTTCGCCGGTCGACGACTCGAACAGGGCGGGCTGCTCCCGGGTTTTGGCCTTGCGGGCCGGCCGCTTGGCCGGCACTGGGACCGGGCGGGCCGCCGCGGTGTCGCCGGTCCACCAGGCGGGGGTGGCAAGTGGCCGGTGGCGCCACCCGTCGGGGAGGCGGCGGGCGAGGACTTCGACGGGGACGAGCACCTCCTCGGGGGTGGCGCCCCCGTGGTAGCCGTGCTTGGGGACGCCATAGCGGAGGCGGTCGTCGGCGGGGAGCACCACCCGCCCGCCGCCGAGCAGGACCCTCGGCCCGGCGATCTCGATCTCGCCCTCGCCCGGTGGTGGCGGGGCGACGCGCCATCGTTCCCCGCCGACGCCGCCGAGCGGCTGGTAGCGGGAGCGGCCCCCGTCCAGGACGTGGCCGTGATCGGCGGTGAGCACCACGACACGGCCCGCTTCGGCGGCCGCGTCCAGCAGCCACGACAGCGGCCGCAACGAGACCAGATCCCATCCCACCCGCAGCTGCTGCCCTCGCGCCAGGTGGTCGTCGACGGCGTTGACCACAACCCCGACGACCCGCTGGTCGGGGTCGGCGACCAGCCGGCGGACCTCGTCAGGCAACGCCACACCGCTCGCCGCCACAAGATCGGCTTTGTGGAAGAGCACCGGCGGGCGGGTCGGCGACGCCACCGCCCGCAGCGCCGGATGCGAGGCGAAGCCGGCGCCCTCTTCTGGCTGTCCTCCGACGGTCCGCTGCCCGCACAGCAGCGCCGTGCGGCTCGCCTCGGTGACGGTGGGCAGCACGGCCACACCCACCGGCCAGCTGTCGCGCTCCGCCGGTGTGGCGGGCGCCCACCCTTCGGCGAGCAGGTCCTGCAGCAGGACATGGGCGACGGGCAGGCCCATACCGTCGCAGATCACGACGAGGACAGGCGCGGCTGCGGCTACCGGGGCGACCACGGCGGCCAGCACCTGCTCGACGGGGACGAGGCGCGCGTCAGCGAGCGGCTCGGAGCGGGACCAGTCGGCGAGCAGCTCGACGAACCGGGCGGTCTCCTCGCTGCGTTGCCTGGCAGCGGCGTCGCAGAGGCGGGTGTAGGCGGAGGCAAGTTCGGACACGTGGTCGCCCTCGGCGAGCAGCTGGCGGGCCTCGTCGACCCAGGCGCCGTCGGCGGCGTAGCCGGCGGCCGCCGCCGCGAACGTGGACGGCGGCGGGGCTGGTGGCGTCTGGGAGCGGCGAAGCAGGCGGACGGCGGCCTCGGCCATCTGGACGCGGTGGGAACGGCGCCTCGCGTGCCGGTGCCCGCGCACGCGCTCAAGGGTGGCCACAGCGCCGTCGAGGTCGCCAGCAGCGAGGCTCCGTCCGAGGGCTGCGAGGCGCTCCTCGAAGCCGCGGGGGAGACTGTCGGACAGGACGGCGAGCTCGGCGGCGCCGGCGTCGGCGAGGACCCGGTCGGCGGCATCGAGCACCGCGGGCGGGTTGTCGTGGGCTTCCAGGGCTGCTTCGGCGGCGTCGCCCCACGCTGCGGCGGCGCGTTGGTCGAGGCGGTCACGGCCGAGCAGACCTTCGAGCCGGGCGCGGGCGACGGTCTGGCGGTGGGCGAGGACGGCGTCGTCGGTTGTGGTCCACAGCACCTGGGCGACGAGGCCGAGGGCGACGAGGTCGGCGCCGTAGCCGGTGGCCAGCAGGTCTACCATGACCGGGACCAGGCCGCCCACGCTCCCGGCCCACCGTTGGGCGACCCGCGCTCGCCGTTCGGGGGCGAGCTCGGCCAGCGCTGCGCCGACCTCCGGCCGGTCGCCAAGGGCGAGGATCCCGGGGATCCCGTCCGGCGGGTCAGCGAGGCCGAGGCGGGCGTGCTGCCAGGCGCGCCAGGCGAGGTGGGCGTCGAGGACGCCGCCGAGAGGTTGCCGGTCGGGCCAGCCGCCGGCAGGGGCGAGGGCGATCAGGTCGTCGATCAGCCATCGCTCGGTGACGAGCTGCGGGTCGAGGACCGAGGCTCGAAACAGGGCGAGCACCGAGCTGAACGGGTCGAGCGGGAGCACGTCGCCCTTCACGAGCCGGGCCCGCACGTCCAGGCCGAGATCGCCGCCGCTGCACAAGGTGAGGAGCACCAGCAGCTCCGCGGCGCGCTGCTCATGGTCGAAGAGCGCTTCCCGCACCGCCAGTGGGGAACGGCAGGGCACGACCCGCACTGGGGCGTCGGGGCCGTCGAGCAGGTCGGGACCCGACCAGTCGGGATCGGCGTGCACCGCCAGGACGTTGCGACGATCGTCGGGCCGGCGGTTGGCGACGACGAGCGCCCGGATCTGGGCGGCGTCAGCTCTCGGCATCGCCGTCCCACTCCGTGATCTGCCAGGTCAGATCGAGATGGGCTTCCGCCCGCAGCCGCTCGCGGATCTCCCGGAGCTGCTCCTCGGCCACCGTCCGGTCGAACGTCGCCGGCGGGGGTGGAGGAGGCGGTGGGGGAGGCGTGGAGGGCGGGGTGACCCGGGTGGCGGCGCGGGCGAGAAGATCGGTGGCGGCGGTGGACGCGTCGCGCAGCCGCCGGACGAGGGGGACGGCGAGCTCGTCGCTCGTGAGGCCCTGGGCCAGGCGTTCGCGTAAGGCGTCGGCGTCCGCCTTCCACCGGGCGTCCAGCTGACCGAGGTGACGGATCAGGTCCCAGTTCATTCGCTGGAGTTCGTCGGCCACCACGGTCGCCTGGGCGATCGACGTGCCCAAGGCCGCCGCCGTCGTGGGCACCTCGCAGGCGGCGAGCACGTCGGGGACCTGGTCGGGCCGGCGGCGCAGCTCGTCGACCAGAGCGACGGCCGCCTTGGCTGTGCGGAGGCGATCACCACGGTCGTCGAGGCCCAGCCGGGCCCAGGCGGCTTCGAGGCGGGGCACGAGGTCCCGCACCGCCTGGGCCCGGTCGGCGACAACACCGCTGTGGATCCGCTGGCCGAGGTCGGCGACCGTGGTCGCCGACAGCAACGTGCTCGTGGCCACCACACCCATGTCCGCCGCCCGCCGCAGGGCCGCCTGCCACACCTCCGGACTGGGTAGCTCCTGCGCCCGCAGCTCCCACTCGTCGCGGACCCGGCCGATCTCGGGTCTCCCGACCGGCTGCCCAGCGTCAATCAACGCCCGGTCGGTGGCAGCGGCGACGAGCAGGATCACCAGGTCGGCGACCTCGCGGGTGAGGCCTCGCCGCTCTGTCGGCGTGTCGGCGCCGTCGAGCCAGCGGCGCACCTGCCCGACCGTCATCGTCGTCACCGCAGCCTCGGCCCGGCGGCGTTCGACAAGGTCCTTCCAGGTCCCCAGGTCGGCGACGAAGTGGGCTTGGTACATGGTGCCAAGTTGGAGTGGCCCGGCTACCCGGGTGAGGACGCGACGCATCGGCGTCTCGACGTTCTCCAGGCGGCCGTTGGGTTGCTGGAGCGCGAGACCGACCTGGGCGAGGGTGTGGGTCAGGTCAGCCCGGGAGACCAGCTCGGTGAACTCGGGATGCTTCGGGTAGCGGTGGCGGAGCAGCTGGTCAGCGAGGCCCTCGAAGCAGGCCCGCAGCGAGGTGCCCACCGGCGCCTGGAGCGACAGGCCCGGGTCGAGCGCCAGGAATTGCTCGCCCAACGTGAGGCGCTCCTCGACCACACCTGGCTGGGCCGGGTCGACGCCGTAGGCCTGGCACAGCGCGGCGATGAGTCGCTCCCGCACGGCCGACTGCTCGTTGGCCAGCTGGATGCGGGCTGCCGGCCGGTCACTCGGGGAGAGGTGTGAGGCCAGCCGGTCGAAGGTGTCGCCGGTCAGGATGTAGTCCAGGCGGACCAGCTTGCCGAGCAGCTGCAGGGTGGCGCTGGTGAGGAAGTTGGGCAGCCACACCGCGGTCCACTCAGGGGGCCGCTCCCGGCGGTAGTCGATGATCCGACCCCGGTCATCGGAGGGCCCGAACTCCTCGACGTCCCACGGGTAGTCGATGATGAGCTTGGGCTCGGTGCCCGCCCGCAGCATCTCGTCGGGCAGCTCGACGGTGTCGCGCACGTTGGCGAACACGGCCGCCAGCTTGCGGCGCGTGCCCCGCCAGGTGACCTCCACCCACGGGTCGAGGCTGGTGGCGTCCTTGACCTGCAGCAACTCGGCCAGCAGCTCCTTCACCCGCCGGCGCCGCTCCCCGCCGGTGTCGACGACCCGGGCCGCCTCCAGGATCGGGCCGGTGTCGATCCCCGACAGCACCACCGAGACGGTGGGGTCCTGCTCGTCCTCGCCGAGGCGCAGCTCGCCGACCTCCGCCGCCCACCGCCGCAGCTTGTCGAGCACCTGCTGGCGTTCGGTGCCGGGGATGAAGGCCCGCACGATCCCGGAGTTGAGCGCGGTCAGGCGGCTCACCGTGAGCGCCCGCAGCGGGCCGACCTCGGGGACCAGCGCGGCGACCAGCAGCGACTTCACCAGCCGGGCGTCGGTGACGTACGGGTGCGACGGCGCCGCCATCTCGGCGTCGGCTTCGGCCAGGTCGTGGTCGCGCAGCAGCATCGGCTGGAACCGCTGCACCCACAGCCGCCGCGCCTGGGCGAACTGGGCCCGCATTACCTCGGTGAGCGGCTCGTCGCCGGCGTTGATGGCGTCCCACAGATCCCCCAGGGGGACGAGCTGGCCCAGCGCGAGATGGTCGCGGCCCTCGACGAGGAGCTGCAGCATCACCTTAAGGGCGGTGCGCTCCCGCTGCATCGCCCCCGACAGGGCCACCAGCGCGTCCACCAGCGCCGGGCTGAACGGGTACAGGCGACGGAACGCGGCCAGATCCCCGGTGTCGGTGAGGAGCACGTCACGCTCCTGGCGTTCCTCCAGCTCGCGCCGCACCCGCTCGAACGCGTCGTCGAGCTGCTGGCGGGCCTGCACGGTCCTGGGCCGCAACAGGCGCCGCTCAGCGATGGCCGGCAGGTTGCGGTCCTCCAGGGTGATCGTGTCGAAGCGGCCCTCGGAGTGGCGCAGAATGTCGATGGCGCTGAGCGACTGCGCGCCGGGCACGTGCTCGCCGACCAGCTCGCGGAGGTCCCGCTGGCGGGCGATGAAGCTCACGATCGGCGCTGGCCGCGCCGCCGCGTCCGCCTCGACGAGCTTGACGACCTTGGCGCCCTCGCGGCTGACGAACGCCACGTCGCTCATCCGAGCGGCCAGCCACAGGACCAGCTCGTCCAGGAACAGGATCACCGCGTCGTAGCCGAGGCCCTTGGCGTGGCGGCTGATGGCGTCCAGTCCCGCGTCGAGAGGGACAAACCCCTCGGCAGTGGCGCGCGCCTGGCCCGGCACGGCCCGGTAGTGCGTGCGCAGCAGGGCGCCGACCAGCTGGTCGCGTTCGCTGGACCCGGGCGGGGCGACCAAGGCGGCGTCGAAGCGAGCCCCGTCCCAGCCAATCCCATACTCGCCCCACTCGTCGGACACCTCGCCCTCCGACAGCACCCGGAAGAACACGTCGTCACCCAGGTCCAGCCGCTTGGCCCGGGCATCGTCGAGGATCCCGTCGGCGACATACACGGCAGGCAGCGGCGCGTCCGGGTGGTGCTTGCGGACGTGGTCGACGTAGCCGCCGAGGACCTCCTGCTCCATCGAGCTCTTCCCCACGAAGTGGAAGGGGACGAGCAGGAACCGCTTGCCGTCGATGCGCTCGGCGTACTTGGCCACGACCGGCGCCAGCTCGGGGATCGACCGGGCCGCCGGGTCACCCTCGAGCAGCAGGTCCAACACCGCCATCAGCGCCGTCTTCCCGGTGCCGAAGCTGGCGTGGAGGTAGGTCGCCTTGGACCGGTTGTCCGCCACCGCGGTCGCCACCAGCGACAGCGCCCGGTCGAAGCAGTGGACCAGCTGGTCGGTTACCACGTAGTCGCGCACCGTGTGCGCTGGGTCCCCGATCGCCGTCGCCAGGCTGATGACGAAGTCCGACTTGTGGACTTGTTCCGGAATCTCGATGAGGTCGGCGAGAAGCGTCATCGGCGGGTCCGCCCCCTCCGGGTCGGTGCCGGCCGCCACCCGGCGAGGTCATCGGCGGTCAAATGCAACGCCCGCAGCTCGGCGTCGACCAGCGCGGCGATCTGCGACCCGGGCCGGTCCAGGGCCGGGTCGGGATCCGGGTCGTCGTACCACTGCCGCAACCACGGCACCAGCTCCGCCAACCCGGCCAGCAGCAGCCGCAGATGCTCCCGGTCGCGGCCGTCCCGCCTGGCCTGCAGATACCAGGTCGCCAACGCCCGCGCCCGAGCCAGATGGTCCCAGCCAGCCCAGCCGATCACCAGCGACGGGTCGGTCTCCCGCTCGGCGTCCGGGTAGGAGGAGAACCGCTCCTTCGGCACGTCCAGTTTCCCGCGGTGATCCCACGCCACGCCCTGGAAGTCAGCCTTGGTGTACTTCGGTGGCACCGGAATGGCGCCGACGTCCTCGCCGGCGTCCTCGCGGCGCTGCAGCTCCCACGTCTCCAGCCACTGCGCGCGCTTCCGCATCCCCGAGTCGGTGTAGCGCAGGGCAGCCAGGTACGGCACCGCCTCGGCCTTCACCAGTTCGGCCACCAGGGGAGCGATGTCGACATCGTCACGTCCCACGTACAGCCGGGCCACCTGCACGAAGTCGCCGTCGGTGCGTGCCTCAGCGGCGAGGCGGGCGGTCGAGGTGACCGCGGCCGGCTCCGGCCAGTACCGGGGTGACTCCAGCCGGTCGAGTAGCCAACCCCGCAGCGTCACCTTCACCTGCTCGTCCCACGGCTTCCTAAGCCATCGACGCTTGTACTCCGGTCGCTCAATCAGCCCGATGTTGAGGTCGGTCTCGATCAGTTCGATGCGCCGCTCCACCAGCCGCTTGTACGGCCCCGGCCAGGAGGCGGGCAGCTCGGTGATCGGCGTCGACACATGTCGGACAAACCACGACGACTCCTCCTCACCCGCCGCCATCCGCCTAGCCAGCACAATCTCGAACGCCCGCTCCCCAAGCTGCAGCGGCGGCTCCGGCTCGTCACCGGTTACCAGTTCCTCGTTGACGAGTCCGTAGCGCCGGTAAACCTCCCAGTCGAGCCGCTCCTGGGCTGCGACCATCTGCGCGCAGAGGTCGTAGGTGCGGCGTTTCGCCTCGGTCAGCCGGGCCGCTGTTGGCACCCCGGCCTCAGCGACAGCCGCGGGTGTGACCGACCTCAGCTCGGAAGCCAACCCGTCCAGCAGCGTGGCGGTTGACGGATCCAGGTCATTTGGCAAGGGAAATTCCTGCAGCTTGGTGCCATCGTGCTCGTACTGGTGCGTAAAAGGTGCTTCCGTCGCCCCGCCACCTCCGCCAGCCTGCGTTTTTCTCTGATACACCTGTTTCATCCAGAAGCAGGCGGTCGAGCTGTTCAGCACGCAGAGCAATTCGAGGTGGCGCCGCTCGTCCGTCCCAGGCGGCAGCTTTATCACCGGCGCCGACCGGTTGAACACCTTCCCACCGCGGTCGAGCACGAAGTGGTTGTGAGTCGCCACGAACGCGAACACGATGGACAACGGCGCTCGGTATCGCGCTGGAAAGAACATGGTGTATTCGTACCATCGGAGGCCTCGTTGCTCATTCGTTTGGCCGAAGTTCAGCCTCGCTCGGAGGTGTGCGCGGTAGGTCCAATAGTACTGGGTAAGTGGCCCAATCGGTTGTGCGATCGCCTCACCTGAGGCAACGGAGTAAGGGAAGAGGGACCAGTCTCCCTCCTGCAGTCTCCAATCCCGCACGTCCTCGCCAACGACCAACGGCACGGCTGCGAGTTTCAGAGACCGTGTCGATAGCGCCCAAGGAGGGAAGACATAGACGTCGTCTTCGCCTGTGTGGGTCGTTCGCCCGATCTCTTTGACGAAGGATCTTAGTCTCTTCGCACCAAGTCGGTCGAGCAACTCCTTCAATTCTGCTGCCCCACCACCTCCAATGCTCCACGGATGCTTCCCGAGTCGCCTGCGCTCCAAATCCACCACGCTCACGTACTCGTTAGACGACCCAGGCTCGTCGACTAGTTCGACGATGCTCGACCACACAAGCCCCTTCTCGGGCTCGGCCGGGCGGCTGGGTTCGCCCCGGATGCCCATGACCGCTCTCACGCTCGTTGCAACCGGCCAGCGGTTGCGGCCACAGAGGATCACGGTGGGGTACCGTGCCCTGGGATGTACGCGCCGCTTGTGTCGATAACGTCGGTTAGATCGTGGGAAAGAACCCACTCTTCGATCAGCTTCTTGCCGAACTCGCGCTTCATGAACGAGTTGGCGGTGATTAGGCCGACGAAGCCCGCACGCTCGGGATCCCCGTCGTAGCGGGCGAGCTGGAAAAAGCGTTCGGTAAATGGAACACCGAGGGAGTACTGCCGATGGCAGGTCTTGAACCTCGCACGGTACAGGGCGTTGAGTGCTGGATCCTTCACGGTGATGTACGGCGGGTTCCCCACTACGACGTGCCACGATCGGGACAGCAGCGCGCGAGCCTCCTCGACATCCTCGGTGGCATAACCGTGCGCGGCGGCGCCAGCAATTTCCTCATCGACGCTCGTACCGGCGAGCCGCCCCGGCGGGTCGCCGTGGAGAAGCGAGTCGCCGACCGCAACGTGGATCGGGTAGGCGGGAGCGTCAGCTAGGCGGGTGTCGCCGCCGGCCCGCATCGCCGCGACCAGGAGCCGGAAGCGGGCGATGGCGACGGCGAAGGGGTTGAGGTCGACGCCGGCGATGGCGTCGAGCCCACGGCGGACGAGCTCGCGTGGGTTCGTCCCAGGCTCCTCGTTACGCCACCGCTCGAACAGCCGGGAGAATGCGCCGAGGAGGAAGTGTCCCGACCCGCAGGTCGGGTCAATCAGGGTCGTCTCCCGCAGCCCGAACGTTGCGAGAGCGGGGTCGAGGGTGCGGTCGAGGATGAACTCCTCCACGAACACCGGCGTTTGGAGGAGGGCGTAGGCCTTCTTGGCGTGCTCGGAGAGGTCTTGGTAGAGGTCGCCGAGAAAGCGGGTATCCCAGGCCGGATCGGTAAAGTCATGACGGATCTCGCCCTTCTCGGGGTCCACAGCTTGGAACGCCTGGACAAGCGACCGGGCGCCGTCCGCGGAGGGGGCGAGCAGCCAGATCGGATTGTGGTCCCTGAACACCTCGCCGGTGGCAGGCAGGATGCGGTAGCGGCGGAAGATCTCGCGTAAACCAGTGGCGGTCGTCGTGGGCGGGGTTGCCGTGGACATAGGCGGTGCGGTGGTCGAGGGCGATGGCACGCCGGCCGCCGGGGCCGGCGAGGAGCGGGTCGGGAACGAGGCCGTTGTCCTCGCAGAAGCGAACGAACACGCAGCCGAGCACCCAGGCGACAGCCACCTGCGCGTAGAGGCCCTCCGCCCATTCGGCCTTGGTGAGCGCGGTGCGGCCGGCGGCGCTGGCACGGGCGTACTCGGCGTCGACGACCTGGGCCGTCTCGGGGTCGCTGCCGGTCAACGTGCGTTGGTCGTCGACCAGGTTGCGGACGAGGACCTTGCAGTCGGCCAGCAGGGCGGCGGCGTCGACCACGTCGAGCCTCCTGGGACGGGGCTGGGATGGGTGCGGTGGAGGTTGCGCAGCCAGGCATCGGGCAGCGCGAAGTGCTCGGCCGAGCTCGTGATGGGGACGGCCTTGCCCTGCACGGTGGGGAGCGCGTCGGGGTCGTCGGCGGGAACGAGCACCCACAGGGTCCGCAGGGTCTGGCCGGGCTCGGGTTGGCGGGTGGTGCGCTCACGGAGTTCGTCGAGGAGGCCCAGGGCGTCGTAGCGGGCGAGGAGCCCCGGGTGGGTGAGGAGCACGTGGTCGGGGCCATTGAGGAGCCCGGCACGGACTGGGACGAGGGCGTCGCGGACCACGGTGAGGAGGCGGGCCCAGCGTTCCCCGCCCGGACCCCCGGCGTCGGCGGCCAAGATGGCCTGGTCCCACTTGATGCCCTTGGCGGCGGCGTGACGGCGGAGCGCCCCGATGACGAGGGCGTCGATGCTGACCGGTGTGGCGCCGAGGCCGCTGAGGGAGGAGATGGCGCGCTGCTGCTGCGAGGCGCGGACGGTGATGACGCGGAACCCACCGCCCTTGGCGTGACGTTCGAGGCGGTCCTGGGCGATCTCGGCCGCAGCCCGGGCTTCGTCGGGCACCTCGGCGGTCGTCCCCGTGCCGAACCGGTCGCCGGAGATGGTGACGGCGGTGGCCGCCGCCACGCCGGGCGGCGGAGGGACCAGGAAGCCGGGAGCGAGCGGGGCACCGGTCGGGCCAGGGCCTCCGGAGAACCACTCCAGGCCCACGGCCTCGCTCAACAGTTCATCGAGGGCAGGACGTCCAGGGAGTGGTTCGGCGGCGGGGAAGCGGATCCGGACCCGGGTGCGGACGTCGTCTTCCGAGAGCGTTCCGGCGCCGAGCAGCGCGGTACGGGCGAGGCGCAGCGCTCTAGCGGCGGGGAGGCCCCTCGGGTACAGCTCCAACCGGCTCGACACTGCGGCGGTGGCCGACGCTGCCGCCGCCAGGCGGGCGAGGCGATGGTCGGACAGCGGGGGCAGCCCCGTGGATGTCGGCACCTGCCGGAGCCGTTCGAGCGCCACGGCGGGGCTTAGGAGCGGATCGGCGGCTGCCAGTTGGTCGGCGACGACGCCGAGGCTGGCGGCGTAGTCGGCTAGCTCTTCGGCGTCGAGGGCGTCGCTGCGGAGCGCCACGACGACCGACGCCCCGCCACCCAGGCGCCGCCAGGTGAAGCGGTTCGTGCTCCGGGCGGCCTCGGTTTCCAGCGCGGCCCGGACGACGGCGCGGGCCCGCCGGAGCCGGTCGGTGCCGCTGGTGGTGGAGCCTCGCTGGGCGAGCAGGGCGAGGGCGACCTCGTCGCCGGGCAGGACGCCGCCGGCCCGCTCCAAGATCGACTCGAGGTCGTGGCGTACCTGGGTGACGGCCGGCTGCTTGCCCCAACGCGTCCGCGCCCGCTCGAGCAGGGTGTCGTAGCCGGCCCGGTCGAAGCCGAACCGGGCCTTGACGTCGGCCGGGCCGGGCCATGCCAGCGGCGGCCCGCCGCGGGTCGCCGCATCACTGTCGCCGACCAGGCGGAGCTCGGGGTGGTCACCGCGCAGGCCGAGCAGCAGCTCCAAGGGCTCATGGTCGGCCTGGGCCTGGGGGGCGGTGGACTTGGGGATGAGCTGGGCGGCGAGCCGGTCGATGCTGGCGGCGGGATCGGCGGGCTCGGCGTCGAAGCGGGGCCGGAGCCGGCCGATCGCCTCCAGCACCTCGCGGCGGACCCGGAGGCCGACGCCGGCGGCGCGGTTCCATTCCGCCGTCGGATAGGCGAGGAGCTGCTCGACGGTGCCGAGGCCAAGCCGCTCCAGCGCACTCGTCGCCGCACCCGAGAGGCCGAGCTCGGCGACCGGGGTCTCCAGGCTGGCGGCCTCGGCGAGCCGCTCGAGGCTGGCCACGTCGGCGGCCCGGTCTTCGTCGGTGGTGGTCACGGGCCGGGCAGCGGCGGCGAACACGGCACGCCACGCCTGGCGCATCTGCTCGCCGGTGTCGTAGCGGGCGGCGGGCCGGCGGTGGAGCGCCCTGGCGAAGAAGCGGAGCAGCCCGTCCCGTACCGACGGGTCGAGCAGCTCGCCGTCGAGGCGGGGCTCCTGGTCGTCGAGATGGACCGGGTCGGTGCGTCCATCGCCCCACACCGGCCGGGTGCCGGTCGCCATCTCGTGGAGGGTCGCGGCGACGGCGTAGCGGTCCGCGGCCGGGTCCCACCGCCGCCCGGGCCGCTCGCCGAGGAACGGGTCGAGGTAGCCCGGCGTGCCGGCCCCGAGGCTCGTGTCGGGCGTCCGGGCGAGCGAGAAGTCGAACAGGACCAGGTGCAGCGACCGGTCGCCCCGCCGGGGGCGGACGCCGAGGTTGTCGGGCTTGATGTCCCCGTGGGGGATGCCCTCGCTTTCCAGGTAGGCGACGATCTCGAGCAGGTCGTCGCCGAACCGCTCCAGCAGGTCCAGGCCGAGCCGGCCCTGAGCGGCGAGCCGGTCGGCCAGGGTCATGCCGAGCTTGTCGTCGGGGTCGCCGGCCGGCGCCAGTCGCAGCGTCGTCCGCCCCCCGACCCGTTCGACGCCGGCGAACTCGACGATCCCGGGATGGCGGAGCTGCTCCAGGGCGCGGGCCTCGTCCCGGAGCCGCTCGGCATGCTCCTCGTCCTTGGCGACCTTGAGCACCTCCGGCTCGGAGCTGCCCGACCGGCGGCACAGCAGCGCCACCGCGGTCGACCCGCTCCCCAGCCGGCGCTCGACACGCCAGCCGCCATCGAGGACGTCGCCCTGGTGGGCAGCGAGCGGGTCGGCCGTGCCGGCCGCGTCGGGTTCGGCGGACTGCGGCGCGGTGAGGGTGTCGAGCGCGCCGTCGAGCAGGTCGAGCAGCTCGCGCACCGTCGCTCGGCGGGCCGGCACGGGGTCGGTGGCAGCGGCAACGAGCATCGCCAGCTCGTCCGGCAGGCCATCGACCGCAGCGTCGAGCGCCAGGCCCTGGTGTACGGCGAGCATCGCCTCGCGCTCGGTCAGGTCGCTGGCGGGAGGCTGCCCGGCCAGCAGCAGGAAGGCGAGGGCTCCGAGGGAGAACACGTCCAGGGCCGAGCCGTCGGGGTTCTCGACGCTGAAAGCCTCGGGCGCCAGGTAGACCTGCTCGGTGGCATCGAGGCGTTCGGTCAGGTCCGTGCCGAGCGCCGATCCGCTCGTGTCGGTGGGATGGCGTGTGAGGCGCGTGGCGAGCTCTCGGGCGCCCGCCTGCCAGTGCCCAATGACGAGCCGCGGCATGCTACCGGTGCCGCTGGACGGGCGGACGAGCACGCTCCTCGCGGTGAGCGCCCGGTGGGTCACCTTCCGGGAATGGGCGTGGGCGATCGCCTCGCCCAGCTGGCGAACGAGATCCATTCGTGCATCCAGGCCGAGGCTGTCGAGACCTCCTGGCGCCCACAAGTCGAGCCGCTGTTCGCCGTCGACCCGCTCGAAGAGCAGCGCGGGACCCCGTTCCGCCTGCACCAGATCGAGCGGCTGCGCGATGCCGTCGTGGCGGAGGTCCTGAACCACCCGGAACTCGCGTTCGGCTTGGCGGCGGAGGCGCTCCTCGTCCTCGGCGGTGGTGGCGGCGCCGGCCAGGTAGACGCGCACCCGGCGGGTCGCGTCGATCCGGGGGCGGGTGGCGGCGAAGTCCTGCCAGCCGGGCCCTTCGTCGAGGAGATCGCCGAGCTCCCAGTCGCCGGCCCGGCGGCCCCGGATCGACGGGCGGAGCCCGGCCTGGTCGAGCGCCTGGGCGAGCCTGGCCGACAGCGGTTTGTTGACGGTCTGCCCTCGGAGCCCGAGGGTGGTCGGGTCCTTCAGCCCCGCCACGATGCCTGGCAGCGGCGCGAAGGCGGTGCGCGCCGGAGGTTGAGAGGCGCCGGGCGGCACCGGGTCGGGATCGCGGCCATATACGGCGGTGCGGGCGATGTCGTGGAGGCGACAGTCCAGCTCGGCGGAGGACAGGAACACCAGGGCCGTCACCCATGGTGGCCGCGCACCCTTGAGTGCCGGCTGGCGGGCGAGGAGCGACCGGAGCCGCTTCGCCTTCGTGTTGGCGAGGAGCAATGGGGGGTCGAACAGCGCCCTGGAGCCGTTGGGCCGTTTCAGCCGCCACCGCTGGCCGTCACCGGACAGCACGCCCGGCCACGACTTGATCTCGACAAGGAAGAGACCACGGGGTGTGACGGCCAGCAGGTCGACCTCGTTGACCGAGCCGTCCTCGGCGATGAACTCGACGTTGGTCCAGGCCCGGTACGGCTCGTAGTTGGGAAAGCGCGTTCGGACGAGCGCGAGCGCTTCACGCTCGTGGGGCCAGGGCGACGCCCCTTCGGTCCAGAGCTGTGATTCCATTGGCTACCGTCTGCAGGCTCCGACTCTCACGACCCGGCATCGTATGCGTATGCGGCAACGGATGATAACCGCCAACTCACCCGGAAGGGCCGCCGCCAAAGCTCAAACGCACACGGCAGACAAGGTTGAGTCTGCGCCGACAAGGACAGAGTGTTACCGCTCCTTCGCCCGGGTCGGTGACACCAGCCGCCAGGTAACGAAGCGCGCCGCGGTGGTGGTCACCGACGCCGACGCGCGGGGTCGGTGGCTGCAGTGAGTGCCGCGACGGCTTCGGCACCCGGCCGGGCGTAGCGCTGCAACGACCGCAGGCTGGTGTGGCGGCTCTTGGCCATCAGCAGCGGTAGGCTCACGTTCTGCTCGGCCAGGTGGGTGAGCGCCGAGTGGCGCAGCTGATGCAGCGTCCACCCGCCGGAAGCCTCGTGGAACAGCGCCGCGGCACGCCGGTAGGAGAGACGTGCCCGGCCGGTCTCCGGGCAGCGGTCGACCGCGGCCGGGGCGCGAGCGGGAACGGGGGCGCGGTCGGCCAGGAACAGCGGCCCGCGGGTGCGCCCGGCGGTCAGCCGCGGGAGCAGCCGGGCGGAGCCGGTCTGGAAGTGGAGCCAGTCGGTGTCGCCGCCCTTGGAGCGTACCCGCACGCGCTTGTTGTCCAGGTCGAGGTCCTCGATGTTGATCGATAGGGCCTCGGTGGCGCGGGCGGCCGTCTCGTACAGGAACCGCCACAGCGCCTTCTCGCGCACGCCGATGTCGTCGCGGCGCCACAGCCGCTCCAGCTCGGGCAGGGGGATCGCCTTGGTGTGGTCGGCCGGCTCGGGACGGCGCTGGAGCTCGACGGCGAGGTCGTCGGCAAGCCAGCGGCGCCGCCGGCAGAACCCGAGGAAGGAGCGGACGGTGGCCACGTGCCGGTTCCAGGTCGCCGGTGCCCGTCCGCCCCATGCGGCGGCGACCGCGGCGGTGATCTGGTCGACGGTGAGGGTGGCCAGCGGCTGGTCGGTGCCGAGCTCGCGCTCGAGGCGACTGAGGGTCTGATGGTAGGAGCGGCGCGTGGAGACGGCGAGGTCGGGTTGGGCGAGGAACGTCGCGGCGGCCTGGCCGAGCGGCCGGGCGGTGGTGGTGAGGGGGAGGACCCGGCCGGGCACCGGCGCCTCCTTGGTAAGGTGGCAGGGAATGCGTCGGGTCCACACGCTATCGCGGCGGCCGGACAGCAAGGTCGCGGCGGGTGTCGGGTCGCGGTTGTGGCAGGGAATGGGCCGTTTGCTGCGTAAAGCTGGGCGCAGGGTGTGTGGAGGCCATCTGGGTGGGATGCTCGGATCGGAGGCAGGTCGAGGCGGCGTACGCGACAGTCGAGCCCCAGCCTCGATCTCTTCGGGTCTACGGTTGCGTCGGCTCGCCTGGAGCCAGCAAGGTCGAACGAGGGGCCCGGCCCTGGCCGCTAGGGACCCCGGCTCGGGACGGAGACGACGGCGGTCCCAGGGACGAGGAGCAGGATCCCATTGCTCGCAAGCCAAGCATCACCACGATCAGCCTGCGGCGCAGCCTCTCCCAACGGGGCAAGCCCTGGCTGCTCGGCACTCGGGAGCGGGTGAGCTGAGACGGCCCAATCGGTCTATGGTGGGCGCTTGGACTGGTCTGGATAATCGTGCTGTTCGTACTGCATCCAGCAGCGACCGACACGACCATCTGCGCCGCATATCGTCACTGTCGTGGTCGACGAACAGCCGGTCCATTCCGGGCGCCGGCACAGCCGGCGGGTCCGGACGCAAGAAAGGACGCACGGTGGCAGCCAAGCGCAGCGGCCAGGCCACAACCGAGAGCCCCAGCTACCTGCGGACCGTCGAGGTGGCCGACATCCTGTACGTGTCACCCGCGACCGTGTCCCGCTGGGCCAAGGAGGGCAAGCTCCCTTTCCTGAGGACGCTCGGTGGCCATCGCCGCTACCCGGAGGCCAAGATCCGCGAGCTCGCCAACCAGCTCCGTGTAGAGGCAACGGCCTAAGCCGCCTGGTTCCTGCCGCCCAGGACGGGCGCTGCCGGGTCGGCGCCGCACCGCGCAACCCGGCCGGTCCACCAGCACCCCGATGGTCCTGACCGCTGGCCCGGTTTGGGGCGCCGGCGCTGCGGGGAAGGTCACAGGTGAGCAAGGAACCGGGGGTGGCTCCACGCGGGAGCCCCCAACGCCATTGGAGGCATGATGGCCGCGATCTTCCTGGTGCTCGCTGTGGTGGACGCCGCGTTGCTCGCCAACGTCGCCCTCACCAACACCAGCGCCAGCTCGCTGTCGGTCTTCGACCAGTCGATGGCCAGTTTGACCCAGGGCGAACTGCTGCTGCTGGCCGCCGGGCTCGGCCTGCTGCTTGCGCTGTTTCTGCGGATTGCCTGGAGTTCCTCCAGCGCACGGCGTGCCAAGCGTCGGGGGCTGCGGGCGGCACGACGCGAGGTGGAGGGCAGGGTCGCCGAGCTGGAGCGCGACAACGCCCGCCTCCGCAAGGAGTTGGAGGGCACGCAGCGCCCCGGCCAACTGGTGGGGCCGCAGGGGGCGTCCAGCGAGACCCAGTAGCCAATCCGGGAGCAGGCCAGCGATCTCAAGGTCGACGCGCACGCAGAGGGCGCGGCCCGGCGCCGGCCCGACTTCCGGGCAGGGGCGTGGTCGAGGACGCGCCGGCCGTTGCGCCTTCAGGTCGCCGGACCAGCCCCGTGCCCGGCAGGCCCTCCCTGCCGCCGGGGAGTACGGTGGGAGTGTGCCATGCGGCTCCGGCTTGGCCGTGCCCGCCTGCGTGGCGGGTTGGTCGGAGCCCGGCAACCAGGCCAAGGGCGGTGACAGGTGGTGACCCGCCGGAAGACGCGCCGGCCCGGGGAGATCAGCATCCCGCCCGGATCGGGGATCGGCAAGGCCCGCAGATGCATCTGCTGGCCGAAGCCCGGCGACGCCCGTCCGTGCACCCCGCAGACCTGCGATTGGCGCTGCCGGGCGTGCCGCATCCACGGCCGGCCGTTCTACAGCCACGGCGACCTGCAGTACCTGGAGCACGGCACCGGGCCGATAGCGGCGGAGCTGGACCGGCTGTGGCGGGTCAGGGGGACGGGCAAGCGCCGCACCGTGCGAGAAGGAGCGGGCCATGACGGTGACGGCTGGGGGGCGCTGCCGCGGGGCGCCGCTGCGCTGGCGCCACCCCGCCCCCACGCCCTCCCGGTGACCGACCTGTACTACCCGGGCCTGCAGGACCCTCCACCAGGGCAGGACGGCCGCAACGCAGGCAGCGGTCAATAGATGAAAGTCTCCTTTGCCGCCTCACCGACCTGCCTTGCTCATGCCCCCTTGGGGAGGGATGCGGCCACGCCTTCGAAGGGACCTTCGGTCCGCGCCGCCTTCGCGGCAGTCCGATGCCAGCCACTTGCCACGCAACGTGGTGCGGAGTCGGGCAGGTGCGTGTCAACGTCTGGGACGGGAAAGGAGGCGTTCGGCGACGGCTCGGACCGGCTGCCCCTCGATCTGGGCTTGGAGGCGCAGCAGCTCGACCGCGGCGACCTCGTCGAGCCGTTCGCGCTCCATGATGACGCCGCGTGCCTGCTCGATGCGGGCGTCATGCTCCACCGCGAACCGCAGCGCAGGGGGAAGCGCCTCCTGCTGACGGGCCGTGGCCAGCTGCAGGGTCGCCACGATCAGCCGCGCGAAGGCATTGGCGGCCGCTAGGTCCTGGGGCTGCCACGGCTGCGGGTCGGTGCAGGCGAAGTCGAGCGCGCCGATCGGGCCATGCCGCTGGTGCACCGGCACGCTCAGCCACGCCCGGATGCCCGCCGCCAGCACCAGTGGTCGAAAGTCGGGCCAGCGTGGCTCGCCGGCAAGGTCACTGCTAGAAACCGGCGCATCCTGCAGGAATGCATCCACCGACGGGCCTTCGCCGAGTCGCACTTGCGAACCCGCCAGGGAGCGTCGGGGCCTGCCCGCTGCGGCCACGTAGCACAGCTGCTCGTCGCGGTTGAGCAGCAGCAGGCCGACGCCGCCGGTGTTGCCGCAGCAGGTCGCGGCGGCCTAGACGATCCGCTCCAGCACCGCCTCCTTACCGACCTCGACCGGGTCCAGGCGCGCAAGCTCGCGCAGCGTCTCGGCGATTTCCTCCGGGTCGCTGACCACAGGCGGCTCCTCGGTTGGCCACAGGACCTTGGCAGCGGGAGTCTGCCGGTCCGCCGAACCTCCCGTCAGCTCAACACGCGAGCCGCCGAAGGGTGCCGACCCACCCCAGCGACGGCGCTCCGCGGCCGGATCCGCCGGCGGAGCGTCACCCGCGTGCCAATACCGGGCGTGCGCGCGGAGAAGTAGCGCGCGGAGACGGGAGGCCTGGGCGCAGCGGCCCGGGTCTTCTTGCTTCCTGGAGACGTGGAGCTGCTGGCTGCGAAGGCAGAACGGCAGGGGCCTCGACGACGGTCGGGCCTGCTGCTATGCCAGGGCCAGGAAGCCGGCGCCGTCGAGCTGGTGACGCTGGACCAGGGCGGCGGTGACGCGCTGCCAGGCCGGCTCGTGCTCGGCTAGGAGGTCGGCGGCCCGCTGCCAGGCCAGCATGACCACGTTCACCCGCTGGTCGTTGGTGAGGTCTGGATACTCGGCCAGGGCGGAGGCGAGGTCCTCGTCGTGGTCCTCCTCGTCCTGCCAGTCCAGGTCGGCCAGGGCCTCGCATACCACACCCTCGGCGGGGTGGCGGCCTTCGGCGATGGGGCCTGCCATCGACACGACAGCCCGGTCCCAGTTGTCGACCGCGCGTGACCGGAAGCGGGTCACTGGGAAGCCGCCGGGGTCGGCATCGACGCTCAGCACGAGCAGGCCAAGGGCATGGGCCGCGACGGCGTGTGCGGCCTCGTGCCTGGCGGTGTGCTCGGTCCGGTCCATACCCGGACTCTACCATCGGCGTCTCCGGGGAGTGAAGCTAGGGGGCGCAGCTATTAGGGGGGTCCTGTTGTTCTGGAGGCTCCGTCAAGAGGTGGTGTTATATCCTATGTCATTTCTACCTCTTGATACCTCCTATTGGGTCCCTCACGTCCGGCGGCGAAACCTAGCGTTCCACCATGGCTTTCGCGCTGAACAAGGCAGATACGTAGGGGTCGTCCGGAACGAACTGTCTCCCACGCCGTCAGGGGTCCCCGCATGACTAGCTTGTCCGATAGTTGCTCTGGGGGGGTGCCAGGGCGATAGGGTCTCGGTGTGGACGTGGACGCCGTACTGGCTGAGCTGTCCACGCTGGTTGCTGCGCGCCTGACCGAGAAGCAGCGCCGCTTGCTGGCCGCAGGGTAACTATTCAGGAGCCTTGGGTCGTGTTGTTGTCGGGTCTCAGCGAAGGCGGCGGAGTCTCAGCGCTCGTGACGCTGGATCTGCGGGCGTCGCACCGAACCTGACCAGCAAGGCAAGCTCAGCCGCACGTGC